>FTKM01680084.1_pt1 | contig 318047 bp, 260 predicted proteins | sample 1658051 | NCBI WGS metagenome assembly FTKM01 (sample SAMEA3914794, study PRJEB12502) | metagenome | biome: forest; material: soil | place: Canada | collected 2011-07-05 | depth 0.1 m | reverse complement strand
CTCCACCGCTTCGCGGTCCCCCTCCCCCAACGGGGGAGGAATGGTTCGGATCGATCATCATCGCTTCCCCCCCAGCAGCCCACGCGCCACCACCCACTTATGCACCTCGGTAGGCCCGTCATAAATCCGCATGGTGCGCAGCTTGGCCGACATCAGTTGCAGCGGAAGCTCCTTGGTCATGCCCATGGCGCCAAAGGTCTGCATGGCGTGATCGACGATCTCGTAGGCCATCTCGGTGGCGAAGGCCTTGATCATCGAGATCTCCTGCCGCACGTCCTCCTTGCGGTCGAGCTTCCAGGCGCAGTGATAGGTCATCAGCCGGGCCGCGTGGATCTTGGTCGCCGCGTCGGTCACCCACCACTGGATCGCCTGCCGATCCGACAGCGGCTGGCCGAAGGTGACGCGCTGCGGCGCGAACTCGACGATCATGTCCAGCGCCCGCTGCGCCATGCCGATGGACCAGGCGGCCATCTGCACCCGCCGCGTGCCAAGCCGCAGCTGCATGGGCGCAAAGCCCTGGCCCTCGACCCCGAGCAGCTTCCAGCCCTCGACCCGGCAGTCTTCCAGCGCCACCTCATAGGTGGCCGCGCCGCCGATCATGGGTATGCGCCGCAGCACGTTGAAGCCCGGCGTGCCCTTGTCGATCAGGAAGGCGGAGATGCCGCCGCGCGCGCCCTTGGCCTTGTCGGTCACGGCCATGGTGATGGTGAAGTCGGCTTCGGCCGCGCGGCTGATCCAGATCTTGCGGCCATTGATGATCCAGTCGTCGCCATCCTTCACCGCTCGGGTGATCATGCCGGCCGGATCGCCGCCGGCGCCGGGCTCGGAGATGCCGATCGCCGAGATGGTTTCGCCGCGCACATAGGGCGCCAGATAGGCCTCCCGCTGCCGCTCGGTGACCGTGGCCATCAGCATGCGCAGGTTGGGGCTGTCCGGGGGCAGGGTGTAGGGGGTGACGGTGCGGCCCATCTCCTCCTCGACGCCCACCATGGCCATGGCCGGCAGGTCCGAGCCGCCGACGTCCTCCGGTGCGTCCAGGCCCCAGAGGCCGAGCGCCTTGGACCGTTCGTCCAGCCGCGCATGCTCCGCCGCGCCGACGCCCAGGCCCTGGCCCGCCGCTTCCCGCGCCAGCACCCCGGCCTCCAGCGGCATCAGCTCGTCCTTGACGAACCTGGCCACCAGATCCTTGAGCATGCGGTGCTCTTCGCTGAGCTCGAAATCCATTCGGCCGCCTCCCGTCTTTACCTGTCATCGCAAACTAGTTAGATCGTCTAACTATCTAGTTCGCCGCAGGGTGTCAATTTGGACCCCCGATCGGCTACAGTGGCCAGCGAAAAGTTCGCGCGAAGAAAAGGTGTCAGAGTCATTTATTGGCATGGCGGCTGGCCGAGACAGCTTCTCTGCCAATAAATGACTCTGACACCTTTTCTTCGCCGGTCGGATGAGGTTCGGGAGGACGGATTGGGTAAGACGCGCAAGCTGGATGCGGAGGCGACGGGCCCCTTGAAGGGCGTCCGGGTCGTCGATCTGACCAGCGTGGTGTTCGGCGCCTATGCGACCCAGATGCTGGGCGACATGGGCGCGGACGTGATCAAGATCGAATTTCCCGGCGGGCGGCGCGGCGCGGGCGGCGACATCATGCGCTGGGCCGGCCATGCGCCGGAGGGGGCGCCGGAAGACCTCGGCCCCATCTTCATGACCATCAACCGCAACAAGCGCTCCATGCTGCTGGACCTGCGCGAGCCCAGGGCGATGACGGCGCTGCAAGCGCTGATCAAGACTGCGGACGTCTTCGCCGCCTCGGTGCGGTATGACGGGCTGGCGCGCCTCGGCCTGGACTATGAGGGCGTCAAGGCGCTCAAGCCCGACATCGTCTATGTCCACGGCGCCGGCTACGGCTCGGATGGCCCCTATGCGGGTGAGCCGGCCTATGACGACCTGGTCCAGTCCGCCGCCGGCTTCGCCGACCTGCTGCCTAGGGTGGACGGGGACCCGACCCCGCGCTTGCTGCCATCCCTGGTCGCCGACAAGGTTTCCGGCCTGTTCATGACCCAGGCCGTGCTGGCCGCCCTGTATCACCGAGAACGGACCGGGGAGGGCCAGTTCGTCGAGGTGCCGATGCTGGAATGCATGACCAGCTTCAATCTCGCCGAGCACCTGTTCGGTCATGCCTACGATCCGCCGACGGGGCAGTGGGGCTACACCCGGGTGATCAACCCTCACCGCAAACCCTTCCCCACCCAGGACGGTCACATCGGCCTGCTTCCATACACGGACCAGCAGTGGGACCAGTTCTTCGAGATCGCCGGCTGGGCCGAGACGGTGGGCCAGGACCCCCGTTTCTGCGACGCCAAGGCCAGGTCGCAGCACGCGCATGAGCTCTACGCCCTGGTCGATCAGGTGACGATAACCAAGACCACAGACGAATGGCTGGCCCTGCTCAAGCCGCTGCAGATCCCGGTGACCCGCACCAACCGCCTCGACGAGTTGCCCGACGATCCACACCTGGCCGCCGTGGGCTTCTTCCAGCGGTATCAGCACCCGGACGCGGGGGCCTACGTCGGCATGAAGCACCCGGTCGCCTACGGCGCTTCGCCGGCCAACGTGCGCCGGCACCCGCCGATGCTGGGGGAGCATACGGATGAGCTGCTCAAGGAACTTGGTTTGGAGGTCAATCCATGACTGCAGTCGGCGTAAGCCGTCGAGCCTTTGCGATCGCCACGGGCTTGATCATGACCGGCTTCTCCGACGCCGCGCGAGCCGCCCCGAATGACGATCTGGGCATTTCCGGCGGCGCGGACACGATCCATCAGGAGGTGGTGTTCAAGGCCAGTCCGGCGCGGGTGTACAGCCTGCTGACCCGCGCACGCCTGTTCGACAAGGTGGTGCTGCTCAGCGGGGCGCTTGAAGCTTACAAGCTGCGGGCGACGCCATCGAAGATCGGCGCCAAGGAGGGCGACGCCTTCGCCTTGTTCGGCGGCTACGTCACCGGCCGGCAGATCGAATTGACGCCGAACACGCGGATCATCCAGGCGTGGCGCGCCGGCAGCTGGGCGCCGCACATCTACTCCATCGTGCGGTTCGAGCTGGCCGCTCATCCGGACGGATGCAAGCTGGTGTTCGACCACACCGGCTTTCCGGTGGAGGAGGCTAGGAGCCTGGCCAGCGGCTGGCGCACCAACTACTGGGCGGCAATGACGAAGGCCCTCGCGACGTCATCCTGAGCCAACGCGAACCGGCGCGTCGAAGGACGCAGCGGCGGCTGTGTGCGTCCTTCGACGCGCGCCCAAGAAGGCGCGGTTCAGGATGACGTAGAGGGGGCGCGCAGGGGAGCGAAGCAAGCTACCCCGGCGGTCGCTCATCCGCGTTCACCATCAGCTGCATCAGCACCAGGTCGAGCCAGCGGCCGAACTTGGCGCCGACCTGGGGCATGCGGCCGTACTCCACAAAGCCGAGGCGTGCATGCAGGGCGATGGAGCCGGTATTCTCGGCGCCGATGCCGGCGACGATGGCGTGCAGTCCGTGGGCGCGGGCCCGTTTGATCAGCTCCAACATCAACAGCCGGCCGACCCCCTGACCTTGGCAGTCCTTGCGGACATAGACCGAGTTCTCCGCCGTATGCAGATAGCCATCGGAGGGGCGGAAGGGTCCCCAATAGGCATAACCGACCACCTCGCCATCACGGCGGGCGACCAGTACCGGATCGCCCTTGGTGGTCATGCCGGCGAACCAGGCCTGGCGGCTGGCCAGGTCGGCGGGTTTGTGGTTCCAGGAGGCGGTGGTTTCGACCACGGCTAGATTGTTGATCGCCAGCATGGCCGGCAGATCGGCCTCCACGGCGTCATCGATGTCGATCGGCATGACATCCTCCAGATCGTCTGCTAACGTCAGCGTATGTCTCCTATAGTAGACAATTTCGACGCTCGTCTAGGGGTGAAGATCGAGGGTGAGAGGACCCGCCGCGGCTGGTCCCTGCGCGACCTCGCCGACCGCGCCGGCGTCTCCCGCGCCATGATCAGCAAGATCGAGCGCGGCGAGGTCAGCGCCACCGCCGCCCTGCTGGGCCGGCTGGCCGCGGCCTTCGACTTGTCGCTGTCGCAACTGATGCTGATGACCGAGGCCGGCCAGGACCGCGTTTCCCGCGCCACTGACCAGGCGACCTGGCAGGACCCCGCCACCGGCTACACCCGTCGCCAACGCAGCCCAGCCCGCTCCGGCTCGCGGCTGGAGATCGCCGAGATCGTCCTGCCCGCCGGCCAGTCGGTGGCTTTTCCGGCCTCGAACTACGCCGCACTGGACCACCAGATTCTGGTGCTGGACGGCCAGTTGGATTTCGTCCGAGACGGGGAGGTGTTCGCGCTGAGGCCGGGCGACTGCCTGCACATCGGTGGCGCGGTGGATTGTGAGTACCGGAACGGGACGGGGGAAGCGTGCCGGTACCTGGTGGTGCTGACACGGATTTAGGGCGTGCTTGAGGCGCCGTAATTCCTCACCCTCCCATTCGCTTCGCGAACGGGCCCCTCCCTCTCCTTCCAGGAGAGGTGTTTCAGGGTGCGTTCCCACACCTCTCCCGAAGGGAGAGGGAGGGGCCCAAGCGAAGCTTGGGAGGGTGAGGGGTTACACCGCTTCAGAACTCGCACCGCCTTCCCCCGCGTGACGGTTGCAACGCCCCGCCCGCTCCCCGACAATCCCTCAAGCCAAAGGGAGCACCACAATGCGCGCCGCCATCGCCCGCCGGGGTCAACTTGTCTGCGAGGATATCGCCGAGCTTGAGCCCGCCGAGGGCCAGGTGCTGGTCAAGACCCTGTGCTGCGGCATCTGCGGCTCGGACCTGCATGCCCTGACCCACCTGCACCAGATGGCCGACGCCACCGCCAAGAGCAGCGGCGCCGCGGCCTTCGACCCGGACGCGGACATGGTGTTCGGCCACGAGTTCTGCGCCGAGGTGCTCGACTATGCCCCCGGCGCCCAGAAGCGGCTGAAAGCCGGGACGCGGGTTGTGACCATCCCCATCCTGATGGGTGGCGCGACGGGCTATGCGTCCCTCGGCTATTCCAACACCTTCCCTGGCGGTTTCGCCGAGCGGATGCTGGTGTCCGATCCCCTGCTGATCGAGGTGCCCAATGGCCTGTCGGACCGGCAGGCGGCGATGACCGAGCCCTTCGCCGTCGGCGCCCACGCGGTCGCTCGCGCGGCGATCGACGAGCCTAGCGCGGCCCTGGTGGTTGGCTGCGGGCCGGTGGGCCTGGCGGTGATCGCCTCGCTGAAGGCCAAGGGCTATGGCCCGGTCGCCGCCACCGACTTCTCGCCCGCCCGCCGGGCCATGGCCGAGCGGATGGGCGCCGACATCGTCGTCGATCCAGCCAAGGAGTCGCCCCACACCAAATGGTCCGACATGGGCGTGCCGGCCACCGGCGCCGAGCAGATGATGGAGCGGATGATGGGCCGCACCCCCAAGCGCGCCATCATTTTTGAGTGCGTGGGGTCACCCGGCGTCCTGCAGAGCCTGATCGAGGCCGCCCCAGGCGGCTCGCAGATCATTGTCGCCGGCGTCTGCATGGAGGTCGACAAGATCGAGCCCTTCCTGGCCATCACCAAGCAGCTCGATTTCCGCTTCGTGTTCGGCTACTCGCCCGAGGAATTCGCCGCGACCCTGGGCGACATCGCCGAGGGCCGCATCGACGTGGAGCCGGTGATCACCGACGCGGTCGGCCTGGACGGCGTCGCCGGCGCCTTCAAGGCCCTGGGCGACCCGGAAAGCCAGGTGAAGATCGTCGTGGAGCCTTGGCGGTAGGGCGGGAGCCGTGGCGGCCGGCGAGAACGTCCTGGTTTCGCGCCACGCTCCTTTGAATCGCTCCTCCATCGGAGGAGCGATTCAGCTTGCGCGGTCCGAGCGCCTCACCCCTCCCGCAGCATCGCCCTCAGCTCCCGCTCCAGCTCCTCCACAGTGAAAGGCTTGGTCAGCAGCCGCGTGCCGGGGTCCAGCATGCCGTTGTGGACGATGGCGTTGCGCGTGTAGCCGGTCATGTAGAGCACCTTCAGGTCCGGCCGCACGGCCATGGCCGCCTCCACCAGGCGGCGGCCGTCCATGGCCGGCATGACCACGTCGGTGAGCAGCAGGGAGACCTTGGGCTGATCGGCCAGCCGCTTCAGCGCGGTCTGGCCGCTTTCGGCCTCGATCACCGCGAAGCCCAGCTCGCGCAGGGCGCCGACCGTGAACTGGCGCACGCCCTCGTCGTCCTCGACCACCAGCACGGTGTGGTTCTGGTCCAGCGCCGCTTCCGGCGCCGGCTTGGCGGTCTCCTCGGCGACGGCGCCGCTCAGGTCGCGGGGCAGGTAGAGCTTCACCGTCGTGCCGACCCCGAGCTCGCTGTAGAGCTTCACGTGGCCGCGGGACTGTTTCAGGAAGCCGTGCACCTGGCTGAGCCCCAGACCCGTGCCCGAGCCGACGCCCTTGGTGGTGAAGAAGGGGTCGAACGCCCGGCTCATCACCTCGTCGGTCATGCCGCCGCCGGTATCGGTGACGGCGATCATCACATACTGGCCGGGCGCCACCTCGACGTTCTCGTCGGCATAGGCCTGGTCCAGGGCGGCGTTGCTGGTCTCGATGGTCAGCTTGCCGCCGCCCGGCATGGCGTCTCGGGCGTTGACCGCCAGGTTGAGCAGGGCGCTCTCCAGCTGCGGTGCATCGACCAAGGCGCGCCAGACGCCGCCGCCCAGCACCGTCTCCACCAACACCGCCTCGCCCAGGGTCCGGCGCAGGAGCTCGGACATGTCGGTGACGGACTTGTTGACGTCGGTGGGCTTGGGGTCCAGCGGCTGCAGACGGGAGTAGGCCAAAAGGCGGCGGGTGAGGGCGGCCGCTCGGTTGGCGCCCGCCAGCGCGCTCTCGACCAGGGCCTTCAGCTTGGGCTGGTCGGCGGGCAGCCGCCGGCCCAGGATGTCGAGGTTGCCGACGATGATCGCCAGCATATTGTTGAAGTCGTGCGCTACGCCGCCGGTAAGCTGGCCCAGCGCCTCCATCTTTTGCGACTGGCGAAGCTGGCCTTCGACCCGCTCGCGGTTGGCGATCTCGGACAGCAGGGACTCGTTACGCTCGTTCAGCGTCCGTTCGTAACGCCGCGCGGCCAGGGTAACCATGAAGGCTAGGGCGCCGGCGATGGCGATGGCGGCGGCCATGGCGAGGGCCAGGGCGGCGCGCAGCTCGCCCGCCCGCTGCTGGCGCTCGGTCAACAACGTCTGTTCAGCCCGGTCGAAATCGCCGACGTCGGCGGCGATCTGGAGCATGTACTTCCGCCCGACATCGGAGTTGACGATCACCAGCGCCTCGTCCGACCTGCCAGCCCGCTTCAGGGCGACGGTGTGGGCCAGCTCGGCCATCTTGGCATCGACGATCGGGCGCAGAGCGTCGAGCCGCTGCTGCTGGTCGGCATTGTCTCGCGTGAGTGCGCGCAGCGTCGTACGGGCGGCGGTCAGCCCCTTCTGCGCCTGGAGGAAGGGCGCCAGGTAACGGTCGTCCCCGGTGAGCAGATAGCCGCGTTGGCCGGTCTCGGCGGCCTGCACCGTGAGATAGAGCCGGATTTCGGCGCCCCGCACCTGCAGCGAGTGGGCCGCCCAACGCTCGGCGTCGTTGGTGCTGACCGCGCTGAAGATGGCGGCGACGCCCACTAGCACGAGCAGGACGAACCCTGCGATCACCGGGGTTCGACGCACGCCCGAAGGGTTGGATTCTGCCTGCAACGCTGACGCCATGAAAGGGATCGGAGACTGAACCGCCAAGCCTTTGTTTAGGCGAGGTCCCGCGCACATTCCAATCCTGATTTGGTTTTCCAGGCCCGGGCGCGGAACGGCGGACGCGCGGAGGCGGTTTGATCTGGGAAGACTTTAAGCTTGGAGATCCGCCATGGCCGACACCCCCGATATCGACGCCGAAGACATCGCCGAGGTGGTCGATGAGACCAACCTCACCGAGGACGGCGACGACATCGCCAACTTCGACGACATGCCCCGTGTACTCGACGTCACCTCCACCATTGATGACGCCGACGAGGGCGACGGCGACGACGATCCGGAGCTGTTCGACGAGGATGAACGCTTCGATGACGAGACCACCGCCGACGACAGTCCGCGCACCCGTCTGGAAGACCGTCCGGACAACGCGGTGATTGCGGGCGAGGATGGTGAGGACGAGCCGCCGATCGACGAACTGGTCACCACCGAGGATCGGAACAAGTCCAACCGCTTCGAGAGCTCGGAGCTGTCGGACGAGCAGCTCGCGGAACTGGGCTATCGGCGCAAGGCATAGGGGAACGACGCCTCGGCCCAAGGGTTGATAAGACGTCGATTTTTTCAAAGGGAGACCCGTCATGGACGCCGCAACCCGCGCGCCTCAGGCCCTCATCTTCTCCAGTAAGGTCAATAACACCCCGGTGATCAACGCCGATGGCGAGCGCATCGGCCATATCGAGGATGTGGCGATCGACAAGCGCACCGGCCAGGTGGCCTACGCCGTCCTGTCCGTCGGCGGCTTCCTGGGCCTGGGCGAGAAATACCATCCGCTGCCCTGGCCGCTGCTGACCTACGACGTCATCCGCAACGCCTATGTGGTGTCGCTGGACAAGGAGGCGCTGAAGGCCGCGCCATCCTACAGCAAGGAAGACCTGGCCGACATCGGCGACACCGACGAGCGCTATCGTGAGCCGGTCTATTCCTACTATGCCAACTTCGGCATCCCGGCCTACTGGTAGGCGCCGTGGCCGACCCCGCCCCTGTGCCCGAGCAGCCGCCGCTGGCCGATCCGCCGGTAACCGCGCCCCCGGCGCCAGGGCCGGAGATCGACCCGCCGAGCTACCCAGCTGAGGATCCGCCGGCCTCGCCGGTTCCGCCGCCGGGTGAATGGCGGCCCTACGACTGATCGAGCTCAGGCGCCGGAGAGCTGTCCAAGCTCCCGCAAATGAGCGTCGGACAGCACTACCTCACGGGCCGCCAAGTTCTCCTCCAGGTGGGTGACCGATGAGGTTCCCGGGATCAGGATCGTGACGGCGGACGTCTGCAGCAGCCAGGCCAGCGCCACCTGCGAGACGGTGGCGGCCGCCTCCTTCGCAATTCTGGCCAGGACCGGCGACCCGGCCAACTGCTCAAGATGCAACGGCCAGAATGGGATGAAGCCGATGCCGTTGCGCTCGCAATAGGCCAGTTCATCGTCGTGCCGGCGGATGGCGAGGCTGTAGACGTTCTGCACCGTGGCGATCTCGACCACGCTCCGCGCGCGATCGATCTGTTCGACGGTCACCCCAGAGAGACCAATGTGCCGGATCTTGCCCTCATCGCGTAGCGCCCGAAAGACACCCATGGTGGTCTCGATCGGCGTGTCGGGGTCGATGCGGTGAAGCTGGTAAAGATCGATCCGCTCGACGCCGAGATCGCGCAAACTGCCTTCGACGGCCCGGCGAATATGCGCCTCGGTTCCATTCATCGATATTCCGGGGTTCTCGCGGGTGGCGGGGCCGCTGCGCACCATCCCACCCTTGGTGCCGATGATCAGGGTCGCCGGATAGGGATGCAGCGCCTCGCGGATCAGCCGCTCATTGTCGCCTGGGCCATAGACATCGGCTGTGTCGATGAAGGTGACGCCCCGTTCGGCGGCGCGGCGCAGCACCGCCAGGGCGTTTGCTCGATCGATGGGTGGGCCCCAGACGCCGGGACCGGTGAGTTGCATGGCGCCAAATCCCATGCGGCGCACGGGCATATCCCCGCCGATATGAAACTCATCCGTCTGTGCTGGTCGTGTCATTGCGCTGTCCTTTTGCGTTGCAACGACCGGTCCCTTAAGTGTGGAGCATGGTCCATAGTCAAGAGCCAAGCCGATGTTGATCGCACAGTTCGCGCGCCGCGCCGGGATGAGCGTCGATACCGTCCGATACTACGTGCGCCTGGGTCTTCTGCGCCCGGACTCCAGCGACATGGGCGGGTCGCGACCCTATCAAGTCTTCACGGCCGAGCACCTGCTCGCGGCGCGGATCATTCGAACGGCCCAGTCGCTGGGCATGTCGTTGAAGGAAGTCAGCGCCATCAGCCAGGAGCGGCGTTCAGGCGGCATGACCAAGGATCGCAGCATCCAGGTTCTTCGCGCGCAACTCGACAGGCTGGCGGCAAAGGCTACGGAACTGGCCGCCCTCAAGGCCTATCTCGAAGCCAAGATCGAGTGGCTCGCCGGCGGCGAAAAAGGACCACCGCCGGATCTTTCCCATGCCGAGATGTAGCGCCGGTCCGATGCGCGGAAGTCCGGGCGCCGCCGACCATTCAAAATCGCATAGCTTCGGCATGCCCTTAGCCAATCGCGTTTAGAGCGCCCTTGGGCCAAGTTTGTCTGGCGGACGGGGACTTCCCTCGCCCGCCTCGCAACCCTCGCTCAAGGAAACCCTGCCATGTCCCGCTCCATCAGCCACCGCTTCACCATCGCGCTCGCCGCGCTTGGGATGATCGTGCTCTTCTCGCCACTGTTCATGTCCGCCGTTGTCGCCCTCGCCGGTCGGGCCGCGTGACCACGACAACCGCTCAGCCCGCGCCGCGCCGTCCCCTGCCAGCCAATATGGTGCTGTGGGGCGGCGTGGTCGCCTGGGCGCTGCTCAACCTGGCTGTGCTTGGCCTCGCGGGCGGCCGGCTTCCCTTCGACCGCCCCTCGGTGGCGGCGAGCCCCTTCGCCCTGCAGATGGCCATGCCCTCGCTCGGCCTGATCGAACAGATCGCGCTCATGGGCCTGGTCTGGCTTATGACCCGCGGCCGCAAGCCGGTGGACATGGCCGCCCGCGCGCCGGATCGTTCAAAGGCCCTGCGCGAAACCCTGTTCCTGGTCGCCTACGCCCTCGCCGGCGAAGCAGGCGGCTGGCTGATCGGACCGGCCTTGGGCTATCGGCCGCTAGGCTTCCATCTCGCCGGGACCCTGTTCGGCTGTTCGGTCCCCGCGTCCCCGGGCGAGGCCTATCTGTGGGCCGGCTATAATTTCCTCGTCTTCGCCGTCGTGCCCTGGGCCTGGTTCCGCCGCCGCTATTCAGCCCTCGAGCTGAATCTGAAGTCGGTCGCGCCCTGGGCCGACGCCCTGCTGATCCTCGTCGTCTGCGTCGTGGAAAGCGCGGTCGAGCTGGCGACCATGCCGGGCGTCCTGTCCATGACCCCGCACGCCTTCCTTGAGGCTGCGCCGATCACCTTCGTGCTCTATGGCCTCGGCACGGTGCTGCCGACCATGGTGCTGATCTACGCCATCCTTTTGCCGCGCTATCTGAAGCTCACCGGCTCGGTCCCGCTGACCGTCATCCTCGGCGGCCTCACCTATGCCGCCATGCACCTGGTCGAGGGCTGGTCGGCCTTGTCCACGCCACACGACATCGCCCTGTCCCTGGCCTTCGCGGTCCTGTCCTACGCGGGACCGGGCATGTTCAAGAGCTACGTCACCCTGCGCACCGGCAACGCCTGGGTGCACGCCATCGGCTATCACGCCATCGCCCCGCACGTGCTGGTGGATACGCCGATGATCGCCAGGATGTTCGGGATCGGCTGAGCCTTGCGGGCTCTAGTTTTCACCGTTCCCTCGCCCTTGTGGCGAGGGCCCATTGGACTGGGGCGGTGGCGAGTTCAATGCGTCGTCGTCGTCTGCGCCCTTACCGCCTCGCTTCGGCGCTCAATGGACCCTCGCCACAAGGGCGAGGGAACGGCGTTAGAGGCGTGGGGTGTCCTCCGGCCCTATCCCTCGCGGGCTTCGTCAGCCGCCGCTTGCAGCCGGCGTAGCAGATTCTGCATCGTCGCCCGCTCAAAGGGCGTAAAGCTCTCCAGCAGCCGCGCCTCGTGCGCCAGGGCCAGAGGCGCGATCTGCGCATAGAGGTCCTGCCCCGCCGCCGTCAGGCCCACCCGGTGCGAGCGGCCGTCCGAGACGTTGGGTTCGCGCTCCACCAGCCTGCGCTCATGCAGGGCGGCCGCCGCCCGGCTCACTGTCACCTTGTCCATCACCGTGCGCGCGCACAGCGCCTGTGGCGTCATTGGCCCGCCTTCGCCCAGCACCGCCATCAGCCGCCACTGCGGGATCGAGAGGCCGAAGCGGCTCTGATAGGCGCTGGCCACCACGTCCGAGACCGCATTGGCGGCCACCGACAGCCGATAGGGCAGGAAGTCGTCGAGCCGCAGCGCCGAGCCGTCGCCGTCCGTCTCCGCCTCATCGACCAGGCTCACGTCGGCGATTTCCAGCTATCGACGTAGGCGTGGTTCTCCACCGAGCTGGCGCTTTCGCCCACCTCCAGCGGATCGCGCACATCGATCATCACCGCATATTCGTCGGTCATCGCCTTGGGCTGCACCAGCATGCGCGACAGGGCCTTTGGGTGCGGGCCGTGGGTGAAGCCGGAGGGGTGGAAGGTCATCATCCCCGCCTCGATATGGTCGCGGCTGAAGAAGTCGCCGGCGTGGTAGAACAGCACCTCCTCGAAGTCGTCGTTGTTATGGAAAAACGGCACCTTGATCGCGCCGGGATCGGTCTCGAACGGCCGGGGCGCGAAGGTGCAGACCACGAAGCGGTCGGACACGAAGGTGGTATGGGCCGAGGGCGGCAGGTGGTAGCGGGCGCTGACCACGGGCCGGATGTCCTTCACGTTCAGCCGCACGGGCGCGAGGTCGCCGTGCCAGCCGATGGCGTCCAGCGGATTGTAGGGATAGGTCGCCACCGAAACCTGGCCGCGCTTCTTGATCGCCACCGCGACCGGACCCTCCCGCGCCTGATGGGCGCGGAAGCCGTCGTCCATCGCGGGGATGTCCAGGATGGCTGGGTCGAACACCGCGTGCGGGCCCAGCATGCCCTTGTCCGGCAGCGTGTAGTGGGCGTTGGTCGCCTCGATCATCAGCGCCGCGGTGGGCTCGGTGGGCGCCAGCCGCCACATGGTCCCACGCGGCAGGTAGAGGTAGTCGCCGGCCGCGTACTCAAGCCGACCGTAGTCGCAGAACAGCTCGCCGACGCCCTGATGCACAAACAACAGCAGATCGCCATCGGCGTTGCGGGCCAGGCCGGGCATGGCCTCGGCCAGTTTCCAGAACCGCATTTCGCAGGCGGCGTTGTGCAGCACCACCGGCGCTTCCCAGGGGCTGGGCGCCGACTCGTTCAGGGCCACAAGGTCGAACGCTCTGGGCCGCAGCGGCCCCTCGAAACTGCTCCAGCCGGTGGGCGGCTTGGGATGGTAGAAGAAGGCGGCCGGGCCGAAGAACCCCTCCTTGGAAATCTCCCGCTCATATGCGCCCAGGGGCAAGTCGGCGTGGGCTTGGCGGGAATGAACGCCCTGCGCGGCGCGGACGGGAATCCAGTTCTTGCTGGCCATGGCCTTTACGCCTTCGCCGCCACGCCCGGCAGGACGCCGCGCCGGACCTGGTCTTCCTCGATGGACTCGAACAGGGCCTTGAAGTTGCCCTCGCCGAAGCCCTCATTACCCTCGCGCTGGATCAGCTCGAAGAAGATCGGCCCGACCATGTTTTCGGTGAAGATCTGCAGTAGCAGGCCCTGGCCCTCGGTGGGTGCGCCGTCGAGCAATATCTTGTCGCCGCGCAGCCGCTGCAGGCTGTGGCCATGCTCCGGCACGCGGGCGTCCAGCTGTTCGTAATAGGTATCCGGCGTGTTCTGGAACACGATGCCGCGCGCCGACATGGCTTCCACCGAGCCGTAGATATCGGCCGTGCCGAACGCCAGGTGCTGGATGCCCTCGCCATGGTAGTCGCGCAGGAACTCCTCAATCTGGCTCTTGTCGTCCTGGCTCTCGTTGAGCGGGATGCGGATCTTGCCGCAGGGGCTGGTCATCGCCTTGGACACCAGGCCGGTCTGCTTGCCCTCGATGTCGAAGTAGCGGATTTCGCGGAAGTTGAAGACCCGCTCATAGAAGTCCGCCCAGGTGGCCATCTGACCGCGATGAACGTTGTGGGTCAGGTGATCGAGATAGGTCAGGCCGACCGAATTGGCCTCAGCCTTCTCCGCGGCGCCCTCGATGGGCAGGAAATCGATGTCGTAGATCTCCTGCGCCCCATAGCGATCGACCAGATAGAGATAGGACCCGCCGATGCCCTCGATGGCCGGGATGTTCAGCTCCATCGGCCCCACCGGTCCCATCACCTGTTTGGCGCCGCGTTCCAGCGCCAGTTTCAGCGCCTTGGCGGCGTCCTTGACCCGGAAGGCCATGGCGTTGGCGCCTGGGCCATGCTGCTCGCGGAAGGCCGCCGGCTGGCCGGAGGGCTCCATGTTCAGGATCAGGTTGATGTCGCCCTGGCGCAGGCGGATCACGTTCTTGGATCGGTGTTTCGACACCGCCGTGAAGCCCATGGTCTCGAAGTGCGCCTTCAGCTTCTCCGGCTCCGGCGCGGTGAACTCGACGAACTCGAACCCGTCGGTGCCGAGGGGATTGTCGAACAGCATGGGGGTGGCTCCGAAAGGTCGAGGCGCGGGGACTGGGGAAGCGCCGACGATATCAATTCGGCGAGATAGTTTCAAATGAAACTTGATGAGACTCGTCTCTCAGGGGTAGTCTCCAGCTCATGAACGCGCCCCAGCCCGTGAAGGTCTTGCAGCTGCCGCCCGGCGCTGCGGCCGATTGGACCATTCCCCAGGACTGGGCGAGCTACACCCCCGACGAGCACGCCCGCTGGGACGCCCTGTTCGCGCGCCAATCGGAGATGCTGAAGGGCAGGGCGGTTCCGTCTTTTCTGCGCGGGATCGACACCCTGAAGATGACCAAGCCGGGCATCCCGGACTTCGAGGAACTGTCCGAGCGGCTGACCAACCTCACCGGCTGGCGCGTGGTCGCCGCGCCGGGCCTGGTGCCGGACGACGTCTTCTTCCGCCATCTGGCCAACCGTACCTTCGTCGCCGGCCGCTTCATCCGCTCCGCCGACCAGATCGACTATCTGCAGGAGCCGGACGTCTTCCACGATCTGTTCGGCCACGTCCCCCTGCTCGCCGACCCCACCTTCGCCGACTATATGCAGGCCTATGGCGAGGGCGGCCTGCGCTCGCTGGGCTTCGACGCCCTCGACCACCTGGCGCGGCTCTATTGGTACACGGTGGAGTTCGGCCTGATCCGCGATGGCGGCGACCTGAAGCTCTACGGCGCCGGCATCGTCTCCAGCTTCGGCGAGTCCCACTTCGCCCTGGAAGACGCCTCGCCCAACCGGATCGGCTTTGACCTCAAGCGCGTCATGCGCACCCGCTACCGTATCGACGACTACCAGCAGACCTACTTCGTCATCGACAGCTTCGCCGACCTGCTGCGCCAGACCCTGGAGACCGACTTCGCACCCCTCTATGCGGACCTTGCGACGGCGAGCGAACTGTCGCCGGAAGCGGTTGAGAATGCCGACGAAGTGCTGCACCTAGGTCTGCAGACGCACTCCTGAGGGTCCGAAATCCTCTTATGCTTCGACAAGCTCAGCATGAGGATTTCTACTGAAGCCAAAGTAGTCCTCATCCTGAGCTTGTCGAAGGAGAGGACGGTCCCTCGCTTTCGCCGCGAGCTCCAAGGAGACACCCATGCCCCGTGAGCACCGCTACGACGTCACTGTCGAATGGACCGGCAATCGCGGCGCGGGCACCGAGAGCTACCGCGCTTATGGCCGCGAGCATGTGATCGGCGCTGAGGGCAAGCCGCCGATCCCAGGCTCGTCCGACCCCGCCTTCCGCGGCGACCCGGCGCGCTGGAATCCGGAGGAGTTGCTGGTCGCCGCCGCCTCGGCTTGCCACAAACTCTGGTACCTGCACCTGGCCTCGGAAGCCGGCGTCGGCGTCCTCGCCTATCGCGACGAAGCGGTCGGCCGCATGATCGAGGACCCCAAGGGCGGCGACCGCATGAGCGAAATCCTGCTCCGCCCCCATGTCACCATCCGCGCCACGGACGACGCCGAACTGGCGCATCGCCTGCACGAAGACGTCCCAGCCCGCTGCGCCATCGCCAACACCCTGAACTGCCCGATCCGGCACGAGCCAACCATCGTGCGGGCGCCGGGCTAATCCTTCTTCCCCTCACCCCTCTCTTCGCTTCGCTCGGGGGCAGGGGAAGTCATCGTTGTTGAGTGACTCAACATTGACGTATCACTCAGCTAACCCCCATGGTGGCCCCGAACGATCGGCATTGAAGGCCGATGGACCGGCGGGGGTGGAAACTTGGTTCAGGTGACGGATACGGCGCGGCCACAGGCCCAGCCCTTGGCGCGTGGCGCCTGGTTCGTCCTGGCCATGCTCTGCTTCGTCTACGTCCTGAACTTTCTCGACCGCCAGCTGCTGTCGATCCTGGCCAAGCCGATCCAGGACAGTCTGCACGTCTCCGATAGCCAGCTCGGCCGGATCGGCGGGCTCTACTTCGCCGTCTTCTACTGTTTCCTCGCCATACCGGTGGGCTGGCTAGCTGACCGGACCAATCGGGTGCGGGTAGTGGCGCTGGCCTGCGGACTCTGGAGCGCGGCGACCATGGCCTGCGGCCTGTCGGTCACCTATCCGCAGCTGGTGACCGCGCGGATGACGGTGGGCGTCGGCGAGGCCGGCGGGGTGCCGCCCTCCTACGCCATCATCTCCGACTACTTCCCCACCCACCGGCGCGGAACGGCCCTGGCCATGTATAACCTTGGTCCTCCCCTGGGTCAGGCGCTTGGCGTCGCCTTCGGAGCCTCCATCGCCGCCGCCTACAGCTGGCGGGAGGCCTTCCTCATCCTCGGCGGAGTGGGTCTCGCGACGGCGCTCATGGTCAACTTCTTCGTGCGCGAGCCCAAGCGCGGCGGTCTCGACGTCGCGCCTGATACGGCTTCGGTCTCCGAGAAGCCGGCGCCCGCCGCCTTCTTGCCGACCATCCGCATGTTCTTTTCAAAGCCGTCCCTGATGCTGATCGCGCTCGCCAGCGGCGCCACCCAGTTCATCACCTACGGCGCCGGCAACTTCACCTCGCTGATCCTGATGCGCGAGAAGGGCATGACCCTGCGCCAGATGGCGGTCTTCTACGCCCTGGTGGTGCTGGTGGGCATGGGCGGCGGCATCTTCGTCTCCGGCCGGGTGATCGACCGCTTCACCGCGCGCTCGAAGGCGGCCTACGCTCTGATCCCGGCCATCTCCCTGGCGTTCGCCGCGCCGCTGTTCGTGGCCTTCGTCTGGGCGCCGTCCTGGCCGCTAGCCATCGCCTTGCTGCTTGGGCCCACCTTCTTCAACTACTTCTATCTGTCGTCGGCGGTCGCGCTGGTGCAGCAGGAGGTGGCGCCGAACCAGCGCGTCATGTCCGGGGCGTTGCTCTTGCTGGTGATGAACCTGATCGGCCTTGGGTTCGGTCCAACCTATGTCGGCTGGGCCAGCGATCACTTCCGCGCCGCCCATCCGCACAACTCGCTGCAGATGGCCTTCTATACGCTCACGCCCTTCTACGGCCTGGCCATCGGCATCTTCCTCTGGCTCGCCGCGGTGCTGCGCAAGGAGAGCGCTAAGGCTTCCTGACACGCCAAAGCCCTCCCCCGCGGGGGGCGGGAGAAGGCAGCCCGGCAAGGCCGGGAGGGCGAATAGGCCGGTCTGTTAGTGGGGCGCGGCCGCCGAATTGGCCGCGTCGTTGGCGGACGATTGCGCCGACGAAGCCGCCGAGGCCGCCGCTGCCGCGTTGCTCGCCGCCATCGCGTTGTTGGACGCCGCGGCGTTGTTCATGGCCGTCGCATTGGCGTTGTTCGCCGCCGCATCGGCATTATTGGCCGCCGCTTGAGCATCGCTCGCCGCCGCGGAAGCCGCCGCCGCGCTGTCGTCGTGCTTCTGGCAGGCCGCCGCCGAGAGCGCCAGAACCGCCGCTGCGGCGACCAGCGCCGTACGCTTCAGAGTCAACATGGGGTCATCCCTTCCTTGCCACGGGACGTCCCGTGGTCCTCCGGGTTGAAAACACCCGCACGGCGAAGGTGTTCCACACCGGGGGCTTGCGCGGCGTCCTGGCCCCTTCCATTCCCTGGCGGCGCCACGCTAAACGCAGCCCATGACCTCGACCCGTACCGATGACATCGTCCTGACCCCCGCCGGCGCGAACCGCTGGACCACCATCGCCGGCCCGGAATGGCGCAACCCCGGCGGCGGCCTGTGGGGCGGTTACGCCATTGGCCTCTGCATCCGCGTGCTGGAGGCGGAGCCGGAAGCCGTGGGCGAGCCTTTGTCGCTCACCCTGACCTATGCCGCCGGCCTGCCGTCCGGACCGCTCGACATTCGCACCCGCCGTCTGCGCCAGGGCGGATCGGTGGGGGTGTGGGAGGTGGAGCTTTGCGCCGGCGGATCGGACGAGGTCAGCGTGCATGGCATGGTCTCCATGACCCGGCGTCCGAACACCACGCCCTTCGCCTTCGCCAAAATGCCTGAGGCGCCGTCGCCGGAAAACCTGCCGATCCCGCCCGGCTTCCCCGGCGCCAGCGAACACTATGGCGCCTCCGCGTTCGAACGCCGGACGCTGGAAGGCTTTCCGCCCACGCCGGGCGAGAGTTCCTATTCCCTGGCCTGGGTCCGTTCGCGGCGCGGGCCAATGGACAAGGCGCTGCTGGGCATGGTCACCGACAACTCCGCCCCGCGCGCCATGTACGCCCTCGGGCCGACGATCCGCACCACCACCCTGTCGCTCACCGTCTATCTGCACGCCACCGCCCAGGACCTGGCCGAGATCGGCGACGACTTCATCCTGGTGGAATGCGAGGGCCGGGTCGGCGGCGGCGGCGCCTCCGACGAGCGTTCCAGCTACTGGCGGCGGGACGGCAAGCTCCTGGCCACCAGCGAACAGCTGGCCTGGTACCGGGACGTGCGGCCGAGCACGCCGGAATAGGCGCGTCGGTCAATCTGACGAATTAGTCAGAAATCCGGTATCTCCCCGCTCAGCCTTGAGTCATAACTGACCAACCAGTCAGGGAGATGACATGGCCGCCAACGACAAACCCGCCGCCGGCTGCGCCTGCGGCCGCATCGATGTCCACGCCCACTTCCTGCCGGAATGCTACGTCGAGGCCCTGGCCAAGGCTGGCCTGACCACGCTCGACGGCGGCTTTCCCATCCCCGCCTGGAGCGAGGCGGCGGCGCTGGAGATGATGGAGCGGCAGAAGATCGGCCAGGCCATGATCTCCCTGTCCTCGCCCTCGACCCATTTCCTGCCGGTCGAGCAAAAGCCCGCCCTGGTTCGGCAGGTAAACGAGGAGGGCGCCGGCCTGGTGCGGCGCCATCCGGACCGCTTCGGCTTCTTCGCCAGCCTGCCCTTGCCAGACGTGGATGGGGCGCTGACGGAGATGGCCTACGCCTTCGACGTGCTGGGCGCCGACGGGATCGTCCTCGAGACCAATATCGAGGGCGAATATCTCGGCTCGGCCAACTTCGCCCCGGTGTTCGCCGAGCTCAACCGGCGCAAAGCCGTACTTTTCCTGCACCCCACCAGCCCCGCCTGTTTCGACGCCCTGGCGCTCGGGCGGCCGGCGCCTCTGCTGGAGTTTCCGCTCGACACCACCCGCACCATCGTCGACCTGCTCTACTCGCGCACCCTGCAGACCAATCCGGACATCAAGGTGATCGTGCCCCATGGCGGCGCGGCCCTGCCGGCGCTGGTGGCGCGGATCGCCGCCTTCGCCAACCTGCCGATTATCGAGCCCCGGCCGGCTTCGGAGCAGGAGGTGTTCGAGACCCTGGAGCGGCTCTACTACGACCTCGCCCTCTCGGCCCATCCGGTCCCGCTGGCGGCGCTGCGGCGGCTGGCGCCCGTCAGCCAGATTCTGTTCGGCAGCGACTGGCCCTTCACGCCCGAGTTCGGCGTGGCCCGCAACATCCACCAGCTGGAGACCTCCGACCAGCTCAGCGAAAGCGACGCCCGCGCCATCGCCCGCGAGAACGCTGAACGGCTGTTCCCCAGGTTGGTGAAGGCGAGTGCGTAAAGCTAAAAAAACGCCGTCCCCCTGGCCTTGTGCCAGGGGCCCATTGAGCGCGGACCTTTGCAGGTTCGCACCCGCTGATCGGCCAAAGCGTCAATCCCAAACGCTCGCGTACAATGGATCCCCGGCACAAGGCCGGGGAGACGGTGTGAGTGAGGTGGCGCGCGCGCCCATCCTCAATTCCGGTGTAAGTAAGCCCTCAAACCAGCATAGCCCCGCCGTCCACCACCATGACCTGGCCGGTCGTGTAGCCAGCGCGCATCAGATATAGGTAGGCCTGCGCCGCTTCGTAGGGGTCGGCCGCGCGGGGGATGGGCTGGCGCTCGGTGAACTGAGCGATCATCTCCTTTGGCCAGCCGGCGAGACGCTCGGTCAGCACCAGACCCGGACAGACCGAATTGACCCGGATCGGCGCGAGGTCCACCGCCAGCGAGCGGACCAGGTGTTCGGTGGCGCCGGCGAAGGCGGTCACCAGCGGCATTCCCTTCATCGGCTTGTGCGCCAGCAGCCCGTCGGTGAGCACGACCGAGCCGCTCGCGGACAGGCGCGGCTGGGCGTGCTTGATCGCCGCCAGCGCGCCCCAGAACCGCAGCTTCAGCCCGTCGCCAGCGGCGGCGATGTCGAGGTCGGCCAGGCTCGACGGCGCGAAGCCCGCCGTGTCGCCGGCGGTGAAGACCAGATGGTCCAGCGAGCCGACCTTGGCGAAGAAGGCCTCCAGACTGGCCTCGTCGCGGACATCGACGGCATGGCCGCTGGCGCCGGCGCCAAGCCGCGCCACGGCGGCGTCCACATTGGCCTGCTGGCTGGAGCCGATCACCACCCTGGCGCCCTCCGCAAGAGCGCCTTCGGCGGTGGCGAACCCCATGCCGGCGGCGCCGCCGATGACGACGACAGTCTGATCGCGCAGGGTGGGCGTGGGCATGAAATGAAACCTTTCAGATCGCGTTATTTACTGGCGCTCATCCCTGCGAAGGTGGGGATGAGCGCGTTTAAAACTCAGCCGAAGTAGTTGGCCTTCATGTCGGCCAGCAGATCGATCTCCTTCGGCGTCCAGCCCAGCATCGACTGGGTGATGGCGCTGGATATCGGGTTGTCGGTCCCGACGAACATGGTCAGAAAGCCCAGGTGGGCGCCGGCCTCGTCCGCGTTCAGGTTGCGCACTGGCACGCCCAATCCTTCGCCGATGGTCTCGACGATCCGGCGCATCGGAATGCCTTCCTCGGCCACGGCATGCAGGCGTGAGCCCGCCGGCGCCTTTTCCAGACCGAGCACGAACACCCGCGCCGCGTCGAGGCGGTGCACCGCGGGCCAGCGATTGGCGCCGTCACCGACAAGGCCCACGAACCCATCTCGCTTGGCCGCCTCGACCAGCGCCGGCACGAAGCCGTGGTCGCCGGCCCCGTGGACAGTGGGCGACAACCGCACGACGGATCCGCGTACGCCGGGCGCGTTCAGCACGATGGTCTCGGCCGCCACGCGCGGCCCATTCGGATCCGGCGGCGCGTCGGTCTCGACGCCAAGCTTGTTCAAGCCGGAGATCATCATCGTGCCCGAGGCGATCACCATCGGCCTGCTCGAGCCTTCCAGCTCGGCGGCCATCGCCGCGACCGCCCGCCGGTCGGTTTCGATATTGGCCATGAACTGACTGAAGTCGTGGACGAAGGCGGTGTGAATGATCCCGTCGCTAGCCTTGGCGCCCGCGACCAGACTGTCCAGGTCGGTCAGGTCGCCGCGATGAGCCTCCACGCCCTTGGCTTTCAGCGCTTCGGCCGAAGCATCATTGCGCGCCAGCCCCAGCACCGTGTGGCCTCGGGACAGAAGCTCATCGACCGTGGCCGACCCGATGAAGCCGGTGGCGCCCGTTACAAATACGCGCATGGAAGTCCTCCAGAAAACGACTGGAGGCTAGGTAGGGCGGCCGGAGCGCGCGAAAAAGCCGAGACCTTATACCGGTATCCGCACTACCCGGCTGCGCCGTCCACCAGGGTGCGCACCTTCGCCAAGTCGGCCGCAGCCGCCGGCGTGTAGACGATCAGGCTGAGGTCCGGCTGACCATCGACGGCGAAGGTTGAATATTCCAGCGCCATCGCGCCGACCTCGGGGTGGACGATGTTCTTTGTGCCTTCGCCCTCGTCGCTGACCTCGTTCCGGCTCCAGATGGCGGCGAAGGCCGGGCTTTTGTCGCTGAGCTCCTCGGCCAGCGTCCTGGCCGCCTCGCCGGTCCCCGCTCGCGCCGTCGCCAGACGGAAGGTGGCCACGGCCGACCGGGCATGCTTGTGCCAGTCCGGCATCTCGGTCTGCCAGGCCGGATCATGGAAAAGCATCCTGAGCACGTTCCACTGGTCCGGCGGCAGCATCCGATGGCCGACCATCACCTTCTCCGCCGCACGGTTCCAGGCCACCACGTCGAACAGGGACGTGGTGACCATGGCCGGGCTGTAGGGCAGGGCGTCCAGCACCAGCTGCAGCCGCTTGGTTACGTTCTCCGGCGCGCGGTGGCGCATCTCCGGCGGTCGGCGCTGGGCCAGCAGGAACAGGTGCTCCCGCTCGGCTTCGCTGAGGGTCAGCGCGCCGGCGACCCGCTCCAGCACGTCGGTGGACGGCGCCCCGCCGCGCCCCTGTTCCAGCCAGGTGTACCAGGTGGCGCTGACATTGGCCCGCTGCGCCACCTCTTCGCGACGCAGGCCCGGCGTGCGTCGCCGGGTGTGGCCGAAGCCGAAACTGGTCGGGTCCAGCCGCGCGCGGCGATCCTTCAGGAAGGTCCCAAGCAGATTGTCGTCTGTGGTTGGCATGCGGGCGCTCGGCGGATTGGGGAGGCAAGCCTAAACCCAATGGCGCCGGGCGCCAAAGCCCGCGCCTAGCTGAGGATCACCACGCCCGTCTCGAGCAGCGACTTCAGGTTCGACAGGATGCGCGGCCAGCCACCGGAGACGGCGGTGATCAGCTTGGCGTCCACGATGTCGATCGCATGGGTCACGGTCAACTTCACCGCCCCTTCGACCTGCTCGATGTCATAGCTGCAGTAGGCGTACCCCTCCGCCTTCAGCTCAGGCCGGAATTCGTTGCGCCATTTGAGCAGGATGTGGCGCGGCTTGTCGCTGGCCAGCACCTCGCCGGTGTCGGTGACCTCGCCGTTCTCGCGCACCATGGTCCAGGGCGAGCCGACCTTCCAATCGGTCTCGATGCTCACCCCGAACCAGTACTGTTTCATGAACTCGGAGGTGGTGAGCGCGGCCCATAGGGCGTCCGGCGTGGTCTTGATGAAGATCACATAGACGAACCGGCTCTTGGCGGTGGCGAGGTTGGGGGCGAGGGTCTGGACGTCGGTCATTGGTGGTCTCCTTCAAGCGCGGATTTGAGCGCCGACAGCGCCGTAAGGCGCCGGGTGTCGAACTTGCCGATCCAGCGTTCGGCGATGTCGTTGATCGGCACGGGGTTGATAAAATGCAGCTTCTCGCGGCCCTGGCGCTGAACGGCGACCAGGTTGGCGTCCTCCAGGATGACGAGGTGTTTGGTCACCGCCTGACGGCTCATCTGCATGCCGTCGCACAGCTCCCCCAGCGTCTGGCCGTTGCGGTCATGCAACCGGTCGAGCAGCAACCTGCGGCTCGCGTCGGCCAGGGCTTTGAACACATTGTCGTCGTCCATAGGCGTTTATAGGCAACCATTTAGTTGCATGTCAAGCCTTCCCCTCACCCGCGAGCGAAGCGAAGAGAGGGGTGAGGAGGTAGGATCAGCCCGCGCGCAGCCCCTCCGGCCTCGGCCCGCCGGTGGCCCAGTCGAGTAGCTCAACCGTGTGCACCACCGGCCGCGCCGACCCCGACGCGATCTGGGTCAGGCAGCCGATATTGCCGGCGGCGACCACTTCGGCGCCGGTGCGGTCGATGTTGGCCAGCTTGCGTTCGCGTAGCTGCCCGGCGATCTCGGGCTGCAGGATGTTGTAGGTCCCCGCCGAGCCGCAGCAGAGGTGGCCCTCCGGCACGTCGCGGACATCGAACCCCGCCGCCGCCAGCAGCCGCTTGGGCGCCGCGGTGATCTTCTGGCCGTGCTGTAGAGAACAGGCGGCGTGGTAGGCGACGCTGAGCAGCGGATGCTCGACCATCTCGGGCAAGCCGGCTCGGTCAATGAATTCGACGATGTCTTGCGAAAGCTCGGAGACCCGCCGCGCCGGACCGGCCAAGGCGGCATCTTCGCGGAACATGTGACCGTAGTCCTTCAGCGCCACGCCACAGCCGGAGGCGGTGCTGAGGATGGCCGCCACGTCGCCGCGATCCAACTCGATGTTCCACGCTTCGATGTTGCGCCGGGCGGCGGCGCGGGCGGCGTCGGCCTTGCCCATGTGGTGGGTCAGCCCGCCGCAGCAGCCTTCGCCGCGCACGAACACCGCCTGATAGCCCATCCGCCCCAGCAGCCGCACCGTCGCCGCCCGCACCTGCGGCGCCAGCGCCGGCTCCGCGCAGCCCTGCAGCAGGATGACCCGGCCGTTGGGATGCTCGTGCGGCGGCTTGGCGCGAAACAGCGCCGGCCGCCGGCGCGGCGCCAGCGCCAGCATGGCGGCCATGGGCTTCAGCGCTGGAATGCGCTTGAACAGCGGCGCGAACGGTCGCCCCAGCGGCGCCAGCCTTAGCGCGGCGGCGAACCGGCTCCGGCTCGGCAGCAGCCAGGCCAGCAACGCGCGCCAGGCCCGGTCCGCGAACGGCCGGTGGTAGCGCTGCTCCACATAGTCCCGCGCATGGTCGATCAGCTTGGCGTAGTCCACGCCGGATGGGCAGGTGGTGGTGCAGGCCAGGCAGGAGAGGCAGCGGTCGATGTGCTTGACCACCTCCGGCGTCGGATCGGCGTCCGCCTCCAGCATCTCCTTGATCAGATAGATGCGCCCGCGCGGACTATCCAGCTCGTTCCCCAGCAGCACATAGGTTGGGCAGGTCGCGGTACAGAAGCCGCAGTGGACGCATTTGCGGATCATCGCCTCGGAGACGGCGGTGTCCGGATCGGCCAGCTGATCGGGGCTGAAGTTGGTCTGCATGCTCAGCCAGCTCCCAAGGCCGGCAGCAGCCGGCCACGGTTCAGCACGTCAGACGGATCGAACGCGGCCTTCAGGTTTCGCGAAATGCGCAGCGCGGCGGGTGACATTTGACTGGCCGCATCAGGCTTGGCGCTGGCCGGCGCGCCGCCCCAATACTGCACGTGGCCATCTGGGCCGGGCAGGCGAGGCGGCTCTTCAGCGGCGACCCAGACCAGCCCGCCGGCCCAGTCCATCATCCAGGTCTCGGGCGCAAGGCCCGATACAAGCGCCGGCGCCTGAGCGGCGGGAATAGAGACGCGCCAAAGGGGACCGGTCAGCGAGGCCAGCGGCGTGACCTCGCCGATCCCGTTCCAGAGACCCAGGCTGTCGTCGCCTTCCAACACCTCGGCTTTGTCGAACGCCGCGAGCAAAGTGCGCAGCGCATCGACGCGGACGCGCACCGACGGCTCGAAACCCTCCAGGCGCAGCAGGGTGGCCGGTCGGCCATCATGGATGTCCAGGTGCGCGGCGCCGGTGATGGGGGCCGGCGAGCCGCAGGCCTTGGCCATGGCCGCGCAGGCCCGCACCGGATCGAGCCCGGTCAGGACGAGGGTCGCCGTGAACTGCGGTCTCGGCAGCACCTTGACGCTGACCTCCGTCAGCACCGCCAGCGTGCCCCAGGAGCCCGCCATGACCTTTGACAGATCAAAGCCGGTGACATTCTTCACCACCTTGCCCCCGGCCTTGAACGCCTCGCCGCGTCCGGACACCGCGCGAAAGCCCAGGAAGTGGTCCCGCGCCGCGCCGGCCGACAGTCTGCGTGGTCCGGCTGCGTTGGCGGCGAGTGCTCCAGCGAGGGTCGGAACGGCGCCGGGCCGGCTGCACAGGCCCGCATGGCGCGGCGGCTCGAACGCCAGCATCTGGCCGTTGGCGGCCAACAGGGCCTCGATCTCATCCAACGGCGTCGCGGCCTTGGCGGTTATCACCAGCTCGGTGGGTTCGTAGTCGATCACGCCGGACAAGGCGGACAGGTCCACGGCCTGGGCGCCCTCGGCCGGCGCCGCGCCGACGCACGAGCGGCTGCCGCCGCCCTCGATCAGCAGATGGCCGTCGCTGGCCGCAGTTTGGGCTACCAGATCGACCAGATCGGCCTCATCGCGAGGGCGATGGGCGCTCAATGGATGCGCTCCACGGCTAGCGGAACGTCATTGGGCTTCGACAGGCTCAGCCTGAGAACGAATGAGAGGGCGGGGGATGATCCAAGCCACCCCCAAATGCGCTCATCCCCGCGAAGGCGGGGACCCAGGGGACTGGGCGCCATTCGTGAAGCTGCGGCGCTCAAGAACGCAACGGCATGATCGAGTCTGGCGACCCTGGGTCCCCGCCTTCGCGGGGATGAGCGCAAAATTGGGTCAAAAGGCTGGCTCAGCATCGCCATCAGAACCGCGGCAGCTCAGGAAATCGCGTCTGGCCGCCGTGCACATGCACCCGGCCTTCCTCGGCGCAGCGGTGCAGCAACGGAAACACCTTGCCGGGATTGAGCAGCTTGTCGGGATCGAACGCCGCCTTCACCCGCGCCTGATAGTCCAGGTCGACATCGTCGAACATGGCCGGCATCAGCTCGCGCTTCTCCACCCCCACCCCATGCTCGCCGGTCAGCACCCCGCCGACCTCGACGCAAGTGCGCAGGATGTCCGCCCCCATGGCCTCGGCCTTGTCCAGGTCGCCGGGCTTGTGGGCGTCATAGAGGATCAGCGGGTGCAGGTTGCCGTCGCCCGCGTGGAAGACGTTGGCGACGCCCAGGCCGTATTGCACGCTCAGCGCCTCGATCCGGGCCAGCACCTGGGGCAGTTTCCCGCGCGGGATGGTGCCATCCATGCAGTAGTAGTCAGGCGCGATCCTCCCCACGGCCGGGAAGGCCGCCTTGCGCCCGGCCCAGAAGGCCAGCCGTTCGGCCTCATCGCGGGAGACGCGGAATTCGCCGGCGCCGTTGCGGCGGGCGATCGCCTCGATCAGCCCGGCCAGATGGCCGCACTCCGCCTCCGGCCCATCGACCTCGACGATCAGCAGGGCGGCGACATCGGTGGGGTAGCCGGCGTGGACAAAGGCCTCGGCGGCGACCACGGCGTTGCGGTCCATCATCTCCATGCCGGCGGGAATGATCCCCGCGCCGATGATGTCGGCCACGCACTGGCCGGCGGACTCCACCGTGCCGAAGCCGATCAACAGCGCCCGCGCCATCTCCGGCGTCGGCAACAGCCGCACCGTCACCTCGACCACCACGCCCAGCAAGCCCTCCGATCCGACGGTCAGGCCAAGCAGGTCGTAGCCCGGCCCATCAAGCGCCGCGCCGCCCAGGCGGACGGTCTCGCCGCTGAGCAGGATCATCTCGACGCCCAGCACATTGTTGGTGGTCAGGCCGTACTTCAGGCAGTGCACCCCGCCGGAATTCTCCGCCACATTGCCGCCGATGGAGCAGGCGATCTGGCTCGACGGATCGGGGGCGTAATAGAGGCCGCGCGCCTCGACCGCCCGGGTGATGGCCAGGTTGGTCACGCCGGGCTCGACCACGGCCAGCCGGTTCTCATAGTCGATGGAGAGGATCCGGCTGAACTTGGACATCACCAACAGCACCGCATCCTCCAGCGGTAGCGCCCCGCCGGACAGGGATGTGCCCGATCCGCGCGGCACCACCCGGATCTTCTGCTCGCCGCAATAGCGCAGCACGGCGGCAACCTGCTCGCGGGTTTTCGGCAGCACGGCCAGCATCGGCGGCTGGCGATAGGCGGTCAGACCATCGGACTCGAAGGGTTTCAAGCCCTCGGGGCTCTCGATCAGGTTGTCCGCGCCGACGATCACCCGCAAGGCGTCCGCGATCGCCGCCCGACGGGCGAGCACGGTCTGGTCTGGCGCGGGCTGGGCGAGGGACATGGGGAGTCTTTTAGCGGATCAAACGGACTATGGCGCGGACGAAGGCTGGTGCGGTTTGCGTGACACACAACTTGCGCAAGTTGTGTGTCTTGCGCATATTGCGGTCCAGAGAAGGAACATGCCCATGGCGACGACCGTCCCCGCATCCGAGTTCACGCGAAACTTTGGCCGCTATCGAATGCAGGCGCAGCGCGAGGCGGTGGCGGTGTCGAGCCACGGCCACGTCACCGGCTATTTTATCGGGCCGGACGACTATGAGGAATTCAAGCGTTTCCGGGACCAGCGCCACAGCTTCGCCACCGAGGAGCTTTCGGACGAAAAGATCAAGGTGATCGCCGCCTCGCGCATGGATCCCCGGCACGCCCACCTCGACTCCCTGCTCGACCAGGAATAGCCCACGCGAATGGCGGCGGTCCCGACTCCCGAAGCGGGCCTGGTCATCGCCTATGCCTATCTGTGGCGGCGAGAGCATCAAGCCGGACAGGACGAAGGTCTCAAGGATCGTCCAAGCGTGATTGTCTTGGCGGTCGAGCGTGCGGAGGACGGCGCGGCGATTGTCACGGTACAGCCGATCACGCATAGCGCCCCGACCACGCCGGGCGCCGCCGTTGAAATCCCAGCGCCCGTCAAACGCCATCTCGGACTCGACGATCACCGCTCCTGGGTCGTCGTGACCGAGGGCAACGAGTTCCTGTGGCCTGGATACGATCTCAGGAAAGTCCCGGGCAGGGATAGTTATGATTACGGCTTTCTGCCGCCTGGCTTTTTCAATCAGATACTCAGGGCCTTTCTGGCCTGGCATCCGGCCGGCGGGTCCCTCACGCCACGGGATTAGGTTTCGGTGACTATCGGCCGCCAGTATAAGTTACTCTGATGTGCCACTTCATCACGCTGATAGCGCCGACCGACGACGCGGAGGCCGTGCGCGCCGTGATGGACCGGCACGGCCGCGCGGCCACGATGATCGACAATCCTCCGCTTCGGATGATGCTCCGTGACGGCGAACGCCAGTACCTCACGACGCGCGGTCATTGTGATTGCGGCACAGTCCTCGCGCCTCGCCACGACACCCCTGAGGCTTTCGAGGAGAAAATCGCCAAGGAGATCACCCGTTGGAAGCGGAAAGGTTGGTCTGAGACGAAGATTGCTCGCGCAATTGAAGATCAGCGTAAGGCAGACGCCCGACCTAAGGGCTCCAGTGGAGACGATAGCCTGGAACTCTGGAACGCTGTCCTGCGTGACCTTGGTGGCGAACTGCAGCTTCCTTATGCAGGCTTGTTCATCCGGTTCTATTCGGGCGACGTCGCCGCGGACGAATTTCAAGCGACCCGTCGTGCGGTGGCCAACGATATTCCGACGCAAGATGCGCTCTGCGCCATCGCGCATGACGAAGTGACCGTTTTTCAGCTCAACTGACTCAGCTTTGGCGAGCTTCCAGTAACCCTGCCTCTCGCTGAACGGACAATCTCGCTCCAGCTACGTGGAGGTCGCCCAATTCGCCCGCCCCACTTGCCGTCCCAACATCCGTTATGTTTTCTGCCCACGACAACATTGCCAGCGTCGGAAGTCCCGACCATAAGGTTGGCCAAATCCAGGGAGGATCACTCATGTCGCGCGAAGCCGTAATCGTTTCCTACGCCCGTACGGGCTTGGCCAAGTCCGGCCGGGGCGGGTTCAACATCACTCCGCCGATGTCGATGGCTGCGCACGCGATCAAACACGCCGTCGCCAAGTCCGGCGTCGAAGCCGACTTCGTCGAAGACTGCTACCTGGGCAACAACGCCCACGGCGCCGCCAACATCGGCCGCCAGGCGGCTCTGCTGGCCGGCATGCCGGTGACCACGGCGGGCGTGTCGATCAACCGCTTCTGCTCCTCCGGCCTGCAATCCATCGCCATGGCGGCCAACCACATCCGCGGCGACAACGCCGATTGCGTCGTGGCCGGCGGCGTCGAGAGCATCTCCATCCCCGGCGGCGGCATGCCCCGCGAAGCCGTTGATCCCGAGCTGATGAAGATCGCCCCGGCCATCTTCATGGCCATGATCGACACCGCCGACATCGTCGCCGAGCGCTACAAGGTCAGCCGCGAATACCAGGACGAATATTCGCTGGAATCGCAGCGCCGCATGGCCGCCGCCCAGCAGGCCGGCAAGTTCGCCGACGAAATCGTCCCGATGAAGACCAAGATGAAGGTCGTCAACAAGGAGACGAAGGAAGAATCCATCGTCGACTACACGGTGGTCGGCGACGAGTGCAATCGCCCTGAAACCACCCTGGAAGGCCTGCAAAAGCTGACCCCGGTGAAGGGCGAAGGCAAGTACATCACCGCCGGCAACGCCTCCCAGCTCTCCGACGGCGCCGCCGCCGTGGTGATGATGGAAGCCAAGGAAGCCGAACGCCGCGGCCTCAAGCCCCTTGGCCGTTTCGTCTCCTGGGCCGTGGCCGGCTGCGAGCCCGACGAAATGGGCATCGGCCCGGTGTTCGCCGTGCCCAAGCTGCTGGCGCGCCAGGGCCTGACCGTCGATGACATCGACATCTGGGAACTGAACGAGGCCTTCGCCTCGCAATGCCTCTACAGCCGCGACCGCCTGGGCATCGACCCGGCCAAGTACAACGTCAACGGCGGCTCCATCTCCATTGGCCACCCCTTCGGCATGACTGGCGCCCGCTGCACCGGCCACATCCTGCAGGAAGGCCAACGTCGCGGCGCCAAGTGGGGCGTGGTGACCATGTGCATCGGCGGCGGCCAAGGCGGCGCCGGCCTGTTCGAGATCTACAACTGATCTCGGCCGAACTGATCTGAGGAAGAAGCGCGGCGGGCCACCGGCGCGCTTTTTTCTTGGCCGCCTTACAGCCGGCCCTGACCCTCCTGCCGCGCGCGCAGGGCTTCGGGCGAGGTGGCGGCCGGGTTGGAGGCCAGATAGGCGGTCCAGACCTTGTCCAGCGGCGCGCCGGCTTGCCGGCTCAGCTCGGCCGGCCCATCTCCGCCCTGGCGCATGACGGCATTGACGCGGCGCACCGCGCCCGGGTGGCCGCGCTCCACCCAATCTAGCAGGCCCGCTGTCGGCTGGTAGGCGCCGTCGAACCGGGCGCCGTTGGGATCGAAGGCGCGGCCGGGGTCGTCCGGGATCAGCACATAGTAGCGCATATAGTCGGCTATGCCCTCGGTCAGCCATGTCGCCGGTTGTTTCGGATAGGCCTGCACCACATGCACCATCTCGTGCCCGACCATGTTGAACATGTCAGGATTGTGCAGGTGGGCCAGCACATAGGCCGGATCGACAATGATCTGATGGCCGCGCGTCGCGGCGGGGACGGTGCTTGGCGAAATCCGGTAGAAGTCGAGGTCGATGCGGTCGGTGGGGGTATAGCCGGGCGAGGCTAGGTCGCTGGTCAGGATCGGCCACCAGCCCATCATCTTCGGCTTCAGCCGTTCGACCCAGGCTTCTAGCCCGGCGCGTTCTTCAGGATAGAAATCTACGTGATAGCCGACATCGATCCGCAGAGCGCCGTCGGCCGCCAATGCCGGCGCGGCCATGCCGGCGAACAGCATCGAGAGCGCAAGGCGGCGGGTTGGCAAGGCGGCGTGCATGGGCCGCATTTAAACCCTAGGCCGCCGCCTTTCCAGCCGTCGTCGCCGCAACCTTGCCCTCGTCGGTGAGCAGCTGCTCGAAGTAGGCGATGGTCTTGGCCAGGCCTTCCTCCGCCCGAACGGTCGGTTTCCAGTCCAACAGGCTTTTGGCCAGGCTGATGTCCGGGCAGCGCTGCTTGGGGTCGTCCATCGGCAGCGGCTTTTGCACGACGGTCGAACGGGAGCCGGTCAGGTGGACGATCAGGTTGGCCAGGGCCCGCATCTCATACTCTTCCGGCATGCCCAGGTTCACCGGCCCGGTCACCTCGTCGCCCGTGCCCATCATCCGCACGAAGCCCTCGACCAAGTCATCGACATAGCAGAAGGCCCGGGTCTGGCTGCCGTCGCCATAGAGGGTGATGTCCTGGCCCAGCAGGGCCTGGACGATGAAGTTGGACACCACCCGCCCGTCGTTGGGGTGCATGCGCGGGCCATAGGTGTTGAAGATCCGCACCACCTTGATCCGCGCCGCGTGCTGGCGGTGGTAGTCGAAGAACAGGGTCTCGGCGCAGCGCTTGCCTTCGTCGTAGCAGGCGCGCGGGCCGATCGGATTGACGTTGCCCCAATAGGCCTCGGTCTGGGGCGACACGGACGGGTCGCCATAGACCTCCGAGGTCGAGGCCTGCAGCACCTTCGCCTTCAGCCGCACCGCCAGGCCGAGGGCGTTGATCGCCCCCATCACGCTGGTCCGCGTCGTCTGCACCGGGTCGAACTGATAGTGCACCGGCGAGGCTGGGCAGGCGAGGTTGTAGATCTCGTCCGCCTCGACATTGAACGGCATGGTCACGTCGTGCCGCATGGCCTCGAAGTTGGGATCGCCCAGCAGGTGGGTGATGTTGCCGCGCCGGCCGGTGAAGTAGTTGTCCACCGACAGCACCTCGTGTCCGTCCTTCAGCAGTCGCTCGCAAAGGTGCGAGCCGAGGAAGCCAGCGCCGCCGGTGACGAGGACGCGTTTGCGGCCATAGGGCGTGGACATGCTGGTCTGGCTCATGCGGTGGCGGCCTGAAGCTGGGGCTCGGCCTCGGTAAGCGATTGCCGGATGGCGCGGGCGAGGAAGTCTTCCAGCGCGCGGACGGCGGTAAGATCGTGGAATAGCAGGCCCTTGCGCGAGGCGACCTCGGTGCGGAGGGCGGCGCGTGCGGCTGGCTCGGCGAAGCGGGCGGCGAGATCGACATAGGTCTCGGCGGAGTCGGCGATACAGGTCTCCAGTCCCATCCGGGTCAGGATCGCTGCCGTGTGCCGGCCGCGCATCAGGCCCACCGGCCAGGTGATCGCCGGCAGGTCGCAGGTCAGGGCTTCCAGCGTGGTGTTGCCGCCGGACCAGCCGATGCTGTCGAGACAGAGGTCGCCGGCGCGCAGCAGGGATGGGAAATCTTCGTAGGGGACCTGGTTCGCCATCACCACATGGTCGTCCATGGATAAGCCCGCGCTGGCGAAGGCGGTCGATATCCGCGCGCGGAAGGCCTCGGTCACGGCGGCCCGGCCATCCTTCAGGAATAGGAAGCGGGCGTTGGTCACGCGCTTGGCGATATCGGCGAACACATGGTCGTGGCGCGGCAGGTATTTGAACAGCGACTGGCAGCAGACATAGACCATGGCGTCGGCCGGCAGGCCCAGGTCCGCGCGGGTCAGGCGTCCGCCTTCGGATGGCACCGGCGGGTACCAGATCGACAGGTTGGGCAGCCGGATCAGCGTCTCCACATAGTGGCGCTCGCCATCCGCCGGCTCCATCAGGTCGCTGGTGAGGAAGTAGTCGATCTCCGGCAGGCCGCTGGTGACCGGATGGCCCCAGGCCATGGCCTGCACGGGCGCCAGCCGCCGGCAGGCCAGCTGGACGGGCAGGGGATGCATGCCAATCTCGGGATAGATCAGCGCGTGCAGACCGTCCCCGGCGATGGTCTTGGCCCAGACGTCCTGGCTGGCCAAGCCATGGCGATAGACATCGCAGGCGCCGCCGAGTTCGGCGCTCATGGCGTCGTGATCGTCGCCCAGATGATAGCCGAACACCTCGAACCGGCTCCGGTCCAACTCGCTGACCCAGCCGCGGAACAGTTTCGAGATCGAATGCTGGTGGAAATAGGCCGTCGCGAAGCCGATCCGCAGCTTGCCGCCACTCGCTGGGGAGAGCGCAGTCACCGGCGCCCTGGCCCTGCTCAGCCGCGAGGCGATGCGCCCATACGCCGCTTGCATGGCCGTGTCGTCCCCGCCCTGATAGGCCAGCAAAAAGGGTTTGGCGTTGCCCACCTCGCCCGCGCCTTCGCGCAGGGTTTCCGGCGGCGCCTGGTCGAGCACGGTCTCCAGGGCGAAGATGTCGGCGGCATAGGCGGCTCGCCGCTCGGCGATCTCCGCTTCCGAACCATGGATGGTCGCCAGCCTCGCCATGGCCAGGGCCAGCCGGGCGGCCACATCCGTTGGCGCGCGTTCCAGGCGGCGCGCGAGCAGGGCTGTGGACAGGTCTTGCCGGCCGCCCATGCGCAGGGTGTTGGCCAGCAGGGTCAGGTTCGGCGGGTCGGCGTCCAGCTTCAGCAACTGGCCGGCGGCGTCGTCCAGTATGCCTTTGGCCCCGGCCTTCAGGGCCAGCTCGATCAGCGTGGCCAGGATCGAAGCCGCCTCCGCCGCTTCGCCACTCGCCGCCAGCAAGGCGGCCAGGGTGGTGTAGGCGGCGGGATAGTCGGGGTGGGTCTCGATATTGCGCCGGTGCGCGGCCATGGCGTCGGCGGTGCGGCCAAGCTGGGCCAGGATGACGGCCAGGTTGAAGGCGCCGCGCGCGGTCGGCGCCAGGGCCTCGGCGGCTTCCAACAACGGCAAGGCGCCGGCCGGATCGTCCTTCTGGAACCGGATCAGCCCCAGCCCTTGCAGGGCCTCGGCGGATGCGCCCTCGGCGAGCAGGTCCGAGAAGGCCGCCGCCGCCTGGTCCAGCTTGCCGGCCCGGTGCAGGGTCGTCGCGTCGGCCAGGGTCTGGGTTGCGCGCGCCGGCTTGGCGCCCGATGGATTGAAGGCGCAGCCGAGGCAGATCTCCGGCTCGCGGTCGAAGTAGGATTGCAGCCAGCGCTGCACGCCGGGGCCTTCCCAGGCCCGGGCCCAGTCCAGCTCGGCCAGGCTGGTGCGACCGAACAAGTCGATGTCGTTGGTCGTGCAGCAAGGGGTCAGGAAACCGGCGACGGTGACATAGCCGGCCGTGAAGGGCCGTCGGCAGCGGCTCCCGTTCGGCGTCACCGCCGGCGCCAGCAGGGCGGCTAGCCCTGGATGCCGCGCCTGGGCTTCGCCGGCGATGCGGCGCACGGTCTGCAAATCGGCGGCCGCCAGGGCCATGGAATCAATCCGCTCGGCGTAGCTGATCAGCGGCTGCAGCTCGATCGCCCGCGCGCCCAGGCCATAGAGCTCGCTCAGCAGCGACGGCAACTCGGGCAGGTTGCGGCGGCTCAGCACCACCGACAAGGTGACCGTATTGTCGAACAGCACCGACAGGCCGCGCACCATCTCACGCAAGGCCTCGCAGTCCGTGCCGGCGCGCAGAGCCTCGGCGGTCTCCGGCACAAGGCTATCCACGGACACGCTCACATGACCCAGGCCCAGCGCCTTCAGCCGCTCGTAGTAGGCCAGGTCGTGCAGCAGGGCGTTGGTGTTGAAGCTGACAACGCCGAACTTGCCGGCCGCACGCCCGGCGGCGATCATCTGCGGCAGCTTCACATGCAGGGTCGGCTCGCCGATGCCCTGCAGGATCAGCACGTCGGCCGGGGGCGCATTGGCCAGCACCGCCTCATAACGCGTCAGCGGCATGTTGATATTGCGCCAGGTCTTGTCCGCGATGCCGATCGTGCGCTGGCAGCCCACGCAGCCCAGGTTGCAGCCGGTGGTGATCTCGATCTGCAGCCGGCGGAGCCGGTCGGGTGTGGCGAACAAGGTCGTCAAGGTAGGGAGAATCCCGCGCGCTGTCGTGGCGCCCAGCCTCGCCGGTTATGGTGAACGCGGCGTTTACGATGTTGCGGGCTGTGGGTCCGAAATCCTCTCAATGCTTCGACAAGCTCAGCATGAGGATTTCTACCGACGCTTCTGTAGCCTCACCCTGAGCCTGTCGAAGGGCGAGGCGGACCCGCCGGCGCTTGCGGCGCTACCACCCCTCGACCCTCACCCTAAATATCGGCATGGTCGCCGCCAAAATCGTGGAGGGAACCTATGACAGAAGCCAAGGACGCCACCGAGGCCACCCGCCGCGCGCATGCGGCGCTGAAGGCGCGGCTGCCGGCCGACGACGGCTCGGATTTCGGCCTGGCCCGGCGCGGCTTCATCGCCACCATCCCGGACGGCAGAATCCTGGGCGAGGGCGGCAGGGTCTGCTGGGACATGTCGTCCTTCGCCTTCGAGGAGGCGGAGGACTGCCCGCCGACCGTCAATCCCAGTCTCTGGCGGCAGGCGCGGCTGAACGCCCTGCATGGCCTCTATGAGGTGACGCCCGGCGTCTATCAGGTCCGCAACTTCGACATCTCCAACATTACCTTCATCGAGACCGACGAGGGTCTGATCGTTATCGATCCGCTGACCTCGGCCGAATGCGCCGCGGCGGCGATCGCCCTCTATCGCCAGCATCGCGGCGACCGCCCGGTGAAGGCGGTGATCTATACCCACAGCCACGTCGATCACTACGGCGGGGTGCGCGGCGTGATCAGCGATGCCGACATCGCCGCGGGCATGCGCATCATCGCGCCGGAGGGCTTCCTGAAGGAGGCGGTGAGCGAGAACGTGCTGGCCGGCAACGCCATGGGCCGCCGCGCCACCTACATGTACGGCTCCATCCTGCCGCGCGGGCCCAAGGGCCACGTGGATTCCGGCCTAGGCAAGACCGTCAGCCTGGGTTCGGTCAGCCTGGTTCCGCCCACCGAGAGCGTGTCGGAAAGCGGAACGCGCCTGACCATCGACGGGGTCGAGATCGAATTCCAGGTCACCCCCGGCACCGAGGCGCCGGCGGAGATGAACTTCTTCTTCCCCAAGTTCGGCGCCCTGTGCATGGCCGAGAACTGCTCCTGCCACCTGCACAACCTCTACACCCCGCGCGGCGCCCAGGTGCGCGACGCCAAGGCGTGGAGCTTCTACATCGACGAGGCCAAGGCCCTGTTCGCCCCACGCACCAAGGTGCTGTTCGCCAGCCACCACTGGCCGCGCTGGGGCTCGGACGCGGCGGCCGCCTTCCTGACCAAGCAGCGCGACCTCTACAAATACGTCCACGACCAGAGCCTGCGCCTGGCCAATCACGGCCTGAACGCCACCGAAATCGCCGAGGAGCTGGCCCTGCCGCCAACCCTGGCCAGCGAATGGCACGCCCGCGACTACTATGGGACGCTCAATCACAACGCCAAGGCGGTCTACCAGCGCTACCTCGGCTGGTTCGACGGCAATCCCGCCAACCTGCACAAGCTGCCGCCGGTGGAGGCGGGCAAGAAGTATGTGGAAGCCGTAGGCGGCGCCGAGGCGCTGCTGGCCAAGGCGCGCGCCGCCTATGACGCCGGCGAGTACCGCTGGGTGGCCGAGTTGGTGAACCACCTGGTCTTCGCCGATCCGGCCAATATGGCGGCGCGCAACCTGCAGGCCGACGCCCTGGAGCAGATGGGCTACCAGGCCGAGTCAGGTCCCTGGCGCGCCTTCTATCTGACCGGGGCGATGGAGCTGCGCTTTCCCCGCCCGCCCATGGTCACGCCCCGGCAGGGCGCGGCGGGCCAGATCCGTAACCTGCCGGCGGACGAGCTGCTCGACAGTCTGTCTGTGCGCCTGAATGGCGACCGCTGCGGCGCGCGCGAGTTCGCCTTCGACCTGACCTTCTCCGACACCGGCGAACGGTTCGCGGTGAGCGTGAAGAACGCGGTGCTGCATCACAGGCGCAGCCAGGGCGCGTCCAGCGCCGCCGCAATCACGCTCACCCGAGCGGCCCTGGTCGGCCTGGTGCTGCGCGAGACCAGCCTCGACCAGGCGGTTGAAGCCGGTTCGCTGAAGGCCGACGAAGGCCGGGAGGCCTTCGGCGACTTCATCGGTCTGCTCGATCAGTTCGACTTCTGGTTCGAACTGATCGCGCCGTAGCGACCGCCATCAGACGTTGGCGAGGCCGGTGTTGATGGCCGTGAAGGCGTTATTCAGGTGCCCGCCCAGGGTCGCCACCGCCGTGATGATCACCACCGCGATCAGCGCCACGATCAGCCCGTACTCAATGGCGGTCGCGCCGGAGTCGTCGTTCGCAAAACGGGTCAAGAATGCACGCATGGCAGCCGCTCCTATTCGAGGTTCATGGGCGCACGCCTCTTCGGAGGATGTTTGCCGCGCCCCAGCAGGAGGGCACTATGTCGCACCATAATTGCATATCAGTAAACGGACATCGATTACCCGGGATTCATCATATTGATTACGGTATTCATGCTGTTAAGCTTGAAAACAAAGCAACACAATCGGCATGTTCTATTGATTCCATTGATATTTTCAATCAAAACGTGTACGTTATTGCGTAACGCTGCGCGGGTCGGGTTCGAAATTGAGCGCCTGGCGCCCCGATCGCAACCTTGAGCCGTGACTCGGCCCCGGCAGCGCCCTTGTGATGGGCGCAAATCCAAGCGAGGCGCCCAAGCCTGCGGCGCCGCGCCGGGACCGCCGCTCGCGGAGACGATTTGGGGCGGACGCGGACGAATCGGCGCCTAAAGGCGATGCGAAGGCCGATCCGGAACGCGGACGGCGGGTCTGAGGGGGCTCAAGGTGGTTCAGCGGAATAGAAGATCAGTATTCGCCTCGCGGCGCCGGTGTGTCGGCCCGCTCGGCCTGGCAGCCATAGGCGTTCTTCTCGCTATGCCGGCCTGCGTCTTCGCCGCCGATCCGGACGCGCCGGTGACCACCGCCCACGCGCACGAGGTCGGCGAGGTGGTCGTCAACGGCATTCCCTACCATGAGACGGTGCTGCCGACCCGGATGTCCTCCAGTTCGGTCTATGGCATCAACCTCAGCGTCATGGACACGCCGCGCAATTCGACCCTGATCTCGACCGCCCAGCTCGAGACTCTGAACATCCAGGATCCGCGCGCCTTCTCCTACCTGACCTCGTCCAGCTATTCGGACGCCTCGTTCGGCACGCCCAACATCCCCCGCATCCGCGGCCAGTACGCCGACGCCTTCATCAACGGCATGCGCGATAGCTTCAGCCAGAACGGCTACGGCGTGCCGCTCAACTACGACGCCTTCCAGAACATCTCGATCACCAAGGGTCCGGCCAGCGTGATCGACGGTCCCGGCCCGAATGTCGGCGGCGAGGTCGACTTCCTCACCAAGCGCCCCAGCCTGACCCACCAGAGCGAAACCGGCGACGTCACCCTCGACACCCTGGGCAACCACCGCTGGATGATCGATGTCGGCGGCCCGATCGTCAAAGACGACCTTGGCCTGCTGCTTAGCTACTCGGGCGAGGACAGCACCAACACCTATTTCACCGGCCACTACTACCACAAGGAAGCGCTCTACGCCGCCCTCCGCTGGCAGCCGAACGACCGCTACCGGCTGGACATCGATGCCGAGATCAACGCCCAGAAATACACCGAGGATGTGGGTGTAAACCGCGTCAACCAGGCGCTGATCAACAATGGCGCCTACCTGAACGGGGCGCCGATCGGCCAGCTCGACACGGCCATCGAATTCGCCGGACCCTTCGCGGTCAATCCGCCAGGCGGCCCGTCCAACCCCTACGCGGCCGTGCCCTTCCTGAACGTGCTGTCGCTGACCGACAATGGCGCCCACCTCAGCCGCCGCACCACCCTGGACGAAACCCCCGGCGTCGGCACCGAGGCCAACCTGTTCAATTTCCAGGCGGTCCAGACCTACGACTTCAACGCCGACCTGAAGCTCGAGAACAACACCCTGTTCATGTACCAGGACAGCGCCAACTACGAGCCCTACTACTATGCAGACACCTCGCGCGGCTCCTGGTCGTTCGAGAACCGGCTGGACCTGGCCGGGGAGTTTCCGGTCAGCTTCGCCGGCGTCGGCTTCAAGAACCAGTTCGTGGTCGGCGCCACCTTCCGCTTCGCCCACGTCAACTACATCGCCGACTACAGCGCCGAAGTGGTGTCGGTCTTCGACCTGACCGGCAACCCGGCCCAATGGGTTGTCCCAGGCGCCAACCAGACCCCGTTCACCAACGACTCCTTCGTCTACACCGCCCCGTTCGGCAAGCAGGTGTTCGGCACCCCCGGCCGCGATGTGGTCAACTTCGGCAACAGCGGCATCTCGGACCTCTCCGACACCGGGGTCTTCTTTCAGGACCGGATGGAGTTCTCGCCCGAGTTCAGCCTGCTGTTCGGCTACCGGCTCGATGCGTTGCAGAACCACAGCTACGACCCGCTCGGCGGGGCGGTCTGCGCCCTCTGCTTCACCAGCCTGCCCAACGGCGATCCGCTGCCGCAGAGCCACACGACGGGGGTGTTCGGCCTCGGCGAATTCAACACCAGCCTGGTCTGGCGGCCGCAATCCTGGGTCAGCGCCTACCTGACCTTCGACTGGACCCAGAGCACCGACTCGCCCAATGGCGGCGAGGGCGGCCTCAACACCTATGGCCAGGTTCCGGACAGCTTCCTGCTGCGCCAGGACAACTTCCTCTATGAGGTGGGGCTGAAGCTGAACCTGCTGGACAACCGCCTGTTCGGCGGCATGGCCATGTTCGACCAGAAGCGCCGCGTGCCGGTCAGCCCCACCGGCACGACCCCGGCCAATATCGAAGGCTTCGAGATCGAGGCCAACTATCAGCCGAACCGCAACCTCTACGCGACGGCCAGCTACTCCTACATCAAGACCACATTGTCCCAGGCGCCGGAGTTCTACGACTATCCGGCCGCGCCGGGGATCAATGTCGATGGGGCCGGCGTGTTCGCCGACTTTGTCCCTGGCCAGACCTACAAGGACCCGGGCGTGCCGGAGCACCTGTTCAACTTCCTGGGCAACTACAAGTTCGCCAACGGGATCGGCGTGCGCACCGGCGTCCAGGTCACTGGCCCGATCGCCACGTCCGGCTCGGGCGAACTCAACCTGGCCAACTCCAGCCTCGGCGGCCAGATTCCGCTGCCGACCGGCCCCGGCGGCAGCATCAAGGTCAATGCCGGCAATCCGAACCTTGGCTACTACACGGCCCCGGTCATCCCCTGGCAGTACACCTGGAATGCGGCGGTCTTCTACGAGTTCAAGAACTACACCCTGACGCTGTCGGTCTATAACCTGACCGACCAGCGCAACTGGCAACCCTCGCCGCCCTTCTACGGCAACGACTTCCTGGTCATGAGCGACCCGAGGACCTTCGAGATGAGGCTGCAGGCGAAGTTCTAGAACCGGTTGGCGAGCGACCGCCGCAGGCCTATATTGCTGGCTCGGCGACGGGGGCGTGCGTGGCGACAATCGAGGAAATCGGGAAGCTTGAGGAAGTCGTCTTCGAACGCCTGGTTTTGGGGGAGGACGCCGAGCAGCTTCGGACGCAGCTCGCCGGCCGAATGTCCGACCAAGACGCCGATCAGCTTCTTGCACAGGCCCGCACGCGGATCGAAGCTGGCCGTGGAAGCGACGCATTTGCGGAAACGGTGAGGAAGATTCGAAAGAGGCGGCTGGTCGGCCGACGTTACCTCTGGTGGAAGGTCCTCGCTGGCGTGCTGATCGTCTTCGGGGCCCTTTCAGGCATTTCGTTGATGGTGTTCCGTGGCGACAGCAACGGCTCCTTCAGCGGCTTGCTGATCGGCGGAATCATTCTCGCAATCGTGGAATGGCGGGAACGCCGGATCATACAGCCTGAAGATCAGCCGGAAGTCGGCGACTAGGCTTGCCCAGTATCAGCTCGCCGCCCGCAGCTCCGCCTTATCGGCCGCCGCCAGCGCCTGGCGTATAAAGCTCTGGAAGGCCGCGACGCCGCCCTCATGCCTCGGCGAAAGCCGGCCCACGTCGTAGACGCCGGCGTCCAGGTTCTTCTGCACCGTCTCGGCGATCTCGATGTCCTCGGCGGTGACGGCGTCCGACATGGCCAGGGTCTCGGCGGACACCTCCACGCCCTTGGGCATCAGGTAGATGTAGTCGAGCTTGCAGGCGCCGGGTCCGGTCGGGCTCATCCGCTCCATCATCAGGCCGGTGGCGTAGACATTGATCCCCAGGTTGGGCCACAGCCAGGCCCACAGGCCGTCATAGACTGGGTCGGGCGCGCGCATGGGAACCTCGTGCAGCGCGATCATCCCCTCGATGCTCACCGTGTAGCGGGCGGAGTCGATCTCGGCGTCCAGGCCGGGGTGGATGGTCGGGACGTGGTAGCCCTCGAGGTAGTTCTCCACATAGGTCTTCCAGTTGGCCTGCAGCGGATGGCTGCGCACCAGGGCCACCTGAAGGTCGGTCCAGTCGCGGCCGGCCAGCCGGCGCTCCAGCGACGCGACGACGTCTGAGAGCGGGCCCACCTCGGCGTCGATGGCCACGAAGATAAGGCCGCGCCAGGTCTCGACCCGCACGGGGTGCAGGCCATAGTCGCGCGGGTCGAAGTCGGACGAGGGGCCGAAATCGCGCGCCATCCGCAGGCGCCCGTCCAGGGTGTAGGCCCAGCCGTGGTAGCGGCAGACCAGCATGCCGTCGCACTTGCCGCTCGGCCCGTCGGTGAGCGGCCCGGCCCGGTGGCGGCAGACATTGTGATAGCCGCGAAGCCCGCCGGCATTGTCGCGCACCACCACCAGCGGATAGCCGGCGATGGTGTCGGCGATCCAGGAGCCCACATCCGGCAGGCTGCTTTCGTGGCCGATGAACTGCCAGCTCCTGGCGAAGATCGCCTTGCGTTCGGCGTCCCAATGGACGGGATCGGCGCGGTACATCGAGGCGGGCAGGGTGGTGGCGGAGGAGGCGGCGGTCATGCGGCGGATCTCGCTCGGATCAGGGCGCGCCAGCGCGCGACGACGTAAAAGGCGACGCCGGAGAGTATCAGAACCGCTGCGGCGAACACCAGCTTCAGCACCTCGCCCAGTTGGTCCTTGGCGTCCGGGCTGGGGACCAGGGTGCAGATGACGGCGATGGCGGTGGCGGTGAAGCCGATCAGGCCCACGGCCAGCGCCGCGCGCCGTCCGCCTGGCAGCTTCCAGGCCCCCTCCGGCGCCGGCTTGAACTGCACAGCCAGGAAGACCGCGAACAGGAACAGGAAGGGCAGGGTGTAGGAGAGCACGCTCATCTGGACCAGGAAGTCGTAGGCGCCTTTGAGGCTCTCGCCGGCCTGGGACAGGATGACGATGGCCGCCACGATCACCGTCTGCGCGGCGATGGAGATCACCGGCGCGCCGGACTTCGGATCGCGCTTGCCGAACGCCGCTGGCAGATAGGAGTCGATCCCCGCTGCGAACGGCAACCGCGCCGCGACCCCGAACCAGGCGCTGTAGGAGCCCAGGAAGTAGAGAAAGGCGCCGATGAGGATGACCGGGGCGAGCCTACCGGCGCCCAGGCCGTTCAGTCCCAGCGCCAGGGCGTCTGGCAGGCCGGACAGGCGGGTGGCCGCCTCCGGCGACATGATGAACAGGATGGCCGCCGTCCCGCCTACGGCGACGACGATCTGCACCCCGGCGACCACGGCCAGCACCTTGAGGATGGTCTTCATCCCGCCGCGTACGTCGTTGCGCAGGAAGGCCAGGGCTTCTGTCCCGCCGACCCCGAACACCATGGTGGCCCACAGGATGGCGCCGTTGGCGTTCAGCGGCGGGGCGTAGCTGGCGTGGACCAGGTCGGTGGCCGGCCCATGCTTCAGGCCCACCATCAACCCGATCAGGATCAGGGCGCCGACCAGGCAGAAGCCGCCCACCGCGCCGATGTTGGACAGCCACTTGCCGCTGCCAAGGCCGATGTAATGCAGCCAGCCGATCAGCAGCGACAACAGCACCGTCGCGCCCATGAAGGCCTGCGGATTGGCGAACAGCGGCTTGGCCGCCGGCCCGAGCGCCAGGGCGGCGATGTTCAGGGCGAACACCAGCTGACCAGCGAAGAAGGGCAGGTTACAGGACCAGTAGATCCAGCCGCAGACGAAGCCCCAGAAGGGCCCGAAGGTGCGCGCGGTCCAGTCATAGACCCCGCCTTCGCCATCGAACCGGGTGGTGAGTTCGGCGGTGGCGACGATCAGTGGCCCGGAGAAGACCGCCATCGCCAGCAGCCAGATCCACAGCGACGCCGGCCCCGCGCTCGCCGCTGTGCTCAGCCAACGCGTCGCCAGCGCCATCGAGACGGCGTAGAAGAAAAGGTCGGCGAATCCGAGCGTTCGCTTCGTCATGCCCGCAAGTCATCCCACGCCGGGCGGGATGTGGCCAGTCGGGTGTCGCCTGACGCCGGTTCCTCCATCGGCGGAGGAATTGAGACGGCCAAGCCGCGTCCCTAGTTCAGCGTCACCGCATAGACCAGGTCGTCGGACCGCACGCGGCTGACCCGCCATTCGACCTTCAGGTCCTGCAGCGAGGTGGCGAGGCGGTCGATCAGCAGGATGGGCTCGCCAACGGCCACGCCCAGGTTGGTGGCGTCCTCCGCCGTGGCGGCGATGGCGCGCAGCTCTTCCTGGGCCGAGACGATGTTGATGCCGTATTCGGTCTGGTAGAGCGAATAGAGAGTGTTGGGCAGCTGGCCGCGCTTCTCGATCCCAGGGAACAGCGCGGCGGGGATGGCGATCTGTTCGCGGATCGCCGGGCGACCGTCGATCAGGCGGGTGCGGACGATCTCGACTACCTTGTCGCCCCTGGCGATGCCGAGCTTTGCCTGTTCGGTGGTGCGCGAGGCGCGGACCTTGACGGTCTCCTCGCCGCAGGTCGGCGCCAGCCGTTCACCGCCTGGACGGGCCATGCGGAAAAAGCGGAACAGCGCCCGCTCCTGGGTGTTTTCGGCGATGAAGGTGCCCTTGCCCTGGCGCCGCTCAAGCAGTTTTTCCGAGGTGAGGGAATCGAGCACCTTGCGCATGGTGCCTTGGCTGACGCCCAGCTCCCGCGCCAGCGCCTGTTCGCTGGGAAGCGCCTCGCCGGGTTTCCAGACCCCCTGGACCACCTTGCGTACGACGATGTCGTAGACCTGACGATAGAGAGGCCGATAGCCCGCTGTGTCCGTCAATTGCGTGTGGTCCCCACCTCGAATGGAAGCCTAGGGTGGTTTGAAACGGGTGTCTATCTTCTAGCTCACCACTACGCGCTCAGCTAACTCAGTCATCTGATCGCATCGCAGCGCCGCTAGCGCCGTCATCAGTATTTCTATAATTCCCATCATATCAGTCTGGATTAATATGCGTTCATACAACTCTTTTATAAGACATATGGGTTGCAGTAGTTCGTGTTCGGCGCTAGCGTCGCCTCGATCATCGGCGACCCATGGCGGAATGCATCACGTCCGGCGCTCGAAATTGGGGGAACCAAGCCATGAAGCTCCACGCAACATCCAGGTCCATGCGCCTCGTCCTGCTGGGCGCAACGGCTGCGGCGGCTATCGCCACCGGCGCGGCGGCGCAGACGGCGCCGGCCGCCAGCCAGGGGACGCAGGTCGGCGAAGTGATCGTCACCGCCCGTCATCGCGCCGAATCGCTGCAGCGGGTGCCGATCAACATCTCGGTGGTGTCGGGCGCTCAGGCGGCGGCCAAGAACCTTAATGACATCCAGGACCTGAGCTCCCAGATCCCGTCGGTGGATTTCCGCACCGGCGCTTCGAACAAGGACCAGACGGTGTTCGTGCGCGGCATCGGCACCATCTCCACCTCGCCGGGCGTCGAGCCTTCGGTATCCATGGTGGTGGATGGCGTGGTCATGGCCCGCCCAGGCCAGGCCACGGTGGACCTGACCGACCTCGACCACGTGGAGGTGCTGAACGGCCCGCAGGGCACATTGTTCGGCAAGAACGCGTCGGCGGGCGTGGTCAATGTGGTGACCAAGAACCCCACCAACACCCCCACCGGTTTTATCGACGCCGGCTATTATGAGGGCGACGAATATCGCCTCGCCGCCGGCGTTTCCGGCCCGATCCTGGGCGACCAGCTCAAGGGGCTCGTCACCTTCTTCAGCGGCGCCTATCAGGGCAACGTCGACAACGTCTTCCTGCACGACAAGGTCAACGGCTACATCGACAACGGCGGCAGGGCGAAGTTCGTCTACACGCCGAACAACGACCTGACCCTGACCTTCGGCGCCGACTACACCCACTCGCTGGAGACCAATCCCACCGGCGTGTGGACCACCACAAGCCGCGTCGCCTATCCGACCAATGTGGTGACCAACAACCCGGGCCAGCTTGCCCTGCTCGGCGCGCAAGGCGTCACGCCGTCAGCCGACAATCGGACCATCAGCGCCGACATCAAGAGCACCGCGGAAGACAAGAACGGCGGCGTGTCGCTGCAGGCCGACTGGAAGCTGCCCGGTGGCTACACCCTGACCTCGATCACCGGCTACCGCGACTGGCGCAACGTCCAGTTCCAGGACTACGACCAGATGTCGCAGACCACCGCCACCTATCCGGCGATCGAGGATATCGGTCACCTGCACTTCGACCAGACGTCGGAGGAGTTGCGGATCGCCTCGCCCAAGGGCGGCTTCATCGACTATGTGGCGGGCCTCTACTACCTCGACGCGGTCGATAACGAGACCTACCAGCGCAACGTCGTGGAAGTCGGCGGCTCGACGCCGGGCTTCAACCGCGGCCTTGGCCACTACGGTTCGACGGACAAGAACTACTCCATCTTCGGCGAAGCCAACGTCAACTTCACCAGCGCCTTCCGCCTGGTGGTCGGCGCGCGCGGCATCGGCGACGACCTGTCCTTCTACAACGACCGCGTCTCGACCCAGCCCGTGGCGATTACCGCCGTGCAGCCGGCCTTCTCGGGATCGGGGTCGGAGACCAAGTACGGCCTCGCCGGCCGGGTGGGACTGCAATACGACCTCAGCAGCCTGGTGACCTCCTATGTCACCTACTCCCACGGCTACATGGGCCCGGCCTACAACGTCTTCTTCAACCAGATCGCCGCCGAACTGCCGCCGCTCAATCCCGAGACCTCGGACTCCTACGAGATCGGCATGAAGGGCCAGTTCCTCGATCGCAAGGTGCAGGCGGACGTCTCGGCCTTCCTGACCAACTTCCAGAACTACCAGGCCAACTCCACCTTCTTCGTGCTCGGCTCCCTGGTGACCAACCTGGTCAACGCGGGCTCGGTGCGCACCGAGGGCGTGCAGGCCGACATCACCGCCAGGCCGGTCCACGGCCTGACCCTGGACTTCAACGGCATCTACGACGACGCCTATGTGGTCTCCTTCCCCTGTCCGGCGGGCTCGGCGCTCTCCTGTAATGTCAACGGCGAGCCGATGCCCTTCTCGCCACGTTGGAAGACCCATACCCAGGCCGAATACCGCTTGCCGGTGATGGACAAGATCGATGTGGATCTGGAGACCGACTACAACTGGCAGTCCGCCACCCAGTACCAACTGGCTGAAACGCCCCAGACGATCCAGCCGGCCTATGGCATCTGGAATGCGTCGATCGGCCTGATCAATACATCGGACGGCTGGAGCGCCCGGGTGCTGGTGAAGAACATCGCCAACACCCACTACTCCGCCTATCTGTCGGGCGGCGATGAAGGTGGGACGGGCATCGTCCGCTGGGTGCCGCGCGACGACGACACCTACTGGGGCGTCAATCTCCACAAGGACTTCTAAGGGTCTACAGTACTCGACGGCTGAGTTGAGTGCGCCGGCGCACGGGCGGCCCGCCCCCCTCATGGGCTTCCCGTGCGCCGTTTTCATTTTGCAATCGAGCGCGGCGCCGCCGCGTGGAGCGGTAACGGACAATGGCGGTCATCGAGCACGCCGACGGCTTTGACCTGATTCTCGGCGGGCGCCTGCTGATCCGCCATCGCGCGGACGCCCCCTTCGCCTACGTCGGCGCCGGCGAGCCGACCATCGAGATGCGCAAGGGCCACTTCAAGATCGATGACTATGTCACCGCGCGCGTGCCGCTTGAGCACGCTTCGGTGAGCAGGGTCGGGGACGGCGCGCGGATCGCGCTCGCTCCGGCCGCCGGCCAGCCAGCGATGCTGACCCTGGTGATCTCGGGCGACGAACGGGACGCGGCCATCGGTTTCGAAGACGCCGCGCCAGGCCTGAACCGCCTCTGGCTTCGCTTCACCGCCGAAGCCGGCGAGCGGGTCTGGGGCGGCGGCGAGCAGATGTCCTACTTCGATCTGCGGGGCCGCCGTTTCCCATTGTGGACGTCGGAGCCCGGCCAGGGTCGGGACAAATCAACCCTGATCACCTTCAAGTCCGACCGCAACGGCGCGGGCGGCGACTACTACAACACCAACTATCCCCAGCCGACCTATGTCTCCTCGCGCCGCTATGCGCTGCATCTGCAGACCACGGCCTACTCAGCCTTCGACTTCCGCCACGATAATTTCCACGAACTGGAGGTCTGGGCTATTCCGGAGCGAATCGAGCTCTGCGGCCGCGCCCATTACGTCGAGATCGTCGAAGCCCTCTCCGAACGCTTCGGCCGCCAGCCTCCCTTGCCCGACTGGGTCATGCAAGGCGCCATTGTTGGCCTGAAGGAGGGCGCGGGCAGCCTGGAGCGGCTCAAGCTCTATCAGGCGGCGGGCGCGGCCTTGTCCGGCCTCTGGTGCGAAGACTGGGTCGGCATCCGCCAGACCTCGTTCGGCCGGCGGCTCTATTGGGATTGGAAGTGGGATCCGAAGCGCTATCCGGGCCTGGACAAGGCCATCCCCGAACTGGAGCGCCAAGGCGTCCGCTTCCTGGGCTATGTGAACCCCTACCTCTGCATCGACGGCACGCTTTATCCGGTTGCTGAGCAAGCCGGCTATCTGGCGCTGAAGCCGGACGAGGACGCCCCCTATCTGGTCGATTTCGGCGAGTTCATCTGCGGCATCGTCGATTTCACCAACCCGGCCGCCATGGCCTGGTTCGAGGAGACGGTGATAGGCCGCAACATGCTCGACTTTGGCCTGTCGGGCTGGATGGCCGACTTCGGCGAGTACTTGCCGCACGACGTGCGCCTGCACAGCGGCATGGACGGCATGCTGGCCCACAACGCCTGGCCGACCCTGTGGGGCGAGGTCAACGCCAAGGCGGTGGCTAGCCGCGGCAAGACCGGCCAGATCGTCTGGTTCATGCGCGCCGGCTACATCGGTGTGCAGCGTTACTGCCCCCTGCTGTGGGCCGGCGACCAGTCGGTGGATTTTAGCCGCCACGACGGCCTGCAGACGGTGATCTGCGGCGCGCTCTCGTCTGGCTTGCTGGGCAACGCCTATCACCACAGCGACATCGGCGGGTACACCAGCCTGTTCGGCAATGTCCGCACCGCCGAACTGATCATGCGCTGGAGCGAGATGGCGGCCTTCACCCCGGTGATGCGCGGCCACGAGGGCAACCGGCCAGACGACAATCTGCAGGTCGATCAAGACCCGGAGGTCCTGGCTCACTTCGCCAAGATGACCCGTATCTATCGCCACATCGCGCCCTACTTGCGCCAGATCTCCAATCAGGCCGCCGCCACGGGCCTGCCGGCGCAGCGGCCCCTGTTCCTCCACTTCGAGGACGACCCGCGCGCCTACGAGAGCCAGACCGTCTACCTCTACGGCCCCGACCTGCTGGTCGCGCCGGTGGTGGATGCGGGCGCGGTCACGTGGACCGTCTACCTGCCGGCCGGCGAACGCTGGGTTCATCCCTGGAGCGGCAAGACCTTCGAGGGTGGCGCCGAGGTGGAGGTCGCCGCGCCCGTCGGCCGGCCGCCGGTCTTCTACCGCGCCGGCTCATCCCACGCGGCCCTGTTCGCCGCCATCCCGGACGCCTGACCCGTGTGGAGCGCCCGCAACCGCCTGATCCTGATCATGCTGATCGCGGGCGGCATGCTGAACTACGCCGACCGGCAGATCATCGCCGTGCTCAAGCCCATGCTGCAACACAGCCTGCACTGGACGGACGGCGACTACGGCCACATGACCGCGATCTTCCAGTTCGCCTCGGCCATCGCCCTCCTCGGCTCCGGCTGGGTGGTGGACCGGATCGGCTGGCGCGCGGCCAATCCGCTGGCGGTGGGCAGCTGGAGCCTGGCGGCCATGGCCCACGCCTTCACCCGCACCCTCGGCCAATTCACCGTCGCCCGCGTCGCCTTGGGCGCCACCGAGGCCTTCGGCACCCCCACCGCGATCAAGACCATCGCCGCCATCTTCCGCAACGAGGAGCGCTCGCTGGCGCTCGGGGTCATGAACGCCGCCAATACGGTCGGCGCCATCGTCACCCCGCTGATCATCCCTTGGTTGGCCGCCCAGATCGGCTGGGCCAAATCCTTCCTGGTCACCGGCGGGCTGGGCCTGGTCTGGGTCGCGGTCTGGTTCATCGCCGCGCCAGCCAAGAGCTACGCCCCGCCGCCGTCTACCACGCCCGCCGCCCCGCGCGAGAAAGTTCGCTGGAGCGTGGTGTTATCCGACCGTCGCACCTGGGCGGTCGCCGGGGCCAAGGTGCTGTCGGACCAGGTCTGGTGGCTGCTGCTGTTCTGGATGCCGGACCTGTTCCACCGGCTCTATCATCTGACGCCGACCGCATTCGGCGCGCCGCTGGCGGTGATCTATGCCTGCGCGGCGGTCGGCTCGATGGTCGCCGGCTTCGCCTCGACGCGGGCGCTGGAGCGGGGCGTCAGCCTGAACGCCACCCGCAAGTTCAGCCTGCTGACAGCGGCCTTGCTGGTCACGCCCCTGTGGCTGGTGCTGCTTGCGCCCAACTATTGGGTGGCGACGGCGATCCTCGGCCTGGCGCTAGCGGCGCACCAGGGCTTCTCGGTCAACGTCTTCGCCCTGGCGACGGACGTCTCGCCGGCGCCGCGCGTGGCGACGGTGATCAGCCTGGGCGCTTTCTGTGGCAACATGGCCGGCGCCGCCATCCTGCAGGCGGCCGGCTGGGCGATGACCAAGGGCCACGGCTATGCGCCGCTGCTGGCTTTCGCCTCCATCTCCTACCTGCTCGGCGTGGGCTGGGTGCATCTGCTGCTGCCCCGCATCGTCGCCGCCGATCCTGAACCTGAAGCGGTGGCCGCATGAGCCCCGCAGCGCTAAATTGTTGATACGGAGGAACCCATGACCCAGTTCGCCGCCCAGAAGGAACAGTTCACCAGCGAGGGCTACGCCGTCTTCCCGGGCGTGCTCAAAGGCGAGATGCTCGAGCTGTTGCGCGGCCAGTGCGACCGCTTCGTCGCCCGCGAGGATGCGCGGATGGATGCCCTCGGCGTCGATACCATCGGTATCACCCATCGCGGCAAGCGCTACTTCGCCAACGAATGCCAGCGCGAGCAGCCGGCCCTGCGCCACATGCTGTTCAGCCAGACCATGGCCGACGTCTGCCGCGCCACCCTCGGCGACGACGCCTACTTCTTCTTCGACCAGTTCGTGGTGAAGGGCGCCGAGGGCGGCCTGCCGTTCGGCTGGCACCAGGACTCCGGCTATGTGGTCGGCAATGGCGGCCCGGCCGATCACGCGCCCTACCTCACCTGCTGGTGCCCGCTGGATGACGCTACAGCGGCCAACGGCACGGTGCGGGTGCTGCCGTTTTCGCAAGTGCCGGCCACCCGCGAGGGCATCGTGCCCCACACCCGTCAGCCGGGCACCAACGACCTGATCGGCTGGACCGACAACGCCGGTGCGGTCACGGTTGAGGTCGAAGCCGGTAGCATCGTCGCCTTCTCCAGCCTTTTGCTGCACGCCACCGGCGCCAACTCCACCTCGCGCTACCGCCGGGTCTATCTCGCCCAGTACACCCGCGAGCCGATGCTGGACGGCCGCACCAAGCACCTGCGCCGAAATGCGATCCCGCTGGTGCGCAAGGGCGAGCAGGTGACGGTGGCTTAGGGGTTTACATCCAATCCAAACGGCGGCACCGCCAAGGGCGATGAACGCCGCTGCGCCCAAGTTGGCCGACCTTCCCTCGACCGAGCAGGCCGTGAAAAACTTTCGCGCCCGCTTCGGCGCATCGCCGCGCCTCTTTCAGGCCCCGGGCCGGATCAACATCATCGGCGAGCACACCGACTATTGCGGCGGCCTGGCCATGCCGGCGGCCATCGACCGCTGGTGCCGGATTGCGATTGCCGGCAATGGCTCGCGCCGGCTGACCCTGATCGCCGAGGGGTTCGGTGAGGCTGGCCTCGATCTCGACACGCTCAAGCCGCGCGGTGACTGGAGCGACTATGTCGCCGGCGTCGCCAAGGTGCTGCTGGACGCCGGAGTAGCCGTGCCCGGCGCGGATCTGAGGATCGAGAGCAATGTGCCCGTGGGCGCCGGGGTCAGCTCCTCGGCGGCGATCGAGGTGGCGACCGCCCAGGCGCTGCTGGGGCTGGCCGGGGGAGACGCAGATGGTTTGCAGGTCGCCCGCTGGAGCCAGAGGGCGGAGAACGACTTCGTCGGCATGCCCTGCGGGATCATGGACCAGTACGCCTCCGCCAACGGGATCGAGAACGCGGCCCTAGTGCTGGACTGCGCCCGCCTGACTTCGTCGCCAGCGCCGCTGCCCGCCAATGCCGCCTTCATCCTGATCGACAGCGGCGTCCGCCACGCCCACGTCGATGGCGCCTACCGCGACCGGCGCGCCGACTGTGAGACGGCGGCCAGGCTGCTGGGCGTGAACCTGCTGGCCGAGGTTTCCGAGGCCGATCTGCCTGCCGCCCTGCCTCGCCTGGCGTCCGGACCGGCCAAACGCTGCCGCCACGTGGTCACCGAGACGGCGCGGGTTCGGCGCGGCGCCGCCGCTCTGGCAGATGGAGACCTAGCCGCCCTCGGCCTGCTCATGAACCAGTCCCACGCCAGCCTCCGAGACGACATGGAGGTCAGCACGCCGGAGGTCGACAGGCTGGCCGATATCGCCGGCAAGACCCCCGGCGTCTTCGGCGCCCGGATGATGGGCGGCGGCTTCGGCGGCTGCATCATCGCTCTTGCCGACCGCGCCCGGGCCGCGACAGCCATGGCGTCGATCGTGAAGGCGTACGGCGCTCCGACCGCCTTCATCTGCCGCGCCGTGGCGGGCGCGGGCGAGGTGGCGCCATGACCGAAGCCCCTAAATCCTCCCCCGTTGGGGGAGGGGGACCATGCGCAGCATGGTGGAGGGGGCGTCGCCGCCACGCCGGCGGAAGGCGTCTGCCGTCACTGCGGCGGAATAGGCCCCCTCAGTGCCTCCGGGACAGCTCCCCCAATGGGGGAGCAACTAGATCATGACCGACGCCCCCAAGCCGCAGCGCCGGCTCAACATCCTCACCGGCGACTGGGTGCTGGTCTCGCCGCATCGGATTTCGCGGCCCTGGCAGGGTGCGGACGACGCCGCCAAGCCGCCGCCCGCGCCGAAACACGATCCGCACTGCCACCTTTGCGCCGGCAACACCCGCGCCAGCGGCGTGGTCAATCCAGACTATGCCAGCGTCTACATCTTCGACAACGACTACCCGGCCCTGTTGGCCGAGGGCGGCCCGGCGGAAGCCTCGTCGGATGGCGTCCTGGTCGCCGAACCGGAGTCGGGCGTCTGCCGGGTGATCTGCTATTCGCCGGACCACAGCCTGACCATGGCTGGCATGAACAAGCCCGCTATCCGCGCCGTGGTCGATGCCTGGGCCGAGCAGACCGCCGAGTTGGCCGCCCGTCCGGACATCCGCGCGGTGACCCTGTTCGAGAACCGGGGCGAGATGATGGGCGCCTCCAGCCCTCACCCGCACGGCCAGCTTTGGGCCACGGCCTCGGTTCCCAATGAACTGGCCAAGGAAGACGCCCGCCAGCGCGCCTTTCTCGCCGAACACGGCGAGCCCATGTTGGCGGCCTATCTGCGCCGCGAATTGGAGGAAGACGCGCGGGTAGTCTGCGCCAACGACGGCTTCGTCGCCGTCGTGCCCTATTGGGCCTCGTGGCCGTTCGAGACCCTGATCCTGCCGCGCCGATCCGTCAGCGGCCTGGATCGCCTGGAGTCCGCCGAACGCGACGACCTGGCTGATCTGTTCGGCCGCCTGACCCGTGGTTACGACGCGGTGTTCGCGGCGCCGTTTCCCTATTCCATGGGCTTCCATCAGCGGCCCATGACGAAGGAAGGCGACGACGCTCACTTCACCCTGCACGCCCACTTCTACCCGCCCCTGCTGCGCTCGGCGAGCATCCGCAAATTCATGGTCGGGTTCGAGATGTTGGCCATGCCGCAGCGGGATATGACGCCCGAAGCCGCCGCCGCGCGGTTGCGGGAGGTGGTCCGATGAAGCTGGGCGTCTGCTATTACCCGGAGCACTGGCCGCAGGCGATGTGGGCCGATGACGCCCGGCGCATGGCGGAGATGGGCATCAGCTGGGTGCGCATCGGCGAATTCGCCTGGAGCCGCATCGAGCCCGATCCCGGCCGCTTCGACTGGACCTGGCTGGACGAGGCCATCGAGACGCTTGCCGCAGCCGGCTTGAAGATCGTCATGTGCACACCGACCGCGACCCCGCCCAAATGGCTGGTGGACGCCCATCCGGACATGCTGGCCGTTGACAAGTCCGGCCGCCCACGCGGGTTCGGCTCGCGGCGGCACTATTGCTTCTCAAGTCAGAGCTACCGCGCCGAATGCGCCCGGATCACCGAGGCGGTGGCCGGCCGCTATGGCCGCCATCCCGCCGTAGACGCCTGGCAGACCGACAACGAATACGGCTGCCACGACACCACCCTCAGCTATTCGCCCAACGCCGCCGCCGGCTTTCGCGACTGGTTGGCTGCTCGCTATCAGTCGCCGGAAGCGCTTAACCGCGCCTGGGGCAGTGTCTTCTGGTCGCAGGAGGTGCGCGACTTCAGCGAGGTCGAGCCGCCGAACCTGACCGTCACCGAGGCCAACCCCAGCCACTGGCTGGACTACCGCCGCTTCGCGTCCGACGAGGTCGCGGCCTTCAACCGCATACAGACCGACATCCTCCGCCGCCTGTCGCCGGGCCGGGACATCACCCACAACTTCATGGGCTTCTACACCGACTTCGACCATTTCAAGGTCGGTCAGGACCTCGATTTCGCCAGTTGGGATTCCTATCCGCTCGGCTTCCTGGAGCAGTTCTGGGCCACGTCCGAGGAGAAGCTGCGCTACCTGCGCCAGGGCCATCCCGACATCGCCGCCTTCCACCACGACCTCTATCGCGGCTGCGGACGCGGGCGCTGGTGGGTGATGGAGCAGCAGCCAGGGCCGGTGAACTGGGCTCGGTATAATCCAGCGCCCATCGCCGGCATGGTCCGCGCCTGGACCTGGGAGGCCTTCGCCCACGGGGCGGAGGTGGTCTCCTACTTCCGCTGGCGCCAGGCGCCCTTCGCCCAAGAGCAGATGCACGCCGGCTTGAATCGGCCCGACAACACCGAGGCGGAAGGTGCGGGCGAGGCGAGGGCGGTCGCCGCCGAAATCGCCGTGCTTGGCGAGCTCGCCCCCTGCGCCCGCGCCGAGGTCGCCCTGGTGTTCAGTTACGAGGCCGATTGGCATCTGCGAACTCAGCCGCAAGGCCAGGGCTTCAGCTGGATCCAGCTCGCCTTCGAGACCTATTCGGCTCTGCGCCGCCAAGGGCTGGACGTGGATATCGTCCCGCCCGATGCGGACTTCACCGGCTACAAGCTGGTCGTCTGTCCGAGCCTGCCGATCGTGGCCGAAGCGACCCTGGAGCGGCTCGAAGCGTCCGAGGCCGTCGTCTTGTTCGGCCCGCGCACCGGCTCGCGAACGCCCGAGGGTCATATCCCATCGAACCTGCCGCCCGGCCTGCTGCAGGCCCGCATGCCATTCAAGGTGACGCGCGTAGAGAGCCTCCGTCCCGGCGCCGAGCCCCACGTCGCCCTCGGCGAGCGCATGCTCTCCGGCCGCCTCTGGCGCGAGGGCATCGAGACAACGCTGCATCCCTTGGCCCGCTTCGTCGACGGCGCTCCGGCCTGGCTGCACCACGGCCGCTGGCACTATCTCGCCACCTGGCCGGAGGCGGCCTTGTTCGATGTTGTGGTCGGGCGATTGGCGGAGGAAGCCGGGTTGGAGCTGACGCCGCTGCCCGAGGGCGTTCGGCTGCAAACCCGAGGCGGTGTGAGGTTCGCGATCAATTTTTCGCCAGAAAGCCACAGGACGCCGGCGCGGGCGGGGACGATATTCCTGCTGGGCGGACCGGAACTCGGGGCCGGTGGCGTCAGTGCATGGCGGCTGTGATCCACACCGCCCGTCTGGTCCTGCGCCGCGCCAGGCCGGATGACCTCGAGCCGCTCCACGCCATGATGTCGGACGCCGAGACCATGCGGTTCTGGTCCACGCCGCCGCACGCGGACGTCGAGACGACGCGGGCGTGGCTCGCCGGCATGATCGCCGCGCCCGCCGAGGTCAGCGAAGACTTCATGATCGATCTGGGCGGCCGGCTGATCGGCAAGCTGGGCGCCTGGCATCTGCCCGAGGTCGGCTATCTGCTGGCGCGAGACTGTTGGGGACAGGGCTATGCCGGCGAAGCCCTGGCGGCTTTCATCGGCTACATCATGCCCGTCCGCACCGATCACCTCATCGCCGATGTCGACCCGCGCAACGCGGCCAGCCTGGCGCTGCTGGCGCGGCATGGGTTCAAGGAGACCGGCCGGGCTAAGAACACCTATCAGGTCGGCGGCGAGTGGTGCGACAGTGTCTACCTGAGGCTGAACAGCAGAGAGCCCACCCCATGAAGATCGACGGCCGATGCCACTGCGGCGAGATCGCATACGAGGCGGAGGTCGATCCGGATCGGGTGGTGCTCTGCCACTGCACCGACTGCCAGACCATCTCCGGCGGACCGTACCGGGCCAATGTTCCGGTCGGGACCGAGGCCTTCAAACTAAGCGGGACGCCGAAGACCTATGCCAAGATCGGCGACAGCGGCCGCACCGTGACGACCGCCTTCTGTGGAACCTGCGGCGCGGGCCTATATTCGCAGCCCGCGAGCGGCGGGTATCTCAACCTGCGCCTCGGCGCGGTCAGGCAGCGGGCCGAGCTGCCGCCGAAGCTGCAGGGGTTCTGCGGCTCGGCCATGCCCTGGGCGATGGATATCAGCGGCGTGCGCCGGGCGACGTAGCGCCGCCCCCTATCTTGGCACAACCGCCAAGGCCATCGGCATGGAGGGCTGGGTGATGTTGAAGGGCGGCAGGATCTTGGCCTGGCCGCGACGGTCGATCTGGAGTTCCCAGTTCCCGCATTGGCGGCGACTGTAGTTCGCCAGCTTGACCGCCTGGCAGGCCACCGGGCCGCCATCCAGGTCGAGCGCGAGCTTGAGTTCGAGCGGAGACCGCTTCAGGAAGGCGCCCAAACGCTCCAGGGAGAAGAAGGCGTTCTTGGTTGTGCCCAAGATGATCCGCCCAGCCCGGTCTTCAGCGATGAAACTCCGATTTGCGAGCCAGCCCGTGCCTGGCGGCGCCCGGTCCGCGCCGTCGGATGCGATCAGGAGCGGATATGACACCATCGCCGCGTCTGCGCCTCGAAGCGCCGACGCCCAATCCTGGCGCTGCAGATCGACCAGTTGCGCGGAGCCCTTCGCGGCGACAAAGGCGCCTTGTTTTGCGTCGTATTGCGCGGGTCCGGCCGGTCTGCCGTCGATCACGACAGGCGTCGCGGGCGCGCCGGATCGGCCGTAGTAGCTGCCGTTGATCACCAAGATCGCGCCCAGATCGCGCATCCAGCTATCAAGATGTCGGCGCCCGGTCGGGTCGTTCCTGACCATGAACCGGTACTTCGTCGGGTCGATCCGGGTCAGCAGGATGCGGTCGACTTCGGCGCCTTGCACCAGCACCGGCAGCTCGGCGACTTCGAAGCCATTACGGAGCGGCCGCCACGCGATAGGCCCCGGATCGGCGCTCACGCCTTGAGAATGCAGCGCCAGCTTAATGGGCTTCGGGAGCCAAGCGGTGTGCTCGTTCACCGGGATCCAAAGCAGGCTGCCATAGCGGACGCTCAGCGCGGTCCCTGTACTGCGCTCGAAGACCCAGAGGCCGGCCAAGACCAGCAGCAGGCCTAGGACAGGCCAGAGTAGCCAGTGTCGTCGCCAACTCCGCTCTGCGGTCATTCGCCGGTCGGTCCTCCGGATCGACGCGCCAGCGCCGCCAGCAGGGTCATGATCGCTCCGAACACGATCATTACCCCGCCCCAGTCCAGATCAATGTTCAGGCCGCTGGTCGGGGGTGCAAACAGGCCTGTACCGGCGACGAGGGCGCCGATCGCCAGGAACAGCAGGCCGATGGGCCAGCGTACGTCGAAGGTCATGCAATTCTCGTGAAAATGGGGCTCATCGGAAGATGATGTTCAGGATGGCGGTCACCGTCAGCACGATGGCGCCCAGGATAACCGGATTGCCGTACCAGGGTCCCTTGTCGCCGCCGATCTTGGGCGTCAGCGAATAGACCAGGCCGGCCAGCTGGGTTTCCTCGTGTGGCTTGGTCGCCAGGCTGACGACGACCGTGGTGACGAAGCAGGCGCTCCAGGCCCAGATGGCGGTCCAGAAGTTCTGCGCCATTTCGCTGGGATAGGCGTGCATCACTGCGATCCAGCCGCCTTTGGCGCCGACAAGCGCGTCCACCGGCAGGGTCAGGCCGTGATGCAGGGCCGCCACGATGGTGCCGGTCGCCAGGCCGACGAAGGCGCCGTGGCCGGTGGTGCGCTTCCAGAACATGCCGAGCAGGAAGGTGGCGAAAACCGGCGCGTTGACGAAGGCCATGATCAGCTGGATCAGGTCCATAATGTTGTTGAACTGGCTGGCCAGATAGGCCGACGCCACCGACAGCAATATCCCGATCGCCGTCGCGAGCCGCCCGACCCTCAGATAGTGCTCGTCCGACGCCTGTGGCCGGATGTGGGCCTGATAGATGTCGTAGGTCCAGACGGTGTTGAAGGCCGTCACATTGCCCGCCATCCCCGACATGAAGCTGGCCAGGAGGGCGGTCAGGCCCACCCCCAGCATGCCGGTCGGGAAATAACGCAGCAGCAGGTTGGGCGTCGCCAGGTCGTAATCGAGCTGCGGGTGGCCTTTGGCGTCCAGCATCGGCTTGCCGGTGGAGGAGTCCATCTTGATCGGGATCACACCGGGCTCATGCTGGGCGATGGTGGCTACGGCGCCGGACGAGGCTGGCGCGTGGGCGCCGGGTCGATCCGGCGCGGCAGTGAGGGCCAGGGCGATCAGGCCGGGCAGGATGACCAGGAAGGGGAAGAACATCTTCACGCTGGCGGCGATCAGTGGCGTGCGCCGGGCCGAGGTCATGGAATCGGCGGCCATGGCCCGCTGCACGATCAGGAAGTCGGTGCACCAATAGCCAAACGAGAGGACGAACCCGAGCCCCATGACCAGGCCGAACCAGTCGACCCCCAGCCGGTTGGTGGAGGCATGCGCCATTCCCGCCCAGGCTTGGGTGTAACTGGGACCCAGTGTTGTCTGCAGCCCATGCCAGCCGCCGACCTGACGCAGGCCCAGCCAGACCAGGGGCGCAAAGCCGGCGACGATCAGGAAGAACTGCAAGACCTCGTTGTAGATCGCCCCGCGCAAGCCGCCCATGTAGATATAGACCAGCACAACCAGCGCCGAGACCACGATGGCGAAGTGGAAGATCCACGCCTGTGGCAGGCCCAGCCGTTCGAACGGAATGTCGAACACGTGCAGGGTCTGGATCAGCTTGGCCATGGCGTACATGGACACGCCCGATGAGATGATGGTCATCAGGGCGAAGGTCAGCGCGTTCAGGGTGCGGGTCTTCTCGTCGAACCGCATGCGCAGGTATTCCGGCGCCGAGCGGGCCTTGGAGCCGTAGTAGAAGGGCATCATGAAGACGCCCACGAACACCATCGCCGGTATGGCGCCGACCCAATAGAAGTGTGCCGTGGCGATGCCGTACTTGGCGCCCGAGGCGCCCATGCCAATCACCTCCTGCGCGCCGAGATTGGCGGAGATGAAGGCCAGGCCGCAGACCCAGGCGGGGATGGACCGGCCGGCCAGGAAGAAGTCCGTGCCGCTCTTGGTCCGCCGCGCGGCGAGCACGCCGATGGCCAGCACGAAGGCCAGGTAGAGGGCGAGGATGCCCCAATCCATGGCGCCCATATGCATGCCGGCATCCCCCCAAGATCGGCCGCGCACGAGTCAGCGCGTTTTCGCGATTGGCGCAGGGCGGGCGGGCTTGGTCAATCCGTTGAATAGCCTTGCTTTAGGCCTCCAAAAGCCTCCCGCAATGGCGATGATGGTGTAAACATCGCCACGATGTCTGATGCACGCCCCATTTCCGTGGTTGAAGCCGCTCCCGCCAAGTTGTTCGGCGAGGCCGGCTCGATCTCGCTCGGTCTTCGGCTGCTCCAGGACGTCGCCGAATACGCCGGTCGGCGCGGCCTGGTCGCCTTGCTGATGGTGGCCTTGGGGGCGGTCACCGAGGGCGTCGGCCTGATCATGATCATCCCGATCATCAACGTGGCCATGGGCGCCGGCGGTGGCGGGAAGGGCGGCGCGATCAGCCGGTTTGCGACGGGGCTGTTCGACCGCGTTGGGCTGCACGATGGCTTTTCGCGCCTCGCCACACTCCTCGCAATCTTCGTCGTGGTGATCATCCTGCGCAGCGGCGTCGTCCTCGCGCGCGACCTGATTCTCAACCAGCTCCAAGTCGGCTTCGTCGCCATGGTCCGGGTGCGAGTGGCCGCCCGGCTGGCGAATGCCCGCTGGGACGCCATCTCCCGGATCAAACACGCCCGGATCAACCAGGTGATCAGCGCCGACGTGGCGCGCATCGGCATGGCCACCAACCTGATGCAGCAGAGCCTGATCTCCCTGGTCATGCTCGTCGCTCAATGCGCTATCGCCTGCACCCTGTCACCGGGCCTCGCCGCCTTCACCCTCGGGCTGGTTGTGGTCAGCGCCTTGACCCTTGCGCCCACTCTGCGCCGCGCCTTCAGCCTGGGCTCGGTCATGAGTCGCGCGGGTGTGCGGCTGATGGCCTCCACCGGCCAGTTCCTTTCCGGGCTGAAGCTCGCCATCAGCCAGGATCTTCAAGGGCGCTATGTCGATGAGTTTGCCGCCAGCCTGCAGGTGCTGACGGACGAACAGGTTCGATATAACCGACGGCTGCAGCGGCGACGACTGGCCCTGAGCGTGCTGTCTTCGGTAACCGCCGCTGTGGTGGTCCTGGTGGGTTTCGGCGTCATGAAACTGCCGGCCGCGGTCCTGTTCACAGTCCTGCTGGTTCTGGTGCGGATGAACGGGCCGCTGACCCAACTCCAGCAGGCGGCCCAGCAGATCGCCCAGGCCCTGCCGGCTTACGAGGCCATCAAATCGCTGGAGGATGACCTGATCTCAGGAGCGGACGCCGCAGCTTCGGCCTCGGCGGAGCAGCCGACCCTGTCTGGTCCGGTCGCCTTCGCTCAGGTGTCCTTCCGCCACCCCGACGCGCACGACGCCGACTCCACCCCGTTGAGCGATTTCAACCTGACCATCGAGCCGGGCGCTTTTCTCGGGGTCACCGGCCCGTCCGGCGCGGGTAAGACCACCTTCGCAGACCTGCTGTCGGGCCTCTATCCACCGGACAGCGGCGACATCGCGGTCGGCGGCGCGACCTTGAAGGGCGCGGCGCTGTCAGCCTGGCGGCGGCAGATCGCCTACGTCTCGCAGGACCCCTTCCTGTTCCACGACACCATCCGCCGCAACCTGGTCTGGGCGGCGGCCGACCCCAAGGTCAAACTGACCGAGGAGGATTTGTGGGCGGCGCTGAAGCTTGCGGGCGCCGACACCCTGGTGAGCCGCATGGAACACGGACTGGAGACGGTCGTTGGCGAGCGCGGAACCCTGGTTTCCGGCGGCGAACGCCAGCGCCTGGCCCTGGCCCGCGCCATCCTGCGCCGTCCGCGCCTGCTGATCCTCGACGAGGCGACCAACGCCATCGACATCTCGGGCGAGCGACTCTTGCTTAAACGGCTGGCCGCGCTCAAGCCCCGCCCGACCATCGTCATGATCGCCCACCGCGCGGAGAGCCTGGATCTCTGCGACCGCGTGCTGGTGCTGAAAGACGGCGGCCTGGACCTGGCCGCCTGATGCGTACACCCACAAACGCCATCGCCGCCCCCGCCGAGTTCGCTCTCGCCTGCGCCTGCGCTGTCTGGCCCCCGTCGCCCGCCCGGCAGGAAGCGGTCGCCGTGGCGGCGCGCGAGGTCACCGACTGGGACCGGTTCCTGCGCATAGTCCGCCGTCAGCGGCTGGACGGCCTGGCCCACAACGGCCTGGCTTCGGCCAAGGTGAGCGTTCCGCCGCTGGTGATGCGGACGCTGTTCCAGCGCGCCGCTATGGTGGCCCAGCGCAGCCTGATCATGGCCCGGGAATCGGCCAGGCTGCAGGCCATCTTCGACGGCGCCGATATCGCCAACCTGGTGCTGAAAGGGGCGGCGGTGACGGCGCTGGCTTATCAGAACCAACCGGTGAAGCAGGCCTGGGACATCGATATCGTCGTACCGCCCGAGGCGGTCGAGCCGGCGATCGCGCTGTTGGCGGGCGAGGGCTACCGGCTGGTCTCGCCGGCGGAGGCGATGACCGACGAGCAACTGAAAATCTACGTCGCCCTCGGACGGGAATTTATCTTCTCGGGGCCGAGCCAAATCTTCGTCGAGCTGAAATGGTCGCTGGACCAGAACCGGTTCGTCCTGCCGGGCGTCAGCGCCAGATCGCCGGGTCAGGTGGTGGCGGGTCCTGGCGACGCCCCCATCCGCACCCTCGGTAAGGACGACCTGTTCGCCTACATCTGCGTCCACGGCGCGCGCCACAGCTTCAGCCGGCTCAAGTGGCTGGCCGACATCGGGGCGATCCTGGCGCACGAAACGGACGAGGAGATCGTCCGACTCTATCGCGCCGCGGACGCGCGCGGCGCCGGCCGGTGTGCCGCCGAGGCCCTGATCCTCAGCCGCCATCTGCTGAATTCGAAACTGCCCCCAGCGCTGATCGCTGAGCTGGAAGCCGACCCCTTCGTGGTCCAACTCGCGCGAGCTTCGATCATCACCATGGCCGGCGGCGACGGCGAACAGGAGCTTACACAGCGGCGGTTCGCCATTGTCCGCGTGGTGCTGTCGCACTTCTTATTGGGCAAGAGCCTGGGCTTCCTGTTGGCCGAGCTAAGGCTGAAGTGGGTCAGCGCCCGCGATCACATGAACATGCCGCTGCCGGCCTGGGCCAGCTTCCTCTATCCGATCATTCGCCTGCCATTGATGCTCTGGCGCAGGGTCGTGGGCGTTCAGGACTGAAGCCGTCTGAGCACCACGATCACATTGGGATCCATCGGAATTCTGCAGCCAAAATAGAGATAGCCCAGGATTGTCTCGACAATGTCGCGGCCGATATAGGCCAATCGCTGACGGAATCGGACCTTGCGCGGGCGCGGGTTGAACACGCCGGCGACCTCAAGACCGGATCCGACGGCCAATTGACGGATCGTCACGTCGTTCAGGAAGGTTGTGTGCGTGGCGTCGCCGAACATGTACGGCCCCCAGAAGGGGCTCGATCCATTGGGAAAGCGAGCGACGCAAACGCCCCCAGGCCGAAGAATCTCGCCAACTCGCCCGAAGGTTCGCCGGAGTTCTGGCAGAGGGATGTGCTCGAACACATCGACCGCGAAGACGCCGTCGAACAAGGTCTCCGCCCCGTCCAGGTCAAAGATCGTTCCGAGATGAACGGCATGCCGCGGCGCGGCTCGATCGACGAGTTCGGGAATGATCTCCACGCCATGGGTTTCGAACCCCTGGTCACGCGCCCAGTCCAGCAGAGCGCCCTGTCCGAAGCCGATATCCAAGACGCGCGCGCCGGGCCTGAGGCCGGACCGCCAGAACATCTCTTCAAAATGGGCTGTCTCAAGCGGCGATTCGCTCCAGCCCTTGTGAGCGACATAGTCGGTGTAGAGCTCACCGCGAGTCTGCTCGTCCGGGGTCGCTTGCCCCGTGGCGTCGGCGTCCACCGCGCCAGGCCGGCCCAAAACCGCTATCACGACCTCCTGCTCGCAGAGGCCGCAGCCTTAGTCGCAAAACAGGTGCGGCGGAAGTCCCCGTGCATTCGTTGGGGATGGGGGGCCGCCCTTGGCGGCTCTGCTTTACACCTCGGATTGAGGAAGGATATTGGATGGCCGTGACCCGATCGACCAGCCGTGCGGGGCGGATGGGGCGTGGTCGAGCGGTAAAGGCGTCGCGTTGAAACGGGATCCACTCGTCGTCATAGCCGGCGACTTTTCCAACTTTTCCACTGGACGGAGCCTGGGCGACGGGCTGCGAGCCTTGGGCTGGGCTGTGCAGGAAGTCGCATCGGCCTATGCCGGCGGTCCGTTTGGATTTTCTGGACCCGGTCGTGTCGCCGGTCGCCTGCTCGCGAGAACGGTGGCGGAGAACTACCGCGCGCGGATCATGCGGGCCTGCACCATGCTGCGGCCTGACGTCTTCATCACCGTGAAGGGGGTCGATGTTTCCGCCGACACCTTGCGGCAGGTAAGGGCGCTCGGCGCGAAGACCGTGATGTTCTACCCGGATGTCGACTTCCTCCATACCGGCGTCGATCTCGACAGTTTCCCGCTCTACGACCTGTTCGTCTCCACAAAATCGTTCCATGCGGACTACATCGGCGAACTGATCGGCAAGGAGAGGTTCGCGCTGATTCCGCACGGCTACGTCGATGGTCTGCACCGACCCGTCTTCGGCGAGGTGAGCGAGGCTGACTATCGCAACAGCCTGCTGTTTTGCGGCAGCTGGTCCGAATACAAACAGACTTGGCTGAACGATCTGCTCGGCCTCGACAATGGCCTGGATCTGACGGTAGTGGGAAGTTTCTGGGGCCGCCGATCCGTCGGCACGCCGGTGGCCAGCCGTCCCTTGCCAGGAGAAATTCCGGGAATCGGCTATGTCGAGACCATCCAGCGGGCCAAGATCAACATCGCGATTCACCACGGCCCAACACGAATGGGATGGCAGGATCTGGTATCGACACGCACGTTCGAGCTTCCCGCCTGTAAGGGGTTCATGCTGCACATTGACAACGACGAGATACGCAGTTTTTTCGATGTCGGAACGGAGATCGACGTGTTCGGCAGTCCGCAGGAGCTGCTCGACAAGGCGAGGTTCTATCTGGATAGGCCGGATCTGCGCCAAAAAATGATCGAGAAGGCCTACAACCGTTGTGTGCCGGCATACGGCTACAGGCAGCGCGCGGTGCAGCTAAATGATTTAATGTCCCGAACTGTGCTTGGGACGTCGTGATAGGCAGAGGCGGGAATGATTAAGCGGAACGACGGCTGGTTGACCGCCAAGGTTGGCGACGAGGCCGTCATGATGAGCGTGGACAGTGGCGTTTACATCGGACTGAACGAAGTCGGCGCCAGGATCTGGGAGCTGATTGATCAGCCTTGCGAGCTTGACGGTCTCTGCGCGGCGATAGCCGAGGATTTCGACATTACGCCGGAAGGCTGCCGGCCCGAGGTCGAGTCCTTCCTGGCTGACCTTGAAAAACGCGGAGCGATTAGCCGCCCCGCTTAACGGGTGTCGGAACCATAAGGGCGCAGGCGAGCGCGAAGACGACCGCCAACGCCGGCGTCCGCAACGGATAGTCCACCGTGGAATGGATGAGGAACACGGCCGCGGCGAGGCTGCCCGCTCTGGCCAACGCCGAATCGGCGCGCGCTGGGCCGGTCCACGCCCGGAAGGCCGCATAGCCGCACCAGGCTATCATGGCCGCGATCAGGCCTACGGCTGGCCATCCCGCCTCCAACCACAATTCCACATAGTCGTCGTGAACGTGATTCAGATAGGCCGGCATCACCTGGTCGAGCGGCTCGACGGCGCGGTAGACGGTATCGAATGCTCCGATGCCCGAGCCAACGGGCTGCAAGGCGCCACCGGCTTCGATCACCTTGGGCAGGATGCTGATCCGGCCGGCAACGCCGGTTCCGGCCTCCAGGCGGCTGAACAGCGCTCCGCCCTTCACCACCGCGACCGCCGTCACGATCGCCAGGACAACACCGATGAGAATGGCGATCCGGCCAAGACTGCCGGAGCCCCGCAGGCGCGGATACATCACCACCATGGCGCCGACCATGACCGGGCCGGCGAGGAAGAGCCCGGCTCGGGAAAGAGTCGCGGCGGCGCCGACAGCGAACAGAAGCATAAGGCCGACGATCGGCAAGGGGCGCCGGCCCAAGTCTCCAGGAAGAGGGTGGGGACCCAGCAGCACCGCGCTCAGCGCCATCGCGGATATCAGGAAGGAGGCTTGATGGTTTCGGTTGGCGAAAAAGCCGTTCGGAAGGCCGGCGGTCGCCGCGGCATAGAACTGCGCGCGCGTGCTGCTGCCGGTCGCGGCCTGGATCCCACCGACGGGAAGGCTGAGCACGGCGATCACGATGACAACGATAACCAGCCAGAACCGTTGACGGGCGTTGCATTGCAGGGCCGCCACGAACATTCCGATCGGCGCCAGCAGGAAGAAGATCGCGCCGGCTGTCTGATCCGGGGCCAGACTCATCGGGCGCCAACGATCGGGCAGTCCGAGCAGGGAGACGGCATGCGCCAAGGGGGCCCGGCCCGGCAACCCCTTCCAGACGTCCGGAGGCAGCGGCATCAGCTGCATCAGCGGGAGGGCCGCCGTCAGCGCCAAAATCAGCAATGCCGTAAGGCCCAGCCGCGAATAAATCAGGTCGGGCGACCGCAGCGCTGCCGGCGCCAGCGCCAACAGGCCAAAGATTTCCGCGACCATCAGGCCCAGGGGATTGAGCCGGCTGGCGCCGCCCAACAGCAGGGCGACCACCATCAACAGAAGCGGTGGGCCCAAAACAAACAGCCCGCGCAGAGGCGCAGGCTGTTCAAAAGCTTCATTCACGACCTCAAGTTCCGCCATCAGCCTCGACAGCCTTGGCGGGCTCGGTCAATCAGGCGCTTTGGCTGGTGTCGTCGTGACGGTCGCTGCTGGATAGCAGCGCGACCGTGCCGCCGATCAGCAGCAGCGCGCCGAGCGCGTCGAGCGTCCAGCCTTCGGTGCCGAAGACGCCGCCGGCGGCGTCACCATCGACATAGCCGATCTGGCCGAGCGAAGGCGTAAGCGAGGCCACGCCTTCAGTTGCAGCCGCTTGGCCAGCGAAGCCGAGAAGGGCGATCGCCGTAACCGCGAAAATCTTGCGCATCTCAAAATCCCCATCGAGAACTGCCGCGAGCATACGCACCCGGCGGCCAATTGCAAGGTGAACCATGCGCAGAGAACAAGGTTCCGGTTAAGATTCCGACTATTTCGCCGCAGCCGCTGGCGCCGCCGGCTGAATGGCGAGGTTTGTGAACCAAACCGTGTTCGAAGACCCGTGATCTTGCCGTGTTTCGGTCAGCACCAGCCATACGCCGTCGCACCCTTGGGCGGGGACGGAGAAGCGGGCGGCGAATCGGCGCCAGATGTTTGGCGCGGCGCTCGCATCGGCGCCGCCGGTGGCCAGGATTCGCCGGTCGCCGGCGCAACGGACCTGCCAACCGATCAGTCGCGCATCACCTTCCTCGGGAAAAACCTCGCCACTCAGCAGATAGTCGCCCGGCGACGGCGCCAATGCTTGGCGCATCAGGTCGTCGGCCGAGTAGGCGTCATATTCGACCCGCAGAGCGCTGGCGCCGGGTCTGCCCGGCGCGGAATCCATATCGAGGCTGGCGCCAGGCTTGTCCAACTTTTGCCAGGCGAACGGCGGCGCGCCAGTCTTGTCGGTAAAGCCGCCGTCGAACGGCGAGCCTGTCAACGCCCGCCCACCCCGATAGCTTTGAAGCGCCACGAGCGCGTCATGGAACCGGCCCTCGCGGACAAGACGCTTCGGGTAGTCCGACAACTCCGGCCCCTCCAACGGCGTCGGCCCCCGATCGACCAGCTCGAACATCTTCTCGATGGCGGGATCCTTCTGCCTGCTCAGGCTGAGGGCCTCGAGGAAGGTTTCACGCCAGAGCGGCTGCGCGGCGAGGCGGGGCATGATCGCCCGCGCCGAGCGGTCGTCGCCCGCGCCGACCTCGAACAGCAGGAACAGAGCCGGCCATAACTCTTGCCGCCGACGCGCGAGCGCATCGGCGTGAAGGAAGGCTTGATCGAACTGATGTTTGACGATCTCGTCCCGCAGTAGCCAACCCTGCACGCCGTCATCGCGCCAGCTTCGCGTCGCGGCGAACTGCATGACCTGTTCAGCCCTGGCCGCCTGGCCCTCGCTATCCAAGGCCAGCCCCCGCGTGCGCAGGGCATGAACGTTCAAAGGCGATCGGTCGAGCGCCGCCATCGAGAGTTTAGAGGCGCGCGCATAGTTCTTGGCTTGCCAGGAATCCAGCGCCGCGGAGGCGAGCACCTCGGGGGAGGAGTCGCCAAGCGCGAGCGAACTTTGTGGCTGGTCGGCCGATAGATGATCGCCCACGCCAGTCACAACGACAGCACGCAACAAGGTCAGGGTGGCGAACAGCGCCAGACCGAGGACAAGGGTGGAGCGGCCGCCGAACAGCGCCTGGGCCGCATCCGCCCCGCTGAAGGCGGGAAACCTCAACCGCCAGCCTTCTTCAGTTTCTTGGCTTCCTCGGCGCCATAGCCGTAGCCATAGCCGTAGCGCTGTTCATAGCCGTAGGTGTTGTAGCCGTATCCGTAGGCCACCTTGCGGACGTCGAATTTGGTGAGCACGCAGCCCAGCACCTTGGCTCTCGCCATTCGCAGCCGATGCAGGGCGGCCATGGCCGGACCGCGTCCGGTCTTGCCGGCCTCGACCACCATGATCGTCGCCGACACCACCGAAGCGATAAGCGGCGCGTCAGCGAGACCCATGACGGGAGGGCCGTCGAAGATCACAACGTCGAAACGCTCTTCGGCCTGGGTGCAGAAGGTGCGCATCCGGTTGTCGGCCAGCAGCTCCGCCGGCGTCGGCGGCAGCGGCCCGCTGGTGATGATGGACAGACCTTCCTGGTCGCTCTTCTGGATACACTCGTCCAGGGTCATGGCGCCGGTCAGATAGTTGCTGAGGCCCACTTTTGATTCGAGGCCGAGCTGGTTGTGCACCGACGGCTTGCGCAGGTCCGCATCGACAAGGAGCGTGCGTGCGCCGAGCCGCGCGAGGCTGTGGGCAATGGCGATCGACGTGGTGGTTTTGCCTTCGCCCGGTCGGGTGCTGACCACCAGCAGGCTGTGAGGAATTCCGTCCGTGGTCGAGAATTGCAGCGCCGTACGGATCGAGAAATAGGATTCCCAAAACCGCGATCTCGGATCTTTCATCGCCTCCTTCGGGCTCATGCCCTTGGTCAGCAACGGCACGGAGCCAAGCAGAGGGATGCGCAGCTTGCTTTCCACGTCCGCCGGACGGCGTATCGCCTGGTCCATGGCTTCGGCGATGAAGGCGCCCAGCGCTCCCAAAGACAGACCGATAACCAGGGCTATGGACAGATTGATCAGGGGCTTGGGCTGCGACGGCGCGCGGGGAACCTCGGCGCGATCGACGATGGAGACGTTGTTGGTGGTTACGCCAGCGGTGACGCCGACTTCTTTGTAACGCTGCAGAAGCCCGTCATAGAGGATGCGGTTGGTGTCGAGATCGCGGCTCAACGTATTGTAGGTGATGCTGCGTTCCTTCAGATCCAGCACCTGCCCCTTCAACTGGTTCACCTTGCTGGCCAGGCTCTTTTCCTGGTCGGCGGAGGCCACATAGTCTCGGTAGAGCGCCTGGCGCACGTTGTTGGCCGCGGCTTGAATCTGGTGATCGGTCTCGTCGATCTGAGCCTTCAGCTGCACCATTGCCGGATAGTCGGGCTTATAGAGCCTCAGGTTGTCCTGGTATTGAGCCTGAAGCTGGACCTTCTGTTTGCTGAGTTCTTGCACGACCGGGCTGGCCAGAATCTGCTCAACGCCAAGGCCTGAATCGACCTGCGATTGCTTCCACCGCTGTTCGGCGGCGATGCGGGCCGCGGTCGCCCCGGCGAGGTCGGTGTTGATCGCGCCAAGGTCGGCTTCCGAAAGGGATTGTCCAGGCTGCGCAACGGCATTGGGGCCGACTCCGCCCGCGCCTTCATGCAGGTTGATGATCTGCTGCTGGATGGCATAGGCGACGGCGGCGCGCTCGGAGGCTTCCAGCTTATCCTTGGCGACCGCGATCTGCTTTTGCAGGAAGTCTCGTGCATAAGCGGACGATTCAAATCGCCGCTCCAGATTCATGGCGATGAAGTTCTCGGCGTAGGCGTTCGCCAGCTGCGCGGCGACCACGGGAGAGGTGCTGTTGTATGCGATCTGGACCAGGCGCGAACCCCGCGACGGGTTGATCTGAACGCCACTCATGACCCGGCGCACCACCGCCTCGCGCAGCCCCGCTTGACCTCTCGCTTTGGGCCCGCGTCGGCGATCCAAGCCGGCCGAATGGAGAAACGTCGGCGACGACGTCAGGTTAAGGGTTTGCACGATCTGTTCGGCCAGGGAGCGGCTTTTCAGCAGGCCGTATTGCGTCTGATAGAAATCCAGTCCGTTGCCGAATTCCTCGCGGGGATTCATGTCCTGAGTGTTCAGGACCTTCGGCGCCTCGCGGTCGATCTCCATGGTCATCCTGGCGGTATAGACAGGCGTCGTCGTCATCGTGACGGCCAACGCTATGCCGATCGCGCCCAGAACGGCGATGAGGAAAATCCAACGATGCTTCCAGACGAACTGCCAATAGCGGGCGATGTCGAACTGGTCCGCGCCAACCTCTTCCACGAATTCGGCGTTGCCGACGGGCGCCAGCGAACGTTCGTTCGAGACACTCAGGTTGCGCGCGAACTGCACCCGCTGGATTGGCGATTCGCCTTCCTGGTCGCTGTCGTCGCCAAGGGCCATGAGTTCACGCTACTCCGTTGCGAAACAAGGAAATTCTGTGGCCTAGCCGGCCGCTGGACTAGTAGGGTTTGAACAGCGAGAAGATCGAAAAGGCCCCGACGTCGCTGACGATTTCGCGGAAGGCCGCCAGGCCGGTGGATTCGCTGACGACGATGACATCGTTGCCCAGCATTTCAGGGTCATCGACCTTCCCCGCGCGGATGGCCTCGCAGTTGAACACCAGGCGCGAGCGCTTGCCGTCCATATCGCGGTAGATCGCCACATTCTTCAGATTGGCCCGGTTGGTGGGACCCTTGGCCATGGCGACGGCTTGAAGCAGGGACATGCGGCCAGGAATGTCGAAGACGCCAGGGTTGTTCACCGCGCCCTCGACCGTGATCTTGTGGTTGGCGGATTCAGCAAGGGTGATCGAGACCTGCGCGTCGCGCAGATAGCGTTCGTCGAGCCGCTTGGCGATCTCGTCCGCCAATTCGCGACTGGTGCGGCCACTGGCCTGGACGACGCCAATCAGTGGCACCTGAATCTGGCCCGCCGCGTCCACCTGAATGTTGTCGGCCTGCAGATCCTTCACGCCGAATACGTTGAGGTTGATCTTGTCGAAAACGCCGAACCGATAGTCGCTCGGCGGCGCGGTGATCGGGGCGACGGGCGGCGTCGAGCCGCCATCGGCGCGCGCTTGCCCGGCGATCAGAAGAACGGGCGCGAGGGCGAGGAAAAGCAGAAACGGGGTCAGCGCCGTCCAGAGGAAGCGGCGCCCATTCGGAAACATATTCAATCGACGATCCACGAGCCTGCGCCCTCAACATTGATACCGAGCGCTGTACCCGTCACCATAGACTACGGCGTCGGGCGTGCAAGGGCGGCCAGGCGAGTCGGGGTACGATGCAGGGCGATCTTTATACGGTTTTGGGCGTAGACCGGGACGCCAACGAAGCGAGCATCCAGGCCGCCTACCGCAAGCTGGCGCGGCAGTGGCATCCGGATATGAACAGCGACAGCGGCGCCGCGGCGCGGTTCGCGGCTGTCAGCCAAGCCTACGCCATCCTCGGACACCCCGAGCGTCGAGCGGACTACAATCGATCATTGAGGTCCGACAGCGTCGGACCGCCGCCGCCGATCACCACCCAGCCGATCCGCTGCACGGAGTGCGGAGACATCACCGCCCAGCCGCGCATTCTGGTTTTCCGATCAACCATTGGCCTTGTGGTCTGGAACCGGGTCCATCGTGTCGAAGGAGTCTTCTGCTCCAGGTGTGCGCGGGGCGCCGGGCTCAGAGCCTCACTGACCACTGCTCTGGCGGGCTGGTGGGCAGCGCCGCTCGGACCCTTCATAACCGCCTGGTGTCTGCTGACGAACGCCGCCGGCGGATCGCGCCGGCGCAGAGCCGACCGCCGTCTTGCTCTGGTCAACGCACAGGCGTTCCTGGAGCGCAAACACCTGGACCTGGCGTATGCGCTCGCCGTGGAATCGCTTGCTGGGCGGTACGCGGTCGATGGCGAGGACGCCGGCAAGGCCCGCGCGATCATGGAGCGGGCGAAGCCGAAAAGCGCCTATCTGCGGCCGCTGACCCTGAAGGATCCCTGGCGGTCCGACATCGGTTATATTGTCGCCCACATTCTGCTGCTATTGGCGGCCCCTGCCTTGATCTCGGCCGCGGTGTGGCTGCTCGTTAGGCCGTAAGGCGGACCGGCGCCGAAGAGATGCGTGTGACTCGATGTCTGAGGATTTGATTTTCGCCGTCGGCGACATCCATGGCCGTCTCGACCTGGTGACCGCGGCGCTGGAGGCGATCGCGGATCGGGCGGCGCGCGCCGAGTTCTTCCGCGTCATCTTCCTTGGCGACTACGTCGATCGTGGCCCCGACAGCCGAGGTGTCGTCGAGCTGATGATGCGGCTTTCGCGCGACCATCGCTACGTCTGCCTGAAAGGAAACCACGAAGCGATGATGCTCGAGTGCCTGAGCGGTGGCGACTCCGAGGATTTCGCGCGCTGGATGGACGCGGGAGGCCAGCAGACGCTGGAGTCCTACGGCGCCGACGATTGGGAAGCGGCGATCGCCAATGTGCCGGAGGAGCATCTGCGTTGGATGCGCGGCCTGTCGCTGACGTCGGGCGACGGACACCGCATCTATGTCCACGCCGGCCTGATGCCGGCCACCTCATTCGAGCAGCAGTCCGAGCAGACCTGCCTCTGGATACGCGAGCGCTTCTTGCGCGCGCCCGCACATCAGTTCGACGCTCATGTCGTGCACGGGCATACGCCCCAATGGGCCGGCAAGCCGGAAATGGGCGATCCCGAACTCCTGCCGCACAGGACCAATCTCGACGTCGCCGCCTACGCGACCGACCGCCTCTGCGTAGGCGTCTTTGACGCTGCGCGGGGTGGCGGCCCGATCGAGGTGTTGTTGGTGGAACAGGCGCCAGGGGACGTCGCGCGGACGAGCCCGTTAAGGTCCCTCAACCCGAACAAGGGGCCGGCCAACGAAATTCCGCCGAAGCGGCGGCTATGGAGGCGTTGAGGCGATTGCCGCCTCACAAGCCACGATCGCCGAATTATGAGCATCGGCGGTGCATCCAATCTATAGTCAGCGAAGTTGCTTGTGCGGTGTTGACGGCGAAGGGGCTCTATGACCATTTCGCCGGCCAAGGCTTGGTCTAAGAACGCGCAACCTAGTCGAGTTAATAGCTCAGGGGTCACGATTTCAGATGTGGACGACCCTGGCCAGTACCTGGCGTCAGGTCGCCGAGCGTGGGCCAATGCTCGGGGCGATCGGGTTCCTGACCACACTGACCCTTATCCTTCTCCTGATCCCGCAAGCGCAACGTCTCGGCTTGATCGACCGTCCCGACAAGCGAAAGACCCACGCCCGACCGACGCCCGCGATCGGCGGCCTTGCGATCGCATTGGGGTGTCTGCCCGTCGCGATGTTCGCATTCCCGACAGATCGGGCGCTGTTGGCTCTCGTGGCGGCGAGCGTCCTTTTGATCGCCGAGGGCATCGTCGATGACATCGTCGATCTCCGATGGATCTATCGGCTCTGCGCCCACGCGACGGCGGCGTTGATCCTCGTCTATTACGGTGGAGTCCGGGTCGATTATATCGGAGCGGCGTTCGGGATCTGGAACTACCACCAGCTGGGATCCCTATCGATGCCCTTCACCGTGATCGCGACCACGGGGCTGATCAACGCGCTGAACATGATCGACGGCATCGATGGTCTTGCGGGCTCGCTGACCATGGTGACGCTGGCGATGCTGGGCTGCGCGGGCCTTTATGACGGCAATACCGAGGTCGCCACCTTCATGTTGCTGTGCATGGGCGGCGTGGCGGCCTTCCTCGTGTTCAATCTGCGCACCCCCTGGAACCCTCGGGGCCGGACATTCCTGGGCAACTCCGGGTCGGAATTTCTGGGGCTGGTCATCGCCTGGACCTGTTTCCATCTGACCCAGCCGCACCTGCGGCCAATGCCGCCGGTGCTGGCGCCATTCCTTTTTGCCGTGCCAGTGATCGACTGTCTTACGCTGATGGTCCGCCGCATCGCTCAGCGGCAATCGCCCTTCGCGGCCGACCGCAACCATCTGCATCACCTGCTCGCCGACGCCGGATTTTCGACGACTGGGGTGATCCTGGTGATCCTGGCCGTCAGCCTGGCGATCGGCCTTGCCGCATCGGTCGCCTTGCTCATGCATCCGTTCGAGCCTGTCTTCATCGGCGTCTTCGTCCTTATGCTTGGCGCCTACTATGCCCTGACGGCCGATCGCACCCGCGCGGTGAGGGTGTTCGGCATGCTGGCGCGAGTAGGGGGCGGCCCCAGCGCACGCCTTGCCGCAAAGGCTGGCGAGAGAAGCCCGCAGGCCGCCGAATAGCGTCGGACGCCGCCAGATTGCCGAACCTGCCACGATGACGCGCACCAACGAGGCGCAGGCGACGCCAGACGCCAGGCTCCGGATCGCCATTGTCGCGACCCACCCTATCCAGCATTTCGTTCCGTTCTATCGCGCGTTGGCGCTGGAACCTGGCCTATCGGTGCATGTGTTCTTCGCGTCGCGGATCGGACTCGATGAGTACTTCGACCGCGAAATGAACGCGGCGGTCAAATGGTCGATGGACCTGACGTCGGGCTATGATCACACCTTCCTTCCGGGGGCTGACCGGATAAAGCAATCCAGCTTCTTGGAGATGAACAACAGGTTCGTCGGCGCCGCCCTGGACCAATACCAACCGGATGCGGTTGTCATCTATGGCTATTCCAACCTTACGGCGCTGCGGGCCATCTTCCGGGCGCTGATGCGTCGGTTTCCAATCCTGTTGATTTCGGATTCGGAGTTGTTGCGCGAGCGATCGGCTCTCCGTGACCGCATCAAGAACCTCCTGCTGCCGATGCTGGCCGCCTCCATCTTCGGCGTCCTGGCGGTCGGCGATCGCAACGAGGAGTACTGGACCCGGTTCGGCGTCAAGCCGGCGCGGCTGTTCCGCACGCCGTTCACGATCGATGAGGCCACCTATCGCGGCGTCCGGGCGCGGCGCGATCAGATCCGCGCCGCCTGGCGCGCCGAACACGGGATCGGACCTGACGAGGTGGTCTTCCTGGCGGTCGGCAAGCTGTCGGAACGCAAGCGACAGGCCGACATTCTTTTGGCGCTCCGGATCGCCGCCAAGGCTGGGCCCCTGCGGGTGGTGCTCGCGGGGGATGGCGCGGACCGGCCGGCGCTCGAGCAGCAGGCCGCGGCGGCCGGACTGCCGGTCACCTTCCTGGGCTTCGTCAATCTTGACGCCTTGCCAAGCGCCTACGCCGCCGCGGACGTCCTCGTCCATGCCTCGTGGAGCGACCCGCATCCGCTGGTGTTTTCCGAAGCGGCCTGTGTGGGCCTGCCCATTATCGCCAGCGATCGGATCGGCGCGGTAGGCCCCACGGATGTGGCGCGTCCGGGAGAGAATGTCATCGTCTACCCGGTCGGAGACGTCGATCGTCTTGCCGCCGCCATGGTCGAACTGGCGACGGATGGAGCCCGCCGCGCCGCCATGGGCGAGGCGTCGCTGAGGATTTTTGAAACCCAGCAGACCTCCGTCAGCGTCGCCGGCCTTCGGTCGGCCGCCGAGGCCGCGAACGGCCTCGCCTAGCCCGCGCGAGTTCCCCGCGCGATCACGGTCTCCAGCATAAGCCGGGAAAGCGCAACGGAGTCGGCTCCGGCGGTGGAGCGTTCGACTTCAGCCCGGGCGGCATCCCGCCAGAGCGCCCGGTCTTGCGGCGCCAGGGCGGCAAACCTGTCGATGGCCTCGGCGAAGGCGCGAGGCTCTTCGAGCGGCAGGTCGAAGCCGGCCTTGCGCGCCTCGAGATCCCGCCAGGGCGTGCGGTCGCTGATCAGGACCGGCGTTCCCGCGCCCAGCGCTTCGAAAATCGCGTGACCGAAATTCTCGCCCAGGGTCGGCATGAACATCAGGTCGTAGCTGGCCATGACCCTAGGCGTATCGGCGTTGGCGATCTCGCCCATGAAGCGGACTTCGAGATGGCGCGGAAGGCTCGCCGCCAGGGTCTGGCAGGCGCTGGCGTAGGCCTCGTCGCTCACGGGACCATAGAGATCGAACCGCGCCGGCGCCTTGACCATCGCCAGCGCCTTGATGGCGTAGTCGATGTTCTTCACGCGCGTTATGCGGCCGAGGAAGGCCAGTTGCAGCGTGTTTCCTCTGGTGGAGGAGTCCACCACGGGACGCTCGAACGGGGTTCTTATGTTGGGCGCAACGAGGGGACGCGGCGCGAACGGCAGGCGCGTATGAATGTCCGAGGCTTCCGTCTCGCTGGTCGCATGCAGCGTGATCCCTTTCAGTAGACCGGCCAAACGGACCAGGGCCAGCCACGCCTGCTTGACCGGCGCCTTGAGCGAAAGGGCGCCGCCGCCGAATTCCCCGCGCGGCGACAGCAGCGTGGGCTTCCTCGGGATCATCCCCGCCTTGCGCATGAGGACGGTCGGCAGGGTGAATTCGCGGTCGAAGAAGCCGTTCAGCATCAGGATGTCGTGCGGGGTCTCGCAAAGGAGCTTGCGGAGCCCGGCGGCGCCGAACCGCAGACCTTCGAGATAGGTCACCTGAGCAAACCCCAGGTCGGTCCAATCTTCGCTCGGCGCGATGCGCACGGTTCCTCCGAAGGGCCGGTCCCGGGCGACGATGCGAATGTCGTAGTCGTCAGCCAGCGCCGCGCAGAAGCCCTTGAGGCTCTGGTTGGGGCCGGCCGAGTCGCCGCCGGGCCAGAAGCCGCCCATCAAGACCAGGATGATCGGCTTGGCGATCGCCACCTCAGACGTCCACCTTGTAATGGTCTTTCAGTCGGAGCCTGAACGCCTCCACGCCATGCGCGCCGATGAAGGCTTCCGCCTCGTCGATCTTGGCGTCCATGAGCACGAAAAACCAGAAGCCATGCAGGAAATGCCAGACAAAGCCCTCCCGTCCATCCAGGAAGCCGAGGCGCAGGAAATAGCGCTGCAGGAAGTAGAGCACCGCCCGCAGATAGAGCGGCGCCTCGCCATAGATTCGATTGCGCAGGAACCTTCGCCAGCGCGTGCGTGACGCGCCCCCCTCGTCGATGCCGGTGTCGATGGGGAAGAGCGCATATTTGCGATTGATGAAGTCCACCATCTGCAGGGTGGCGTAGCCGTTGTGCTTGGCGGTCCACCAGCCGATGTCGTTGAGGTTTTCGTCAACCGTATCGCCGCCGCGAAAGTCCACCACCTGGCCGCCGTCGAGGGCGATCCGCTCGTCCATCCACCGCTGCTCCATCCGGCCCATGCCTGTGCGCCAGAGCAGGGTCAGGTGGGTGGTGTAGTAGCCGCCCCAGCGGATGAAGCGGCCGCGGAAGATCACCTTGCGCTTGAAATCGACACCGGCGACGTCGGTCGGCAAGGTCGGCAGGCGGGTCCTGATCTCGTCGATCAGCCCGTCCTCCAGGTATTCGTCGCAGTCGATCCGCATGATCCAGTCGGTATCGAACTGGACCGTGTCCAGCGCCCACTGGAACTGGTCGGCGTGGTTTTTCCAGGCCCGCTGCAACACCTCGGCTCCGCAGCGGCGGGCGATCTCGACCGTCTCGTCCGTGGAGAAACTGTCGATCACGACGATGCGCTGGACCGCGGGCCAGACCCGGGTGATGCACCGCTCGATGTGGATCGCCTCGTTGAAGGCCAGGATGACGGCCGTGACCGACGGCTTGGACGCGGCTGGACCCCGGTCGATCTTCAAGATGTCGCTCCGCGTCCGCGGGGGTTGGCCGCACTGGCGTCCCGATTAGCATGGCCTCGTCGGCTGGCGCCAGACGAGCCGTGGGACGATGATGGCTGGACCTTTCCTAGGCGGCGCCGGCCAAGGCTTCCCTCAGGACCTGGCTTGCCCAGCGGCGCGAATCCAGCCGATGCGGCGGGACCGAGTCGCCCTTGGTCCAGGATCCGATTGGCACTGAGAACCCAAGCTTGGGCCGGGCGGCGATTTCGGCCGGGAGGGGCGTCGATGGCGCCCGGGCGAGCGCTTGTTTACCGGCGCCGGCCGTCATCTGGGGCATGTAGGGCGCGAGCGCCGGGAGCAGGGTGAAATCAACCAGTGGCGTGCGGATTTCGAGGGAATGAGCCATGCCGGCCCAGTCGGCGTCGCGCAGTAACTGGTTGCGCATATAGCAGGCCGACTCCAGCGCCGCGACGCGGCCGATGTCGCTGCCGGGGTCGGGTGTGATCGCGCGCCGCAGTCCTTCGACCGGCGCGAGCCGCTCAAGTCCCTCGCGCGCCATCTCTGGCCCCATTATGGCGTCGAGTTCTTCGGGCAGCCGCACGGCGCGACGCAACATATAGGCGCTTGCCCAATCGCCGGCGTACTTGATGACGCCGAGCGCCTTTGGGTTCTCGCGCGCCAGACCGGGCGCGAACGCCCTGATCATCGACGCGGCGATCGCGCCGGCGGCGGGCAGGCGGGCGGCCAGGCCGAAATGGCGCCGCCAGCGCGGCAGGTCGGTGAACGAAGGGTATCCCGCAAACAACTCGTCTCCGCCCAGGCCGGACAGGGCGACCTTCAGGCCTAGTTCCCGGGCGGCCTTGGCGACGAACCAGGTATTGATTCCATCGACGGACGGTTGGTCCATCGCCGCCATGATCTGTGGCAGATCGTCGGCGAATTCGGCGCGGGTGACGCGGCGGGTGCAATGCTGGGCGCCGTAGCGCGCGGCAATGGCTTCGGCGGCGGCGGACTCGTCCATCGGCGCGCCTTGGAAGGCGTCGAAGGTCAGCGTCAGGGTGCGGATGCGCGACTGGCCGGCATCGCGCATCAGGCCGATCAGGGCGCCGGAATCGACGCCGCCGGACAAGAAGGCGCCGACCTCGACATCGGCCACCAGATGATGGCGCACGCTGTCCAGGGCCGCCTCGCGTACGGCCTCGACGAGGTCGCGTGCCGGCGCCGTCCGTCCGGCCGCCAAAGCGCCCGCGATGCTGGCGTAAGTCTGAGGTTCGCCGACACCATGCGAGTCGATCCAGATGGTCGCGCCGGCCGGCGCGGTGTTGATTGCTCGATAGGCGGTGAAGGGTTCGGGCACATAGCCGAAGATGTTGAAGCCGGCGATTCCGGCTGGGTCCGGATTTCGCGATATGGCTCCGCCGGCCAACAAGGCCTTGACCTGCGAGGCGAACCTTACCGTCCCCCCCGCCGCGGAATAGTAGAGGGGTTTGATGCCATAGGGGTCGCGCGCGAGCAGCAGGCCACCCTTGCGTGCGTCATACAGTCCAATCGCGAACATGCCGCGCAAGCGCGAAACCATCGCCACGCCGTCGCGCTCGTAGAGCTTGAGGATCACCTCGGTGTCCGAGGTGGTGCGAAAGCGGACGCCTTGCGCTTCGAGTTCGGCGCGCAGGGCGAGGTGATTGTAGATTTCGCCGTTGTAGGTCAGCGCCAGGGCGCCGTCGTCGCTCAGCATGGGCTGGGCGGCGCGCTCGTCGAGATCGATGATCGCCAGCCGACGGTGGCCAAGGCCGATGCGACGGTCCGCCGACCACCATTCGCCATCGCCGTCCGGGCCGCGAAGGCGCATATGCTCCCGCGTGGTCAGCAGTTCGGCCCGATCCGGCGCCGGGGCGCTGGAACCGTAGGCGAAGATGCCGTTCACCCCGCACATGGAAGACCGTTCCTGCAAAACCGCTTGCAGCAGCCAAACCGCCACTACAACGCCGGGTGTTGCTGTCTATCGCAGGGTTCGGTGCTGGGCTAAGGAAATAAGGAGCGCGGAAGGTTTTGAGGTCGCACATTGATGTCGAGTACACGCGATCGCCTGGCTGCTCCGGCGGCGCCTTTTGAAGCCATCGCCTATCACGACGGGCTCGCGGCGAGTTGGGATCGGCGCTACCAGCGGGGCGGTTTCAGGCGGCGGGCGGAGTTCTTTGCAAACAAGGTGTTGCCTCTCATTCGCAGTGAGGGCGACTGGCTCGATGTGGGCTGCGGGAGCGGCTACTTTAGCCGATTGCTCGCGGCGCGCGGGGCCGAGGTGACGGGGCTGGACGGATCAGCTGAAATGATCGCGGCGGCCCAGGCGCTCCAGGACAAGTCCACAGAATTCCGCTTCAAAATGCCGCGTTATGAGATTGAGAACATCGAGGCTCTGGATCAGCGCCAGGACCGGTTCGACGGTGTCGTTTGTCTGAATGTGATCGAGTACCTGCGAGACCCCGAGATTCGCTTCGCCGATCTTGTGGCCATGCTGCGCCCGGGCGGGACCCTGGTCATTTCGGCGCCAAACAAGGCGTCGCTGGTGCGCAATCTTCAGCGTGGTGCGCGCAGCCTGTTCGGCTCCAAGGGCCGTGACGCCTTCGCCTACCTGAATTCTTCGAGCAACGCCTGGGCGCGGAAGGGGTTTGCGGCGCTGGCGGAACGAAAGGGCTTGGTGGTCGAGACAATTCTCGGGTTCGATCCCATTATTCCGGCGGCAGCCCATCTGCTCGCGCCGCCCAGCCTTTGGTATCTGATCTGCCGCAAGCCTGCGGATGGCGAGATTCGATGAAGCAGGTGCTGCAAGACCTGAAGCGCGGCCGGACCCTGGTCGAGGATGTGCCAGCGCCGCTTGCCAAGCCGGGCCACGTCCGCATCGCAACGAGCGTCAGCCTGATCTCAGCCGGCACGGAGCGGACGCTCACCGAGTTCGCGCGCGGCTCGCTGGTGTCCAAGGCGCTGCAGCAGCCGGAGCGGGTCAAGGACGCCATCCAGAAGGTGCGCACCGACGGCCTGGCCGCAACGGTCGGCGCCATCCGCGCCCGGCTCGATGAGCCGATGGCGGTGGGCTACTGCAATGTCGGCCGGGTGCTGGAGGCGGATGCTGACGGCCTTGGCCCCGGCGATCGGGTGGTCTCCAACGGCCGCCACGCCGGCGTCGTTGTGGTGGGCAAGAATCTCTGCGCCAAGGTTCCGGACGGGGTCGCGGACGATGCGGCGGTGTTCGCGGTGCCGGGCGCCATCGCGCTGCAGGGCGTACGGCTCGCCGAGCCCACGCTGGGCGAGGTGTTCGTGGTCACCGGCCTTGGCCTGATTGGCCTGATCGCGGTGCAGCTGCTCCGGGCCAGCGGGTGCAAGGTGCTGGGTATCGACACCGACCCGTCGCGGCTGGCCCTGGCGCGGGCGTTCGGCGCGGAGACGGCGGATCTGTCCAAGGGCGAGGATCCGGAGAGCATCGCCGGCGCCCTGTCCAAGGGACGCGGCGTCGATGGCGTGCTGCTCACCCTCGCCTCCAAGAGCAGCGAGCCGGTCGCCCAGGCGGCGCGGATGTGCCGCCAGCGGGGACGGATCGTCCTGGTGGGCGTGACCGGCCTGGAGCTGAACCGCAATGATTTCTACGAGAAGGAACTGAGCTTCCAGGTCTCCTGCTCCTACGGCCCCGGCCGCTATGACCCGGACTATGAGGAGCGGGGCAACGACTACCCCTTTGGTCTGGTCCGCTGGACCGAGCAGCGCAATATCGAGGCGGCGCTTGAACTGATGGCCGAAGGGCGGCTCGACGTGGCGCCGCTGATCAGCCACCGGTTCGCGGTTACCGACGCCGAACAGGCCTACGACCTGCTGGCCTCGGCGCGGCCGTCCATGGGTGTGCTGATCGACTATCCGGCGGAAGCGACCCAAGCCGACGTCACCACCATTGCGCTGACCGCCGCCACGCCGCGCGCGCCGGGCAAGGGCGTCGTCGGCTTCATCGGCGCGGGGGCTTATGGCGGCAGGGTGCTGGCCAAGGCGTTCGCGGAAGCCGGAGCGAGCCTCGACACCGTGGTCTCGCAAGCCGGTGCTTCGGCGGCGACTCTCGGCCGGCGGATGGGGTTCCGGGCCATAGCCTCCGACGCGGCGGCGGTGCTCACCTCGCCCGACATCGACACGGTCTGCATCTCTACCCGCCATGACAGCCACGCGGCCTACGTCCGCGCCGCCTTGGTCGCCGGCAAGCCTGTGTTCGTGGAAAAGCCGCTCTGCCTGACTCTGGACGAGTTGGCGCGGATCGAGGGCGACCTAGCGGGTCCGGCGCCGATCCTGATGGTCGGCTTCAACCGCCGCTTCGCCCCCATGGTGGTCAAGGCCAAGGCCCTGCTGGCCGGGGTGGCCGATCCCAAGGCCTTCGTGATGACGGTCAATGCCGGCGCCATCCCGGCCAATCATTGGACCCAGGATCCCGCCGTCGGCGGCGGCCGGCTGGTGGGCGAGGCCTGCCACTTCATCGATCTGCTGCGCCATCTGGCGGGCAGCCCGGTAACGGAGATGCAGGTCACCGGCCTGCATCGTCCCGGTGGTCCAGCGCGAACCGATATCGCCAGCCTGACCCTCAAGTTCGCCGATGGCTCCATCGGCGTGATCAACTACCTGGCCAACGGCCATAAATCGCACCCGAAGGAGCGGCTGGAGGTCTTCTGCGCCGGTCGGGTGCTGGTGCTGGACAACTATCGCCGGCTCACTGGCCACGGTTGGGCGGGTTTCGCCGGCATGCGGGCCTTCAGCCAGGACAAGGGCCAGCGAGCCTGCGTCGCCGCCTTCTTGAACGCAGTGAAGACCGGCGGCGCTTCACCGATCCCGCCTGAGGAGATCCTCGAAGTCAGCCGCCTGGCCATCGAAGCCGCGGATCGCGCCGGTTAGGGCATGAATTTCCCGAGGCTTTTGCGCACGGTCCGGTATCTGAAGCCTGTGCAGGTCTATGGCCGCCTGGGCGGGCGCATGCCGAGGCCGGCGCCAAACCTTAGTCCCGCGCCGCATCTTCGCGTCTTCGCCGATGCCTATGCGCCGTTCGTCCATCGGGAATCTTCGTTGGTTGGCCCAGCGCGGGCGCGGTTCCTGGGTGAGGAGGCCGACTTCACGGGGCCGGAGGGCTGGAACGATCCGGCCCAATCGCGGCTCTGGCTCTACAATCTGCACTATTTCGACGACCTGACGGCGGCCGGCGGCGTCGAGCGGCAGGCTTGGCGACGGGATATTGTCGATCGCTGGATCGCCGAGAACCCGCCTGGCTCCGGGGCCGGGTGGGAGCCCTATCCAACCGCGCTGAGGATCGTGAACTGGATCAAGTGGATCCTCTCCGGCGCGCCGCCCAAGCCTGAGTGGACCGAGAGCTTGGCCATCCAGACCCGCTGGCTAGCGAGTCGGCTGGAGTGGCGACTGCTCGGTAATCACCTGATGGCCGACATCAAGGCGCTGATCTTCGCCGGCATCTTCTTCAACGGTCCGGAGGCGACCGGCTGGCTGACGCGCGGACTGGCCCTGCATCGCCGGCAACTGGATGAACAGGTCCTGTCCGACGGCGGCCATTTCGAGCGCTCGCCCATGTATCACGCGACCATGCTCGAGGACCTGCTCGACCTGATCAACCTCGCCCGCGCGTCGGGCGTCGTGAGCGCGGCGCGACTGCAGTATTGGACGGCTACCGCCAATCGAATGCGGAGCTGGCTTGCCGCCATGACCCATCCGGACGGCGAGATCGGCCTGTTCAACGACGCCGCCTTCGGCATCGCGGCGACGCCGGCGGCGCTGGAGGCCTATGCGGCGCGCCTGAGGCTGGGACCGATCGAGCCGTCGCCCGCATGGCTCAATCCTTCGGGCTATGTCCGCCTGGCCAAGGGCGATGCGGTGGCGCTGATCGATGTCGCGCCGATCGGTCCGGACTATCTCCCCGGCCACGCCCACGCCGATACCCTGTCGTTCGAGCTCTCGCTGGGCGTCGAGCGGATCATCGTCAATGGCGGGACATCGACCTATGCCGAGGGCGCGCAGCGAGACCTGGAGCGGGCGACGGCCTCGCACAGCACGGTCGAGGTGAACGGGCTGAGCTCCTCCGAGGTCTGGGCCGGCTTCCGGGTCGGACGGCGGGCGAGGGTGCGCGACCTGCAGGTGGCGGAGGACGCCGTGAGCGCCGCTCACAATGGCTATGTTCACCTGCCTGGCCGGCCGATCCACCGGCGAAGCTGGCGGGTGACCAACACCGGCCTTTCCATCACCGACACCGTCGGCGGTCGCCGCGAGACCGCGACCGCTCGCTTCCACCTGCATCCGGATGTGAAGGTGACCGCCGGCCCGGATGGCCGCTCGGGCCAGCTGGCGACGCCCTCCGGTCGCCGTGTCCGCTGGACCAGTTCCGAGCCCGCCCGGATCGAGCCGTCGGAATGGCGGCCCCGGTTCGGAGAGCGGCGGCCGACCGTGCAGCTGGCCGTCCCACTCGCGGGCGCGCCGCTCGTCACCGAATTCAGCTGGTGACGGCGATGCACATCCTCTTCCTAACTGACAACTTTCCCCCCGAGGTCAATGCACCGGCCTCGCGCACCTTCGAGCACTGCCGCGAATGGGTGAAGGCGGGCCATCGTGTGACGGTGATCACCTGCGTTCCCAACTTTCCCTCTGGCGTCGTTCACGCCGGCTATCGCAACCGGTTCCGGCAACGCGAAACGCTCGAGGGGATCGAGGTCATCAGGGTCTGGTCCTACATCACCGCCAACGAGGGTTTCCTGAAGCGGACGCTGGACTACATCAGCTACATGGTCAGCGCTGTCCTCGCCGCGCCGTCCGTGAAGGATGTCGATCTGGTGATCGGCACCTCGCCCCAGTTTTTCACCGCCTGCGCCGGCGCTCTTGTGGGCGCGATGAAGCGCAAGCCCTTCGTGTTCGAGCTGCGAGACCTGTGGCCGGAATCGATCCGCGCCCTGGGCGCCGTGCGCAACGAGCGGATCCTGAACGGGCTGGAGCGGCTGGAACTCTATCTCTACCGGCGCGCGGCGGCGGTGGTGGCGGTCACCCACGCCTTCAAGGACGACCTGATCCGGCGCGGGATCGAGGCCGACAAGATCTTCGTGGTCACCAATGGCGTCGATCTGACCCGGTTCGAGCCCACGCCACGCGACGAGGCCTTGGCCCTTGAACACGATCTGAAGGACAAGTTCGTCGCCGGCTATATCGGCACCCACGGCATGGCTCACGCGCTGGAGACCCTGCTGGACGCGGCCGCCCATCTCAGCAACATCCCCGACGCGGCCCACATCCGCATCCTGCTGCTTGGCGACGGAGCGTCGAAGAAGGCGCTGAAGGCAAAAGCCCAGGAAATGCGGCTGGCGTCCGTCCTCTTCCTGGACAGCGTTGCGAAGGATCAGGTCGGGCGGTATTGGTCCTTGCTGGACGTTTCGGTGATCCATCTGAAAGACGCCGAACTGTTTGCAACCGTCATCCCCTCCAAGCTGTTTGAAGGCATGGCGATGGGTGTTCCCGTCCTGCACGGGGTGCGGGGGGAGTCGGCGATGATCGTCGAGCGCGAAGGGGTCGGCCTGATTTTTGAACCTGAAAACGCCCAGGCCCTGGCGGAAGGGTTGCTGACGCTGGCCCGGGACGAGGCCGGCCGCGGCGCCTTTGCGGCCAGAGCCGTCCAGGCCGCGCCCCGCTACGACCGCTCCGTGCTGGCGGGAGACATGCTGCGTATTCTCGAACAGGTTGAAGCTGACGCCCGGGCTGTCAGGCCAGGGGTTCGCTGATGCCATCCGGCCCGATCCGCGTGCTGAGCATCGTCGGCGCCCGGCCGAATTTCATGAAGGTGGCGCCGATCGCCAAGGCTTTGGCGGCGCGTCCGGGCGTGTTCGAACACCTCCTGGTCCACACCGGCCAGCACTATGACGCCCGGATGAGCGACGCCTTCTTCAGCGACCTGAACATGCCCGAGCCGAACTATCACCTGGGTGTCGGCTCCGGCTCGCATGCGGAGCAGACCGCGGCGGTGATGGTGAAGCTGGAACCTATCCTCATGGAGACCAGGCCGGACCTGCTGATGGTGGTCGGCGACGTCAACTCCACCCTGGCCGCGGCGATCACGGCCAAGAAGCTGGGCCTCAAGGTCGCCCATGCTGAAGCGGGTCTGCGATCCTACGACATGGGCATGCCGGAGGAAATCAACCGCCGCTGCGTCGATGCCATCTCCGACGAGCTGTTCACCACCGACCGGATCGCATCGAAGACCCTGATCGGCGAAGGCGTGGCGGAGGCGCAGATCCACTTCGTCGGTAATCTGATGATCGACTCGCTCTTGGCGCACCTGCCGGCCGCCGAGGCGCTGGCGCATTGGCGCACGATGGGCCTGACGCCGCGCGGCTACGCCACCTTGACCCTGCACCGTCCCAGCAATGTGGAAGACCGCAAATCGCTGGGCGGGCTGCTCGAGGCCGTCCGCGACGCCGCCGGCGACTTGCCGGTGATCTTCCCCATCCACCCCCGCACCCGGGCACGGGTGGAGGCCTTCGGCCTGGGCCATCTGTTCCGTGACGCGCCCGACGGCGGCGGCCTGTTCGCCACCGAGCCGCTCGGCTACCGGGAGTTCCTCAGCCTGAACCAGTCTGCCCGCGCGGTGATCACCGATAGCGGCGGCCTGCAGGAAGAGGCCTGTGTGCTGGGCGTTCCCTGCGTCACTGTTCGCGAGAACACAGAACGGCCGATCACCGTCTCTGAAGGGACGAACCGCTTGGCGGGCGTCCGACCCGACGCCGTGCGTGCGGCCATCCGCGAGGCCCTCGCGGAAACGCCCGGCGCCGGCCGGCGGCCCGAGAAGTGGGACGGCGGCGCCGCCGAACGCATCGCCGACATTATCGCCCTGAAGTATGGCCATCAGGCCGCAGTTGTTGAAAACGCCGCCGTATGACCACGCAAGTTTCCGACGCCGCCGCCGTCTTCGACGGTCTGCACGATCGCCTCGCCCAGCGCACCTCAACGATCGGGGTGATCGGCCTGGGCTACGTCGGCCTGCCTCTGGCCGCCGCCATCGGCCGGGCGGGCTTTCCGACCATCGGCTTCGATATTGACCCGGGCAAGCCGGCACAGATCGCCGCCGGAAAGTCCTACATTCCGGCGGTGAGTGATGAGGCTTTGTCGAAGCTGGTCGGTGAAGGCCGGCTGACGGCGACCAGCGACTTCGCTGGACTCGCCGACTGCGACGCCATCATCATCTGCGTGCCGACGCCGCTGACGCGAGGGCTTGAGCCTGACCTGTCCTTTGTGGTCTCGACCGCCGAGGCCATCGCCGCGCGGCTGCGTCCAGGCCAGCTCATCGTGCTGGAATCCACCACCTATCCCGGCACGACCCGCGAGGTGCTGAAGCCTGTATTGGAAGCCACCGGCCTGGTCGCCGGCCAGGATTTCTTCCTCGGCTTCTCGCCGGAGCGGGAAGACCCAGGCAACGCCCATTTCGAGACCGTGACCATTCCCAAGATCGTCGGCGGTGACGGGCCTCGGGCGCTGAAGCTGATGGAGACTCTCTACGGCGCCACGGTGAAGACCATCGTTCCGGTTTCGACGCTCGAGGTCGCAGAGGCGGCCAAGATCACCGAGAACGTGTTCCGGGCGGTCAACATCGCCCTGGTCAACGAACTGAAGACCATCTTCGCGGCCATGGACATTGACGTCTGGGAGGTGATCGAGGCGGCCAAGACCAAGCCGTTTGGCTTCATGCCCTTCTATCCCGGCCCCGGCCTGGGCGGCCACTGTATCCCGATCGACCCCTTCTACCTGGCGTGGAAGTCGAAGGAGTTCGGCGTCACCACCCGCTTTATCGAGCTGGCCGGCGAGGTGAACGTCGCCATGCCCGGCCTGGTGGTCGATGGTCTCGCCAAGGCGCTGCAGGTGCGGTTCGGCAGGGCGCTGGGCGGCGCGAAGGTCCTGGTGCTGGGACTGGCCTACAAGAAGAACGTCTCCGACATCCGCGAAAGCCCGGCGCTGACTCTGCTGGAAATCCTCAAGGAGAAGGGCGCCGAGGCGGCGTATCACGACCCCTTCGTCGAGGAGGTGCCGATGACCCGCGAACACGCTGAGTTCGCCGGCATGCGGTCGGTCGCGCTTTCGCCGGAAACCCTGACCGGCTTCGACGCCGTGCTGATCGCCACCGACCACGACAGCATCGACTACGGCCTGGTCGCGGCGAACGCTCGCCTGATCATCGACACCCGTAACGTCATGGCCAAGGCCGGCCTCACCAGCGATAAGGTGGTCAAGGCCTAGTGTTGTTGGAGTCAGTTGCAGCGCCGAGCCTGCTCATCGGCGGCCAATCGGCCGCGCGGTGGCGAGAAGGTTCAGAGTCCATCGACAGGCGGCGACCCTGTTCCCGACACCTGAGGAGAGAGCGTCGAAGATGAAGATGTTGGCGTTGCTGCTCACGGATATCCTGGGCCTGTTCCGCGTATGCGGCGCGGCGATCGCGGCGCGATTTACGATCGCCGTCGCCTTCAGCATGCCGGCGATCCTGCGTCGCCACAATCTCCAGTCGGCGGATGACGCCTTGGGACCGGGACCCTTCGTTGTTCGCTTGCCGACGTCACCGCCCTTTCGCATTCAAGGCTATGGCGCGGTCTCCGGCATCCGCGAGATGTATGTGCGCGACTGCTATCTGAAGGGCGGCGCGCTGGCGATCCGCGACGGCGATGTGGTCGTGGATCTGGGCGCCAACATGGGTAACTTCACGAATATGGCCCTGGCCCACGGTCCCAATGTACGGGTGGTGTCCGTCGAGCCGAACCGGAACCTGAATGCTGTCTATGAGTCCTCAGTCGGGCTCAATCCGGGATTCCGCGAACGCGCCACCCTGATCCGCGCCTTCCTCGGCGAGAAGGTGGACAAGAACCGCAAGCTGTTCGAGGTCGCGGCGGCCTACAGGGACGCTCCGTGGATGACAGAAGACGAGCTGATCTCTGCCGGAAAACTCGACCGGGTGGATTACCTGAAATGCGATATCGAGGGGGGCGAATACGCGCTCCTGGGTCGCGACAGCAAACTGCTGCGCATGGCCCGATCGATCGCCATCGAAATCCATTCCTTCGCCGGAGACGTCGATGGCTTCGTCGCCATGCTGACCGAGCTAGGGTTTACAACCCGCGCCCTGCTGGACTCGCCGGATCATACCGTCGTCCTGCTCGCGTCGAGGGCCTAGAGGGTCGAGCCCGTGCATCAGCGCCTGGTTCGGCCGACGCAGCGCCGATCAGGATCCGGTCGCCAGAGCCTTCGGCGAGCGCTCGCGGAGCAACTCATCATAGAGGTTCAGATAGACGTCGCCGGCGACCTTGTCGCTATAGCGAGCCTCGACCGTCTCTCGCGCGCGAAGGCCCATTGCGTGGGCGGCGGCGGGGTCGCTGACCAGGCGGTCGAGGCGGTCGGCCATGGCCTCGGCATCGCCCCGATCCACCAGGTAGCCGTCCACGCCGTCGGTGATGATTCCATCGGGTCCGCCACAGCGGGTGGAAACCACCGGCGTGCCGGACGCCATCGCCTCGATCACGACCATCCCGAAGCCTTCCTCGTCCGATGGCAGCGCCAGACAGCAGGCTTGGCGGAAAAGGATCGACAGTTCTTCCTCGTTCGGCCCTAGCACGAGGCGAATGCGATCTCCCAGCCCGAGCTCCCGCGCGCGCGCCCAGAAGCGCCGATCGGGCGGGGCCGCGCCCGCGAGGACGAGCTCCAGTTCATCGTCGCGCCTCTTGCGCAGGTGACAAAAGGCGTCGAGCAACAGCATCGGATTCTTGCGCAGGTCGGAAAAGCGACCGACCGCGAGGACGAAGGGCTTGTTCGCCTTGGCCTCATCCGGTTGGAGCGGGCGGAAGATTTTGGTGTCGACGCCGGGGGGCGCGTATACGATCCGCGTCGGCAGATGTTCGGCTGCGGCGCGCGAATAGTCCTTCATCCATGGATTTTCGACCAGGACCGCATCGACTTTGCGCAAGCCTTCTTCGTCCAGCTTGGCGACGATCCGCGTCATGAGTGCGCGCCAGACGGCGATGGGGCCGGTCTCCAGGCTGGCGCGCATTCGCCGCTCGACGGTCGTCAGCGTGGCCGTCTGCAACACCACCGGAATGTCCAGCCCGACGGCGGGGAGGGCCCATGCCGGGACCCCCGCGACCACCTGGATCAGGTCGCAGCTTCGCAGAAGCTCGGACAACTTGGGCCTGGGCGCCAGCCGCTGGAATTCCAGCTCTCCGAAGCGCGCGCCCACATGGACGAAGTCCAAATCCTGCTCGCGCCTGGCGACCGTCGTTACGCCCCGCGCCCAGGTCGATGGCTTGGTCAATAGCAGGCTGGCCGGGTCCTGCGCGGACATGGCGAGCGAGATGACCCTCGCCTCGAACTCAGGCCTTCTGGCGATCGCGCGGAGGACGAAGCTTGCAACGGTCGCGACGCCGCCTCGGTCGTCGAAGGCGGGAACGACGACTCCGATGATGGTCTTGGCCGTCACGAGGTCACCGGTGTGTTGGTGGGGCCGAAAGCGGCCCGCCAATGCGGAAGGCTCGCCAGCGCGCGTGGATGGGCGATCACATAGTTGCTCTCGGTGTAGCGCTCGAGTTCGGGGTGCCACGCCTCATAGATCTCGATGCCGGTGGGCATGAGGCGGCCGAGCGCGTAGGGCCGGCCAGCGACAAAATCGAATACCTGCTTCAGCCGGCGCTCAAATCCGACCCAGCGCCAATTGTATTCGAATTGCAGGATGTCGATCGCTTCCCGGTCGAACAGGCCCTTTGCTCCGAGGATGACGTTGAAGTCATTGCCCTCGGTATCGACCTTGACGAAATCGAAGCGTTGAATGTGCTGTTCCTCGCTCAGGCCGTCCAGGGTGGTGATGTCGATCTCGATCGTCTGGCCGGCGGTCTGACCGTCGCTCGCATTGATCAAGGCGTTGGTGCCCGCGGTGGCGCCCACGACGTTGAAGAGCGCCTTGCCCGGCGCCGCGGCCAATCCCCGTGGATCGACCATGACAAGCTTGCGTTCGACAGCCTCCCGACACAGGGCGCTCAGATCGGCGCGCTGGGCGGCGGCCGGCTCGAACGCCCAGATGCGATAGCCATCGACGCCGCCTGCTTTGAATTCCCCGATGAGGTTGGCGGTCCAGGCCCCGACATTGGCCCCGACGTCGGCGACCACGAAACCGCCTTGCGGCGCCGGCGCGCCCTGCTGGCTCTTTATCCAGGCTCGTTGAAGGTTGTACTCGCCGTTGATGTCCGGCTCGTTCGACAGCTCCCGGCGGCTGCCAAGATAAAGCCAGCGGCCGATCCGCCAAGCCATGGCGCGACCGACCACAGTTTCGACTACTTGGTAGACAAATGTGGAGCGGGTCACTGCGGATCGCGGCTGTTGAAACCTGATCCTGATTGAACGGTTCAAGGCGTCGTGGCAAGCGTGACGTCGGTTGTCGATCGAAACGGCGGTCAGCGTCGGCTCTCTCAAGCCATCCGCCGCGTTCAGCCGCCAGAGGAGCCATAGTGTCACTCGCAGAATACCGTCTTTCGCCTTCTCTCCCGCGGCCAAAACGCTCAAAGGGTCCGAGCGACGCGCCTGTCACCGTTTGGGAGCTGGTCGCGCTGTCGGCGCTGCTCGGCGTCTATATCCTGACCATGGTCGTGGTCGGCGACCAGGGCACCTTTCTGGTCAATTTGATTGGGCCGGCGATCTTCGGCCTCGTTCTGCTAGCTGGCGTCATCCCGCCCGTGCTGCGAGACCCCAATCTGGTGTGGACGCCACTGTTTTGGTTTCGCGTGGCCACGGCTGTCTATTTCTCGTTCGGGAACGTAATCAGTTTTTTCCTGGGCCAGGCCAGTCAAATGGAGTTGATCGGATTTTTCGCTCAATACGCTGATTATGTTACAAAGCTAAATGCGGTAACGACCTTGTGCATGATTATTGTGCTTGCCACGGCTCGCTTGATTTATACTTTATTTCATAATAAAAAAGCCGAGGTTCGCAGTGAAAAATGGTCTAAAACCATTAAGTCGCCCAACGTGCTCATTAGGGCGGGCCTCGCGTTTCTGGCCGTTGGGCTATTTGTAAAATTTGTTTTTGTCGCGCCAACCGAACTCGGCGTCAGCGAAAACCTCTTGCCGGGTTCGGTCGGATCCCTTTCGCTATTGGCGGACGCCGGTATCTACCTGCTGGCGGTCTGGGCGTGGAATTTCCGCCCTTCGATGCTGTTTGTTCCAATATCGCTCGTCGTGTTGGAGGCGGCCTTTGGCTTGTTGGACTTCAACAAGACGGATGTGGTGGCGCCTGTCCTGGTGTTGCTCATGGCTTGGCTGTCCAAGGGGTTCAGTCTACCCCGCATCGCGTTCTGCGTGGGCGTTATCAGCCTGATCTTCGCGGTCATGTTCCCGTTTGTTAACGCCGGCCGGGCCGAGATGGTTGAGCACTACGGAAGTATCGAGGGAGCGGGCATTCCTGAGCGGACCGAAATCGCGAGCCACTATTTCGAAGGGACGAAGACCACCGGGTCCAAGGAGGAGGAGAGCCTTGTCCGGTTCGTCTATGTGAGTTGCGCCACCTTCGCCCTCTCCCTCTACGACAACGGACATCCAGGCGACACCCTGTCCACCTTGCCCGCGATGTTCGTGCCTCGCGCGCTTTGGCCGGCGAAGCCGAACATGGTCGAGATCGGCCGCGAGTTCAGCTACATGGCGAACGGCAACGCCAATTCGCTTACGGCGCCGGGGTGGTTCGCCGAATCCTATTGGGATTTTGGTTGGTTCGGGCCGTGGATCTTCATGATCCCGCTTGGGATCGTCCTGCAGCTCTGGTCCGCGGCGTCGTTCTACATTGTGCGCAATGGGAAGTGGCTCTACTTCCCCGTCTGCCTCTTGGGCGTGAAGGTGGCGCAGAGTCCCGATGGCTTCATCGTGCTCAATGTGGTGGACCCGATCATCTTTGCCCTGGTGGCCTTCGGATTGATCCGCGCGGGCGAAGAAATCTATCGACGTATCAATCCGGACATCGCGCCGATCGAGACACTGGCCGCATAGGACCCCAGCCGATATTGCGGGCGCCTAGGCCGAGGGCTTCGCTTTGGCGGGCCGGGAGCCGGAAAGCAGCGACCGGATGATGCCCGCGCCGGTCCCGGGAAATTCGACGAATACAAAGGTCGTCGTCGAGAACAGGCCGAGGCAGACAGCGTAAGCGATGAACCAGCAAACAGTCTGGTCGATATGTCCGGCCACGACCGTATTGTAATAGTTGAGCTTGCTCAGCAGCAGGCCGTGCCAAGCGTAGATCGAATAGCACATCAGGCCGAGCAGGCGCGGCCCGACGCTCGTAAGTGGGCGCACCAGGACCGTGTCGCCGCACACAAGCCCCAGGAATAGGGCGAAGACGCCGACATTGGTCAGGCTTCCCAGTAACGGCGCCACCGCGTTTGGCAGCTGATGGGCCAGCCGCAGATTCCAGAGCCCCATGGAGGCGAGCCACAGGACGGCGCCCGCGGCTACGAGCGGATAGGCGAAGCGGCCGATCTCCTGGCGCCGGGTCAGGTAGAGGTGACAGGCGCAGATGCCGAGCGCGAAGTCATCCAGCCGGCCAAGCACTGAATCGCTGATGAAGTTGGTTATGGTGTAGTCGAAGTTAGGCGTCGCGGCGTAGCCAACGGCGCGTACGGCGATGCTGACCGCTATGATCAGGAGGGTGGCGTTGAGCCACCGGACGCGCCGGTAGAGCCGGATGACGAACGGGAAGATCGCGGAAAACCAGATCTCTATGCCCACCGACCAGAAGACCCAGTTCACCGGGGGCGCGAAGGTCTTGGGGGAGAAGTTGAACAGCAGACTGACCGCAGCCAGAAACCCCAGGACATGCGTCGCCTGGTAGGAGGTCTCGAGCAGCAGAAAGGAAAACAGGCACACCAGGTAGAAGAGCGGAAGCAGCCGCTTGGCGCGCCGGATATAGAACCAGCGAATGTCCGCCCAGGTGTCCACGCTTCTGCGCCCGGTGAGATAGGGCAGCGCCAGCACGAAGCCGGACAGGAAGAAGAACAGGTTCACACCCTGCCAGCCGTTCGAAATGAACGGCGCCCACAGGTAGTAGGACGGCAATGCCGCGTGAGGGTTGGGGGCAAGGAATACGAAGGTCAGATGATGCCAAATCACCCCCAGGATCGCCAAGCCGCGCAATCCATCGACCACCGGCAGATGCGAGTTCGCCGCTATCGAACCTGAGGCCGCCCGACTTGCCGGGCTCAAAGGGTGTTCCTGATGCGAGGGCTTGAGGTCGTCGGCCATGCGAGCCTTGATGTGTTCGGCGCCAACTGCCTAGCGCGTCCTCGCCGTCGAACCTAGTCGGATAAGGCCTGGCCGGTCTCGAATCGCGCCGCTCGCCAACAGACCCGGCCGGCCCGTGCGGCGGCGATCAGAATCCGGCGCTCCGTTCGGCCTGTCTCAGCCGCCAGCCGACCACAGCCGATTGAACCACGAAGCTCAGGGCCGTGGCCATGCCGGCGCCGACGGCGCCAAAATGCGGGATCAGCAGGAAGCTGAACGCCAGGTTGGCCAGGCCACCGACGCCCATGGGGACAATCAGCCAGCTGGTTCTGTCGAGGGACATCAGGCGCGTCTCGATCGTCTGCACCACCCCCTGCACGCCATAGCCGGCGGCGACCCACATCAGGATTGGCGTGGCGCCCGAGCGGTAGGCGGGCGCAAGCAGCAGCCGGCCTATCAACGGCCCGAACAGCGCCAGGAACGCCAGCGCCGCTAAGATGATCGTTAGTCTGAGCGCGACCCAGATCAGGAAGACCCGGCGCGCGCCCATCTTGTCGCCGCGGTTCGTCGCCTCGAACAGGATGGGCCGCAGCACATCCACCAGCGGCGCGCCGATCATGGCCATCGCCCGACTGGCGACCGCGAAGGGCGCCACGTACTGACCGACGGCGGCAGGTCCCGCCAGTATGCCCAGGGCGTAGCGGTCGGCGGTGTTGGCGAGCCAGCTCAGCACCCCCATCGGGGCGAACGGCAGGCCATACGACCGCACCATCTCCAAAGCGCGGGGCTTGGGCTGGGTAGTGACAAGGGTTCGCAGCGCCGTGCGTAGATCCCAGGCCAGTCCGATCAGGGCGGCTGTCGCCGATCCGCACGCCTGGCCGACAATATAGCCGTCCACGGAGGGGCTGATCCGCAGGCCGATGATCGCGCCAATCGCCGCCGTGCTGGACTCGATGGCGAGCAGGCTGCCGTAGCTGAAGGTGCGGCGCTCCGCCTGGAAGCGACCGAAGTTCACATTTCGCACGGCGGTGGCGATCATGAGCAACGCCAAGCCGCCGAGCCCAGGCAAACCCAGGGGGCTGGCCCCAAAACGGCGCTGCACCAGCCAGACGACCATGGCCAGCAGACTGACGCCGCCGTTCGCCACGCAGGTCCACATCAACATGGCGCGGGTGAAACTGTCGCCACGTCCCGCATCAACTTCACCGGAGTGATATCGCAACTGGGTGGTGGTGAAGGGTTGGGAGGCGACCGTGGCCGCCAACTGCAGCGAGACCAGCAGGAGGTTGGCTTCGCCAAACACCGCGGGCGGCGCCAGGCCGGTAAGGATACGGATGGCCGTCACGCCGACGATGGCGACGACGGCGTAGCACCCGATCATGTAGCCGCTAGCGATCGACGTGGCGCGGGAGCGACCGAACAGGCTTCGCACCGGTCCGCCCTTGGCGAACAGGCCACGCGCCTTGGCCGCCATGTCGGAATATCCAGTCACCGGCTCAAGCTAACTGATTTGCGCAGGCTCGTCGCCAGTTGTGGTCTCGGGAATGACCAGAAGGCCGCCTACCGCCCCTTGAAGTCCGCCGGACGCTTTTCCAGGAAGGAGGTCATGCCTTCGCGGAAGTCGCCGGTGCGGATCAGCTGCAGGAACTGCAGATAGACGTGATGGACGTGGTCGTTGAAGCCTTCGCTCAACCCCATCCGCATCAGCCGCTTGGCCGACTGCACCGCCAGCGGCGCATTGGCCGCCATTTCCAGCGCCATCTTGCGCGCCGCGCCGGCCACTTCCGCGTCGGGGATGACGTGGTTGACCAGGCCCAGCTCCAGGCTCTCGGCAGCGGTAAGCGTGCGGCCGGTGAAGATCAGTTCGGCCGCCTTGGCCCAGCCCAGCAGGCGCGGCAGGATCCAGGTGCCGCCCGACTCCGGCACAACGCCGCGCTTGACGAAGGCGGCGGCCATCTTGGCGCTCTCGCCCATGATCCTCACATCGCAGCCCATCGCCGTGTCCATGCCATAGCCCGCGGCCGAGCCGTTCAAGGCGCAGATGGTCGGCTTATCCATGGCGAACAGCACGGTCGGCGGGGTGTTGCGCAGGTCGAGGTTGACCGACACGGACGAGGTCTGGGCTTCCGAGCCGATGCCCGAACCCTGGGTCGCGTCCACCAGATCCAGGCCGACACAGAAGGCGCGGCCGGCGCCGGTGAGTACGATCACCCGCACCTTCGGGTCCTCGTTAGCCCGGATCAGCAACTGGGTCAGCCGCGCCAGCATCGGCCCGGAGATGGCGTTCATCCGCTCCGGCCGGTTCAGCGTCAGGGTCGCGATGGCGTCGGAGACCTCATAGAGGACTTCTTCCGGGGTAGTGTTGGCGGCGGGCTTGTCCAACGTGTCGGTCATGGAGTGCGTTTCTTTCTTACTTTCGTTTCCCAGGCCTGGTGCCTGGGACCCATTGGGCTCGAACGGACCGGGTTTGGGGCGCGGATGGCGCCATGGGTGCAAACGAACCTACCCATCGCGCTCAATGGGCCCCAGGCACAAGGCCTGGGGAACGTGTGGTTTAACTCAGACGTGCGCGGCGGTCTTCACCGGCGCGTCGTCCAGAAAACCCATCAGCCGCGAGCGGATGATCTGGTCGGCCTCGGCCATGATCCGGTCAATCAGTTCCTTCACTGTCGGCACGTCGTGGATCAGGCCGGCGACCATGCCGCAGCTCCAGCCGCCGGCGTCCATTTCGCCGTTACGCATGACGCGGGGATAGACGCCTGCGACTTCAGCAATGATGTCTTCGAACTTCACGTTCGCGCCCAAGGCCTTCTCAGTGGCCAACAGCTTCTCGACGCCGGCGTTGTTCAGCACCCGCTCGGTGTTGCGCAGGGGGCGCATGATCAGGCGGGTGTCCAGTTCGCTGGCGGCGACGATGGCGGCTTTGACGTTATCGTGCACCGGCGCTTCCTTGGTGGCGATAAAGCGGGTGCCCATGTTCATCCCCTCGGCGCCCATGGCCAGGGCGCCGACCAGGGAGCGGGCGTCGGCCATGCCGCCTGAGGCCACGAACGGCACCTTCAGCTCCTCCGCCGCGCGGGGCAGCAGGATGAAGTTGGGCACGTCGTCCTCGCCCGGGTGGCCGCCGCATTCGAAGCCGTCAATGGACAGGGCGTCTACGCCGATCCCCTCGGCCTTCAAGGCATGGCGGACCGAGGTGCATTTGTGGATCACCTTGATCCCGGCTTCTTTGAGCAGCGGCATCCACTTTTGCGGATTGTTGCCGGCGGTCTCGACGATCTTCACCCCGCCATCGACGATGGCCTTCACATAGCCGGGGTAGTCCGGCGGCGTGACGGAGGGCAGGAAGGTCAGGTTCACGCCGAACGGCTTGTCGGTCATGCCCCGGCATTTGGCGATCTCGGCGGCCAGGTGGTCTGGCGAGGGCTGGGTCAGGGCGGTGATCAGGCCGAGGCCGCCAGCGTTGGATACCGCCGCGGCCAGCTCGGCCAGGCCGACGAAATGCATGCCGCCCTGGATGATCGGGTGTTGGATGCCGAACAACTCGGTGATTCTGGTCTTCATGTCGCTTCCGCCCCTTCGCGGCTCTTGGTCAAGCTTGCGGCCGCCAACTCACGCGCAACGGGGGGCGAGGTCAAGGAAGACGCAGGGTCAAGCGCATGCGGAGGCGCTGAAACCGCGCACGGGTTATGGGCTCACACTTGAGCGCGGGATCCGCAAGACAGAAGCGAACCGTCGTCGATAGGCTGAACATGGTTCGACGACGCGGTACGACTAGGGGTTGCGGCCCCGAATACTCAACCAAACCGGCTGAGCGTGACGATAAGCCCAATCGACCGATGATCTAAAGCCACACCAGTCAGTGATTATTGGGCGACGTAACGTAAGCGTCACAATGATTGTTGATGAGACTCTGGAAATGGCGGATGGTTTCTCTGCGCCGTCGAACGGTCCGCTTCTCGGACCCACGGGCGGTTATCTGGCCTTGGCGTCGCGCGACCTCGAACGAGGCGGCGGTGGTGGGTCGCAACGGAGCGGGGGACATCCGATGAGCAGAACACTTTTCGCCGGCGTGGCGGTTTGCGCGATCGTGGCCGGCTGGGGCGTGGGCGCCCAGGCTCAGACCGCGACGGCGGCCAAGAGTACGGCGGTCGGCGAGGTGGTCGTTACGGCCGAGCGCCGCGAGGCTTCGGCGCAGAAGGTCTCCATCGCCCTGACCGTCCTGTCGGGAAAGAATCTGCAAAAGGAAAGCGTCCTTACCGTCAACGACCTGGCCAACGCCTCGCCCAACCTTGAAGTCGAGCCGGCCTTCGGCGGCGGCCAGCCTGAGTTTCGTATCCGCGGCGTGGGCTTCCAAGACTATGCCTCCAACAACGCTCCCACCGTCGGCGTCTATGTGAACGAGGTCGCCTACCCGATCCCGATCATGACCGAAGGCGCCTTCTACGATGTCTCTCGGATCGAGGTGCTGCGGGGTCCGCAGGGGACGCTTTATGGCCGCAACACCACCGGCGGCGCGGTGAATGTGATCACCAACCAGCCGACATCGACCTTCCACTCCGGCTTCGACGCTGAATATTCCAGCTACAACAACACCCATCTGGAAGGCTATGTGTCCGGCCCAATCGCGCCGGACCTGACCGCGCGCCTGGCCGCCTTCACCGACCAGGGCGGCGCCTATCAGTACAATCAATTCACCGGCCAGAGGTTCGGCAACGTCGATAAATTCGGCGAGCGGCTGATCCTGAACTGGAACCCGACCGCGAAGCTCGACATGAAGCTCGAGGTGCACGCTGTCCAGGATCACTCCGACGGCGACGGGCTCTATGTCTTTGCGCCCTCGACCCCGGCCCAGGCCTTGGCGGCCGGATTTAGCTATGCGGCGAGCCCGAGCCGCTTTGCGACGTCCTGGGGACTCGACCCGGCGTTCGCGGCGGACATCGGCATTTCGCCGAATACCGCGCCCTTCCGCCACAGCCAGCAGTACGGCGCATCGCTGAACATTCGCTACAATCTCGGCGCGGTCGATCTGGTGAACATCCTGAGCTACGACCAGATGGATCGCCAGGAGTTCCAGGACTGGGCGCCGGGCCAGGTGCCGAACGCGGACGTCTATTTCCACTCCAAGCCGCAGGTGGTGTCGGACGAGCTGCGCCTGATGTCCAACGGCAATGGCCCGCTAAGCTGGATCACCGGCGTCTACTATTCGCACCAGGACCTCCAGGAAGCCTATCTGTCGGACTTCACCCCCTTCGCGGGCGAGGTCCACTACGATCAGAAGGTCGATTCCATCGCCGGCTTCGGTCAGGCGACCTATCGGCTCACGGACGAGATCAACCTGATCGGCGGTCTGCGGATCGAGCACGAAACCCGCGCGATGGACGACTTCGACAACATCTTCCTCTTTGGAGCCGCTCCCGTGGGCGGTGTGGGGTTGTTGCCCAATATTTCGACTTCGATGACCCCGCTCACCGGCAAGATCGCCGCCGAATACCGGCCGATGACCGATCTGATGGTCTACGCCTCGATCTCCAAAGGCGTGAAGTCCGGTGGCTTCACCACCTACAACACCGGCGCGGCGTCGGGGATTTCGCCGTTCAAGCCCGAAACCCTTTGGGCCTATGAGGCCGGCTTCAAATGGACCCTGCCGGACCATCTCCACCTGAACGCCACGGCCTTCCACTACAACTACACCGACGAACAGGTTCTCGGAGCCATCTTCACCGGCGGCACGCCCATCGGCCACTTCCTCAACGTACCCAAGTCGCACATCGACGGGGTCGAGGCGGAAATCTCGGGCGAGGTCCTGCCCCACCTGAACATCTCCCAAACGGTCGGCTATAAGGTCGGCACGTACGACAGCTTCGCCAACTATGCGACGCCGGGCGGGGTTCCGGCCAACCTGAGCAACACCAACATCCCCTTCCCGCGTGCCAGCTATGAAGGCGACATCTCCTACTGGGTTCCGATCGCCGGCGACTACAAGCTGGAGGGCGATTTCAACTACAGCTTCCACGACGCCTATCCGTCGTGGTTGAACCTCATCAACCCAGGTTCGAACTACAACCTGCCGGCCTATTGGCTCTCCAACGCCAACCTGACCCTGAGCCCGGCGCACGGCGCCTGGACGTTCGGGGTGTTCTTGGACAATGCCTTCGACACCAAGTACGACCTGACCCGGAACTTCTTCATTCCAGAGGCCAGCATCGCCTCTCCTGGCCGCCCGCGCACCTTCGGCGCCCGCGTGACGGCGAACTTCTAAGACAAGCTTGAGCCTGCCTTCCCCCCTCGGGGGGAAGGCAGGAAGCTACAGCCCCTTCCAGGTCGGCGTATTCGCGCCGGGGAAGGGCGTGGCTTCGTAGACCGCGCGGGCGATGGCGCGAGCCAGGGTGTCGGCTGCCAGCGCGCCGATCTTGGCCACCGTGAAGGCGCGGGGCTCGGCCAGCTCCATCTTGCCGGTGGACATGGCGAAGACCACGTCACCGTCGAACGGGGTGTGGGCGGGGCGGATCGCCATGGCGATGCCGTCCTGCGCCATCATCGCCACGCGCTTGGCTTCGTCCGTGGTCAGCTTGGCGTCGGTGGCCACCAGGGCGATGGTGGTGTTCTTGCGCGGTTGCATGCGGCGGGCGCCAAAATCCTCCGGGATCGCCTTCAGCTCGGACGAGCCCAGGCCGCCGAACTCCCTATTCAGCTCCATCGGCGCAGCCCAGAACTGCTTGGTTCCCGGCGCGACCACCCCGCCGGCGGAGTTGACGGCGACGATGGCGCCGACCGTGAAGCCTTCCGCCGCGACGATGGAAGCTGAGCCGACGCCGCCCTTCAGGCCGCCAGCCATGGCGCCGTAGCCGGCGCCGTGGGTGCCGAGTTCGAAGGTGTCGCTGGCGCTCTCCACCGCCTTCATCGCCAACGCGCGATAGGGCGGATCGACACCCCAGGCCTTGTTTCCGCCGTCGGCCGTATCGTACAGCGCCGCCGCTGGCACCACCGGGCTCTTCGGAATGCCCGGGCCTGACGCCATGCCATAGCCTCTGCCCCTGGCGCCCAGCCAGGAGACCACGCCGTCCGCCGAGGCGAGGCCATAGACCGATCCCCCCGACAGGACGACGGCGTCGAAGGCATGGACCAGGTTCTGCGGCTCGGTGGCGTCGGTCTCCCGCGTCGCCGGCCCGCCGCCGCGCACGTCGGTGGCGACCACCGCGGCCTCGTCCGGCAGGATGACGGTGACGCCGGTGCGAACGATGGCGTCTTCAGCCTGGCCGATCTTCAGCCCCGGCACGTCGGTGATCAGGTTCTTAGGTCCGACATGAGGTCCCACGGGCGCATCCGCCGCGAAGGCTCGCCCCGCGAAAGAACTGCTCGCCACCAGCGCGAAGCCCGCGCCGATCATCTGACGTCTGTCCATTTTAGCCCCCATAACCTCACCGGTCACAACGTGCGGTCGGTCGGGAAAAGGCGCTCAACCAAGCGCTTCCGACCCCCGCCTCGCCGGCTGTCCATACATGTTTGACAACAACGGCGAGGGGGCTCAAGTCCTTTGCACAATTGGAGAACCGACGTGCTGGATGCAGCTTCGGCGCCGCTGCAAGCGGGCCTCTTGATCGGCGGCGAGTGGCGTGCGAGCGGGCAGACCCTGCCGGTGGAAAATCCTTCCACGGGCGAAATCGTCGGCGAGATCACCGCCGGCGGCGCGGCCGAGATCGACGAGGCGGTGGCCGCCGCGCGCAAGGCGCTCAGCGGCGAATGGGGCGGCCTCGACGCCACCAGCCGTGGGCGGATTCTGACCCGCATCGGCGAAGCCGTGGCGGCGGAGACCGACAAGCTGGCCGAACTGGAAGTCATGGACGTCGGCAAGCCGCTGACCCAGGCGCGGGCCGACGCGGTGGCCCTGGCCCGCTACCTCGAATTCTATGGCGGCGCGGCCGACAAGTTCACCGGCGAGACCATCCCGTTCCGCCCCGGCTATACGGTGATGACCCTGCGCGAGCCCCACGGGGTGACAGGGCACATCATCCCCTGGAACTACCCGATGCAGATCATCGGCCGCTCGGTGATCGCGGCCCTGGCCACCGGCAATGCGGCGGTGCTGAAGCCGGCCGAGGAGGCCAGCCTGACGGCGCTGGCGTTTGCGCGCATCGCCACGGCGGCCGGATTGCCGGCGGGCGCGCTGAACGTGGTGCCGGGGCTGGGGGAGGACGCCGGCGCGGCGCTGGCGGGGCACGACGGCGTCGACCACGTGTCTTTCACCGGCTCTTCGGCGGTTGGAACCCTGATCCAGACGGCGGCCGCCAAGCGCGCCGCGCCGGTGACGCTGGAGCTGGGCGGCAAGTCTGCGCAGCTGGTGTTCGACGATGCCGACATCGACGCGGCGCTGCCCTTCCTGGCCAATGCCGGCATCCAGAACGCTGGCCAGACCTGCTCGGCCGCCTCGCGCATCCTGGTGCAGCGCGGTGTCTATGAGCGCGTGCTGGCCGGTCTCGCCGAACGGTATCGCGCGCTCAAGGTCGGTCCGGCGATCGATGACCTGAACGTCGGGCCGCTGATCTCAGCCAAGCAGCACCAGATCGTGCAGTCCTATTTCGATCTGGTTGCCCAGACCGGCGCCGAAGTGGTCGCGCGTGGGAACATCATCCCGAACGCCCCCTCCGGCGGCCACTATTTCGCGCCGGCCCTGCTCGCTGGCGTCAAGCCGGCCGACCGGCTGGCGCAGGAGGAGATCTTCGGCCCGGTCCAGGTGGTGATCCCGTTCGACGACGAGGAAGAAGCCATCGCCATCGCCAACGGCACGCCCTACGGCCTCGTCGCTGCCGTCTGGACCCGGGACGGCGCGCGCCAGTTCCGCGTCGCGCGGCGGCTGCAGGCGGGGCAGGTGTTCGTCAACGACTATGGCGCGGGCGGTGGGGTCGAGCTGCCCTTCGGCGGGGTCAAGATGTCGGGCCACGGCCGCGAGAAGGGCTTCGAGGCCCTGTACGGCTTCACCGCGCTCAAGACTATCGCCGTCAAACACGGCTAGAGTTCACGTCAGGCTTCAGGGGGAAACAGCATGCGTCTGGCCAATGAGCGCGCCATCGTCACCGGCGGCGCTTCCGGGTTCGGCGAGGGCATTGTCCGCCGCTTCATCGCCGAGGGCGCCAAGGTGGCCATCGCCGACTTGGACGAGGCCAAGGCGGCGGCGCTCGCCGCTGAACTCGGCGAGGCCTGCATCGCCGTGCGGACAGACGTCGCTGACAGCGCCAGCGTGGACATGCTGTTCGCGGCGGTGACCAAGGCCTTTGGCGGGGTCGATATCGTGGTCAACAACGCCGGCATGGGAACGACCCCCGCGCCGCTGGACACCATGGACGAAGCCCGTTTCGACCGCCTGATGGGGGTCAACACCAAGTCGGTGTTCCACACCGCCAGATGCGCCGTGCCGGCGATGAAGGCCGCCAAACACGGAGCCATCCTCAACATTGCCTCTACCGGCGGTGTCAGTCCCAGGCCGAACCTGGCCTGGTACAACGCCTCCAAGGGCTGGATGATCGCCGCAACCCGCGCCATGGCGGTGGAGCTTGCGCCGTTCGGCATACGCGTGAACGCGATCAATCCCGTGGCCGGCGAGACGCCGATGCTCGCCACCTTCATGGGCGAGGATACGCCAGAGGTGCGCGCCCGCTTCCTGGCCTCCATCCCGATCGGCCGTTTCTCGACGCCAGCCGATATCGCCGCCGCGGCCGTTTATCTGTGCAGCCAGGAAGCCTCGATGGTCACCGGTGTGGCGATGGAGGTTGATGGGGGCCGCTGCATCTGAGGAAGCGGCAAGCGCTGGTTAATTCGGTGACAGTGCACTAATTGACGGTCGATACGGTGTGACGTGACAGGGTCCGGGGTGGTCAATTAGTGCACTGTCACCGAATTAGCCGTCGGTAGATCAAGTCAGCTCCACAATCTTAGCGGTGTTGAACCCGGCTGAATCGCGGCTCATGGTGATCGCTGTTCAGATCGCGATTTCAATTCGAAGATATTGCCATGGCCGACGACGCTTCCACCTTCGCTCCCGCCGCCGAAATCAACAGCCTGCTCGACCGTATCTCGGCGCGAGAAGAAGATGTGGTGACGCTGACCCAGGAATTGATCCGCATCCCGACGGTCAATCCGCCGGGCGACAACTACCAGCCCTGCGCCGAGTTGCTGGGTGAGCGGCTGCGCAAGCGCGGATTCGATATCAGCTATGTACGGGCCGAGGGGGCGCCTGGGGATAGCGACAAATATCCGCGCATCAACGTCATTGCCCGCCGCGAAAGCGGCAAGCCGGGGCCGTGCGTCCACTTCAACAGCCACATCGACGTGGTCGAGCCGGGCGAGGGCTGGTCGATGGACCCCTTCGCCGCCATCGTGAAGGACGGCCGAGTCTATGGCCGGGGAACCTGCGACATGAAGGGCGGCCTCGCCGCCTCGGTGATCGCAGTGGAGGCGCTGATCGATTCCGGCATCGACCTGCCGGGCACGCTGGAGATTTCCGGCACTGGCGACGAGGAATCCGGCGGCTATGGCGGCGTCGCCTATCTGGCGGAGCGCGGCTGGTTCTCTCAGCCGCGGGTGGATCACGTCATCATTCCTGAGCCGCTGAACGTCGATCGGGTCTGCATCGGCCACCGGGGCGTCTGGTGGGCTCAGATCGAGACCAAGGGCCAGATAGCCCACGGCTCCATGCCCTTCCTGGGCGACAGCGCTATCCGCCACATGGGCGCGGTGATGGAGAAGCTGGAGCACGAACTCTATCCGGTGCTGAACAAGCGCCGCTCCGACATGCCGGTGGTGCCCGACGGCGCCCGGACCTCGACCCTGAACATCAACTCCCTGCACGGCGGCCAGGGCGAGGAATTCGAAGGCCTGCCCGCGCCGCTGGTGGCCGACAGCTGCCGCATGATCATCGACCGCCGCTTCCTGATCGAGGAGCCGCTGGACCTGGTGCGCAGCGAGGTGGTGGAGATTCTCGACGCCCTGGTGGCGGCGCGGCCGGGCTTCAAGTACGAGCTCAAAGACCTGTTCTCGGTGCTGCCCACCCTGGCCGACCAGAATGGCCCGGTGGCCCAGGCCACCGCCAAGGCGATCCGCCAGGTGCTGGGCCGTCCGGCCCAGTTCATCTGCTCCCCCGGCACCTACGACCAGAAGCACGTCGACCGGATCGGCAAGCTGAAGGACTGCATCGCCTATGGGCCGGGTGTGCTCGACCTGGCCCACAAGGTGGATGAGTGGGTGGGGATCGACGACATGGTCGCGTCGGCGAAGGTCATGGCGCTTTCGGCGGCGGCGTTGCTGACGCGGGAGCGGTAAGGCTCGACCATGACCAAAGCCAACCCTTATTGGGGCACTTCGCTCGATACCTTTCTTGGTGAAGCGGGTATCCGCGAGACTGTTAAAGCCGATGCCGCCACCCGCGTCATTACCTGGCGTAGGAATGACATCCGCGAAAAGATCGCTGCGGGGATGATCTCGCTGCGAGCGGGAGAGGGCACAGACCGCGACGCTTTTCTTGCCTCGATGGACGACGAACTTGCGAAACTCGAGCCCCGCAAGCCGGTGTAGGAAAAAGGGGTCAGAGTCATTTATGGCTGGCCGCCGCAATAGGCCGCCTGCTCCAACGTTAGGCCATAAATGACTCTGACCCCTTTCCCCCGTATTAGTGAGCTTGTTCGGAGACCCTGCGATAGTCATTCTACACGGGGCTACGGCGGGAGGGGCAAGTGAAAATCAAATCAGTAGCTTGGCTTGCTGTTGCGCTTGCTGTTCTTTGCAGTTCCCCCTCATCTGGTGCTGATCAAGCGGCGGTTCGGTCGTTTTTCCCCGCCGCTCGTCTGCTAGACGACTGCAGTCATGACGAAGACTCTGCTCAGAGCGCGCAATGCATCGGCTATTTGTCGGCAGTCGCGGATACGGAAATGCAGCGGCTGCAATTCACCGGGCACGCATATTTTTGCCGACCGGCCGGATTCACAATAGGGCAATTGCGCGACATCTTTGTTGGATATGCGAGAGCTCATCCTGATCGTATGGACCTCGGAGCCGCAAATCTTGTCACCCTTGCCTGGCAGGGGGCCTTCCCATGCCCGCCAAGCCAAGCATCGGAGTAAGCCTACCCCCACCGCCCCGTCACCTCATGCGCGGCCGCCACGATCGCGTCCGCGTCGATTCCGTGCAGGCGGAACAGATCGACGATGTCGGCGCTCTGGCCGAAGCGCTCCACGCCTAGGGGGTGGATGGCGTGGCGTTTGACGCCGCCTAGCCAGCTCAGGGTCGCGGGATGGCCGTCCAGGACGGTGACGATGGAGCCGCCGGCGGGCAGGGCGCCCAGCAGGGTTTCGGCGTGGCTGGTCGCGCCGCGTTCGCCGTTGGCGCGGGCTTTTCGGGCCGCGCTCCAGCCCGAGTGCAGCCGGTCGGGTGAGGTGACGGCCAGGACTGCGATATGCGGGAAACGCTCCATCAGTTTAGTGACGGCTTGGGTCACCTCGGGCGCGATGGCGCCGCAGTAGGCGATGGCCAGCTGCGAGGCGGCGTTCGGCGCCCGCAACCAATAGCCGCCGTCGATGATGGACTGGCGCAGGGCTGCGTCCATCTCCCGCTTCGGCTGTTCCAGCGCGCGGGTCGTGAGGCGCAGGTAGGTCGAGCCGCCGGCCTCCGCCTGGATGTGGCGGAAGCCCCAGCTCATGATAGTTGCCAGCTCGTCGGCGTAGGCCGGCTCAAAGTAGGACAGGCCGTCTTGCGCCATGCCGATAAGCGGGGTGTTGATCGACTGGTGCGCGCCGCCTTCCGGACCGAGCGTGATGCCCGAGGGCGTCGCCACAAGCATGAACCGCGCCCCCTGGTAACAGGCGTAGATGAGCGGATCGAGGCCGCGGTTGATGAAGGGGTCGTAGACCGTGCCCACCGGAAACAGCCGCTCGCCCCAGAACTTGTCGGCCAGGCCCAGCTGGCCCAGCAGCAGGAAGAGGTTGTGCTCGGCTATGCCCAGCTCGATGTGCTGGCCGGCCGGCGCCATGCCCCACTTCTGCGGGCTCGGCACCTTTTCGGTCTGGAAGGTATCGGCGCGGTCGGAGGTGAGGAAGACGCCCTTGCGGTTCACCCAGCCGGTCAGGTTGGTGGAGGCGGTGACGTCCGGCGAGGTGGTGACGATGCGGGAAGCCAGGGCGCTGGGCTCGCGGGCCAGCTCGAACATGATCTTGCCGAAAGCTTCCTGGGTCGAAAGCTCCTCGCCGGCGGGCGTCGGCAGGTCGGGGATGTCGATCAGTGGCGCTGGCAGGATGGGCTTGCGGGCGGCGAAGGGGACGGCGGGCAGGTAGCGCTTCACCGCCTCCGGGTCGTCGAGGCCAGCCAACGGCTCCCATTCCTGGCCCTCGGGCACGCGGGAAGCCTTCTGGAAGACGCCGAGCTGGGTTGGGTTCATCAGGCCGGCGTGGTTGTCCTTGTGTCCGGCCAGCGGCAGGCCGTGGCCCTTGATGGTGTAGGCGACGAAGCAGTGCGGGGTCGGGTCGTCGCCGGCCGCGGCGAAGGCTTCGAGGATGGTCTCCAGGTCGTGGCCGCCCAGGTTGGTCATGAGGGCCGCGAGGCTTGGATCGTCGTGGGCGTCGAGCAGCGCGGGCAGGCCCCGTGTGCCGCCCAGGTCGAGCTTCAGCCGCTCGCGCCAGGACGCGCCGCCCTTGAAGGTCAGGGCCGAATAGAGCTGGTTGGGGCAGGTCTCGATCCAGTCCAGCAGCGCCTCGCCGGCCGGCCCATGCCGCGCCGCCTCCAGCTTCTTGCCGAACTTCAGCGAGACCACCTTCCAGTCCACGGCCTGGAAGAAGCCCTCGATGCGGTGGAACAGGGCGTCGTTTACCACCCCGTCGAGGCTCTGGCGGTTGTAGTCGATGATCCACCAGAGATTTCGAACATCGTGCTTCCACCCCTCCAGCAGGGCCTCGTAGACATTGCCCTCGTCCAGCTCGGCGTCGCCCAGGATGGCGATCATCTTGCCGGTCGCGCCGATGTCTGCCGCCGTCAGCCCGTGAAGACGGACGTAGTCCTGGACGATGGAGGCGAACAGGGTGGCGGCGACGCCCAAGCCCACCGAGCCGGTGGAGAAGTCGACGTCGTCCTTGTCCTTGGTGCGAGAGGGATAGGACTGGGCGCCGCCGAGGGCGCGGAACCGCTCCAGGTTCTGCCGGCTCTGGGCGCCCAGCAGATACTGGATGGCGTGGAAGACCGGCGAGGCGTGCGGCTTAACAGCAACCCGGTCCTCCGGCTTCAGCGTGTGCAGGTAGAGCGCCGTCATCAGGGTCGAGACGCTGGCGCTGGACGACTGGTGGCCGCCGACCTTGATGCCGTCGCGGGACGGCCGCAGGTGGTTGGCGTTGTGGATCATCCAGGTGGAGAGCCACAGCACCTTCCGCTCGATCTGGCGCAGGGCCTCCAGCGTCGCCGGATCGGTCGCGGGCAGGTTGCGCAAATGGGCGGTGGGGGCGTCTAGGGACGACATGGGAGAAGGCTCCAAATCATCGTGCCTATCTGGGCCTTTCGGAGCCGGTGGTCTAGCAGAGCAGGATGAAGACAGCGGACGTGATCGTGGTCGGTCTGGGCGCGGCAGGGTCGGCCAGCCTGTATCAGCTCGCCCGACGCGGCGTGAAGGCGATCGGCATCGATCGGTTCTCGCCGCCGCACTCCATGGGCTCCAGCCACGGCGAAACCCGCATCACCCGCATCGGCGTTGGCGAGGGCGCGGCCTATCCGCCGCTGGCCCGGCGTTCGCACGAGATATGGCGCGAGCTTGAAGCGGAGACGGGCGAGAGCCTGCTGCTCCAATGCGGCATGCTGGCCCTCGGCCAGCGCGGCGCGACCATGCACGGACGGTCGGACTTCATCGGCCAGACCATCGAGATGGCGCGGCGGTTCGATGTCGAGCACGAGCTGCTGGACGCCGCCGAGATCGGCCGGCGCTATCCGCAGTTCGAGTTGGCCGGCGACGAGGCAGGCTATTTCGAGCCGGGCGCTGGGCTAGTCTATCCAGAGCGTTGCGTTGGCGCGCAGCTGACCCTGGCGCGGCGGATGGGGGCGGAGATCGTCACCAACGCCGTGGTCACGGCCATCGAGCCGGACGGCGGCGGCATGCGTGTGATCACCGCGACCGAGACCTTTGCCACCGCGCAGGTGATCGTCGCCGCCGGCGCCTGGAACCCTGGCCTGATCGGGGCGCCGCTCGCCCGCCTGTCCGTTCAGCCCCAGGCGCTGCACTGGTTCGCTGCGGAGCGGCCGGAGGACTTCAGTCCCGACCGTTTCCCGGTCTTCATCTGGACCCACGGCCAGGGCGCCGATGACCTCTTCTACGGCTTTCCCATTCCGCCCGGCGCACCGACCCAGGCCGTAAAGGTCGCGACCGAGGCCTACCGGTCGATCGCTTCGCCGGAGGGCTTCGACCGCTCGGTGCCTGAAGGCCCGGCGGATGCCGTCTGGCGCCAGCACGTCCTGGGTCGGCTGAAGGGGGTGTCGTCCACCGTAGTCAGGTCTGCGGCTTGCCTCTACACCATGGCGCCGGACGGCGATTTCGTGATCGACCGGATCGCCGGGCGCAATATGATCGTCGCCTCGGCCTGCTCAGGTCACGGGTTCAAACACTCCGGCGCCCTGGGGGAGATTCTGGCCGAGGCGGCCGTGTCGTCGGACTGGGCGCCGCCGCTTGGCTTCAGCCTCGATCGCTTCAACTAGGAGAACAGCCATGAGCAGCTCGGACCTCTTCGTCGCCGTCGACCGGTATATCGACGACCTGTTCGCGCCTGAGGACGAGGGGCTGACAGGCGCCCTGGCGCGGTCGAAGGCGGGCGGGCTGCCGGATATCCAGGTCTCGGCGGGGCAGGGCAAGTTCCTCTACCTCCTGGCCAAGCTGGTGGGCGCGCGCAACATCCTCGAGTTGGGGACCCTTGGCGGTTATTCCACCATCTGGCTGGCGCGGGCGCTGCCGGAAGGCGGCAAGTTGGTCACGCTGGAATATGAGCCCCGGCATGCAGAGGTGGCGCGGGCCAATTTCGCGGCGGCTGGACTGGCGGACAAGATCGAGGTGGTGGTCGGCGCAGCTGTCGAAACCCTTCCGGGTGTGATCGATCGAGCGGGGCCGTTCGACCTCGTCTTCGTCGATGCGGACAAGAACAACTATCCCAACTATCTGCGCGAGATCATGCGCGGGGTGCGGTCTGGCAGCCTAATCCTCGGCGACAATGTGGTCCGACGCGGCGGTGTGCTGGACCCCAAGGGCGACGCCAATTCAGTCGGCGCGCGCGAGTTCAATGCGCTTATCGCGGCCGATCCTCGGGTGGAGGCGGTGGTGCTGCAGCAGGTTGGAATAAAAGGTCACGACGGTATTGCCGTCGCCCGCGTCAACTAGGTCAGTGTCCGCGCGCTGAACCTTGGAAAGGGATCGAAATGCGCGCTTTGGAAGTCTCCCAGCCCTGGGGCCTGGACGCCTTGAAGGTGGTCGAACGGCCCGACCCGACGCCGGGCCACGGCCAGGTGCTGGTCCGCATGAAGGCGGTGTCGCTGAACTACCGCGACTTCCTGATGATCAACGGCATGTACGGCCGCGCCCCGGCCGGGGGCGATGTGATCACCCCTTTCTCGGACGGCTGCGGTGTGGTCGAGGCCATTGGCGAGGGCGTGACGCGGTTCGCGGTGGGCGACCGGGTCGCGACCCTGTTCTTCCAGGGCTGGACCGCCGGGCCGCCGACGCTGGAGAAGCTGGTCACCTCTCTGGGACACCCCATCCCCGGCGCAGGCCGTGAGCTGGGCGTGTTCAGCCAGGAAGGACTTTCCAAAGTCCCGGACTTTCTTACCGACGAGGAGGTCTCGACCCTGCCCTGCGCGGGCCTGACCGCCTGGCGGGCGCTGTTCGAGGACGCCCGGCTGGAGCCTGGCGACACGGTGGTGCTGCAGGGCACCGGCGGTGTCTCCATCTTCGGCCTGCAGTTCGCCCATGCCGCCGGCTACCGGACGGTGATCACCTCCTCGTCCGACGAGAAGCTGGCGCGGGCCAAGGCCATGGGAGCCACCCGCGGCGTCAACTACAAGGCCGAGCCGGAGTGGTCCAAGGCGGTACGCGAAGCAACGGGCGGCCGGGGCGCGGACTTCATCATGGAGGTCGGCGGCGGCGGGACCATCGAGCAAAGCATCGCGGCGGTGAAGATCGGCGGCCACATCGCCATCATCGGCGTGGTCGGCGGCTTCGGCGGCGGGATCAACCCCGCGGTGCTGATCGGCAACTCGGCCAGGCTGCAGGGCCTGTCGGTGGGCTCGCGGGAGATGTTCGAGGCCATGTGCCGGGCCATCGACCTGCACCGGCTCCGCCCGGTGGTCGATAAGGTCTATCCCTGGACCGAGGTCCGCGCCGCCATCACCGCCATGCAGGGCGGTGAGCACTTCGGGAAGATCGTACTGAAGTTCTGAGGGAGTGCTATCGCCCCGGATTGTGCGTCCGCATCAACGCCGCCATCTCGGCTTCGCCATCGGTCTCCAGGCCGGCCAGGATGTCGGCGTAGACGTCGTCTCGCTCGTCCTGGCCGAGCTTGAAGGTCGGTCGGGCTGCGACGACGGCGGCCCGGAAGGGGACGATGCCGCGCAGGATGCGGTCGTACCGCTCGCCCATCTCGGGGATCGACCAGGCGCGCTCGCGGCCAGCCTCCATGGCGCCAATGATATTGTCCAGCACATGACGCGCGAAGGCGGGATCCTCGTCGAAGGCCACGTCCACTTCGAAGGCGGCGGAGGCGTAGTTCCAACTCGGCGCCTGGGTGCGGTCGGCGAGCCAGGATGGCGAGACATAGGCGTGCGGGCCCATGAACAGGATCGTGGCGCGCGGATTGGCCTTCAACCCCTCTACCTGAGGATTGCGCCGGGCAAAGTGGCCAATCAGCGCGATCACCTGGCTGTCTGAGTCCAGTTCGGCGCGGATCGGTAGAGGCGTAGACTGGGAACCATCCGGTCCGTGGCTGACGACCCAGGCCAGCGGCTGGGCGCGGACCAGTTCGGCGACGGCGCCGTCGGCGGCGGGCAGGTAGCGAGTCGGGATGGCGGCCATGAGCGAACCTTAAGCCGCCATTCCGGACTGACTAGAATTTCCGCGACAGGGTCGCGGTCACATTGCGGCGCAGGCCATAGAAGCAATCGCTCTCGGAGCTGCACTGGGCGATGTAGATGTGGTCGAACAGGTTGCTCGCGGCCAGCTGCAACCGCCACTTGCGGTAGTCGTAGTGGAAGACAGCGTCGACCAGGGTGTAGGACGGATCCTTCCACTGGTTGGCCGCGTCGCCGTAGTTGGCGCCCACGTAGCGCAAGCCAGCGCCACCGCCCAGCCCGGCCGCGGGGCCGTCCTGGAAGGTGTAGTCCGCGAACAGCGAGGCCTGGTCCTTCGGCGTCAGGGTCAGCTGAGTGGTCGGCACGCCCGGATCCATGACCTTGCTGTCGGTGTGGGAATAGGAGGCGTTGACGGTGAACCGCTCATAGATACGGGCCACGGCTTCAAGTTCGAGGCCCTTCACTTCGACCTGGCCGATCTGCGCCTGCGCGAACGGATTGAGGATCGTGGGGTCCGACTCGACCACATTGTGCTGGTGCAGGTCATAGACCGCCGCGCTCGCGAAGATTTTGACGTCGCGTGGCAGGAACTTCGGCTCGAACTTCACGCCGGCCTCGACCTGATCGCCCTTGGTCGGCACGAAGGCCGCGCCGCTGGCGGCCTGGCCGGCTGTCGGCTGGTAGGAGGTCGCATAGGCGATGTAGGGCGCCAGGCCGGAATGGAAAACGTAGTTCAGGCCCGCCCGGTAGGTGAAGACCGAGTTGTCGATCTTCTGGCCGCCGGAGGTTTCGTCGAGCCAATCTTGACGCCCGCCGAGGGTCAGCACCCAGTGGCCGTACTTGATCTGATCCTGACCATAGAGGCCGATCTGAGCTTGATTCACGTTCGCATCGGCGAAGGCGTAAGGCGGCGAAACGATCCCGGTCAGATTGTGGTTGGGCGCGGCCAGGTCGAGAGACGGCCCGCCAGCGAACCCGAAGGCGGATTGCAGGATGTAGTGACGATAGTCGAAGCCGACGAGAACGGTCTGGGTCACCGCCCCGGTCTGGAACTTGTCGGTCAGGCGGGTGTCAACGTTGAAGGAGCTGATGGCTTCCTTGAACGGGAAGCTGTTGCGGTCCAGCGTCGTGTAGTCGGAATAAAGCGGCATGCCGCCGGAGGTTTCCTGAACGCCGGTGAGGGGGTTCAGGTAAGGAAATAGACCCGGGGCGTTGGTTGTCGTGGTCGCCAGCCCTGCGCCATAGATCGAGAGTTGGCGCGTGACGTCATCAAAATACTTCAGGTTCTGTTCGAGCTTCAGGTCGCCGCCGAAGTCGTGCTTGAAATCGTAACCCACGGCGTACTGGCGGCGGGAGAAGTCATTGTAGCCGTAGTCGCCGGCGTTGAAGTTGGGCGACAGCTTGCCGATGACCGGGTTGTTCGAATAGACGCCTGCCGCCGGCAGGAAGCCGACGCCGTCGCCCTTGTCGTTGTCCCATTGATAATAGCTGAGCAGGGTCAGATCGTCATTGGGCGTCAGATGGAAGGTCGCCGCCGGCGCGATGTAGAAGCGCTCGTCGTTGACGCCGTCCGCCTGGGTGCCGCCGGCGCGGTTCATGGCGGTCAGACGCAGGCTGACGAGGTCATTGACTGGGCCGGTGATGTCGCCGGCAACCTGCCAGTTGCTGTAGCTGCCGTACTCGGCCATGGCCGAGCCGCCGAACTTGTCTTCCGGCCGGCGGGTGGTCACATCGACGATGCCACCGGGAGGGGCAAGGCCGTAGAGCACCGACGACGGACCCTTGAGGATATCGACTTCCTGAGCGCCGTAGAGGTCGAACCCGGACGTGGACACCGAGCCAACGGGAGCCTGCAGGCCGTCGATATATTCCACCGGTGCGAAGCCACGCAGGGTCAGCCAGTCATAGCGGGTGTCCGAGCCGTAGTTCTCACCGACGATGCCGGCGGTGTAGCGAACGGCTTGGCTGATGTTCTGCCAATCCAGCAGGTCAATCTGGTCGCGGCTGATGACGCTCACCGACTGCGGCGTCTCGATCAGCGCCGTTTGCAGCTTGGTCGCGCTCGAGTCCTTCTGCGGGACGTAGTGGGGGGCTGTGACGACCACATCGCCCGCGTTGGAGGCGGCGTCCGTAGTCTGGGCCGAGGCGCCGAAGGCCGCGCCTGCGATCATCACCATCATGGTCGCCGCGCCGAACAGCCTTGCCTTGCCGAGCGGCCCAGCCGCCTTGAATTGAACCGTAGTCATCATGGAACGCCCCTGGATTCCGATCGGCTCTAAGCCAGCTTCGGACTTGAAGCTGACCTGATCCGTCGATCTTTGCGCATGCGGTAGGGCCTAATGCCGTCGTGATCAGGCCACCGCCGCGGCTCATTACTGAGACTCACTCGCATTCGCAACAAATTTGAGAATGACTCGCAAATATGCCGCACTCGCCAGGCCTGATCTTGGTTCGTGATCGGAGCGGTTCGGGGGGGGGCTAAGCCAGCGTCTCGCGCAGCCAGGTTGCGCCGTCGTCGATGGCTTTGCGGGCGATTGGGGCGATCGAGACCGCTTCCAGGAAGCTGTGGGTCGCGCCTCTGTAGACGTCCGCTCTTGCACTGACGCCCGCCTCCCGCAGCCGCGCGGCCATGGCCAAGCCCTGTTCGGCGAGCACATCGCATTCGGCGATGGTGAGGCAGGCGGGCGGCAGGCCGGAAACATCGGCCAGCATGGGGCGGGCAAGGGGGTTTCGCGCGTCGGCCGGACCGGACAGATAGTTGCTCCAGAAGCCCGCCATCTCGGCGCCGCTGAGCATATAGCCATCGCCGCCATAGCGCCGGTCGGCCTCGTGCGAAACCTCGGTGTCGAAGACCGGGTAGGCCAGCAGCATCGCCCTCAACAGGTCGCCGCAGCCAGCGTCGCGCAGTTTGATCGCCGTCGCCATCGACAGGCAGGCGCCGGCGGAATCGCCGCCGATTGCAATGCGGTCGGCATCGAGGCCCAGGCCTGCCGCCGACTTGCTTAGCCACAGAGCGACCGCCTCGACCTGTTCCAGGGCCACGGGAAAACGCGCCTCAGGCGACAGGGCGTAATCGACGCCCAGCACCGCGACGCCGGCCCGCGCCGCATATTCGCGCATGACCCGGTCGTGGGTCTCCAGGCTGAACAGGGTCCAGCCGCCGCCATGCAGGTAGATCAGCACCGGCTTGGAGGTCGCGGGCGACGGATCATGCAATCTCGCCCTTACCGGTCCGTGAGGCGTATCGACCATAAGGTCCAGCGACCGCGCCATCACCGGCCCGCCTTGGCGCCAGGGCGCACGGACAATCTCGGCCAGCCGCCGGCGCTCCGGAAAGCTCAACTGGTCGAAAGCCCCGCCAGCGGCATAGGCGGCCGAGGTCTCGGTAACGAAGCGGCGAATGTCGGCGTCGATGTCATCGACGAGGTGATCGGGCTGTTCCACGGCGGTCATCGGACTGGTTTTGTGTAATCTGGAGACATCGAAGCCGTGTTGCCCGGGCACATCAGTTCAAAACGTACAATTGGCCGCATACGGACTAGACTCCTTTGCGATCCAGGTTCCGTGCTAACCTTTAAGGTGACTCCCCGCTATCGATGGCGGGACCGCCGATGTCGTGGATGGGCCATATGGGTCGAAGCACCCGGGGCATAGACTATCAGGACGTACCGCGTCCCGTCGCGGGCTTGGCGACGCAATATCCGTCGGGCTTTGTCGATCCGCGCCACAGTCACACCCGCGCCCAACTCACCTTTCCGGCGACCGGCGTCACCACCATCACCACCGACGACGCCAGCTTCATCATCCCGGCCGGCAAGGCGATGTGGGTGCCGGCCGGCGTTGACCACGAGGTGACCTGCAAGGGCGATGTGGACGCCAGCATCCTCTATGTGAGCGACGACGCCCGGCCCGACCTGCCCAACACCTGCCGTGTGGTGCAGGTCTCGCCCCTGCTGACCGAACTGATCGTCGAGGCCAGTCACCTGTCGGTGGACTATGAGATCGAGAGCCGCGACGGCCGGGTGATGGCCCTGTTGCTGGACGAAATCGGCCGCGCCAGCACCGCCTCCATCTCCGCGCCCATGCCGCATCATCCCAGGCTGGCGCGAATCTGCACGACTATCCTGAAGGACCCGTCCGCGCACGACGACCTCGACGCCTGGGCCAGCGCGGCGGGCATGGGGCGGCGCACCTTCACCCGCATCTTCCGCCGCGAGACGGGGGTCAGCTTCTCGGTCTGGCGGCAGAACGTTCGGCTGATGGACGCCTTGTCCCTCCTGTCCGCCGGACAGTCGGTGACCAGCGTCGCCTATGACGTCGGCTACTCGAGCCCGAGCGCCTTCACAGCCATGTTCCGGCGGGTGTTCGGTGTGGCGCCGACCGCCTATCTGGCTTCCGGCCTGGACGGCTGACACGACGGATTGGCCCGATTTCGACGTCGTTTGACCCCAAAGCGGGTTGTCGGCGGCGCGCAAATCAGTAACAGGCCGCGCGATGACAACCCCAACCACCCACTACCTCTGGGTTCAGATTCACCGCTATGTCGGCCTGGCGGTCCTGGCCTTCCTGACCCTGGCCGCCGTGACCGGCTGCTTGATCGTGTTTCGCGCCGATCTCGACAAGGCCTTGAATCCAGAGCTCTACCAGGCCCCGACCCAGGGTGCGCCGATCGAGGCCGCCGAACTCGTGCAGCGGGTTATGCTGGCCTATCCGGACCTGGAGGTCACCGCCGCGCCGTTCGATCTGCACTCCGGCCAAGCCGCGGTGATGCAGGTCGAGGATCGCGAGGGACCGCCGGGCCAGCATGCCAAGGACGTGTTCGTCGATCCCGCCTCCGACGCCATTCTGGGCTCGCGTGAAGACCGGCCGGGGTGGGACAGGCCGCACCTGATGCGCGGGATTTACTTCCTGCACTACACCCTGCTGGCAGGGGATTTCGGCCGCTGGTTCATGGGACTGATGGCCGCCACTTGGGCGATCGAGAACCTGGTCGGCTTCTACCTGACCCTGCCCACGGGCGGGCCGTTCTGGAAGAAGTGGACGCCGATCTGGAAGGTCAACTTCAAGGCCAGACTGCCCAAGCTGATGCTCGACCTGCATCGGGCGAGCGGCCTGTGGGTCTTCATCGGCGTGCTGATCCTGTCGCTCACCTCGGTCGGGCTGAACTTCTATTCCGAGCTGGTCGATCCGGTGGTCAACGCGACGTCGAAGGCCCTGCCATCACCTTGGGATAGGCCGGCGCCGGCTGTGCCAACGCCCCCCACGCTCAGCTATCCGCAAGCGGCTGAAGCCGCCGTCTCCGCCGCCCGCCACGCTGGAGTAACGCTGAAGCCGGCGTCGCTCATCTTCGACAAGGCCCACGACCTGTTCGGCGTCGCCTTCACCCGCAGCGGCCGGATGGTCTATTCCGGCCTCGGGCCGGTGACCTACTACGTCGATGGTCGCACGGGTCGTTTTGTCTATCGGGACAGCCCTTACGCAGACAGCAGCGGCCGCAAGTTCGAGCGCAGCCTCTATCCCCTGCACAGCGGCCAGGTGTTCGGCCTGATCACGCGCTGGCTGGTCATGTTGCTCGGCCTCGCCATCGTCGAGATGTCGGTCACGGGCCTCTGGGTCTGGTGGAAGAAGCGCGGGCCGCGCGTGGCGCAGCGAAAAGCTAGGCGCGCGCCGAACGCCTGACAGCCTCGTCCCACACCCCGGAAACCGCGCGAACCGCGAAGGCCTGGTAACGGGCGGTGCGGTGGATCACTTCCGCCCGGCTGTCCGCGCCCTGGTGGCCGCCGGCCATGTCGGTGTGCAGCAGGATCGGCCGGCCGCTGGTGGTCTTTTCGCGCAGCTTGACCGCCCACTTGGCGGCTTCCCAATAGCCCAGCCGGTCGTCCAACAGGCCGGCGCTCGCCAGCACGGCGGGGTAGGGTGCGGCATGGACGTTCTCGTAGGGCGAATAGCTGGCGATGTAGTCAAACACCTCCGGCTTGGCTGGATCGCCCCAGATGGGAAAGGATGAGAAGACCAGGGGGTTGGTCGTATCGTGCAGGGTGTTGAGCACATCCACGAACGGCGCCTCGGCCACCGCGCCGGCGAACAGGTCCGGGCGGGCGTTTAGCGCCCCGCCGATCAATATGCCGCCAGCGGAGAAGCTGTGCGCGACGATCTTGCCGTGAGCCGCCAGGCCCTTGCGGTTAAGGTGCTCGGCGCAGGCGATAAAGTCTTCGATGGTCCGCTTCTTGTGCAGCGTCAGCGAGGCTTCGAACCAGCTGCGGCCCCGCTCGCCGCCGCCACGCGTATGGGCCTTGGCGACGACGAAACCCCGGTCGGCCAGGGACAGGTTTGCGGGGGAGAAGTCGTCCAGCAGAAGGTCGCCGTAGGCGCCGTAGCCAAACAGGATCGCCGGCTGCTCCAGCCGCTTTGGCCCGCGCCGACGCAGCAGGGTCAGGGGTACGAGCACGCCATCGGTGGAGGGCGCGTCCAGGCGCAGCACCTCGTACTGGCCGGGGTCGAAATTCGGGACGACCTGTTTCTGCAGCAGCCGCTCGGCGCCGGTCCGGCTGTCGTAAGCCATCCACTGTTTTGGCGTGCGCGGCGACTGGCGGCTGTAACGGATCTCGGCCGAGGCGTAGTCGGCCTCCAGGTCGAGTTGCAGCGCGTAGGCTGGCTCATCAACCATCACCTTACGGTCACCGCCCGCGCGGTCGGTGACGATCAGCACCGGCCTGGCGTCGATCCATTCGATGCGGGCGAAGCCGTCCCGGAAGGCGCGGGTCTCGGCGATATAGCCGCCGGGTGCGGGTTTGATCCAGTCGCGCCAGGCCTTTCGGGACGCATCGTCCAGGGGCGTGATCATCAGCTTGTAGTCCGCCGCGCCGTCGGCGTTGGTGCGGACCACATAGCGGTCGCCCCAGTGTTCCAGGTCGTAGAGCAGGCCCGGCGTGCGCGGCTCGGCCAGGACTGGCGGCGCGATCGGATCGGCTGCCGAGATGATACGCGTCTCCGAACAGTTCGCGTTGAAGGCGGTCAGGAACAGGCAGCCGTTGGAGGCCGACCGTCTTACGGTAAGAAAATAGGCCGGGTCCTTTTCCTCGTAGACCAGCACGTCCTCGCCGCCGTGCACGGGCCGGCGGAAAATCTTGGTCGGCCGGCTCTGGGCGTCGCGGTAGACCCAGAAGATCCATTTGGAGTCCGGCGAGAAGGCGAAGTCGCCGAAACAGTGCTCGATCGGTGGCGCGACCAGGCCGGTATCCAGGTCCTTCACATAGAGGCGGAAATGCTCGTCGCCGGTTTCGTCCGCCGCCCAGGCGAACAAGCGGTGGTCGGCGCTGTGTAGCGGCGAGCGGATGCTGGAGATGCGGTAGTAGGCGAGGCCGCCGGCCAGGGCGTCGAAGTCGGCTAAGATCTGGTCCGGGCCGCCGCTCTGGGAACGCCGCAGGAAGGTGGGGTGATTGGCGCCGGGCCGCACTGCCGACCAGTAGAGCCAGGGCCCGTCAGGGCTGGGCGGATCGCCGCCTGCGTCGGTGCTTCGGGCGGCGATCTCTCGGGCCAGTTCGACCTGCAGCGCTTCGGTCGGCCCCAGCACGGCGTCGCAATAGGCGTTCTCCGCCTCCAGGTGCTGGCGGATGGCCGGGTCCAGTGACGAGGGGTTAGTCAGGGAGGTGAACCAGTTCGGCTGATGCAGCCATGCATAGTCGTCGGTCCGCGTCCGGCCGAACTGGGTGATGGTCACCGGAATCTTTGGCGTCACCGGCGGTGTCGGCAGGGCGGCCGTGCGACGTGTCCGCGCCAGCGAGGGCAGGCCTGCAGCGAAGGCTAGCAGGGAGGCTGAGGCGAAGATCAGCCGGCGGCGGTCGATCCTGCCGCCGGCAGTCGCCTTGTCATCCGATAGTGGCTTCAGGGTCATGGCCATGTCCGTTCAGCCGAGACCTTCCCACAGGACTGGGCCGGCCGCTTGCGCTCCGTGGCCAGAAATCGTCTCGGTCGGGCCTGGGCTTGGGCCTAGGCCGAGGGCGCATCGGCCGCAGCGGCGTCAGCGGCGGCTTTCCGGCGTTGTTCGAGGGCGGTCTGGATGCGCCGGTGTTCGCCGCGATCGAGCCGATAGAAGCCGAAGATCAATGTGGCCAGGCCCAGCATGCCGCCGCCGCACACGCCGTAGATGAGGCCGAGGTTGTTCACGGTCGCCGTCGGGATGGCCGCCGCCGCGCCATGGTGGGCGGCGAGGTTGACCGGGAAGTGGATGATGTCCAGCCCGACCCCGGCGATCAGGGCGCCGAGGCCGCCGGCCGCCTTCACCGCGAAGTTCAGGCCGGCATAGTAGAGGCCCTCCTGGCGGGTGCCGAACTGGTATTCGTGCGCGTCGGCGGCGTCGGCCATCATGGCCTGGAAGGCGATGGTGATGGTCCCGATGATCAAGCCGGCGATCAGGAAGGCGTTGGCGATCAGGATGCCGTTCACCACCGGGCCTTTGTCAGGAATCAGACCGAAGATCTTGAGCAGGGGCAGGCCCAGCAGCGCCGCCGAGATGGCGCCAAGGCCGATCAGCACGACCAGCCGCTTCTCCACCCGCTCGACCAGCGGGCCGGTGATGAAGACGCTGACCAGGATGCCCGCGGGCGAGGACAGCAGCACAATCAGGATGATGTTCGGCGGCAGGGCCCAGAAATAGGTGTTCATGTGCAGGGTGAGCGCGATCGCGGTGCCCAGGCCAGTGAAGGCGGCGGTCATGCAGAAGAACAGGACCAGGAAGGCCGGGTTGCGGATCACCTCGGCGGCGTCGCGCAGCAGCTTGAGGCCGAGATTTCCATGCGGGAGGGTTGTCGGATGCAGTCGCCCCAGGGTCGGCAGGGTGCCGAGAATGCAGGCGAGACCGGCGACGAAGGTCAGGGCGCCCATCGACCAGCCGAAGGGGGTGTAGGCCGCCCGCTTGAGCAGGCCGCCGGCGCCGCTCATGAACACCCCATTGCCCAGTAAGAGGCAGCCGACCTGAGACAGGACGGTGAAGAAGATCCGGGTCGCGACGATGCTGATCCGTTCGGCGTAGTCGTCCGACATCTCCGCGCCCAGGGCCGCGTAGGGCAGGTTGAACAGGGAGTGGGCGACGCGGACCATCACCGTGGTGGCGAATGCGTAAGCGAACAGGGGCCAGCCCGTCAGTTCCTGGGGGATGGAAAACAGCAGGCCAAGGCCGAACGCCATCGGCAAGAGGCCGCCGAGCATGAAGGGGTGGCGGCGGCCAATGCGCGACCGCGCGTTGTCGGACAGGGCCCCAACCAGCGGATCGCCGATCCCGTCCACCACCAAAGCCAGGGAGACGGCGAGGCCCGCCAGGCTGTTGGACAGGCCGCAGACGGCGGTGAAATAGAAGAACTGGAAGGTCCCGAGGGACATCATCGACAGTCCATCGACGACATTGCCCAGCCCATAGACCGCCTTGATCCCGAAACTGAGCGGGACACGGCGAAGGGTGGCGGCGCGGTCGGCCGCTGCAAGATCGAGGGTCATGGACCAGCCTTAGACTAGATCAGGGGAGGCGGGAGGCGATGTGTGTGCCGATCCGCAGCAATTGATGGCCGGGCGTGACGCGCATTGCGGCGCCTCGACAATGGTCATTTGGCGGCCGGGACCGCCATCCATCCATGCTCGACCAGCCAGTGGCCGAAATCCTCGATCCAGTGGTCGCTGGTGTCGCCCTGATGCTCCATGCCGAAGCCGTGGCCGCCCTTGTCGTACAGGTGCAACTCGGCTGGCCGATGCGCCGCGACCCAGGCCTGGTAGATCGGCAGCGAGCGGCCGGGCAGCAGGGCGTCGTCCGTGGCGGCGGCGATGAAGACAGGCGGTGCGTCCGGCGCCGGCGCTAGCCCAGGCCGCAGCACGCCATAGATGGGGGCGGCGAAATCCGGCCGGACAGAGGGGTCGGGACTGGTCGCCAGACCGAGCGTCAGCATGGCGCCGGCGGAGAAGCCGACGACGCCGAGCTTATGCGGATTGACCCCCCATTCGGCGGCGCGCGACCTGACCAGGGCGATGGCGCGGGCCGCGTCGGCGTTGGCCTGCGTCTCGCCCACGGTGACCGGGATAAGGTGATCCGGAGAGGAGGGCCCGGCGGCCAAGAACTTCATCATCTGCGCGAAAGCGAACCCATCGATCGGCGAGGTCTCGTTCAGCCGGTATTTCAGCACGAAGGCGGTGATCCCGCGGGCCGCCAGCCATTCGGCGACCTCGCCGCCCTCATTGTCGATGGAGAGGATGTGGAAGCCGCCGCCCGGAATGACGATCATGCCGACGCCGTTCGAGGTTCCTGGGGCGGGGGCGTAGACGGTCAGGGTCGGCTGGGTGATGTTGCGCAGGAGCCGCCCGGACGGGTTTGGCGTCACCGTCTCCTTCTGCGTGGCGTGTTCGGAGCCGGGCGCGGGACCGGCGTACAAGGGGATGGTCACCGGCTCGGCTCGGGCGGCGCCAGCCATGACAAGGGCGGCGGTGAGGCCAGCCAGAATTCCTACGCGTATCGACACTATTTCCCCCTCGGCCGGACGAAGCTGAGGGGGAACCTATAGAAGCCGGTCCCGACTTCAAATGGCCGGCCGCGTTGAATTCACCGCAAGCGTCCGTCTGACAGCGCTCACGGCCCGGCCTGTTTCCAGCTAGGGTCGGCTAAGGTTTCGGGAGGCGCTCGTGTTCACCCACGTCGTCGGGACATTCAAATGCCTGCGTTGCGCCGCCGAGCAGGAGGCAAGCATCCAGACCTATCTGTTCAAGACGACCTACGACAATACCCTCGCCGACTATCGTAGGGGCCAGGCGGAGATCGTCGATGGCCTTGAAGACTTTGACGCCCTTCATCCATGGGACGGCGGCTCGCCGTTGGTTCTGGTGCTGGGCGACTGGGACTGCCGGGCCTGCGGCTTGGGCGGGCAATGGGCGAAGACCACCCTGGCCATGACCAGGTCGGCCGACGAGTGGATCGGGCGGATCGAAGGGGTCGAGACCTTCCTGCCCGCCGGTCCGGACACCTTTGACGGCGTCCACTATGTGGAGCCCTGGTTGGCCCGTTTGGTGGGCTTCAACATCGACAACCCGCCGGCCTGGCGCCAGCTGTCGGTCGAGCAGCGATGCGCGGCGATGGCGGCCGGCTTCAACGCCTGGTGCGTCGAGGTCGCCGGCGTGCCGGCCCCCGGGGCCTAAAAGCTAGTCGGTCGAGGCCGGTTGAGCGGCCGCCGGGGCTGGCGTCGCCGCGACCGGCGCGGCGGCGGCGGCAACGGGCGCCGCGGCGGCGCGGGCGGGCTGCAGATCGGGCAGCGCGTGGACGGCCGGCGGCGAGCAGGTCGTCATTTGCTGACCGGGTGAATAGGTCCCGGGTTGGCCGTTGAAGCCCGGCGTGTAGCCGCCCCCGATCGTGATCGTGGTGCAGTTTCCACCCTGGGACACGGGTCCATTGTCGGCGACCTGTGCGCTCGACGAGGATTGGCTGTCCGAAGCCGCTGCCGATGAGGCTTCAGAGACCGGTTCGGCCGATGGCGCGCTGTCGGATGCGGCGACCGCTACATCGGGCTTGTGGCAACCGGCGGCGGCGATCGTCATGGCGATCGCGGCGGCGGCGATGATGAGTTGCCGGTGACGGTTCATGGCTGGGAGCCCCTTGCGTTGGCCGATGCAGGCTAAGACGGACAGAGGCTCGAAATTCTGGCGTCCGCAATTCAGGCGCCCAAAACGTCTTGAACTCGCCGCGCCCGCGCATCCTCACCGAAGCAAACCCTCCCCGTGTCCGTCTGGCAAGCCGCGATGAATTCAGCGCGATGGTTTCCAGGAGGCGAGGATGCGCGATCTGTTGGTTGTAGCAGCGGGTTTGGCGATGTTGGGCGCCTGGCCGGCCATGGGCCAGACGCCGACGGGTTCCCAGCTGGCTTGTAAGCCCTGCTGGATCGAGCCCTGGTATTGCAAGGGTCCGCCCTGTCCGCCGAAGCCTGGTCCGACGCAGCCGGGGCCAGATGTGGAGCCCGCCCGGCCGCCGCTGGTTCATATGACTCTGACCGGGGTGGTGACCTCGCTCGGCATCGTCCAGGAAGAGCCTGCCGAGACGCCGCAGGCCACCTTCTATCTGGCCATCACCGGCTCCGATGGAGTTCACCGCCGGGTGCTGGTGGATGTCCCCGAACCGCGGTTCCCCTGTGGAGAAGGCGATCGGGCGACGCTCGAGGGCGATGTCCCCGCCGACGAGACGGCCGCGCCGACCATTCTTATGCGCGCGCGGCTGATCTCATGCCGATGAGCGAAACCCCGCACCTGTCCGTCTGATGAGCCGTCCGACTGGAGGAAACCTGCCATGAGAGTTTCCATCACGCGATTGTCCGCCGCGGCGATGGTGGCGTTGACGCTGCAAGCCGGCGCCGCCTGGGCCGGACCTCAGGATCCGCCGCAGCCGAAGTCGTCGCCGGTCGATGGCGGCCATCGCTGGCCGGAAATTCCGCCCCCGCCCTGCGCGGGCGGTTTCGAGCCAGGACCGATCATCGACTGCGGGCGCTATATGCGTCCGCCCTGCTGCTGCGCCGGCTATGAGGCGGCGATCCGCTGCCCCGACCTATGGCCGGAGCTGACGCCGCCGCGTCGTGACCCGCCGCCGCCTCGAACGGATTCGCACGGTAGGTCGCCGGGCGGTTGACCCGGCCAAGCTTATAGCGGCCAAATGGCGCGTCTGGGGACGCGACCATCGATGGCATCGGCGCAAGACACAGCCAGCCCGAACGCACGCGAGAAAATCCTCGCGGGCCGGGTTGTCGCCGGCGATGTGGCGGCGATCGATCCCTTCCTAGATGCCGCCGGCCCGCCCATCTGGTCGGCGGTCGTCCTGCTGGAAGGCGATGGCCCGGCCGGCGAAGCCGCCTACCTGCGCGTGCTCGACGCCTTGAAGGCCGACGACTGGCGCCGGCTCAGGGCTTTCGATGGCCGCGCGTCGCTCGCGACCTTCCTGGCGCTGGTCGCCCGCCAGGTGCTGATCGAGGAACTTCCCAAGGCGCTCGCCGCCGGCCCCGAAGGCGCCTGGCGGCGCTTCGAGCGCATCTTCGGCCGGGATATCCGCCGGCGCGTGGCGCGGCGGTTTCCCTTGGCCGATCAAGCGGGGCGGGAAGATCTGGCCCAGGAGGTCAATCTCGGCCTGCTCGAGGAGCGTTGCCGCCGCCTGCTGGCCTTCAGTGGCAAGGGCAGCTTCGAGGGCTATGTCCTGACACTGGTCGATCGGCTGTTGATCGACCTGATGCGCAAGGAGGCGCCGCGCCTGCGGCTGCCGGCCGAGATTGAGCGGATGTCCGGCCTGGACCAAGCCGTCTTCATCCAGGTCGCCTGGAAGGGCGCGCCGATGGAGCCGGCGCGGCTGATGGACCGACTGGGGGAGCACGCGGTCGGCCTCGACCTCTTCGTCCTTGCCGCGTCGCTGCAGCGAGTGAGACCGGCCGTGGAGGCGGAGCGAACCCGACGGGCCTTCGGTCGAACCACCTCGATCGACGAGCCGCCCGAACGGGGCGGGATGGGTGGGGGCCTCGCCAGCGACGCGCTCGATCCGGAAGACGAGCTGACCCGGCGCCAGGACGAGGCCGGGGAGGCTGGGCTGATCGCCGCCATCGCCCAGGCGGCCGAGGCTTGGCCGGAGGACGAGCGGCTCTATCTGAAGCTCTTCCTGGCCTCGGGCGATCCGCCCCGTGTCATCGCTCAGATGATGGCGCGGCCGGTGGAGGAGGTGCGTCAGGTCCAGCAACGGGCGCTTCGGCGGATGAAGGCGATCGCCGCCGCGATGAAAACCGCCGCCGCGTCCGTCTCTGGTCTGCAGGAGTAGCATGCCCGCATGACAGAGCCCCGCGATCTGGAACAAATCTTGACCGCTCTGATGAAGGGCGGCGCCCCAGCCGACGCCACGCAGAGCCCAGCCATCCAACGCCTGGCGGCTGGGTTACAAGCCGCGCTGGACGAAGCCGATATGCCGACTGACGCGGCGGCGGAGGTCCTGGCTGCCCTGGCCGATGGCCGGCTCGACGCAGAGGCGGCGGCTGGCCTGGCGAAAACGCCGGCGGGACGGGCCGTCGTCGAAGCGACTCTGGCTTTCATGGAGCATCACAAGACTGAGCTGGTCGCGCCGCCGAGCCATCTGGCCGCCCTGGCCCGCGCCCGGCTGATGGGCGCTGAAACCAATGTCGTTCCCCTACGCCGGCCCGCCGCCCGCGCCCTGCCGCCGCCCGAAACCTTCCGGCTGCTCGCGGCGGCCAGTGGATCGGAGGACCAGGCCATCGTTTGCCATAGCACCACCGGCCTCTGGACCCTGCAGACCTTCCCCGGCCTGTCCGCCGCCGATCGCGCGGCCGGGCGGGCGTCGCTGCTGGTGACGGTCAATGCCGAGCACGCGGCAAGCTACGAGGGATTGAAGCTGCGCGCCTTCGTCACCGTTGGCGGCCAAGAGCGGGTGCTTGCCGAGGACATTGTGCGCGACGGCTCGGTGTTCGCCGAGATATCCCTGGCCGGTCTCGACCTGCGCAACCGGGACCCGGTGAGCGTGATCTTCAGCGCCGCTGACGATCGCTAGATGGCCGGCCAGACCAATAGCGTCTGGATGCTGATGACGGCGGGCGCTGCGGGGGGCGTCGCAGCGCCGTTGCGAGCGGCGATCGGCGCCGGCGCGCGGGGCGAGGCGGTGCGGCGGATCGGCCTGCCCGGCGCCAGCGCCGAGGCCCTAGCCTCAGCTTCCGCCGGCGCACGTCTGGCCTATCGGCTGCTCTACCGTGAGAAATACATCGACCGGGAAATCGAGGTCCGCTTCCAGGCCGAGGCGGCCTTGGGCAACCTGCACGGCCGCAGCGCCGACCTGGCCTTCGCCCTGGCGCTGATCGCCGCCATGTGCGGCGCCGAAGGCGCGCCCTCATTCCGATTTCCGCCTCTGGCCGCGACCGGCGTGCTCAACGAAGCAGGCGGCGTCGAGGCGGTCGAAGGGCTGGCCGACAAGATCACCCAGGCCTTGGAGGTTCTGCCAACAGGTGCGGCGATCCTGTTTCCGCGAGCCAACGAGGCTGAGCTGACCGCCGGCTTGCGCGGCGCGGCGGCCGCCAAGGGCGTGACGCTGATTTCCGTGGCCAGGCTGGAGGAGGCGCTGCAGCGGCTCGGGGTCCAGCTGTCGCAGACCTGGCTGGATTCGCCGTTTCGAGGCCTGGAGCCGTTCGGCTTCGAGCATGCGTCGATCTTCTTTGGCCGCGAGCAGGAGATCGACGATCTGCTGGCCCTGTTGCGGCGGCGGGCGGCGGCTAGCAAGGCGGCCGTTCTGGTCGAGGGCGCGAGCGGGGGCGGCAAGTCCTCGCTGGTGCTGGCCGGCCTGTTGCCGGCCTTGCTGCGCCGAGGCCTGGCCGACATTGGCGGCGAGCAGTTCCGCTGGGGCCTGCTCAGACCCCGCGCGGTCGAGGCGGATATCGACCCGGACCGCGAGCGGCTCGGCTTGGCCGCGGCGTTCGAGGCGGGTTGGCGGCACGGCGAGCAGGGCGGCCTGACGCCGCCCACCGACGCGCCATCCCTGCTGGACGCGGAGGCGGCGCAGCCATGGCTCAAGGCCGGCGCGGGCGACGATGGCGCGCGCTTCATTCTGGTGCTCGATCAGCTGGAACAATGGTTCGACGGCCGGCTGCAGCCCGCCACGGTGGCCGCCCTTGTCGCCTTGGTCGAGGGGCTGGCCGCGAGCGGGGTATGGATCATCGGCGCGGCGACCAAGGCCGCGCTGGAGTCGGCTGAAGCCGAGGGGTTCGCCCGCCTGTTCGGCGTCGAAGGCCGCTATGTGCTCGAGGCGTCCCTGGGTCCCGCCAGACTGGAGGCGGTGATCCGGGAGCCGGCCAAGGCCGCGCGGCTGGACTTCGAGCCGGGCCTCGATACCGAGATCTTCGCGGCGGCCAGTCATGGCGGCGGCGACGTCCTGCCCCTGCTCGAACTACTACTCACCGAACTGTACGAGCGCCGCGACCAACCCCACAGCCGGCTGCGCATGGCCAGCTATCGCGACGTGGGCGGATTGGACGGCGTGATCGCCGCGCGGGCGGAGGCGGCCTTCGACGCCTGTGGCTCGGAAGCCCAAGGCGTGCTGCCGGCCATGCTGTGGAAACTGGCCGCCAGCGGCGAGGCGCTGACGGGGGACTATCCTCCGGGCTCGCCGATGCGCGCGCTGCTGTCCGCCTTCCGCGACCGGCGCCTGCTGGTGGAGGATCGCAATCAGGCGGGCGAAGGCAGCCTGCACCCGGCCCACGAGGCCTTGTTCCGCCAGTGGCCCAGGGCGGCGGCCTGCCTGCGCGACCAGGCTGGCGACATTGCGGTTTGGCTCGACCTGACCCGGGAGGCCGGCCAGCGGGCGCGGGGCGAGCGGACCTTGATCCCCTGGGGCCCGCAACTGGAAGCCGCCGAAGCCCTGTACGCCCGGCGGATGACGGACTGGACGGCGCGTGACCAGCCGACGATCGACTATGTCAAAGCCAGCTCGGCGAGTCGCGCGCGGCGCAGGACGCTGGTCTTTGGCGGCGTCGGCGTTGTGGCCGCGGGCTTGCTGGCGGCTGGCGGACGGCAGATCTACACGGCCGTCCAGACCGCGCGCCGGACCCGGATCGCCTTCGGCGACATCGCCGTGCCCGGTCCCGACTACACCATCGCCGCTGGCCCTTATCTGCATCGCCAGGGGATCGTGATCACGACGCGCGATCCCGCCGACACCGAGATCGTGATCAAGAGCAACATCGGCTACTACCGGGGCATGGCGGTCGATCCGTCATCGAGCGAACACTTCCTCACCCAGCAATCCAGCCCGACGGTCGCCCCGGCCAGCTTCACCCTGACTTTCGAGCGGCCGGTGAAGCAGGCGTGGTTCCTGCGCTGCGCCCTGTGGGCGGCGACCGGCAGCGGGGTGACCGGACCGTCCTGGACGGCCACGGCTCTGGACGAGGCGGGCCAGGAACTCATGCACGGCGGCGAGGATCTGCTGCGCAGCTTCAGCACCATTCCTGCCGCCTGGGTGCGGCTGGTCGCGCCGGAAGGCAAGCGCATCGCCGCCGTGCGGATCGTCTCCGACTGCCGCCTCGACGGGCGTCTGTTCGCCGGGTCCGAGGCGGTGTTGATCCAGGAAATCCAGCTCTGGCATTGAGGCTCGCCTCCGCCGTTTGCGGAGTCGCGAAAAAGCCCGTCGCCTTGAGCGCCGGGCTTCTCGTGGACAGGCTGAGGCGTCAGCCGGCCTGATCGCTCAGTGGCCCGCTGGGGCGGCCGGCGGGGTGGGCGGAGGCGGTGGCAGCGGGCCGGTGATCGCGATCACCTTGGCCTTCGGACCGTCGGTGTGTTGCTGAACCGTCTGGGCATTGGCCGCGCCGGCGATGGCGAGCCAGGTCAGGCCGGCCGCGAGCAGGCCGGCGATCAGGGTTTGGTGGCGATGGGTCATGGTGGAGTCCTCTGAGCCAGGGTGGCGCTGACTGATCAGACGGACAGGATGAGAGAATTCGCCGAGGAGGGTCGAGATTTAGTCCGGCGGCCGGTCAGAACCCGCGGAACTGGCGCTTGTAGACCTCGCGGATATGGTCGCGTCGCTGCTTGAGCCGCTTGACGTCCGCCGACGAACGAGCTGCTTCCGCGGCCTTGATCGCGTCGGCGAGCGCGGACATGGCATCCTCATAGTCGTCCTTGGGTCGCCGCGCGTCGTACATGGCTTCGTAGGCCGCTTCGGCGCGGCGCTCGTGGTCTTCCATGTCGGCCAGGCTCATCTCGGAGCCCTGTCAGTCCGCGTCCGGTTGCCGAGACGGATGCGCGGCGGCGAAGGCTTCGAGAGACCGCGCCGCCTGGACCGCCGCCACCAGACGCGGATAGGCCGCCAGATCGACCGCGAACCGCTCCGCCGAATAGGCCTGTGGAACCAGGCAGCAGTCGGCCAGGGTCGGCGTGTCGCCAAAGGCGAACCGGCCGCCGTGCCGTTCGATCATCGTCTCCAGCGCACTGAAGCCCGCGCCGATCCAGTGGGCGATCCAGCCGCTGACCTGGGCTTCGTCGGCGGAGAAAGCGCCGCGCAGCTCGGCCAGGACACGCAGATTGTTGAGCGGATGAATGTCGGCGGCCACCATCGCCGCCATGGCCCGGACCACCGCCCGGTCGCCGGCGGCCCTTGGCAGAAGCGGCGGTTCGGGATGGGTTTCTTCAAGCCATTCCAGGATGGGCAGGCTCTGGGTCAGCACAAGGCCGTTGGCTTCGAGGCTGGGGATCAGCTTCTGCGGGTTGATCGAGGCGTAGGCGTCGCTCGCCTGGGCGCCGACGCGCAGGTCGTGGGTGACCTGCTCATAGGCCAGGCCCTTCAAATTCAGCCCGATCCGCACCCTGTAGGCCGCGGTCGAGCGCCAGTAGGAGTGGAGGCGCATCATCGGGCCGGCTCCACAAGGCCACGGCAATCGCCAAAACCGATCGGGACATAGCCGTCGGCGGCGGCGCGCGCGGTTAGGATCACCTCGTCGCCGTTCTCCAGAAACCCGCGCGTCTCGCCGGTGGGCAGGGCGATGGGCGCCTGCCCACTGCGGGTGATCTCCATGAGGCTGCCGCGACCGGCGTCATCGGGCGTGGAGATGGTGCCAGTGCCAAACAGATCGCCGGGCCGCAGGTTGCAGCCGTTCGAGGTATGGTGCGCGACGAGCTGGGCGAGGGTCCAGTACATGTTGGACGCCGGCCCGGTGCTGAGCCGATGTGGCGGCATGCCCGCGTCGCGCATCTTGGCCGAGGCGATCGCCACCTCCAGGGTGATGGCATAGGCGCCGTGGGCCTGGTCAGCCTCATCCCAAAGATAGGGCAACGGCCTTGGGTCGCCATCCGGCCGCGGCGGCTGGGGGATGCGGAACGGCGCCAGGGCCTCGGCGGTGACGATCCAGGGCGAGACGGTGGTCATGAAGCTCTTGGCCAGGAAGGGGCCGAGTGGCTGATATTCCCAGGCTTGCATGTCCCGAGCCGACCAGTCGTTCAGCAGGCAGAGGCCGGCGATCTGATCGTCGGCGCGGCCGATCGGCGTCGGTTCTCCGAGCGGATTTCCGGGGCCGATCCAGACGCCCATCTCCAGCTCGTAGTCGAGCCGTTTGCAGGGGCCGAAGGATGGCGCCTCGGCGTCGGGCGCCTTGGTCTGGCCGCTGGGCCGGCGCACTGGCGCGCCCGAAGCGCGAACCGAAGATGCGCGGCCGTGGTAGCCGATCGGCACATGCTTGTAGTTGGGCAGGAGCGGGTTCTCGGGCCGCAGCTGGCGGCCGATGTTCATGGCGTGATGGATGCCGACGTAGAAGTCGGTGTAGTCGCCGATGGCCGCCGGCAGGTGCATGGTGCAGGCTTCGACATCCACCAGGGTTGGCTCGACCTCGGCGCGGCGTCCGCCGTCGGACAGCAGCGCCGAAAGCTGATGCCGCAGGTCGCGGCGGGGACCCGCGCCGAGCGCCAGCAGCAGATTGAGCGTCGGCCCGCTCGCCGCCTTCGCCGCATCCCGCGCCGGCCCGCTGAGCAGATCGCTGGCCGCCAGGAGGCTCAGGTCGAGAACCTTATCGCCAATCCGCACGCCGCTTCGGGGCGGGGCATCGCCGATGGAAAAGACGCCGAACGGCAGGTTCTGGATCGGAAACTCGCTGTGCCCATCCGCGCCTGCAACCCAGCTGGTTCGCGCCGCATTGTGGGTTTCATCGATCTCGTAAGTCATGGCGCCAGGACCCTAATGCACTGCCGGCGCGCCGTTGTTCGGGCAATCGACGCGCAGAGTAAGGATTTCATACAGATGGATCGGCGCCTTCACCACTTCCCGGAGACCAGGCCGGTGTCGCTGGAGGAGATGCAGACGGCGATTGGGTAGGGCGCTCCTAGATGATCCCACGAAGACGATCATTGGCAAGATGATCCGCGCGCGACAATGTCGCTTACGGGCTGGTTCAGCGTTCGGAGGCTGACTTGATCTACAATCGGATTGGATACCCGATCCTTGCCGCATCCGTGGCGATCGGTGCGGCCACGACGGCCTATGCGCAGCAGCCGGCGTGTTCCGTCGATGTCGCGGCTCCCGATGGCGAGCAGGTCAGCGCTTACTACATCATGGTCCGCGATGTGCGTCATACACGATTGGAGTGGACGCTGGCGCCTCGGAACCCCAGTCCCATCCTTGTTCGGGTCGGCTACTCCGATATAGGCGGGTCGAGTATCGATGACGCGGAATCGATCATCATTTTGGGTGGCGTTTCCTTGGTTGCCGACACCGAGTCGAAAAGCGCACAGGTAATTGGAATATTTTCCGATAATTCCGGTTTTCACGCTCCGGCGCACTTGTCGAAAGAACCTGTAGGATCATCCGGACACGGCGTCGCGATCGTCAATTTCAACAGTTTCAAACATCAGCCGATCGGACAACGCATCATGCAGGCGATTTCTGCGCGACAGCAGATGGCCGTCGTTGTGCAAGGCGATGCAGGGGATGTGTTCAGCAAGGATGTCTACGATTTTGGCGACTTGAAACACCGGGACGACCTTGTAGCGCAGGCTCGCAAAAAGCTTGCCGATCTGGATGCTGCTGGCTGTCGGCCCATCATACCACTCCCCATCCCACCCATACCGAGGACGGCGGCGCCGAGGCCATAGCACGCTGTGGTCGCGCGAGACGGTCTCAGGCCACTTCGACGCCCCGGTCGCCCTCGCCAAGGTCCAAGGCCTGTTCGATCGCGGCGAACAACTTGGCCGCCTCGATGGGTTTGCTCACATGGGCGTCCATGCCGGCGGCGATGTAGTCGGCGATCTGGTGCGACATGGCGTTGGCGGTCAGGGCGACGATGGGCGTCCGCGTCCGTCCGGTCGCGGCCTCGCGCGCCCGGATCGCCCGGCTGGCTGAGGGGCCGTCCATCACCGGCATCTGGACATCCATCAGGATCACGTCCCAGTCGCCGCCTTCCCACGCCTCGACGCACTTCTCGCCATTGTCGACCACGGTGGGGGTCAGGCCGGCCTGGTGCAGCAGGGTCTTCAGCACCAACTGGTTGATGGCGTTGTCTTCCGCCGCGAGGATACGGATCGGGGCGGCGACCGACGGCGCCGCAACGGCCGGCGCATCGCTCTCGACGGGTTGCGCGAGGCCTTCGCGCAGCCAGGGCAGGCCAAGCTGGACGGTGAAGACCGAGCCTTCGCCAATAGCGCTCTCGACGGCGATGTCGCCCTTCATGGCGGCGGCCAGTTCGCGGCAGATCGACAGGCCAAGGCCCGTGCCGCCGAAGCGGCGGGTGGTGGAGGCGTCGGCCTGGAAGAATTTCGTGAACAGGCCGGCCACGGTTTCCTGGTTCATGCCGAGGCCAGTGTCGCGGACGATCAGCTCCAGCACCTCACCCGAGCGGCGGGCGAAGACGCGGATTTCGCCGGTATCGGTGAACTTCAGGGCGTTGGAAATCAGGTTGTAGAGGATCTGCCGCACGCGGGTGGGATCGCCGCTCCAGACTCCCCTGGCGCTGTCCTCGATCACAACGTCGAAGGACAGGCCCTTCTTGTGGGCGATGGCGGTGAAGGCGGCATGGGCGCCGCGCACCACCTCGGCGAGGTCGAACTCGCAGGTCTCCAATTCCAGCTTGCCGGCCTCGATCTTCGACAGGTCCAGCAGGTCGTTGAGGATGGCGTGCAGCTGCTCGCCGGATTGGCGGACGATGTCCAGCCGCTCGCGCTGGACCGGGCTCAGCTGGTCGGCCGCCATGGCCTGGGCCATGCCCAACACGCCGTTGAGGGGGGTGCGAATCTCGTGGCTCATGGTGGCCAGGAAGTGGCTCTTGGACCGATTGGCCGCCTCGGCCGCCGCGTGAGCCAGCGACAAATTGTCCTTCAGCGCGATCGCCGCGTAGCGCTGGCGGGTCACGTACCAGCAGATGGGGATGCCCACGGCCAGGGCGATGATCAGGGTGTTGAGCGGCGTGTAGTTCTTGGGATCGTTCAGGATGATGTTGCTGACCAGATAGTCGGCAAGCGCGGTCGCACAGACGACGACCAGCACCAGGATCGCGGTGGTGCGCGCGATGCGAAGGCGCATGGTGCAGGTCCCGGCGTGACAGGCCTGCGAGCATCGGTGCGTCATGGTTAACGATGTTTGAAGTCCGCCTGCCTCCGCCTACTCACAACGGGTTGCCTTGGGGCTGCGCAGGGCAGACTCGGCAAGCCCCGCGCGCGGCTCTCAGCGCCAGATTTCCCTTTATGGCTAAGGTAGTCGCGCCATTTTTGGAGCAAACATTTATCGGCCAACCGGATTGCGTGATCGACCCGTGATCGGTAACCCTCTGCATTGCGCGCTTCGATGGCTGAGAGGCGCGCCACGGGGCTGCGTTCGAATAGGCGTTCGAACATTGGGGAGGGCACAAATGAAGATCATGCAATTGTTGGCGGGGACGGCTCTGCTGTCGATGGCGGTTTCCGCCGCGCCGGCCCAGACGCCGGGCGGCTATGGCGCCCCTGCTCACGAGTCCGGCTATGGAACGGCCGCTCCGGCTCATCCGGCCGGCTATGGTTCGACCGACGCGGGTCCGCCCGATCTGCCGCCCGACGCGCGGGCTGGCCAGTGCTTCGCCCGCGTGCTGATCCCGATCCGGACCGAGCCCTACGATGTGCAGGTCGTTGATAAGGCCGAGCATCAGGAAGCCCGCATCGTCGCCGCCGTGTACCGCGACGACGAGAAGGACATCACGATCAAGGAAGGCCGCACCGAGTTCATCACCATTCCGGCGACCTACAGGACCCATACCGAAATGGTGACGGTCCGTTCCGCCTCGCAGCGCACGATCACCATCCCCGCCGTCTACGAGCATTGGACCGAGCGGGTTCTGGTCGAGCCGGCGACGACGGCCTGGAAGAAGGGCGTCGGCCTGACCGGCTATAAGGTGGTCGGCAAGGCCACCAAGAAGTCCGCCAGCGGCGACATCCTCTGCCTGGTTGAAGTGCCGGCCAAGTACGAGATGGTGGACCGCCAGAAGCTGGTGAAGGCCGAAGAGACCAAGGTCATCGACGAGCCGGCCATCACCAAGGAGGTCACCACCCAGGTGATCGACACCCCGGCCCGGGTCGAGGAACGCCATATTCCGGCCGAGGTGCAGCATGTGCACGTCCGCACCCTCGTCAGCGCCGAGCACACCGAAATGGTCACGGTCGCGGCGACCTATCGGTCGGTGACCAAGTTCAAGGTGGTCAGCGGCGGCAACGTCGAATGGCGCCGGATCCTGTGCGACACCAACGCGACGCGCGAGGTCCTTATCCGCGTCCAAGTCGCCCTGTCGGACCAGGGCTTCTACAAAGGCCATCGCAACGGTGTCTTCGGACCGGACTGTTGGGACGCGCTGGTCAGATTCCAGCGTAAGAACCACCTGCCCGAAGGGCAGTTGACCAAGGATACGGTGGAGGCCCTCGGCCTGCACGTGATGGACTAAGGCTAGCTCTTAGCCCGGCCTTCCGGCCGGCGGCTCGACAGTCGGCGGATCGCCGGCGCGAGCCGCCGAACTGGCTGCCTAGAGCCTGAGGTCGGCCCGAAGGGCGAAATTGTCGCATCTTTTCGTGTTCGCACCGCCGGTTGTTAATTATGCGTCAGCCCAACCCTGCGATACTTCCTCCGTGCAATGGGGGAAGCCAGCCCAATGTCGGATCACGCGATACGCTCGCCGGCGGCCGCCGCTAGCTACGGCCAGCTAGCCGCCTTTACGGTCCACCTCAGCCGCAACCTGTTCGTCCAGGTTACGGGCGTGGGCATGGTTATCTTGATGGGACTCAGCGTCGTCCCGGCCCGCGCGGTGATCGTCTGGTCCATCGCGGCCATCGCCGTGCTGGCCGCCGAGAACAGGCTGCTGAGACTCACGGCGAGGGGCCGGGGCGTCGCGAAAAGCGCGCCGATCTGGGGCCCGATCCTTCGGGTCCTCGCAACCACCATCTACGCCTTTGCCGCCCTGGTGCTGATCGCCAAGGGCGGTCCCGGCGAGCGGCTGTTCGCCTTCGCGCTGATGAGCGCGTCGATGGTCCATGTGCTGATGCGCTACTACCGCTCGCCCTGGGTGCTGATGGCCAGCCTTGCGCCCTATCTCATCATCCTTGCCCTGGTCGGTTGGGGGCTGATGAAGATTGCGATCCACGATCATCATTGGCTCGCGGCCCTCGCGCCGATCTTCACCATCGCCACCTTCGCGATCCAGTTCTGGTCCGCCCGCGCGCAACTCTCCGGCGCCTGGCGCGAGCTGATGGGCGCGCGGGAAGCGGCCGAGGAAAGGGAGCGCGCCGCCGAGGCGGCCAACCGGGCCAAGTCGCAATTCCTCTCCAACATGAGCCATGAGCTCCGCACGCCGCTAAACGGCGTGCTTGGCATGGTCCAGGCCCTGACCGGCGACCAACTCACCCAGGTTCAGCGTGAGCGCGTCAGCATCATTCGACGCTCGAGCGAGAGCCTGCTGTCGGTGCTCAACGACCTGCTAGACCTGTCCAAGATCGAGGCCAGCGCGCTTGAGCTGGAGGAGGTGGAGTTCGATCTGGAACACCTGGTGCGTGGCGTCGCCGCGATCTATCGGCCGGCGGCCGAGAAGCGGGGCCTGTCGTTCGATTTCGCCGTCGAGGAGGCCGTGCAGGGCCGTTACGTCGGCGATTCCGCGCGCCTGCGCCGCATTCTCTGCAGCCTCTCGGACAATGCGGTGAAGTTCACTCACACCGGCGGGGTCACGCTGGACGTCAGCGCTGGCGATGAGCGCCTCGTCTTCCGCATCATCGACACCGGCATAGGCATCGGTCCGAACGACCTCGCGCACCTGTTCGAAGGCTTCTTCCAGGCCGACGCGACGCTCACGCGGCGTTATGGCGGTTCAGGCATCGGTCTGGCGGTCTGCAGCGAACTGACCCAGCTGATGGGCGGCGAGGTCGAAGCGGCCAGCACCCTGGGCGAGGGATCGGTCTTTACCCTGAGCGTGCCGTTGCGCCCTGCGGTGGTGAGCATCCAGCCGCAGGCCGACGAGGAAGAGGACGACGGGGCCTCCATGCTCGCGCTGCGGGTCCTGGCGGCGGAGGACAATCCGACCAATCAGCTGGTGCTGAAGACCCTGCTCGAAACGGCCGGCATCATGCCGACCCTGGTGGAGAACGGTCGTGACGCCCTGGCCGCCTGGGAGGGCCAGGCCTGGGACATCATCCTGATGGACATCCAGATGCCGGAGATGAACGGCATCGACGCCACCCAGGCGATCCGTACCCGCGAGGCGGCCACCGGACGGGCGCGCACGCCGATCGTCGCCGTCACGGCCAACGCCATGACCCACCAGATCGCCGAGTACGAAATCGCCGGCATGGACGGGGTGGTGGCCAAGCCGATCGACATGGCCAGCCTGTTCAACGTCATCGACCGGGCTCTGGAAAAGGCGTCCATCGCCGACGACCCAGGGCTGGCGATGGCCAGCGCCTGAGGCCGCCCGCGACCGTGATCAGGACTTCGGCGGCGTGAACCAGACCGGCGAGGTCCAGGCGCGTTCCTGAATGGTGGCCGACGCCCCCTTGGGGAGCGGCAGGTGCGCGCGCACGGCCAGCAAGGTGCTCCAGCGCGCCGTGGGGATCTCCAGCACCCGGGCGTAGTAGACCGCCGGCTTGGATGGATTGAACTCGGGGTCCTTCCAGGTGGCGGTGAAGGTCGCCGCGCCGATGGTGTTGCGATAGGCGCCGGTCTTCAGATTGACCGTGTTGCCCACCGGCCGGACATGGCCTTTGGCGTCGGCCTTGCGGCCGCCGGACAGGGCGGCGTTGAACACCTTTTCCTTATAGCCGCCGTGGTCGAGCCAGACCTTGATGACCTGGATCCGGTCGAGGTTGGCGCCGTCCGGATCCTTCTGGGCCTCGAGAATGAAGCGCGGCGCCTTGGCGCCGGCCGGTCTGGCGGCGAGGTCGCCGCCCATCGGCACGCCCTGGGCATAGGCCTTGGCCACCCAGTCGCGGTCGCCCACGATCTTCGCGTCATAGCTCCAGCCAGCGAACATCCTGACGCGGATTCGGGTGCCGGTGGTGGCGAAGGTCTCCTTGCGCTTCAGGGCGGCGAAGATGGAGTTGCGGGTATTTTCTTCCGCCCAGACGCCGGTAATGCCGGCCGACCCGAACACCAGATTGTCCTGCAAGGTCGGCTTGGCGTTGTTGACCACCGCATCCATGTCCAGCAGGGCGGGGACGCGGATCTGGTTCAGGGCGACCTGCGCGGCCCGACCGGTGGGCAGCATGGTCTTCGGATCAAGCCCGCTGATGGTTCCGGCCCAGCCGCTTTCGTCGGACACGCTCAGGCCGTTGTGGATGTCCGAGCCGCCGACCACCCCGTACTTGTAGGGGTTCACACCCACCTTCGACTGGATCACCAGCCCACGCCCATAGGCCTCGCGGATATAGCTGCCATGCGGCTTGCTGACGATGTTGGGGTAGGTCAGCAGGTGGTCGAAAATCTCGAAGTTGGCGAACTCGTCGCTGGGAGACAGCTCCGGCGTGGTGTCCGATTGGCCCTTGGTCTGGGCGATCTCTGTCAGCGGCTCGTTCATCGCCCGGCGCTGGGCGTATTCCTCGCTGATCGGCCGGCCGTCCGAGTCGTTCCAGTCGTACATCAGCCCGCCGGAGACGTTGCCATTGTGCGGGATGGCGAGCACGTCGATGCCCGAGGCGCGGGTCTTCTCCAGGTAACTCCAGAGGTCCTCGGGCCTGAGGGAATCGGCCGCGGTGAACGGCATGGGTGCGTGGTCGGAATTGAAGATGACGTTGCGGTGCAGGTTGTACTTGGTCCCCGGCATCGACGACCATTCGTAGGCGATGAAGGTCGTGAACTTGCCGGGCTGATAGTTGTCGTTAGCCGCCTTCATCTCCAGGTCCCAGGCGTGGCGCATGGCGACGGGGGGATTCAGCGCCTTGGCGCCCTGCGAGCCCGGCTTGGCGTTGGCCACCAGATAGAAGGCCGAGTGCGGGTCGGCCCTGATCTTCTTGGCCTGGGGGCTGTTGTAGATCATCGCGTTCGACGGATCATCGACCTGGTTGATCACGCCCATGTTCTCGGAGTGGTCGGTCACCGCCATGAAGTCCAGCGCCCAGGCGCGCTTGGCCGGCACGGGCTCGGTGGCGTGCATGCCTTGCTGAATGTTCACCTGTTCGGGCGGCACCATCACCGTCTCGCCACGGCCGAACCTGTAGGCCTGGTCCGGGGTGATCTTGGTGCCGAAGCTCCAGGCATCGAAGGACATGGTGGTGTGCAGGTGAGTCTCGCCGAAATAGGCGTGGCGCTGCTCGGGCGGGGCCGCCGCCTTGTAGGCCGCGCCCGGCGGGGTAGGCGTCTCCTGGGCCAGGGCGACCTGTGGCGCCAGGCCAAGGCCGAAGGCGGCGGACAGCAGGAGCGAACGCAAGGTTGGGGAACGCAAGGTCATGGGTCGTCTCCAGGTGTTGTTCTTGTGGTTATGATTTCGGCCGGGGCTGATCACTGCACCCTCCCGCCGTAGCGAATGATCCAGCCGGCCAGCAGCAGGCCCACGGCGGCGATCCAGCTGCCGGCGACGCGGGCGGCGACGATCATCCATAGGCGGCGCAGCGGCAGGGTGATCGAGACGGCCAGGGCGAAGAGCACAAAGACGCTGGCGCTCATGCCCGCGAGATTGAGGATGGCGCTCGGGCTTGCCGGAACGCCGGCCAAGTCAGCCGCGCCGCGGATCAAACCGAGGCTGATGGCGGCCACGGCGCAGAGCTTTGGAGAGAGGCTTGCGTCGGCGGCGAGGAGCCCGCCGATGGTCAGCAGAATGATGGCGGTGGCCGAGGGCGGCAGGATGGCCGGCAGGGCGAGCCCGGACAGGGACATCAACAGGCCGCCGACCAACCAGGCAGCGGGCAGGACTGCGAGCAGCAGGCGCGAAGGGGTGGGTCCGCGCAGGCCGGCGTAAAGGGCCAGGGCCAGCACCGGCAGGCTGTCTTCCGGGCTGAGGGCGAAGTGGGTCACGCCATCGTAGAGCGGGCCCATGCCGGTGACGACGAGGTGGGCATGGGCCGCTTCGGGGGCGAGCAGACCGGCGGCGATGGTCGCGGCGGCGAGGACGATGCGCTTCCTCATGCCAGCGCGCTCCAAAGGAAGAAGGCGCCGCCGCAGAAGATCAGGGCGCCGACCGCGCGCAGGGCGAGCTGACCGGGTCGCCAGCGGTGGATCAGGCCGATGGTGATGCCGGTGGCGTGCAGCAGGCCGGTCGCGAGCACGAAGCCCAGGCTGTAGAGCAGCGCGTTCTGGCCTGGGGGCAGTTCGGCGCCGTGGGCATAGCCGTGGAACAGGCCGAACAGGCCGACCAGCACGCCGGCGACAGGAAGCGGCGGGCGCCACTCCAACGCCACGGCGGCGCCGAGGCAGAGGCCTGACAAGGCGATGGCGATCTCGCTGCCGGGCAGCTTCAGTCCGATCAGGCCGAGGAAGCCGCCGAAGGCCATCACCAGCGGGAAGGTCACGGGCAGGGTCCAGATCGCCGGCCGGCCCAGCTGCGCGCCCCAGAGGCCCACGGCGACCATGGCGATGATGTGATCCCAGCCGGAGATGGGGTGCAGGAAGCCGGAGAGGAAGCCGATCGCCTCGCCCTTGACGATGTGCGCCGCCGCCGGGGTTGGCGCGAGCAGCACCAGGAGCGCCGCGGCCGCGAGGCTGAAGCCGGTCCTGCGGTTCATGGTAGGGCTCCGAACACCAGCACGCCGTATTGGATGGTCCACATCGCCCCCAGGACGCCGATGGCGTAGGTCGGCGCGAGCACCAGCGGCCTCGCCCACTCGATCGCCATCAGGCGGAACGACCGGCGCAGGCCGAGCACCAGGGCAATGAACGCTAGCTGGCCGATCTCGACGCCGACGTTGAACAACACGAGCGCGCTGAGCAGCGTCCCGCCCTCAAGGCCGAGCGACTTCAGGCCGCTGGCGAAACCCATGCCGTGCAGCAGGCCGAAGACGAAGGCGACCACCCAGGGATGGCGGATGGTCAGGCTGGTCCCGCCCCGCTGGGCGCGGATGACTTCAGGGGCCAGGAACAGGATGGAGAGGGCGATCAGGGCGTTGAGCAGCGGCAAAGGCAGGGTGATCCAGCCGAAGGTCGCGGCGGCCAGGGTCAGGGAGTGGGCGAGGGTGAAGGCGCTGACCGTCTTCAGCAGCATCCAGCGGTCACGGACCAGGAGCAGCAGGCCAAGCACGAACAGCAGGTGGTCGGGGCCAGTCAGGATATGTTCGATGCCCAGCAGCAGGAAGGCCGGCGCAGACATGGCCTGGCCATTGACCAGGGCGATTTTGGTGCTCGGCGCTTCTGGTCGGACGATGGTGTCGAGGCTTTGGCCATTGCGCAGGCGCACGCGCACGAAGACATCGGTGATGGTGTCGCTCAACCCGTCGATGGTGACGGTCTGGCCGTCCAGCGGCGCGGCGGTCGGTGCGGTGATCTTCCAGGTTTTGATCAGGAAACCGGCGGCGGCGTACTGGTCGGAGGGCAGCTGGTCGAGCCAGCCGTTGGACAGGTGCGGCTCAAGGTGAATGGCCACGTCGCCCATGGTCGGCTGCTTCCAGATCGCCGAATAGGTCGATGGGCCTGTCTGGTCGATCTCGAGGAAGGCCGGCCGCACCTCGTGGGCGAGGGCGGGCGCGGCCCAGATCAGGGCCAGCAGAGTCACAAGGATGGCGAACACGCTGCGCATCAATCGCCGCCAGCGCTGGTGTTGCGGGCGGCCGGCGATCCGGTCGGCTGTTCCTTGACCACGACCGTGTAGCTCTTGGCCAGCTTGTCGAAAGCCCGTTGGTTCGCCGTGTCCTGGGCGTCCTGCAGGTCGTCACTGCGGACCTGGTCGCGGACCTCCTTCAGCGGTGGCCGGCTCGCGCCTTGGCGGGCGTCGATGAAGATCAGGTGCCAGCCGTATCCGGACTTGTAGGGGCCGCTCCAATGGCCCACCGGCGCGGTCTGTACGCCTTGCGCGAACTCGCTCTTGCCGAACAGGCGCTCGACCTGGTCCGGCGCATAGGCCGAGAAGTCGTAGAGGTCGGGGAAGGCGTCGCCCTTGTCCGGCGCCCGCGTGGTCTTGTCGGACAGGGTTTTCAGCACCGCCGTCGCCCGCGCCTTGGCCGCCGCATCGCCGCCCTGGTCGGCGGAGAAGTAGATGTGGCTGAAGGTGGTCTTGGCCGGGGCCGCGTAGTGGGCGGCGTGGGCATCATAGTAGGATTGGAGTTGGGCGTCGGTGGGCTCGGCCGGCGCATTCAGGTCCTGCATCAGGAACTGCATCTTCTGCACGACGCGGCGGCGGACGATCTGGTCGTCCTGGTCCAGCTTCAGCGCCAAGCCTTCGCGGTAGAGAATCTCGTCGTGCAGGTCGCGCTTGAGCAGGGCGTCCATGGTGACGGGGTCGGGCCTGGCGCCGAACTGCAGGGCGTAGTCGTTGGCCAGCTGGTTCAGGTGGGCCGGGGTGACGATGATGTTGTGCGCGTTGTGGCCGCTCTGCCAGGCCTGACCGGCGATGAACAGGGCGGCGCCCGCGACGACGAAGTGGGTGAGGGGCTCGGACAGCAGACGCCGGATCGGCGTCCAGGCCGGGCGCAGGCGCGCGAGGGCCCGGGCGGCTTTCGCCGGGGCTTCGGCCTGCGCCGATGCGGCCTCTGCAACGTCCGGAATCGCCACGGCCTCCCCCGATGGTCTTTATCGAGGATATTAGAACCGATATTCCCGACCTTCACCACCCTTGTTTTGGCACATAACGCGCCAAAATACGCCACCCGCCTCGGCGTCGGTGGCTTGGGTCAGAGCGCGGCTTGGAGCCCCTTGAGCAGATCGGCGGGATCGCCAGCCCCGAACACGCAGCGGTCCGGCCGCACCAGCACCGCGCGGACGCCGCGCCGGTCGAGCCAAGCGGCGAGGTCGGCTTTGAAGGGGGCTAAGGCGTCGTCGTGGAGGCTGACGCTTGTGAGCGGCGGCCCCGCCGGCGCCGACGGCGCGTCAGAATCCGAGATGAGCCAGAAGCCTTCGCCCATGACATCGTCGAGCCGCACGTCGCCGCCCGGCGACTGGCCCCAGGGCTGCGGAAAGGGCTCGCCCGCACTGGGCGAGCCGGGCAGCAGGAAACCGGCGGCGAAGGCGGGCGGGTTGGGCAGAGGGGGCGGGGCGGCGGCCTTGCGCTGCTCCAGCATGGCCGCGTCGCGAGCGGTGGCGGCGACAGGGTCGGTGGTGCAGACCACCTGGCCCATGCCGATGGCCCGCTCGATCAGCGCTCGCGTGTGTGGCTCGCGCTCCACCTGGTAGGTGTCGAGCAGGGCCTCGGAAGCGCCGTGCCGGATCACCGCCGCCAGTTTCCAGGCCAGGTTGGCCGCATCGCGCAGGCCCGAACACATGCCCTGGCCGGCGAAGGGCGGCATCTGGTGGGCCGCGTCGCCGGCGATGAAGGCGCGGCCGCGCCGCCAGGTCTTGGCGACCAGGCCGTGGAAGCGATAGACCGCCCGGCGCTCGATGACGATGTCGTCCTTGCAGCTCCAGGGGCGCAGCAGGTCGCGGATGAAGGCCTCGTCGGTCACCTGCTCCGCCGTCTCCCCCGGCAGCAGCATGAACTCCCAGCGGTGCCGCCCGGGACCCATCAGCACGCAGGTGGTCGGCCGCGCGGGATCGCAGATCTGCAGGTTCATCGTCGGCAGGTCGTCGGCGTCGCCGACCATGACGTCGATCACCAGCCAGGGCTCGTCGAAGCCGTAGTCCTCCAGCCCGCCGCCGATGGCCTCGCGCACCGGGCTCCAGGCGCCGTCGCAGCCGACGATGTAGCGGGCGCGGACCTCCGTCTCGCCTTTGGCGCTGGTCAGGGAAGCGGTGACGCCGTCGGCGTCTTGGGTCAGCCCGGTGAAGGTTTGTTCGAGCCGCACCTCGACCCTCGGAGAAGCCGCGAGGCGGGCGCGCAGAGCGTGCTCCATGCCGGGCTGATTGAACATATAGCTGCCCGCCCAGCCGGAGGGGCCGGCGCGGTCCAACTCGAACCGCATCAGGATATCGCCGCCGGCGGTGCGGAATTCGTAGGCCGGTGCGACGCGGGCGTGTTTGCCCACCTCCTCGGCTATGCCCAGCTGCTGGAACAGCCGCATGATCTCGTGGTCGAAGTGGGCGGCGCGGGGCAGGGGATAGACCAGGCTGTCCTTGTCGATGGCGATGACCGACAAGCCCTGGTCGCTCGCTAGGGCGGCGAGGGCCGCGCCCACCGGGCCGAGGCCGACGACCAGGACATCGCAGTCGAACTTGCTCACGCTCAGGCCTCGGGCTCGAAGGTGTTTTCGATCGCGCCGAGTTGGTCGATCTCGACACGCACCACGTCGCCGGTTTTCAGGAACTGGCGCGGGTTCATAGCGGCGCCGACCCCGCCGGGCGTGCCGGTGAAGATCAGGTCGCCGGGCTCCAGGGTCATGGCTTGGGACAGGTGTTCGATCTGAGCCCAGACATCGAACACCAGATGGGCGGTGTTGGAGTCCTGCCGCTTCTCGCCGTTGACGAAGCAGCGGATGCCCAGGGTGTGCGGGTCGGCGACCTCGTCGGCAGTGGTGATCCAGGGGCCGAAGGGCGCGTGGGTGTCGAAGGACTTGCCGACCACCCACTGGCTGGTGCGGTGCTGCCAGTCGCGGACGGTGGCGTCGTTGCCGGCGCACCAGCCGAACACGGCGCCCGCCGCGCCCTCGCGGGTGATGTGCCGCCCGCCCTTGCCGATCACCGCGACCAGCTCGGCCTCATAGTCGGCGAATGGCGAGACTTTTGGGATCTGCACCGGTGCGAAAGGGCCATTGGCGGCGGTGGTCGCCTTGGAGAACCAGGTCTGATGCTCCGGTGTGCCGATGCCGCTCTCGGCGATGTGGTCGGCGTAGTTGAGGCCGATGGCCATGATCTTGCCCGGGCGCGGGATGGGCGCGAGCAGGATGACGGCATTCAGCGCGACCCGTTCCGAAGCGGCTCTGACCCGCCGCCGGACCTCGGCCTCGGTTTCATCCCAGCGGCCGATCAGGTCGATCATCTTGGACGGGAGCCCGGGTGCGGCGCGGGTGAGGCAGACGATGGAGTCGCCGTCGATGACGCCCAGCTCTGGCGCGGTCTCGGCGGCGGTCTTGAAGGTGACGAGTTTCATCGGCTTATTCCTTGGCGGCGATCAGCCGAAATTCGGCGGCATGGCGGGGCCCCACTGGACCCCCATCAGGTCTGCGAGGCTGGCGACGTTGGATGGATCGTCGGCGGTGAAGAGGTCGCCGTCGGTCCAGTGCTCCAGTGTATTGCCCCACGGGTCGCGCCAATAGTCGAACACCTGGCTGCCCAGGAGGTGGCGGCCGACGCCCCAGGCCGGGGTGCGGTCGGCTGCGGCCAGGTGGCTGTGGCCGCCCATCAGGTCGTCGAGATCGCGGACCTCGAAGGCGGCGTGGTTGAAACCCGGGCCGGTCGGGGCCTGCAGCAGGAAGAGGGTGTGGTGGTCGGTCGGGGCGTCGCCACGATCGCAGCGCAGGAAGGCGCCGACGGAAAACTCCGGCGTCACCGCGATCTCGTCGGAGGTGATGAAGCCGAACCGCGCCTTGTACCAGGCCTCGGAGGCGCGGAAGTTGGAGACGTTGAGCACGGCGTGGCCGAGGCGGCAGACCTGCGCCGGGCCGCGATCGACACGCTTGGTCGCGCGCAAGCGGTCGCGCTGGCCGAGGTTGTTCCAGGCCGGAATCTGACCGGCCTGCAGAGGCTCGACGGGAGTCTGGCCCGCTACCGCCTCGACCACATGGCCATCGGGATCGGTCAGGCGCACGACATGGCCGCCGCCGGGGGCGTTCAGGGGCTCGACCGCGACGCTTTCGGAGGCCGCCAGCCGTTCCAGGTCGGCCAGGTTGGCGAGCTTCAGGCCGAGAGCGGCGAAGCCCGGCTCACCCAGGCGGGTGGCGTGCAAAAAGGGTGCGGAGCCGGCGCCCCGAAAGAAGATTTCGCTGTCGGGGCCGGCGACTTCGACCAGGCCGAAGTCGCCCAGGAAGGATCGCATCACATCCAGGTCCGGCGCGGAGAAGCGGACATAGGCGACATCTTCAGCCTTGGTGATGCTCATGCCAAATCTCCTATATGACTAAATAGTCATTATTGGAATCCTGAGCGGCGCGCAAGGCCGGGTCGATATTGACCGGCTGGTCAAATCGTATCAGGCAGGAGGCATGAGCACGCCCGTCCCCGCCAACCTGAATGAGCGCCGGTCGAAGACGCGCAAGGCCCTGATCGACGGCGGGCTGCGCCTGCTGGCGGAACGGCCCATCGACGCCATCGCTATCGATGACATTGTCCAGGAAGCCGGCGTGGCCAAGGGCAGTTTCTATAACCACTTCGACGACAAGGAGGCCCTGGCCCGCGCCATCGCCAGCGAGGTTCGCCAGAGCGTGGAAACGGTAGTGGGCGAGGTCAATCAGGGGGTCGAGGACCCGGCCAAGCGAGTGGCGAGGGCGGTGTGTGTCTACGTCCGCCAGGCGGTGGCCGATCCGCTGCGCACCAGTGCGCTGCTGCGCATCCACAGCCACGGCGCCTACGCCTCGGCGCCCATGAACCGCGGGGTGCTGGCCGATGTCTCGCAAGGACTGCTGACCGGCCGGTTCGTGGTCCAGACGGCGGAAGCTGGGGTGCTGTTTATTCTCGGCGTGGCGCAGTCGGCGCTGGCCCGGGCTCACGATGAGCCGAACCCAACGGTGACCACCGCGCTCGGCCAGCAGCTCTGCTCGCTGCTGCTGCGCGGGCTCGGCCTGCCGGCGGCGGAGGCTGACTCCATCGCCGCCCAGGCCGCACACGAGGTCCTGCGGCCGATCGCCTAGATCAGGTTCAGCTTCGCCCGCCGGCCGAGGTAGTGGGCGCTGGGCTTTGGCGTGCGCTTGAAGGTCTTCAGGTCCACGGCCACCAGGCCGAAGTGTTTGCCATAGCCGGAATCCCACTCGAAATTGTCGAGGAGCGACCAGTACATGTAGCTGTGCACCGGGATGCCCTCGGCGAGACAACCGCGCACGCTGTCCAGGGCCTGTTCGATGAAGGCGACGCGGCGGGCATCATCGTCCGTGCCGATGCCGTTTTCGGTGACGTAGAGGGGCTTGCCGATGGCCTTGTGCGCCCAGCGGATCACATTGCCGACGGCGGCGGGATAGAATTCGTAGCCCGCGGCGGTCATCTCCGCCCCCTTCGGCCAGGGCATGAAGCCGTTCGGTCCGATCAGCAGGCGCGTATAGGGCTGCACCCCGACGAAGTCGGCATGGGTGCGGGCGGCCTCGACCCATTCGCCATAGACCTTGTGCGCGAAGGCCTCGGCCTGATTGCCTTCGCCGACGCCCTGGATGTCCTGGATGGAGAGGGTCACCCCGACGGGAAGCTCGGGCCGGGCCGCCTTCATGGCCGCATAACCCTTGCGGTGCGCCTCCAGCAGCGCCGGGCCGGTTACGGTGGGATCGGCGTAGGTCAAGGAGGAAAAGAGCGGCGAGCCGGTGGCCTTGCGCGCCGCCTCGATCATCGGCCGCGCGCGGCCCAGCGGCGACAGCATCGGGACGGCGTTGAGCAGTAGCGGGATGTTGGCCTCGTTGAAGGTGGTGGCCATGTCCATGAGATCGCCGAGATGCTCGACCACCTTGGTGCAGTAGCGGGCGAACAGGTCGGCGGCGTCGGGGACCTCGAAGCCGCCGCGCTCGGCGAACCAGAGCGGCACGGAGAAATGGCTGAAGGTGACCATGGACTTCAGGCCGTGGGCGCGGCAGGCCGTCAGCACGTCGCGGTAGTGGTCCAGTTCTGCGTTGGAGAACTCACCGGGGCTGGGCTCGATCCGCGCCCATTCGATGCCGAACCGGTAGCTGTTGAAGCCGAGCGCGGCGTTGAGGGCGATGTCCTCGGCGTAGCGGTGATAGCTGTCGCAGGCGTCGCCGGAACGATCCTTGAACATCGTCGGCTTGAGGTTCTCAAGCAGCCAGACGTCGGTGTTGGTGTTGTTGCCCTCGCTCTGATAGGCGGAAATCGCCGTGCCCCACAGGAAGCCCTTGGGCGCATGCGTTTGAGGCGAACGCGCGGCGGCTTTCGCCAGTGTGGGACCGGCGCCGAGGGCGCCGGCCGCTGCGATCAGGCTGCGACGAGAGATCATCCGAACATCCAAAAAATGCCGCCGCCCACCGCGGTGGAACGGCGGCGAATTCGGCGGCGGCGCGGGGAACAGCGCCGCCGCCGGGTTATGCGTTTCGGCCGTTCTAGAAGGTGGTGGAGACCCGCACGCCATACTGGCGCGGAGCGCCCTCATAGCGGAGGCCCGAGTTGACGGCGGAGATGTATTTTTCGTCGGTCAGGTTGGTCCCGAAAGCCGTCAGCGTCCACGGCCCGTGGGCATAGGCCACCTGGGCGCTGAGCAGGTTGCGCTCGCCGAGCAGGTCGCCGTCAGCCGCGTTTTCGAAAATGGTCGCCCATTGAGACCCGATGTGCGCGAAGTTGACCCGCGGCGTCAGTGTGTCGTCACCGGCCAGAACGAACTGGTACTGCGCGCCGATGTTGAAGGTGAAGGTCGGCGCATAGGTCTGCTGCTTTCCGGTCAGGTCGAGACAGACGGCGCTGGCTGGTCCCGTGGAGGGGTTGCAGGTGGTTCCGGGCGCGGTGAGGCGGGGATCTTCGGCGTAGAAGGTTCCAAGGTCGCTGTGCAGCAGCGAGGCGCCGAAATCGAACCCGAAGTGGCCGAACTGGGCCTGGCCCTGGGCCTCCACGCCATAGATTTTGGTGGTCGAGGGCACGTTCTTTTCGAACGATTCGAACGGATCGACCGGATTGCCGATCGAGACCTGGAAGTTGTCGTAGTCGTTGTAGTAGGCGCCCAGCTGGGTCTTCAGGTGGCCATCGAAGGCGGTGGATTTCCAGCCGATTTCGTAGTCGGTGACGTCTTCCGGCTTCCAGTTCGGCGTCACCTGGCTGACGAAGAGCGAGGGGGTGTTCACGCCACCGGCCTTATGGCCGGTGGCCACGAAGGCGTAGAGGAAGTTGTCGCGGTCGAGGGTCCAGTTCAGGGCGATCTTGCCGGTGAGCTTGGAGTCTTCCTCGCTCTGATTTTGATGAACCTGATTGGCGAGGAAGGTCGTGCCGAACAGGGTCTCATACAGCGACACCACGGCGTTGTTGGTCGATTTGGAATCGGAATAGCGCGCGCCGACCTGCAGTTGGAAACCGTCGGGCAGGGCGTAGCTGACCTGGCCGAAGACCGCCTCGGTCTGCTTGGGATTGCGGCCGCTCAGCGTTTCGGTGAGCGGCGGGGCGGTAATGGTGAAGGTGCCGGCCGGGAAGGTGGTGATGTCGGACTGGGCGAAGACGCCGACCACCCAGGTCAGCGGGCCCTTGTCCGGCGAGAGCAGGTTCAACTCCTCGGACCAGATTTGCTCGATTCCAAGATCTTCCAACGCCGAGGACCCGGCGGAACTGCCATCGGCGTCGCCGTCGAAGGCCGTGACGCCGTGCTGATAGGCGGTGATCGACTTCAGGGTGATCCCGTCGGAGAAGCGGTAGCTGGCGGTCAGCACCGAGCGGACGAACCGGTCGAGCGCCTCGTTGGGCGCGTTGTTGCTGATGTGGAAGGGGTCTTCCTTTGAATTCACCTGGTCGGCCGGGTAGCCCCCTTGATCGATGTAGTTGAAGTCGGTCTTGAAGGTCACCTTGAAGGCGTCGGTCGGCTGCCACAGCAGGCTGAGGCGGGCGTTGTCTTCCTGCAGCTTGCCGGGATGGCCGGTGTGGTCGCCGGTGATCTGGTAGAAGCTGTCGCGATATTCGGTGTTGAAGGCCACCCGCGCCGCCAGGGTGTCGCTGATTGGCAGGTTGATCGCGCCCTGGGCGCCGACGTCGTTGTAGTTGCCGTACTGGGCCTGGACGTAGCCATGGTAACCAGAGGCCAGGCTCGGGTTGACCTCGGTGATGAAGATGGCGCCGCCGGTGGCGTTCAGCCCGGCGAAGGTGCCTTGCGGACCGCGCAGCACTTCCAGGCTGGAGATGTCGTAGAAGGGCTCGTCCTGGAAATAGCCGGGGAAGGTCGGCACGCCGTCGCGATAGGTGATCACGCCGACGGTGGTGCCGCTGTTCTGTTCCTGCTTGCCGATGCCGCGGATGTTGAAGTCGTTGCCCTGGCCGAAGTTCTGGATGGTCACCGAGGGGACGGCGGTCTGCAGGGCATCGACGGTGACCACGCCCTTGGCGACCAGGTCGGCGCCCGACAGGACGCTGGCGGCGACGGGCGTCCGCTGCAGGTTGGTGGTGCGCCGCTCGGCGGTGATCACCACATCCTTGACCGTCGTGGAGGCGCCCGCCTGAGCGGACGGCGCGGCCTGGGCTTGAGCAACGCCGCACCAGGCCACCGCCAACGCGGACGTGGTCAACCAAAGATTGAGTTTCATCGTTTCCTCCCCATCCGCCATGGCGGCAAAAGCGCTCTCTGGCGCACCGGCAAGCTGGCAAGAAACCGTTTCCGCGTCAATCATCATTCACATGTGAGTGAAAATGTGACGCAGCGGTGAGGCGCCCGGGCCACGGCGATCGAGGCGCCTAACGCGCTGATGTTCAGGGGGCGGCGTGTCCGTGGGTGGCGGTCCAGGCGGCGACCCGCTGGATCGCATTGGCGCGGATCGGCGCATAGAAGACGCCATAGTCGGTCTGGTGATAGCTGCCGTAGAACAGGCTGAGCGGGTCGTGGAATCCCGGCGGCGCCGATCCGGGAATATCCACGTTCAGCAGCCGGTCGTGGCAGGCCGCGCCGGTCAGATGCGGAATCAGCGCGGGCAGCGGTGATGCGGTCTTGCCGTAGGGCGGCTTTGGAAAAGGTTCGCTGCCGGGGTTGGCGTCGGCGGGCGCGGATCCGGTGGAATTCCAGGTCAGGGGGTTGGTGCAGATGGCGGGAAGCGAGCCGCTGTTGCGCGGGCCGCCCTTCCACCAATAGTTGCTGTTCTGGACCAGTTGGAGCGGCGCCTTGCGGCCCACCTGGGTGGTGTTCCACGAAGCGATGCAGCCGGTCTGGGCGGCCTGTTCGCAAGTGGGCAGGCCGACTTCGCCGAAATTCGACGGCGCATAAGCGCCGACCACATAGGCGACCACGAGCCGATCCTGCAGCGGCGTGCCGAGGATCTCCGTCTGCAGCAGACGCACCGCCTGACCGGCGCCTTGGCTGTGCGAGGCGATGATGAAGGGGCGCCCCTTGCTCTCATGGTCGATGAAGTAGTGGAAGGCCCTGACGATATCGGCATTGGCCAGATCGTTGGCCGGAGGGCTGGATTTCAGACCATGCAGCGACGCCTGCCGGTATTGCGGCGCATAGAGCCGGCAGCAGCCGTTGAAGGCGCTGACCTGGTTGAGCAGGATGGGCGGGTTGAAGGGCGCGTCGCTGTCGTAGGGCGCGTTCCAGACATCGTTCTTCAGATAGCTGGTCGGGTGAATGAAGAAGACGTCGGCGGGAGCCGCGGCCTCGTCGATGGCGGTCAGGCCCGGCGGCGTCGATCGCTCCAGCCCGTCGCGGCCGGGGAAGGCCAGCCAAGCATCGGGCTTGGCGTAGTCCGGCGCTGGCGGGGCGACGGTCTTCTCAAAAGGCGCGGGCGGAGTCTTGACCATTTCGCCGATCGTGGCGGCGGCCGTGCACCCGCCAAGCGCCAGAACGGCGATAGCCAAGGCCAAACCCCGCGGCGCCGTCATCGTCCCATCCTTCGCCATCGCGTCTAGCTCCCCTGCGTCGCGGCTCGCGTGGCCGCCTGTTGTTCGCATACGGCGATCAGTCCGGCGGCCATGAAGGTGGCCATCCTGGTCTTCACCGCCTCGTAGTCGTCCGAATTGCACAGTCCGCCGGACAGCTTGTCGATCCGCCCGGTGCGGGCGACCGTCAGCATCAGGGCGCCAGTGACGAAGCTGTAGCCCCAGAAGATGTCCTCGTCGGCGGCGTCCGGCAGGGCCTTTTTCAGCAGCCCGATCAGCTGCAGGACCAGGGGGTCGAACAGCCGGTCCATGATCTCGGCGCCCCAGGCCGGGGTGTTGCTGATCTGCGCGCCCATGGCGGCGTAGTTTTTCCAGCCGTCGTCGCCGTTGATGTAGAGGTCGAGGTCGGAGTCGAGAAAAGCCCGCAGCGCGCCCTCCACAGTGGGCTTGCCGCCGGCTTCGCGGTCATAGGCCTCCATCGCCTCCTTGCGCCGGGAGATGGTCACCGGCGCGCGGCGCATCAGCACCGCGTCGAACAGGCTCTGTTTGTTCTCGAAATAGTAGTGCAGCAGCGAGGTGTGCACCCCCACCACCTGGGCCACGTCCTTGAGCGTAACCCCATAGAAGCCGTGCCTGGAGAACAGCAACTCGGCGGCGTTGAGGATCAACTCCAGCGTCTCGGCGCGCTGTTCGGACTTCGAGCGCCCCTTCTTCGGTTTCGCGGAGGGCCGAGCAGGGGATTTCGCTGGAGACTGGGTCACGGCATGCACCTCGACAGACTCGCCGCCCAACGTCGGGGAATCCTGCACCGTGGCCGCGTTCAAGCTCATACTAGGCTTAGCCTTGCACTGCGCGAAGATGCTTCGTGTTCGACCTCTGGCGGACGCGGTTGGCGCTGCATGTCGGCGTCCTCCTGATCTCACCGCGAGTCTTGGACGGACAGTCTCAGCCCGCGCCGCCCTCGTCAATCATTCACTCACGAGTCAGTGAAAATGTAGCGAGCGCCGGATGCGGCGAGGCGGCGCCGACTGTTACGGTTTGCATCGCCGGCGCGCGCAGGCGACATCAATACGCAATCTGGGTATGGGATGGACCCCGCGAACAGTTGGGGGTTCGGCGATGTCTGGAGGCGAGGGCAGCCCAATACCTTCCCGCGCGATGCCGCGGGGTGCGGCGCTGCGCGCCATTCTGGCCGCCATGGTCGCGGGCGCCACGCTCTGCCCGTCGATGAGTGTCCAGGCCCAGACCACCGCCCCCGCCGCGTCGCCACCTGCCTCCACGAAGGCCGCGCCCGCAAAGCCGAAGCCGAAGGCTAAGAAACCCGCCGACGAGGCCGACGACGAAGACGCGACCGAAGTGGGAGATGTGGTCGTAAAAGGACGCAAGCCGCCGCCCCAGCCGGGCGCGGTGGTTGGCGACATCAAGCCGGAGCTGCAGCTCAATCCGGCCGACATTCAATCCTACGGCGTCAGCACCGTAACGGAGTTGCTGAACGAGCTGTCGCCTCAAACCCGCAGCGACCGGGGCCGCGGCGCGTCCAGCCCGGTGATCCTGCTCAACGGCCACCGTATCTCGAGCATCAACGAGGTGCAGAACATCCCCACCGAAGCGATCCTCAGGGTCGATATCCTGCCGGAGGAGGTGTCGCTGAAGTATGGCTACACCGCCGACCAGCGGGTGGTGAACATCGTGCTGAAGCGCTTCTTCCGGGCCATCACCGGCGAGATCGTCGGCGGCGAGACCACCGAGGGCGGCGACTCCACCGGCCAGGCGGAGGTGGACCGGTTCGAGGTGCGCCGCGACAACCGCCTGAACCTGGACCTGAAATACCAGGCCGCCGAGGGACTGACCTATGCGCAGCGGGATCTGAACGCCAACGCCAATGGCTCAACCTTCGCCCTGGGCGGCAATGTGCTGCCGGCCACGCCAGGCGGCCAGATCGACCCGAGCCTCAGCGCCCTGGCCGGGGAGCCGGTGACCATCGCCGGCATCCCCGCGTCGGTGGCTGGCGGGCGGGCGCCCGGCTTGTCCGACTTCGTTCCTACCGCCGGGCTTCCCAATGCGACCGACACCGCCGCCGACCGCAGCCTGGCGCCCCAGACCCAGTCGCTGACGGCCAACGCGGTCTACGCCCGGCCGATCTTCTGGGGCGTCAACGCCACGGTGAACGCGACGCTCGGCGCCACCAGCAGCGACTCCCTGCAGGGCTTGCCGGGCGTCAGCCTGATGGTCCCCGCCGGTGATCCCTTCTCGCCCTTCTCGGCGCCGGCGGTGGTTGATCGTTACGCAGCCGGCGAAAAGCCGCTTGAGCAGACCATCAATGGCTGGACAGCCCATCTGGGCTCGACGCTCAACCACGATCAGGGCGACTGGCGCCTGTCGATGACCGACGCCTACAACCACGCCGACACGGTGACGGAGACCGGCGTCGGCCTGAATGTGTCCGGCCTGCAGACCCTGCTGAACCAGGACTCGCCGACCTTCGACCCGTTCGCAACCCTGCCGGCGGGGATGCTGAACGCCTTGCCGATGAATTCGGCGCGCTCAATCAGCGATTCCGGCAATGTGCAGTTCCTAGCCAACGGCCCGCTGCTCAAGCTGCCTGCCGGCCCGCTCTACATCAGCGCCAAGATGGGCGACTCCGAGAGCTTCGAACATTCGTCCACCGGCCTGCGCACGGGCGGCGAGCAGATCCTGTCCCTCTCGCGAAACGACGCAGACGCACGGCTGAACCTGGACCTGCCGCTGGCGTCCAAGAGCCACGGCGTGTTCGGCCAGCTGGGCGAGCTGTCGGTCAATATGAACAGCGCGGTCGATTATCTGTCGGACTTCGGCGCCCTGCCGACCCTCGGCTTCGGGGTCAACTGGACGCCGATACCCGGCTACAATCTGATCGTTTCCGAAACCAGCGACCACGCGGCGCCGACCATACAACAGCTCGATGGGCCGGTGATCCAGACCCCGAACGTGGCGGTGTTCGACTACAAGACCGGCCAGAGCGTGAACATTACCCAGATCAGCGGCAGCAACCGTCAGCTGCTCGCCGACAGCCGTCAGGTGATCAAGGTCGGCCTGACGCTGAAGCCGCTGCCCAAGGACGATTTCACCGTCACGGCCAACTTCCTCGAAAGCCGAATCGACAACGCCATAGGAACCTTCCCGGCGGCCAGCGCGGCGATCGAGGCGGCCTATCCGACGCGTTTCGTGCGCGGCGTGGACGGCGACCTTGAGGAAGAAGACCTCAGCCCGGTCAACTTCGCCCGTCAGGACCGCGAGGAACTGCGCTGGGGGATCAACTATTCGCGCCCCGTGGGCAGACAGCCGCCGCCCAGGCCGGCCTTCGACCGCGCCGCCTTCCAGCGCCGCCGCAATGCGGCCGGCGGTGCGCGCGGCGGTTCAGGTTCCGGCGGTGCGGGCGGCGGACCGCCCGGTGGGTCGGGCAATGACGCGGCTCAGGCCGGGTCTGGCGGCGGGGACGGCGCGAGCGGCGGCCCCGGTGGAGGGACAACCGATGGCGCCGGACAAGCTGGACAAGGCGGACAAGGAGGTCCGGGTGGCTTCGGCGGCCGTGGCGGCGGTCGCGGGGGTGGCGGCCGGGGCGGCTTCGGCGGCGGCCAGCCGGTCGGCGGGCGGTTCCAGATCGCGCTCTATCACACCGTCATCTTCAAGGATCAGTACCTCGTGCGCCCAGGTGGGCCGGTGCTCGATATGCTAGGCGGCGCCCCGGCGGGCGGGGCCGGCGGCCAATACCGGCATGAGATCGAGGCGCAGCTAGGCTACACCAACGCCGGCTACGGCGCCCGGATCAGCGCCGACTGGCGCAGCGCCACCGTGGTCGATGGCGGCGCGGCCGGCTCGACGGGCACGCTGGACTTCTCGCAATTGGCCACTGTCAATCTGCGGCTCTGGGACGACTTTTCGCAACAGCGCGACGTGACCAGACGCTACCCCGTCCTGCGGGGAGTGCGCTTGACCTTCAATGTCGCCAACCTGTTCAACGACAGCATCAGCGTCCACGACACCGGCGGCCCGACGCCGCTGATCTATCAATCGGCCTACCTCAACCCGACCGGCCGGGTGGTGTCGGTGAACCTGCGCAAGCTGTTCTACTAGGTGTCGAAATGGACCGTCGCTGGAAGGCGGCTGCCCCGGCCAGCATGGCTCGCCAAATTTAACCTTAACCATTGCTTAATATTTGGCGCACGCTGAAGACGCAGGCGACCTGGTCACCATGTAGTCAGTCGCGCTTTATCGCCTCCCGACAAGAAATCGGCCGCAACTTCCAGGCACGGAGAATGCCAAAACCATTGATTGTGGCGCTGATGCGATCCATGGCCCAGAATTTGCTCTGATCATCTCGCGTTTCGAGCGACCGTGCTTGCAACACCGGAAATACTCGTTATCCAATAACGGCGGTATCGTGGGGTGGTTCAATGGGGGCTGTGGTGACGGGGGCGGGTCCGAGCGGGCCTGCAAACACGAGCTCCAGTTGCATCTGGAAGTCACCTGTTAACCATTATCCGTTGACCTGCCTTCGGGGGGCCGCGCCGCAGGGCGTCGCCGGGTTGTGGGCTATCCAATGAAAAACGCCGACACCGGTTCTGTGCAGTCGCCCAAGTCTGCCGATAGGTCTGACGACAAGTCCGCTGATGGGTCGCCTTCGGCTGGCGACCGCAATCGCATGACCCGCCTTGCGCGCTCGCTCGACGGCCTGGCCGAAAAGGTCGAGGCGGCGGTCGAAGCCGCGAGAGCCGAGGCCCCCGGTTCGATGGAGCTTCTGGCGGCGATCCGTCTGCGGTTCGATCCTTCGCTGTCAGACATCGCTCAGACCCGCCGTCTTGCGTACGAGCGCGCACGCCTATTGCGCACGAGCGCGGCCGGTCCGGCGCTTGAGGTTCTGGCCGGCAGTCTGCACCGGCTGGAGCAGGCGCTGTCGGCCCAGGTGGTCTATCAGCCGCGGGCGACCCCTTGGGCGGCTCGCCTTGAGCCGCGCCCCGCCGATCTGCGCATGGCCGACAAGCTGCACGAGACCGCGCGCCAGTTGCTGAAGCAGGCCGCTTCGGTGGTGGTTTCGGGTCTGACGGCCACGGCCATGTCGCTGGCGATCGGCGGTGTCGCGCTGGCGGGTCCGTCTCCGCCGCCACCGCCCCCTCCGCCCCCGCCGCCGCCGATACCGGTCTATGCGGTGGGCGACACCATCCTCGATCCGGTGACCGGAACGAACGAGACGGTCACCAACCTGATCGGCAACTACGCCGTCGTCACAAACCTCAACAACACCATCCTTCTGGCGACCGCTGTCGGCCAGTCGTTCACGGGCGTGGGTCCAGACGGCTCGACGCCGGACACCTACACCATTGCCACGGTGACCACGAACAGCTCCGGCAAGGTCGTCGATGTCACCGAAACAGACTCGCTGCACAGCAGCCCGCCGCCGCCGGCGCAGGCCGTGGTTACCGACGAGAACGGCCCGATCACCAACGCGAAGACGCCGCCTGCTCCCGGCGCGCCGGGCTCCGGGTCGAGCCCCATCACCTTCACCACTGCGTCGGGCGACACCGGCTATCAGATCTACGCCCTTCACGGCGACGATGGCCATAACGGCAACCCCGGCGTGGGCGTCCATATCTGTTTCGGCATCTTCGGCTGCATCACCATCGGCAGCGACGCCAGCCCGGGCGGCGACGGGAAACCCGGCCCGGACATCATCAATCAGATCGTGTTCGTCCCCGGCGGCATTCAAACAGTGACCCCGGGCCTGGCGGGCATCACCGAGATCAGTTCGGGCGGCGACGGTGGAAATGGCGGCGACGGCTATCTCGCCGTGAACGGCGCTCACGGCGGCGCCGCCGGCGTGGGCGGAAACATCCTCGACACCAACGGCAACAACATCACCACCTCCGGTGATGGCGCGGCTGGCATCTTCGCTCAGAGCAGCAGCGGCGTGGGTGGCGCGGGCGGCAAGGGCTATGGCTTCTCCGGGGGCGGTTCAGGCGGCGCGGCCTCCGGGCAGGGCGGCTCCGTCAACATCACCAACACCGGCACGATCACCACCACGGGCCTGGGGTCGGACGGCATCTTCGCCGAGAGCCTCGGCGGTTCGGCCGGTAACGGCGGCGGCAGCATCGGCGTGATCGGCGATTCCGGCGACGGGTCCTTCGGCGGCCAGGGCGGGGACGTCACGGTCACCAACAGCGGCGTCATTCAGACCCAGAAGGACGGATCGACCGGCATCTTCGCCCAGTCCGTCGGCGGCGCCGGCGGCTCGTCCGGCACGGGCGGCGGCATTGTCACCTTTGCCGCCAGCGGCGGCAGCGGCGGCAGTGGCGGCACGGTGTCCGTCACCAACCAGGCTGGTGGATCGATCACCACCGAAGGCGCCAACGCGGACGGCATCTACGCCCAGTCGCTCGGCGGCGGCGGCGGCAACGGCAGCGCCTCGGGCGCCCTGGTGGACTTCGGCGCCAAGGGCGCCGGCGGCGGCGACGGCGACACCGTAACGGTCGAGAACGATGGAGCCATCGTCACCCTCGGCGCTGACTCGCGCGGTATCTTCGCCCAATCGATCGGCGGCGGCGGCGGTTCGGCGGACAACGCCGGCGGCCTCGTCTCGCTGGGCGGCTCGGGCGCGGGCGGCGGTCGGGGCCAGACGGTCATGGTCACCCAGACCAGCACCGGCTCCATCACCACCAGCCAGATCGGCTCGGACGGCATCTTCGCCCAGTCGGTGGGCGGCGGCGGCGGCGCGGGCGCGGGCTCCGGCGGGGTGGTCGCGCTCGGCGGCTCGGGCGGCGGCGGCGGCCAGGGCGGAGACGTCACGGTCAACAACGCCGGCCAGATCGAGACCGGCGGAGACCTCTCGCGGGGCATCTTCGCCCAGTCGGTGGGCGGCGGCGGCGGCGACGGCGGCAATTCCGGCGGCCTGGCCTCTATCGGGGGCAGTGGCGCGACGGCCAGCATCGGCGGCGACGTCAGCGTCACCAACACCGGCTTCATTTCCACGGCCGGACTCGGTTCGACGGCCATCTTCGCTCAGTCGATCGGCGGCGGCGGCGGCGACGGCGGCTCGTCCGGCGGCGCGGTTTCTGTCGGCGGCGCCGGGGGCGGCGGCGGCAATTCGGGCACGGTCACGGTCGATCAACTCGGCACGCTGAAGACCACCGGCGACAGCGCCGACGGCATCTTCGCCCAGGCGGTGGGCGGCGGCGGCGGTAACGGCGGCGGCTCGCTCAGCGGCGGCATCGGCTTCGGCGGCGCAAACGCGGCCCAGGGCGGCAGCGGCGGTGGCGGCGGCATCGCCCAGACGGTGACGATCGGATTCTCCGGCACGGTCACGACGGCCGGCTCCGACTCCGACGCCCTGTTCGCCCAGAGCGTGGGCGGCGGCGGCGGCAATGGCGGCTATGCGGTCTCGAGCGCGGCCTTCGCTTCCGCCGCGTTCGGCGGCACGGGCGGCAGCGGCGGCGCGGGCGGCATGGTCTGCGTCAACACCAGCCAGGGCTGTGCGGCGCCGCTATCGACTCTGCCGGCCCTCAGCATCGAGACCACGGGCGACCGATCCGACGGCATCTTCGCCCAGTCCGTGGGCGGCGGCGGCGGCAACGGCGGCTTCGCGGTCGCCGGCGCGATCGGCGTTGGCGGTGCGGCCGCGCTCAGCTTCGGCGGCCAGGGCGGCAGCGGCGGCACGGGTGGCGACGTCCTCGTCGGCGCGAGCGGCCAGATCATCACCAACGGGCTGCAGTCGGACGGCATCGAGGCGACCTCGATTGGCGGCGGCGGCGGTAACGGCGGCTTCGCGCAAGCGGCCGCCGGCTCCTTCGGCGGCGCGGCGGCCCTGACCTTCGGCGGTCTCGGCGGCGCGGGCAACACCGGCGGCGATGTCACGGTCGACAGCAGCGCCAACATCTTCACCACCGGGGCGGAATCCAACGGCCTCTATGCCCAGTCGGTGGGCGGCGGCGGCGGCACGGGCGGCTTCGCCTCGTCGGACGCGGGCGGCTTCGGCGCGATGAGCGCGGCCATGGGCGGCGACGGCGGCGCAGGCTCCACCGGCGGCGATGTCAACGTCATCTCGAGCGGGATCATCACCACCCAGGGCGATCACGCGGACGCCATCTATGTGCAAAGCATCGGCGGCGGCGGCGGCGACGGCGGTTTCGCCGTGGCCCTGTCCGGCGGCCTGGTGGCCAGCGAGTCGCTCAGCTTCGGCGGGGCCGGCAGCATCGGCGGCGACGGCGGCACGGTGAACCTGACCTCGACCGGCAAGCTCAGCACGGCGGGCGTCGGCTCCGACGCCATCTTCGCCCAATCCATCGGCGGCGGCGGCGGCAATGGCGGCTTTGCGGTGTCCGGCTCGGGCGCCGGACTTGGCGCGGCCTCCCTCAGCTTCGGCGGCGGCGGTTCCGACGGCGGCTCCGGCATGGCCGTTGTTGTGCAAAGCGCCGGCAAGCTGACCACAACTGGCGCCCTGGCGGACGCCATCTTCGCCCAGTCCATCGGCGGCGGCGGCGGCAATGGCGGCTTCGCGGCCTCGGCCGCGGGCGCGGGTCTCGGCTCGGCGTCCCTGTCCTTTGGCGGCGGCGGCGGCAACGGCGGCGGCGGCGGCACGGTGAACGTCACCAACACCGGCGACGTCTTCACCAGCGGCGCGGGCGCCACCGGCATCTTCGCCCAGTCGGTGGGCGGCGGCGGCGGCGACGGTGGCTTCGCGGCGTCTGCGTCCGGGGCATGGATCGGCTCTGCGTCCCTGTCGTTCGGCGGCGCTGGCGGCGCCGGCGGCAATTCCAGCGCGGTGACGGTCACCAACACCGGAAGCATTTCCACCGGCTACGGCCTCACGTCGGGCGATCCCTCGGCCGACAACGCGGCGGGCGTCTTCGCCCAGTCGATTGGCGGCGGCGGCGGCGACGGCGGGTTCTCGGTGGCGGCCTCGGGCGCCCAGTTCGGCGCCGTGTCGCTGACCTTCGGCGGCTCTGGCGCCAGCGGCGGTTCGGTGGTGGGCCTGGTCAGCCTGACCAGCACGGGCAATCTTTCGACAACCGGCGACTTCAGCGATGGCGCGGAGGCCCAGTCGGTGGGCGGCGCGGGCGGCAATGGTGGCTTCGCCGCTTCGGTCGCCAACGCGCAGTTCGGCGCGCTTGCGCTTGGGTTCGGCGGTGGCGCGGGCGCCGGCGGTACATCCGGCGACGTTTTCCTGAGCTCTACCGGCGCGGTCACCACCCAAGGCGCCGGTTCGGTCGGCCTGTTCGCCCAGTCGGTGGGCGGCGGCGGCGGCGACGGTGGCTTCGCGGCGGCCCAGTCCGGGGCCCAGTTCGCTTCGGCGGCGCTGAGCTTCGGCGGCAAGGCCGGCTCCGGCGCCAGCTCCGGCAATGTGACGCTTGAGAACGACGGCGCCATCACCACCACCGGCATCGGCGCCCAGGGCATCTTCGCCCAGTCCATCGGCGGCGGCGGCGGCAATGGCGGCTTCGCGGCCTCTCTCGGCGCGGCGCAGTTCGGGACGGCCTCGCTCACCTTCGGCGGCGCGGGCGGCGCCGGTGGCGCTTCGGGTCTGGTCGCGGTAACCTCCCAGGGCGACATCTCGACCTCCGGCTCGAGCGCCGACGGCGTCTTCGCCCAGTCGGTGGGCGGCGGCGGCGGTAATGGCGGCTTCGCGGCCTCGGGCGCCGGCGCCCAGTACGGCGCGGTGACGCTCAGCTTCGGCGGCGGCGGCGGCGCGGGCGGCTCGGCTATCGTGACCGGCCAGGAATTCACCACCACGGTCACCTCGACCGGCGCGTTGGCGACCACCGGCGACTTCTCCGATGGCGCGGTGGCGCAGACCGTCGGCGGCGGTGGCGGCAACGGCGGCTTCGCGGTTGGCGCGTCCGGCGCGCAATACGGCGCCTTGAGCTTGAACTTCGGCGGTGGGGCAGGCTCCGGCGGCGTGGCCGGCGGCGCGTCTCTGACCTCGGTCGGCGCTGTCACCACCCAGGGCGCGCAGGCCGATGGCCTGTTGGCCCAATCCATCGGCGGCGGCGGCGGTGACGGCGGCTTCGCGGCCGGCGCGGCCGGTGCTCAATATGGCGCGGCGGCGCTCAGCTTCGGCGGCGGCGGCGGCCTCGGCGGCCAGTCCGGCGACGTCTTCCTGTCCAGCACCGGCGCGCTCAGCACCAAGGGCGACATGTCCGACGCGGTCATGGCGCAGAGCGTCGGCGGCGGCGGCGGTGACGGCGGCTTCAGCGTCTCGGCGGCCGGCGGCCAGTATGCGGCCGTGGCCCTCAGCTTCGGCGGCGGCTCGGGCGCCGGCGGCGGCGCGGGCACGGTGACGGTGGTCGGCGACGGCGACATCACCACGGCCGGCAACATGGCCAACGGCATCTTCGCCCAGTCGGTCGGCGGCGGCGGCGGCAACGGCGGCTTCGCGGTCTCGGCGGCGGGCGGCCAGTACGTAGCGCCGGCCCTGTCCTTCGGCGGCAGCGGCGGCGATGGCGGCACGGGCGGCGCGGTCAGCGTCAACAACACCGGCTCGATCAGCACCCTCGGCGCCAGCGCCGACGGCGTCATCGCCCAGTCCATCGGCGGCGGCGGCGGTAATGGCGGTTTCGCGGTGAGCGGCTCGATGACCACCGGCGGCACCAGCCTGGCGCTCGCGCTGGCCATGGGCGGCACAGGCGGCATGGGCGGTACGGCCGGCGGCGTGACTTTGACCAACATTGGCGATGTCACGACCGTGGGCGCCAACTCAGTCGGCCTGTTCGCCCAATCCGTCGGCGGCGGCGGCGGCAACGGCGGCTTCTCCGGCGCCGTGGCGCTGAGCAACGATATGGCCTTCGGCGCCAGCATCGGCGGCGCGGGCGGCGCCGGCGACCATGCGGGTGCGGTCACGCTCGCGTCCACCGGCGTGATCTCCACCACCGGCGACAACGCCCAGGGCATCCAAGCCCAGAGCGTGGGCGGCGGCGGTGGCGACGGCGGCTTCTCCCTCTCGCTGAGCGCGGCCAATAACGGCCAGTCCGTTGGCTTCAAGTCGGGCTCCAGCGCCGGCTCCGGCGGCACGAGCGGCTATGCGGGCGACGTTACGGTGACCTCCGATGGCACCGTGTCCACCACCGGCGAACTGGCCAACGGCATCTTCGCCCAGTCCATCGGCGGCGGCGGCGGCAATGGCGGCTTTGCCGTCGCGGCTGGCCTGTCGATCAAGGGCTCGTCCACCACCAACTCGGTGGGCGGCTCTGGCGGCAGCGGCAACTATGCCGGCGACGTCCTGGTCACCACCAACGGCACGGTCTCGCAAGCCGTGCAGGGCTATACCGCGATGACCTCGGGCAATGGCTCGAACGGCATCCTGGCCCAGTCCATCGGCGGCGGCGGCGGCAATGGCGGCTTCTCGGCCACCGGCTCCTTCTCAAACGAAGACGATGCGACTTCGAACTCTGTCGGCGGCAATGGCGGTTCGGGCGACAATTCCGGCAAGGTCGAGGTCGATAATACCGGCAAGATCCAGACGACCGGCGACAACGCCGACGGCATCCTGGCGCAGAGCGTCGGCGGCGGCGGCGGCAACGGCGGCTTCTCGCTCAGCGTCGCGGCGTCGGCCAAGGATGGCGACGGGGCGGCCAACGGCGTCGGCGGGACCGGCGGCGGCGGCAACAACTATGCGAACAACGCCAAGGTCGATTCCACCGGCGACATTCTGACGACTGGCGACCTGTCGCACGACATCGTCGCCCAATCGATCGGCGGCTCGGGCGGTAACGGCGGCTTTGCGGTCGGCGGCTCTCTGTCGCTGAAGGGCGGCGCCAGCACCAATGTGGGCGGCGGCGGCGGTGGGTCCGGCAACTATGCCGGCATCGTGACGGTGATCGCCAACGGCAATCTGGTCGCCGAGGGCGAGGGCTCCAGCGCGATTCTGGCCCAGTCGGTCGGCGGCGGCGGCGGCTCGGGCGCCTTCGCAGGCGGCTTTGCGATCGCGGCCGGCGACGGCGACGCGAGTTCAACGGTCGGTGGCGGCCAGGGCGGCGTCGGCTCCAACGGCGGCGAAGTCGATGTCACCACGACAGGCTCCATCACCACCTACGGCGACAAGGCCGAGGGCATCGTCGCCCAGTCCATCGGCGGCGGCGGCGGCGACGGCGGCTTCGCCATCAGCGCCACCGGCTCCAAGGGCGGCGGCTCGACCAGCGCCGCCACCGGCGGCGGGGGCGGGGACGGCGGCACGGGCGGCGCTGTCAACGTCACCAATGGCGCGGCCATTGAGACCTTCGGCGTCGATTCGCACGGCATCCTGGCCCAGAGCGTGGGCGGCGGCGGCGGCGACGGCGGCTTTGCGGTCTCGGGCAGCTTCTCCCTGGCCGAAAGCTCCGACTCCGGCGTCACTTCCACGGCGACGGGCGGCGGCGGTGGCGGCGGCCATGACGCGGGCATCGTCAAGGTCATCAACACCGGCGACATCACCGCCAATGCGAGCGGCGCCGACGGCATCCTGGCTCAGAGCGTCGGCGGTGGTGGCGGCTCGGGCGGCTTCGCGGGCGCCCTGTCGATCACCAGCCAGGCCGATTCCGTTTCGACCTCCACCGGCGGCAGCGGCGGTACGGCCGGCGCCGGCGCCGAAGTGGACGTCACCAATAGCGCCCAGGTCAGCGTCACCGGCGACCGTTCGGTCGGCATCTTCGCTCAGAGCGTTGGCGGCGGCGGCGGCGTGGGCGGCTTCTCCCTCGGCGCGGCGGGCAGCCAGCAGGCTAACTCGACCACCGACACGGTGGGCGGCGCCGGCGGCGCCGGCGGCGTGGCGGGCGACGTCACGGTCAAGAACCTGGTCGGCGGCAATGTCTTCACCAACGGCGCCATGTCCGACGGCATCATCGCCCAGTCCATCGGCGGCGGCGGTGGCGACGGCGGCTTTACGGTCGGCGGAGCGCTGGCCCTGAAGGGCGACGCCAGCTCCACCATCGGCGGCGGCGCGGGCGCCGGCGGCGGCGCGTCCGGCCTGGTCGAGGTCGATAATGACGGCCAGGTGGTCACCTCCGGCGCGGCCTCCATCGGCATCTTCGCCCAGTCCGTTGGCGGCGGCGGCGGCAACGGCGGCTTCGCCGGCGGCCTCAGCGTCGCGGACGGCGCCACCACCAGCGACGTCATCGGCGGCGCCGGCGACGTCGGCGGCGCGGGCAACCAGGTGACGGTGAACAACGCCGGCCTGGTCCACACCTTCGGCGCCAACTCGATCGGCATCCTGGCCCAGAGCGTTGGCGGCGGCGGCGGCAATGGCGGCTTCGCCCTGTCCGGCTCCGGCGGCACGGGCGACGGCAACACCACCTCGGTCGGCGGCTCCGGCGCGGGCGGCGGCGCGGGCGGGGCGGTCACGGTCACCAACGGTGGGACGATCGTCACCGAACAAGCCCTGTCGTACGGCGTCTACGCCCAGAGCGTGGGCGGCGGCGGCGGCAATGGCGCCTTCAGCGTCGCGGGCGCGCTCAGCGAAAACGGCGGCGGGATGTCTTCGTCTGTCGGCGGCACGGGCGCGGGCGGCGGCGATGGCGGGACCGTCATGGTCACCAATACCGGGACCATCATCGCCAAGGGCCCGGCCTCCATCGGCATCCTGGCGCAGTCCGTCGGCGGCGGCGGCGGTTCCGGCGGCTTCTCCGGCGCCCTGGCCATCTCCGGCGGCGGCTCGGGCGGCGACCTGAACGACAAGGTCGGCGGCCAGGGCGGAACCGGCGGCGCCGGTGGCAATGTCACCGTCACCTCCACCGGCACCATTGAGACTCTCGGCGACGACTCGGTCGGCATCCTGGCGCAGAGCGTCGGCGGCGGCGGCGGCCAGTCGGCCTTCGCCATCTCGGCGCAGACCGGCGGCAGCTTCGACAACACCGACATGTCCCTGGGCGGCGGCGGCTCCGGCGCGGGCGGCGGCCATGGCACCGTGACGGTCAATGTCACCGGCGGCCAGATCATCACCGACGGCGCCCTGTCCTACGGCATCCTGGTGCAATCGGTCGGCGGCGGCGGCGGCAACGCGGCCCTGTCGGTGCCCGACCCGCTGACCGTCGGCGCCGGCGGCGTGGCTCAGAACCTTGGTTCGACGGGCGCCATGATCGGCGACGCGGCGAACGTTATGCCGATGAACATCAACCCCAGCTTCACCAGCGGCGCGGGCGCCATCGGCGTGATCGCCCAGTCCATCGGCGGCGGCGGCGGCGTCTCGGGCATAAGCGGCGATGTGGAATTCGTCGGCGGCGGCGCGAGCGCGGTCCTCGGCGGCAGCGGGCCCGGCGGCGGCTCGGGCGGCGATATCGCGCTCCGCAACAGCGGCCAGATCTCGACCACCGGCGACGACGCCATCGGCATCCTGTCGCAGTCTGTCGGCGGCGGCGGCGGTGTGATGGCCTATGCCCTCGGCACGGTCACGGGCGTAGCCACCAACATCAACCTGACGGTCGGCGGCTCGGCCGGCACGCTCTCCAATGGCGGCGCCCTGACCTTCCCGATCATGAACGGGGCGGTCTTCACCACGGGGACGGACGCGACCGGCGTGCTGGCGCAGTCCATCGGCGGCGGCGGCGGCGTGGCCAACTTCACCACGCCAACGGGCGTCGGCGCCTCGCACGGCGTCGATCTCGCGGCCGGATCCACCGGTGGAGCCGGCGGGACGGGCGGCTCGATCAATCTGATCACCGGCGCCAGCATCTCCACCTCCGGCATCGACGCCGACGGCCTGGTGGCCCAGTCCATCGGCGGCGGCGGCGGCCTTGTCGGCTTCGCCGGCCTGGGCGCGCAAAATCCGCTGGAGTTCGTCACCCTCGGCGGTTCGGGCGCGGGCGGCTCGGCCTCGGCGGTCAATGTGATCACCGGCAACATCATCGTCACCTCGGGCGTCGGCTCGACCGGCGTGGTGATCCAGTCCATCGGCGGCGGCGGTGGCGAGGCCAAGAGCAGCGGCGCGGTGGTCGGCGGCAGCCTGACCCTGGGGTCCACCGATGGCGGCGCCGGAGGCGATGTGAGCCTGACGGTCACCGGCGGCGTTCAGACCAGCGGCGCGGGCGCGCAGGGCGTTGTGGTGCAGTCGATCGGCGGCGGCGGTGGCTTTGCGCTGGCGACGAACAGCGCAGGCGCGGTGGAGAATTTCTCGGCGCTGGCGGTCGGCGGCGGCGCGAGCGGTGACGGCGGCGCGGCCAGTGTCACCGTCAATGGCGCCATCCTGGCGACCGGCGCCAATTCCGACGGCCTGGTCGTGCAGTCGATCGGCGGCGGCGGCGGCCTGGCCGGCGCGGGGGTCTTTGGAACCACCCTCAACACAGCCGCGCCCTTCGCGGGCACGATTGGCGGGGTCGGCGCCGGCGACACGGTGACGGCGGTCCTCAACGCCAATGTCGCGGCGATCGGCAGTGACTCCGCGGCTGTGGTGCTGCAAAGCGCTGGCGGCGCCGGCGCTGGCAACCTGGACCTCACGGTCGCCAAGGACGTCGGCGTGATCGGCGGCGCGGACTCAGGCGTCGGCGTCCAGTTCCTGGGCGGCGCGACCAACACCCTGACAAACCACGGGACCATCGCCAGCTTCGGCATGATCGATGGCGTCGCGATCACCGCCAACGGCGGCAACAACGCGGTGACCAGCGACGGCGAATTGATCGGCTCGATCAACCTCGCTGGCGCCCCGGGTGCGGGCGTCAACAGCCTGCTCAACCAGCAGATCGGCAGCGTCTATTCCGGGACCTTCCTCACTCTCGGCGCCGGCAACACCTTCACCAACGATGGCCTCTACAGCCCCGGCGGTATGGGCCGGGTGCTGACCACCGCGCTGACCGGCAACCTGGTCCAGAACCAGATGGGGACCTACGGCGTCGATCTGGATCTGGCCCATACCGGCCATCCCGGCGAGGCGGACCTGACGACGGTGACGGGCACGGCCAATGTGTCGGGCGTTGTTGACCTCACCGTGCTGGACAAGGGCGACGCCCTGCCAGGCGACCACACGGTGGCCGTGATCACGGCGGCGGGCGGCGCGAGCCATACGGACCTGACGCTCAGCGCGCCGATCTCAGCCATCGCCACCTTCGACCTGCGCTATCCGAACGCCCAGACCATTCAGCTCGGCTATACGATCAACTACTCGCCGGTCGGGCTGAACACCAACGAGCACGCGGTCGGCAACGCCTTCAACGCCATCCAGACCGCGGGCGGCACGCCAGCCATGTATCCGGTCACGGCGGCCCTGTTCGACATCCCGAACGTGGCCGACCTGGCCATGGTCTACGACCGCCTGACACAGGAGCCCTACGTCGAGCAGGTCGAGGCGGCGCGCTCGTCGAGCCAGAACTTCAACGACAAGATGTTCAGCTGCGCGCCGCGTGGCGGCAGCGCGGTGGTCGATGACCAGGAGCTCTGCGGTTGGCTACGCTCCGATACGCGCGGCACAAACGACGAGCTCACCCAGCAGAACCAGGAAGCCGACGAAGTCGACACCGCCATCTCCGGCGGGCTGGAGACCGGTCTCGGCCACGGCTGGCGGCTCGGCGGCGCGCTCTCTTACGAAAACGCCAACATCAACAGCAACACCGCCGCCCAGTCGCAGTACGCCACCGGAACCGGCCACCGCTTCCAGGGCGGCGCGGTGATCAAGAAGGCCGGCGACTGGGGCGATCTGGCCCTGGCGGTCACCGGCGGCAGCGGCGACGTCAACCTCTATCGCCGGGTTGATTTCCCGGGCCTGGCGTCGGTGGCGCAGGGCGATCAGCACCTGTCGTTCGGTACCTTCAGCCTGCGTTATGGCCAGACCCATGTGGAAAGCTGGGGGTGGTGGCGTCCAGGGATCGCCGTCGAGGGCACCATGGTGCACAGCGACGCGCTTAACGAGGTCAACGCCGGGCCGCTGGACCTGCATGTGCGGGCGCAAAGCCAGGACGCCTGGCGCCTGCGGCCGTCGATCGAGCTCGGCCACGACATGCAGGTGGGCGAAGGCCTCTATCTGCGGCCGTCGGTGAAGTTCGGCCTGAACCAGGTGATCTCGGGCCGCGACGCTTCGCTGCAAGCGGGCTTCGACGCGGCGCCGGTGGGGGTCGGCGACTTCCGCATCCATAACCAGGGCGACGCCACCACCGGCGAGGCCGGATTGAACCTGTCGCTGGTGACGGACAAGGGCGCCAGCCTGCGGGTCGGTGTCGGCGTTCAGTACGGCGACACCACCCGCCAGCAGACCGGACAGCTGAAGCTGGTCGTGCCGTTCTAGGGCGCAATACCAAGGCCCCAACGCAAAACGCCCGCCGGTTGGCGGGCGCCCTGGAAATTCGCCGGCGGGGTTTGGCCCCGCCGGCTTTTCGTTTCGATCAGTTCGACGGCGCCGAGGTCGGCGTCGAGCCTGGGTTGGTGTTGTCGAAGTTCAGGTTGGTGACGGCGGTCGCGACCGCCCCTGAATTGGCGACCACCACCGCGGTCTTGTTGCCGGTGAGCGAGACATTGCTCAACCGGATGAGAGCGTTGACTCCGTTGGCGTTGAGGCCGGCCCCGCCGTTGTTGGCGACGGTGGTCCGCATCAGGTCGATGGTCGAGGACGGGGTCCCTGTCGCGCCGAAGGTGAAGGCCGAAACGCCAGCGAAGGCGTTGCCGGCGATCGTGCTGTTGGTGATCGAGGTGGAGATCGTGCCGGTGGTTAACGATGCGTCGGCGCGGTAACCCAGGACGTTGTTGACGATATTGACGTTGTTGAGGGTCACCGTGGCCGAGGCGCCGTTGTTCGGCTGGACCAGGATCCCGCCGCCGGTCGATGCGCTCGCCAAGCCATTGGTGGTGATGGTGGTGTCGGAGATGAACAGCTGGGGCGGCTGGCCGGACGAGGTGTTGGCCCCCGGTGTAAACATCACGCCATAGCCGGTCGGCAAACCGCTGTTGAAGTTGCGGATCGTGCTGTTCTGAATCTCCACCGCGCCGGCCTGAATAATCCGGATGCCGGCAAGGCTGCTTGAGCTGGGGAGCGGACCCCCGTCGATCTGCATGCCGCGGATGATGACCACGTCGTTGACGCCAGCGTTGATCGTGATGCCGTTGGTGCCGGCCACGAGAATGCCGCCTTCACCGACGCCTTCCACCGCAAGCGTTATGGACTTGGTGATGGTGACGGCGCCGAAGCCGCCCGGATCCAGAGCATCGATCTCGCCGCCGGCGGCGGTCTTGGAGATGGCGCCAGGCCAAGTCTTGCAGGGCGCGGTGCGGCTGCAAGGGTTGACGTCGTCGCCGACGCCGGAAATCCAGGTCCGCGTCGCTTGCGCCTGGGCGCTCGAAGCGCCAAGCGCAATGATAAACAAGGCGCCGAGCGCGCCCAGGATTGTCGTCCTACTCATGATTTAGCCTCCCAGCCGATGGGGACGGGCCTCGGCGGGAAGGAGTCCGCGCCGAGTAATTACGCCCGTCACAGATTCACGGTTCGAAGGGGTAGATCATTGCTCGGTTTGTCTCAATGGCGAATAAATCGACACAAATAGCGCCAGAACCGCGAATGGCGGCGAAGCTGTCGCCTCGCCGCCATCCGCTTCGGCCGATAGTATTGGGCCGACAGGCCGATCAGTTCGCCGCCGTGGTGGTGGGCGTCGAGCCGGGGTTGGTGTTGTCGTAGATCATGTTGGTGACGGTCGAGTTCACCACGCCGGAGTTGGCGACCACGACGCCGGTCTTGTTGCCGGTGATGGTGGACCCGATCAGCCGCATGGACGCGTTGGTCCCGTTGGAGTTGACGCCCGCGCCGCCATTGTTGGCGATCGTGGTTCCCTTCAGATCGATAGTCGAGGCCGCGGTGCCGCTGGCGGCTCCGAAGGTGAAGGCGGAAACGCCGGCGAAGGCGTTGTTCGCGATCATGCTGTTGTTGATCGAGGTGTTGATCGTTCCGCTGGTCAGCGAGGCGTCGGCGCGATAGCCGAGGGTGCCATTGACGATGTTGACGTTGTTGAGGGACACGAGCACCGATGCGGCCAAGGTCGGCTGCACTAGGATTCCGCCGCCAGTTGATGCGCTTACGGCGCCGTTGTTGGTGATGGTCGAGTCCGTAATGATCAGCTGGGTCGGCGTCGCCCCGGTTCCGGCGTTGGCCGACGGGACGAAATACACGCCATAGCCGTTCGGCATGCCGGCGACGAAGTTGCGGATCGTGCTGTTCTGAATCTCAAGGACGGCGCCGGCGAGGAACCTTACGCCATTTATTGCAGTCGATGAGAGCGGAGCGCCATCGATCTGGAGACCGCGCAGGATGACCACGTCGTTGACGCCGGCGTTGATCGTGATGCCGTTGGTGCCGCTTGCCGCGACGCCGCCTTCGCCAGGGCCTTCCGCCGCGATCGTGATGGCCTTGGTGATGGTGACCGCGCCGAAGCCGCCTGGATCCAGCACGTCGATCTCGCCGCTGGCCGCCGTCTTGGAGATTGCGCCGGCAAAGGTTTTGCAGGGCGCTGTGCGGCTGCAGGGGTTGGCGTCGTCGCCGACCCCGGAGACCCAGGTGCGGGTGGCTTGAGCCTGTGCGCTCGATGCACCGAACGCGATAAGGAAAAGAGCGCCGAATGCGCCCAACAACGCTGTCTTGTTCATGATGTAGCCTCCCAGCCAGCCTGCAATTTCGACGGGAAGCCGGCGGAAGGAAACTCCATGCCGGCGTTTGCGTCCCCATCTCAGTTAACGGCTAAATCGGTAGATCATTGTCGGGCGGGTCTCAACGATAATTATTTCGACATACTTCACCGATCGGTCCGACCCGGCTGGTCGTCCGAGGTGGCGGAGGCCGTCTACTTGACGTCGCGCTTCAACCAGAGGTAAGCGCGGCGGCCAGCAGGTGGCGCGGGAGGCGGCCGCGGTAGTCTTGGCCGCTCCCGTCGTCGCTGGTCGAATAGGTTGTCAGCTCGTCGGCGTGCTGGTGGGCGCCACGCCGGCATTGGTGTTGTCGATGATCAGATTGTTGCCGGCGCTGGATACGACACCGCTGTTGGCGGTCACGATCCCGGTCTTGTTGCCGGAAACCGTCGTCTGGTTGAGCCGGATGATCGCATTGGCCCCATTGGCGTTGAACGCCGCGCCGCCGTTGTCGGCGATGGTGCTGCGGGTGACTTCCACCGTCGATGCCGATGTCCCGGTTCCGCCCACCGTAAAGGCCGAGACGCCGGCGAAGGCGTTGTGAGCGATGGTGCTGCTATTGATGGTCATCATGATCGTGCCCGTGCTCAGCGATGCGTCGGCGCGAACACCAAGGGTGTTGTTGACAATCACATCATTGGTCAGGGTCACGGCGACCGACGCGTTTCCCTTGGGCTGAATCAGGATGCCGCCGCCCTGCGAGGCCGTCTGCGCTCCATTGGTGGTGATCGTGGTGTCCGTGATGACCAGCTGTACGGGTGGCGCGACGCTTGCGAAGTTCGGCGCGAAGTAGACGCCATAGCCGTCCGTCGTGTTGACGTTATCGGTGTTGTTGCGGATCGTGCAGTTCTGAATCTCCACGGCCGCGGCGGACCAGACCTGGACGCCGTAGTGGCTGCTTGATCCGACCGGGCCACCATCGATCTGCAGACCGCGCAGAATGATCACGTCGTTCGGCCCGGCGATGATGTTGACCTCGGTGCTCCCCGGCGAGAGCGTGCCGCCTTCGCCTGAGCCTTCGGCGGCCAGGGTGATGGCCTTGGTGATGTCGACGGCGCCGAAGCCGCCTGGGTCCAGCGCGTCGATTTCGCCGCCGGCTACCGTCTTGGTAATGGCGCCCGACCAGGTCTTGCAGGGTGCGGTGCGGGTGCAAGGGTTGGCGTCGTCGCCGACCCCGGAAACCCAGGTCCGGATGGACTGCGCCTGTGCGCCCGATGCGCCGAACGCGATGATACACAGGGCGCCTAGCGCGCCCAGAAACGCCGTCCTATTCATGATGTAGTCCCCCAGCCCATTTCGACGGGAGATCGGCGGGACGAAGGTCCTCGCCGAGTTGGTTCGCCCGCCCCTGATTAACCATAAAATCGGTAAATCATTGTCTTGCTCGCCTCAATAGAAATAACGCCGGTATGCGCGGTAAGCGACTCTAGCTCCGCCGCTGGAGGCATAGGCGGTGGATTTCGTGATCCTGATTTTGGGGGCCGCCGTGTTGTTGCAAATGAAGGCCCAGGTCGGAGCCGGGCCGGCTTTTCGCTGATCGAGGCGCTGATCGTGCTGATCGTCGCCGGAATGGCGCTGATGCTTGTCTTTACCATCGGCGGAAAGGCGGCCAGGACTGGGTTCGACCTGGGCCGGCGAGCCCTGGCTTCGGCGGATAACGCCGTGGCCCAGGATGAATTCCGCACCCTGATCGACAGCCTGCAGTTGCCGCCGTCCGGCGCCGATCCGCAGAGCCTTGGCCTCAGGCCGTTTTCCGGCGACGCCCGGCTGCTGGAGGCCAATGCGGTGCTGGCGCGGCCCGGCCATTGCGGACCGGCGGGACCCGCCGGCGTGATGCGCCTGTCCGTCGTGTCTGGCGCCGATGGCGATGCGCTGGTCTGCCAGGTCGCCTTCGGTGATCGGGTGACCGTGATCGACGCCCGGCCGAGGCGGGTGCGGCTCGAATATTCCTCCGACGGATCGACCTGGAGTGAAGCGTGGGTTCCGGCGTCCGCCTGGGGCCGACCCGCCGCTTCGCGCACGGAGCAAACGATCTTTATCCGGTTGGTCAGCAGCGACGGGCGGATCGATCTGACTGAGCGGGCGACCTCGGGACCGCCCTTTCTGTTTCCGCCGCCGACGCCGCATGCGACCCCCGGCCTCGGGTTTCCGGGGCCGACGCTTCCCGGGACCACGCCGCCAGGCGCGGCGCGCCCATGAGCGGCGACCCGAAATCCCGCGCCGTGTCGAAGGCGGGCTTCGCCCTGCCGTCGGTGCTGTTCGTGGCGGCCATGGTCAGCCTGGTCTTCCTGGTCGCCATCCAGGCGCTCGGCAGCCTGGCCGAGGAAACCCGGCGCACCAAGGCGGGCGCCGATTTCGAGGCGGCGGCGCTGACGCTGGAGGCGCGCGCGACCTTCATAGCCGCAACCGCGCCGGTGGGTCCCTCGGGGCTGTTGCAGAGCAACGCCGCCAAGGCGCCGATGGTCCTGACGCTGGACGGCGCGCCCTATGCGGTCTCGCAGGATCTGTCCCTGTCGGCGCAGGACGAGGCTGGCCTGATCAACCTGGATAACCTGGCCGCCCCAGCCAAGGCGCGGCTGGTCGCGGCGCTTGGCGTCGCGCCGGTGCTCCAGCCGACCGTGCTTGCCCGGCTGAGCGACTATATGGACCCGACCGCCAGCCGCAGGCCGCAGGGCGCCGATGCGTCGGACTATGCGCGCCAGAACCTGCCGCCGCCGCCGACCGGACCGCTACGGTCGGCCGTCCAGATCCTCGGCGTGATGGGCCTGAGGCAGGCCATGCCGGCGGCGACCTGGAGGTCGCTCAGGGACGACATCACCGCCGATCCGTCCTCGCTGGTCACCAACGTCAACACCACCACGCCGGTGGCCATGGCCGTCCTGTATGGGATGGACGGGCGACAGGTCGCCCAGGTTCTGGCAGCCCGCGCGCAGGCGCCGTTCACCGATCTGGAAGATCTTGGCCGCGCCGCCGGGGTCACGCTGCACGGCGACAACGAACTGATCTTCAGCATGCCCAGCGGCCGGGTCGCGTTAAAGATTGCGGATTGGCGCGATGGTCTGGTCTATAGGTCGCGTCTGTTCTTGTCCCCGCAGGACGAGACCCGGCCCTTCTGGGTCGTCGAGCCGAACCTGTCGTCTCAAATCGAGGCCGAGAAAAAGGCGACCCCGCCCAGCAATGCGCCCCGCTTTCCTGACCCCGCCGCTTGAACGCCTCGCCGCCGACGGACGGTTTGAGCCCGTGACCGACGTCGGCGCCACCTTGCGTCGGCCACAGGTGCTGCTCGCCCGGGAGCTTTGCAGCTTCGAACTGTTCAGGCCGGGCACGGCCAAGGGCGCGCAGGGGCTGCAGGCGGCTCAGCTCTATGCCCGCGCCAACGCGCCCTTCTATAACCCCGGCTTTCGGCTGGAGCGGACCGGCGCCGATTTTGGTGTCTGGTGGTGGGACCGAGACCGGATCGACCCCTGGCTGGCCGAGCGGTTCGGAAACGCGGATGTGGCGATGGGGCCGGAGACCCTGGCCCAGCCGCCCGGCGCCGGCTGGCGCATCGTACGCCTGGCCGAGGGGTTCGAGCTGCAATGCTGGGAGGCGGGCAGCCTGACGGCCACCGCCTGGCGCCGGGAGCCGCCGGACGCAGCCGATTGGGCCGCGTTCGCCCGCCAGGTTCGCGACCCGGAGATTGCGCCGCCCACGACGGCGCCGAGGCCGGAGACACTGCCCATCGCTGAGGACGCCGACCTCGGTCGCTCGGCCGCCGGTGAACTGGACGCCCGCTCGCTGGCGCGGCTGGCCGCCGGCGCGGGCGCGGCGATGGTCGCCGCCGCATCGCTGTTCTGGCTCGGCCAGGGCCTGCATCTCAGCCAGCTTTCAGGGCAGGTGGAGCAGCGGCTCGCAGCAGAACAGAGAGCCGCGGCGGTCCGGCCGGCGGACGACCGCGCGGCGCGCACCCGGATCGACGCCTTCCGCGCCCTGGCGGAGCGCCCCGACGGCCTTGCGGCCCTGGCCGACGCGCTGAGCGTGCTCAAGGCGCATGGGGTCAAGGCCAAGGCCTTCGCCATCGACGGGCCAGTGGTTTCGATCACCGTGGCCTATGACGCGCTCGGCCATATGGACGCGATTACCCGGGACCTGGAGGGCGGCGGCGCCTTTTCGGACGTCCGGCCGCTGCCGAACTCGGCGGACAAGACGATCAAGATCGACATGATCTTGAAGGGTGCGCCGGCTCCGGGCCCTTTGGGATAGTCAATCTTGGCGGATGAAGTGGCAGAGGTCGTCGGCCATGGTCAGATGCATGATCGAACGGCCGGCCTTGAGCACCTCCACCGTGGCCGGCGTGCAGACCCCGCCCTCGGAAATCACGATCGGCCGCGTGAGCCGGTAGGTCCAGCTGGCGCGCAGGAAGATCTGCCGATCCAGGGCGTCGCGCGGATCGGCGTCCAGGTCGCCTTTGATGGTGACCGGCGTTTGAGCGGCGTAGGCTTGGCGGCGAAGGTCCGACACTTGGCGCTGGAAGTCGAAGAAGACCGCGTGGGTGATCATCTGGTCCAACACCGCCCGGCCGCGCGGCACGGCCACGGCGACGGATATGGCCATGATGGCCAGGACGATGAGCATTTCGAGCAGGGAGAACCCCGCCTTCGCCGCCGCGGTCATGGCGTGGCGGGACGGCTCTGCGCGTCGGTATGGCTCTCGGCCTCGGGACGGCTTTGGGCGTAGATGTCGGCGGCGTTGCCTTCGCCTCCTGGTTTGCCGTCTGAGCCGAGGCTGTGGACGACGGGGGGATGCGAGGCGTCCACGGGCGGCTCGTACACGTAAGGATGGCCCCAAGGGTCGTTGGGCAGGGCGCCGCTCAGATAGGGCCCGTTCCAGCCGGCCACGACCTTGGAGTCGGCCTTGACCAGCAGTTCGAGGTTTTCCGCCGGCGTGGGATAGCGGCCGATATCCAGCTCCATGGTCTGCAGCGCTGTCTCCAGCGACTGAACCTGCACCCGGGCGGTGGTGACCTTGGCGTGATCGAGCTGGGCGAACAGGCGCGGGCCGACGAAGGCGGCGATCATGGCGATGATCGCCAGGACGATCAGAATTTCCAGCAGGCTATAGCCGGCTTTGGCGTTGGACCGGGCGGCGGGGACGTCGTCGGTCGCCGCCGATTGTTCCAGCTCTGGCTGCATCTGGCGCTCCCCTCACGACTTCGCGCACGCCGGCGCCGCGATTGCTCACGACTATATTCCGCGCCGACGATCAACTATAGCCAATAGCGGCGCGACGGGGATGGATAAACGCGCCGTATCCTGGGATCGAGCAAGCCGGACCTGATGGATTCAACCCTTCAGCCACCTATGGAGAGGTCGCCCGCGCTGGGCTGGCTTCGCAATGTCCGCCGGCTGACCGAACGGGAAGTCTGGCTGCTGGCGCTGCTCGGCCTGGTCGCGCTGGTGACCCTGGCGGCGACCGCCCTGCAGTGGAGCGGCGGCCAGCGCGAACGTTACGCCTCGGCGCAGTCGGACCTGATGACCGCCCGGGAGGACCGTGCCACGGCCAGGGCCCGAACCTTGAACGCCAGCGAGCTGGCCCAGCTGGGGGCCATCGCCGACTGGTCCGTGCACGGACGCAACCTCTGGCGCGCGCGGCTGAGCGTGGAGCAGGTGGTCTATGCCGCCGCCCAGGCCGCCAAACTGCCGACGCCGGACATCAAGGTCGCCGAAGCCCTGGAGGAGAACGCCCAGACGCCGCTATTGCGGGTCGAGGTGACAGGTCCCTATGTCGCCGGGCCATGGCTGAGCTTCATGCACGCCCTGGCCTTTTCCCAGACACGGTTCGTCATCGACAAGCTGGACGTCAGCGACGCCGAGACGGCTCAGTATACTCTGGTGCTGCTGTTTCCGGTGACCCTGGATCAGGCGCCGGCCGCGCCGCTGGCGACGACGCCGTGAGCCCGCCGGTGCGCATCATGTTCGCGATCGCCGCGGCGGCGGTGCTGGGCGCGGCCTTCCTGGCCGGCTGGTCCGCGCCGGGCCTGCCCCAGCCCCTGATCGCCGGCATGCCCCGCCGAGGCGGCCTCGCCGAGCAGCCGCTGCGGGCGCCGGGCGCGGACACCGTCGTGGCGCTGAACCGCCTGGCGCCGGAACTCGCCGTTGCGGGCGAGGCTCCCGCCACGGATGCCGCTCCGCACCACAAGCGCTGGGTGTTGGTCAAGCATGAGGCGCCCCCGCCGCCGGACGTGGGCCTGACCTTCCGCCGAGAAGCTTCGGCCATTGTCCGGCTGCGAGACCAGCAGCTGGTCGTGCTCCTGGCCGCGGACCCGGGAGAGGAGCGGCCGGCGCGGATGCTTCGACCTGGCGACATGTTCGACAACCGCTGGAAGTTGACCGGGCTTTCAATGGACGAGGCCATCCTCCAAGATGGGACCTCGGAGAAAAGAGTGCCGCTGTACGGTGCTCCGGGAGGCGCCGGGACGGTGTCGGGGACGTCGGTTCAGTGAAGTCGCATTCGCCTCACCTGTCGTGGATGGCCGGAGGTCTGGCTGTGCTTGCGCTCGGCGGCTCGCTGGGCGGCTGCGCGGCCTTTCCGGCTTTGAAGCTGCCGACGCCGGCGGTGGCCAAGCCAGCCGCGTCCGCGCCGGGGCTCGAGGTGCTGGCGCCGAAAGTCGATCACCGGTTTGATAACGACGCCGCCGCGCCTCCGGAGGCCATCGCGGCCCTATCGACGGGTGCGCCGGAGAAGCTCGATGTCGAGCTGCCGCCGCAGCCGCTGCCGCAGATGCTCAACACCGTGTTCGGCGGCATCCTGCATACCCCTTACGTCCTTGGCCCCGACGTCAGCGTCCGCACCGACTATGTCAGCCTGCGCGGCGTCAGCGGCATGGGCCGCAAGGAGTTCATCCACCTGCTGCAGGTGGCGTTGCATGACTATGGGCTCAAGGTGGTGATCCACGCCGGGACGGTGAACATCGTCACCGACGTCACACCGAACATCAGCTCCGCCACCTACCTCGGCAGCCGGCCCAGCCAGGATACGCCGCAGTCGGCGCAGATGGTCACCGAGCCCTACCAGGCGCGGGCGTTGAACATCCAGGACGCGCTGACGCTGATGGCCGATGTGAACCCCGGCGCGCGCAGCCTCAGCATGACGCCGGACGTGGCGGCCAATTCGGTGGTGATCACCGGCCGGGCGCGGGATGTGAACGGCGCGATCACCATGCTGCGCGAGCTCGACCAGCCCATGTTCGCCGGGGTGGGGGTGGTGCGGGTCGAGCCGGTCTATTGGTCGGCGCCGTCGCTGGGCAAGTCGCTGGAAGACACCTTGCGGTCCGAGGGCGACCTGGTGACCGGCTCGCCGCAGACCCCGCGCACCATATTGGTCATGGCCTTCGGCGACGTGAACCAGGTGCTGCTGTTCGCCAAGGACCCAGCCTTGCTGAACCGGGCGCGGGACTGGGTCACGCGGCTGGACCGGCCCGAGGCTGTCGGCGACAAGCCGGCCACCTTCATCTACCAGGCCCAGAACACTGACGCGAAGTCCCTGGCCGACCTCGCCCAGACGCCCGAGAGCGGCTTCGGCCAAGCTCCGGGTCAGCTGGTGGGTCTGCCGGGCACGCCGCCCGCGGCCACGACCGCCGCCAACACGGTCAACAGCGCCGCCGGCGTCGGCCGGGCGACCATTTCGGCGAACGGGTCCTCCAGCCAAACCGGGTCGCCGGGTTCATTCCTGAACGGCCGGATCATCGTCGATACCCCCGGCAACCGGGTGCTGTTCACCGGTACGGCGGAAGACTTCACCCAGCTGCGCTCGCTGCTGGTGGCGCTGGATACGCCGCAGCGGCAGGTGCTGGTAGAGGTGACCATCGCCGAGGTGACCCTGAACGACCAGACCAACATCGGTCTGGAGTGGTTCTTCAATCAGTCCATGTCCGGCGGCAATGTGCTCAGCGGCGGGACCCAGGGCGGGCTCGGCATCGGCGCCTCTGGCCTGAACCTGAACTTCACCGGCAAGCTCGGCAGCGCGAACCTGCAGGCGGCGTTCAACGCCTTCGCGTCGAACAACAAGGTCAACATCCTGTCCCGGCCCCGCCTGGTGGCGCGCAGCGGCAGCGAGGCCAGCATCCAGGTTGGCACCGATCTGCCGATCATCACCTCTCAGGCCAACAGCCCGACCCAGACCTCGGGCAGCACCAACATCCTGCAGACCGTCGAATACCGACAAACCGGCACCATCCTGCACATCAAGCCCTTGATCTATGGCGACGACCGGGTCGATCTGACCGTCACCCAGGAGGTGTCCAGCGCGGCGGCCGGCGCGGGGGCGGCGGGCAGCCCGATCATCCTCGACCGCAACATCACCACCCAGCTGTCCCTGGCCGACGGGGCGACGGCGGTGCTGGGCGGGCTGATGGACGACGAGTACAGCAAGACCAACTCCGGCATCCCGATCCTGAAGGACATCCCCATCCTGGGATCGCTGGCCCGGACCGACAGCATCACCGGCGACAAGACCGAACTGGTCATGCTGGTCACGCCCTACATCCTGCATGAGGGCGACGACATGGGTCACTGGGCGCGGCAGTACAGCCACGAACTCAACGACGCCTACCGCGTCGGCCACGGCTGGTCCTACACGCTGACGGCCTATGCGCCGTGGCTGGGGCTGAAGGACGATAAGACCAAGCCGTAGGGTGGCTGATTTTGGCGCGGATCGTTCCACCGGCGCTCGCCCCCTCCGTCAAAGCGCTCCGCTGCGCTACACGCTTCGCCACCTCCCCCTCATCGCTTCGCTCGAATGGGAGGAGAAGCGAGGTGCTGATCCTTTCTCCTTCCCCGTGAGCGCGGCGAAACGGGCGGAGGTGGCGCGGCGCTGAAGCGTAGCGAAAGCGACGTGACGGAGGGGGCGAGCGCCGGCCGTTCGTTCTAAAGCACCGGCCCGGTCTGGAGCGGCGCGGGCGGTGATGGTTTGGGCGGCGGCGGTGCGGGCGCGACGTAGGGCTGAGGCTTGGCCAGCTTGCGCCAGCCGACCCGCTCGAAGCCGAGCACGCCGAGCGAGCGTCCGTCCCGGTCGATGATGGTGGCCGAGACGCTGTAGAGTTGGAGCTGAAACCGCCGTCCTGGTACGGGGGCGCCGGTGTTCAGGGTCGGAACGCCGCGCGGCGAGGCGGTCCAGAGCAGGCGCCGTCCGCCGCCGAGGTCGAGTTGTCCGTCCGGCGTCTGGGCCGGGTTGATATTGGCCATCAGGGCGAAGGCGTTGCGCTCCAGGTTGGCCAGTTCCAGGGTCCGTTGGTAGCGCGCCTGGCCACTGGCGAGCTGGCGCTGCAGCTCAAGTACGCCGGAGAGGACCAGGGCGGCGATGATCAGGGCCACCAGGGCCTCGATGAGGCTAAAGCCTCGCTGATTGGTGCGCCGGGTCATGACAGCTTATCGAAGGCCAGCAGCATCAGCGCCGGAGCGGCGGCGCAGGCGGCGAAGGGCGCGGCGGCCTGTTTGCGGATGAGGATCCAGGCGAGGCCGAGCGCGGCGGCGGCGACGATGATCCACAGGGTTCGCTCGGGTCCGGCCAGGGCGCCGGCGGCGGCCATCAGCTTGACGTCGCCGAAGCCCAGCCCCTCGAAGCCGCGTACTCGCTTGAACAGCCAGCGCACCAGAGCCAGCAGACCGCCGCCGGTTGCGGCGCCGAGCAGGACATGTCCGAGTCCAACGGACGGGAGCCAGCTCAACGCCACGGCGGCCAGCAGAGCGGTATAGATATCCGGCACGAGCAGGTGGACGGCATCGACCAGGGCGACCGCGCTCAAGGCCGCGGCGCAGACGCCGAGCCGCCAGGCCAGATCTGGGCGGCCCATGACGATGCTCAGCACCGCCGTTGCAAGGCCGGCCAGGGCCGAGATGGCGCCGATGGCTCGCCGGGTGGTCCAGGGGCTTGGGCCAAGACCATGGTCGGCGATCAGGCGTTGCGGCGCCATGGCGAGAACCAGGGCGGCCGCGGTCAGGACGGCCGCCAGTCCCGCGAGAAAAGCAGCGGCGGCCGGGAGCCCGATATCCAGGTTCACTGGACGCTGTCGTAGATGCTGGCCAGGGCCATGACGAGGGATAGGGCGATGATGCCGACAACAATGGAGATGAGGCCGATGGCGGCCGGCTCGACCAGGGTGGTGAACCGCTTCATGCTGTCCTTGAGCTGATCGTCGTAGCTGTCGGCGAGGAAGCCAAACATGGCCGCCAATGTGCCGGCCCGCTGGCCGGTGCGGAGCAGACTCAGGTCCATCGCGGTCAATCGTGTGTGCCGGCCGAGGGAGTCGTGCACCATGGCGCCCGACTTCAGATCGTTCTCGAACGCCTCCAGGCCAGAGCGGAACCGGCCGGGCGGCACGCCCTGGCGGGACAGGGCCGAGGCGTCCAGCAGGGTCACGCCATTGGCCAGGGCGAAGGCGGTCAGGCGAGCCCAGGTGGCGATCTCGCGCGCCTTGAGCAGGCCGCCGACAATGGGGCTGGCGCGGGCGACGCCATAGGCGAAGGCGCGCGCCCGGGCGGAGGCGACCGCCAGGCCGCCCAGGGCCGCGATGGCGGCGAGGGTCATAAGGACCTCGACCGGATGGCTGTCGACATAGGCGCCGACGCCGAACACCAGCTTGGAGAGCTCCGGCAGCTTGGTGGCGTTGTCGCCGATCATGGCCGAGAACCGGGGCAGGATCTCCACGAAGATGAAGCTGACCGCGGCTATGCCGACGCACATCAGCAGGGCCGGATAGGTGAGGGCGTTGACCAGGTCGCGTCGCAACCGATCCTCATAGGACATCTGGTCGGCGGCGACCCGCAGCACGTCGGCCACGCGGCCGGAGGACTCGCCCACCTCCGCCATGGCGTAGACGTAGTAGGGAAATCCTGGTGCGTGGGTGCGGAGGGCGACGCCGAGGGTTTCGCCGCGCTTCAGGGCGGCGATGACGGCGTTGAACTGCTCCTGGCCGCGCCGGGCGACGATGCCCTCCACGACCGACTCCAGCGCCTCCAGCAGGGTGACGCCGGCCTCCAGCATCAGGGCGAGCTGGCGCATGATCAGCACCCGCTCCGGGGGGCGCAGATCGCGGGCGACGCTGTTTGCCTTGACCGCCGCGACCTCGGCGAGGTCGGTGACCACCAGGCCGCCGGCCATCAGCGAGCGCAGGGCGGCGGGCTCGTCGCGGGCGCCGATGGTGTCGCGGACGGTGCGGCCTTCTCGCGTCACCGCCGTGTAGCGGTACTGGCGGGCGTCGGCGTGATCGACGCTGCTCATCCTGCGTCAGCCGGCTGTGCGGCCTGAGGTGCGGCAGACGGGGCGGGGTCGGCTTCACTCTCGCCGACGGCGCGGCTGACCTCGGCCAGGCTGGTCATGCCGGCGCGAGCCTTCAGGTAGCCGTCGCCGAACAGGCTCATCACCCCTTCCGCCCTCGCGGTGCGCACGAGCTGCTCTTCCGACGCGCGGCGGCGAATCTCATGCTCGATCTTGGGGGTGACGGTGACGATCTCATAGAGGCCGAGCCGGCCGAGGTAGCCGGTGTTGGCGCATTTGGGGCAGCCGGCGGGCTCACGCCAGTTGGCCTTGCCCGGTGCCGGCACGTCCTTGGGTTTGAGGGCGATGTAGGCCTTGATGCGGTCCGGATCGCTGGGAGCGGCGCAGTGCGGGCAGAGGCGGCGGACCAGGCGCTGGCCGACCAGGCCGCGCAGGACGTCGGCCAGCAGGAAGGGCTCGACCTCGAGATCGAGCAGGCGCGGGGCGGCGGCCAGGGCCGAGTTGGTGTGGATGGTGGAGATGACCAGGTGGCCGGTGAGGGCGGCCTGCACGGCGATGCGGGCGGTCTCGTGGTCGCGGATTTCGCCGATCATGATCACGTCCGGATCCTGGCGCAGGATGGAACGCAGGCCGGCGGCGAAGTTCAGGCCGATGTCGCTTCGCACCTGCATCTGCACCACACCGGGCAGGTCGAACTCCACCGGGTCTTCCACGGTGACGATCTTGCGCACGCCGTTGTTCAGGTGAACCAGCAGCCGGTAGATGGTGGTGGTCTTGCCGGAGCCCGTCGGGCCGCTGATCAGCACCACGCCGTTGGGCCGCTGGGTCAGAGCGAGCAGGGTCTCGGCCTGCTCGGGGCTGACGCCCAGTTCGTCCAGTTCCGGCAGCCGGTCGGAGCGGCCGAGGATCCGCAGGACCAGGGACTCGCCCCAGAGCGAGGGCAGGGTGGAGATGCGCAGATCGACGTCCTGGCCGGCGACACGGATCGACTGGCGGCCGTCCTGCGGTAGGCGCCGTTCGCCGATATCCATGCCGGAGAGCAATTTGATCCGCGAGCATACCGCGTCGAACCGGGCGCGGGGCGCGGTCCGGGCGGTGATCAGCATGCCGTCGATCCGCATGCGGACAATGAAATGGTCGGCGAAGGGCTCGACGTGCACGTCGGAAGCCCGGCGGGACAGGGCCTCGGAGAAGACGCTGTTGACGAAGTCGATCACCGGCGTTTCCTGCGCCAACTCGCGCAGACGCTTGGTGTCGCTGGCCGCGCCGGCCTGGGAGCCGATCTCGACGCCGTCCGAAACCGCGTCGAGCAGGGAGGCGATCACGGCATGGCCGGCAAGGCGGTAGCGGACCGGCGCGGCGCCGATCTGGGCCAGCCGGTCGCGCAGAGCGGCGTCCAGGGGATTGGCCGCGGCGCAGAGGATGGGGGCGCCGTCTTCGTCGGAGACCCGCCAAGCCACCGCCTGCCGCTGCATCCACCAGGCCAGCGGCGCCCGGGACTCTGTGAGGAAGGCGGCGACGCGGACAGGCGGCGGACGTTCGTCCGGGGCCAGGGTGGGGACGTTGAGCTGCTCGCTGAGCACCCGCAGCAGATCGACCTCGGACAGGGCGCCGAAGCGCATCAAGAGCTGACCCAGCAGGCCGCCGACGCTGGCCTGCATGGCCAGGGCGTCCGCAAGCTCCCGTTCTGAAATCAGGCCCCCAGCCAGCAGGAGTTCGCCGAGCAATCGCGCTTCCATGCCGGCAGACTAATCTACGGGGCGAGGTTCCGGAAGGACTGTGGGCGCCGCCGCATGGGCCGCCTCGCGCAGGCCCAGGCGCTCGGCGACCATCGAGATCAGCCAGATCAGCAGGCCTGAGGTCAGGCTGACGCCGGCCATGGCCAGGAAGAAGGCCGCGGGCGTCATGTGGCTCCACCATTGGCCGATGAAGCCCGACGCCAGGTTGCCGGCGAAGGAGGCGAAGAACCAGGCGGCGACGGCGGTGGCGCCAAGGGTCGCGGGCGCGAGCCGCGCGAACAGGCCAAGGCCCACCGGCAGGATGTAAAGCTCGGCGGCGGTGAAGAGGACGTAGAAGGCCGCGAGCCAGAGCCAGCTGGTCTGGCGCCCGCCACTGGCGAAGGCCACGGCGGCCAGAATGGCGTAGGCGATGCCGGCGCCGGCGGCGCCGAGGGCCATCTTCTGGAAGGCGGTGGGCTCGCGCAGTTTCGCCGCCTGTCGCGTCCACAGGCTCACCACCAGCGGGGTCAGCAGGAAGACGAAGAAGGGGTTGAAGGACTGGAACCAGGTGGCCGGGATGGTGAGACCCAGGGCGGTGCGATCGACATTGGCGTCGGTCCAGAGCGCCAGGGTGTTGCCGGTCTGCTCATAGGCGCTGCGGTAGACCACCACCGACAGGCCGACGGCGAGCAGAGTCAGCAGCGTCGCCGGCGACAGACCGCCGGCGACGGGCGTCTTGGCTTTGACGGCCTGCTTCGGCGGCTCGGCCGGCAGGTAGCGGCCGCCCAGGATGTAGACAGCCAAGCCCAGGCACATGCCCACCCCGGCGGCGGCGAAGCCGTAGTGCCAGCCATAAAGCTCGCCCAGGGTGCCGCAGACCAGCGGGGCCAGCACAGCGCCGAGGTTTATGCCGACATAGTAGATGTTGTAGGCCGAGCCCTTGCGGACATCGTCCTCGGCGTAGAGGTGGCGGACCTGGCTCGGCAGGTTGGGCAGGAAGAGGCCGTTGCCGACGGCGATGCAGACCAGGGCCGGGTAGAAGAGCGCCTCGAAGGCCATCATGAAATGGCCGACGGCCATGATCAGGCCGCCGGTGATGACGGCGGTTCGCTTGGTCAGCCAGCGGTCGGAGATGGCGCCGCCGATGATGGGGGTGAAGTAGGCCCCGGCGGCATACATGCCGTAGATCATCGACGCCTTTTCCTGGCCGAAGTGCAGGGCCTTGGTCATGTAGTAGACCTGCAGCGTGCGCATACCGAAGAAGGAGAACTTCTCCCACATCTCGGTCAGGAACAGCACCGTCAGCCCCTTGGGCTGGCCAAACCAGGATCCTTCGATTTTGGCAGGTTCGGCGCCGGCAATACTCATTGGCGCTCATCCCCGCGAAGGCGGGGACCCAGGGGGATGTCGCAGGCCGAGTGTTCAGTCTCCTGGGTCCCCGCCTTCGCGGGGATGAGCGCAGATAAACTGGTCACATGAGCCACGATCATCAGTTGGCGTGGGCTTCTGCCGACGCGAAGCCGCCCCAGACTTCGGGGGGGCTGAAGACTTCGCCGTTGTGGTAGGTCACCGGCGGCTGGTGGTCATTCAGCAGGGAGATGGGCGAGTCCAGGTCGACCACGTCGCAGAACTGGCCGAGCACGAAGCCCGCCGCCGTGGAGAGGCTGGAGCCGATCATGCAGCCGACCATGACCCGCTTGCCCAGCGCCTTGGCCCGGCGGGCCATCAGCAGCCCTTCGGTCAGGCCGCCGCACTTGTCGAGCTTGATGTTGATGACGTCGAACAGGGGATGGACCTGTTCCAGCTCGGCTAGGTTCAGGCAGCTTTCGTCGGCTGCCGTGGGGATGGGGAAGTCGATCCCCTTCATCTGGTCCTCGGCGCCGCGGGCGAAAGGCTGTTCGAGCAGGCGGACGTCGCAGTCGATCAGGGTGGCGAACAGGGGCGCGATGGTCGTGGGGTTAAAGCCCTGGTTGGCATCGACGCCGAGCCAGACGTCGGGGCGGGCTTTGCGCACCGCCTTGACCCGCGCGATGTCCAGGTCGGTCTCGCCGGTGAGTTTCAGCTTGATCGCCTTGGCGATGGAAAAGCCGACGGCGTCGGCGGCCATCTTCTCGGGGCTGGCGGCGCCGCAGGTCATGGTGGTCAGCAGGGGGCGGGGCTTGGACACGCCCGCCAGCTGCCAGACCGCCTTGCCGGCGCGCAGGGCTTCCAGCTCCCAGAGGGCGGCGTCGAGGGCGTTGCGCGCGCCGCCGGAGGGCAGCAGCGCGCGCAGGTCGGTCCGGTTAAGGCCGGCCTCGATCTCGCCGCGTATGGCCTCAAGCGTCTGAAGCATCTGCGGCGGGTCGTCGTTGTTGTAGTAGACGCCGGACGCCTCGCCCCGGCCGGTCAGCCCGCCTTCCGTGAGGTTGGCGAACAGGACCGGGACGTCCTGAAAGACGCGGCCGGAGATGTGGAAGGGCTCGCGAAGGACGGCGACATCCAGGCGTGCGTCAAGCTTTAGCCGTTGCGGGCTGGTCATGGTGGGTACTCCGCGAAGGGCTCAGATCAGAACTGCTTGCCGACGCCGATCAGGTGATAGTGGAGGCCGATCCACAGCATCATGGCGAAGGCGCCGGTCAGCAGGACCGCATACAGCTTGCTGAACCAGCTTCCGCCGCCCGGCCTGAAGGTGAGCGCCAGGTTCCACAGCGCCGCCAGGAAGCCGCCGGCGAAGCCGAGGAAGGCGCAAAGCTGGGCCAGGTGCAGCACGACGTCGATGTTCATGCCGTTGGTGGCTTCGGCGATCTGCAGCACCTCGAACCAAAGGCCGAGGGAGACGACGCCAACGATGGCGGCGATACGCACCAGCCGATAGCTGACGGCCCGATTGCCGGAGAAGGCGAAGGTCTTGCCGTAGCGCGAGCGGGCGAAGGCGACGATGGGCCAGAGCAGGGCTGTGAGCAGCAACAGCGCCAGCGACGCCAGCAGCAGCGGCATCTCCAGCCCCGTGCTGGCGAAGCCCGTGGGGCGTTCGTAGACGAAGATCGGCGCGGCGCTGTCGGAGCTCCAGCGCGTGACCTTGCCGTCGTTCACCGTGGCTTCGATGCGGTCGTGGCCGTGCAGTTGCTGCCAGAGGTAGGGCGAGGTTTCGAAGAAGATTTCCGGGATGCCCAGCGGGGCGGCGGTGATGGTGCCGTCGCCGTTGTCCTTGACCACGTTCGGCCCGATCAGGGCGATGGCGGCGAGGAAGGTGGAGCGGGAGCCACGGGTGGTGCCATAGGCGCCGGCGATCATGGCCGCATGCTGCTTGGCGGTGGCGTCATCGACACGGGCGGTGACCGGCGGGGCGGGGAAGTAGCGGTCGGCGAAACCGGCGAACAGGCGGTCGCGCAGGAACTCGCCCATGCCCTCCTTGCCTCGGCCGTTCACCGAGACGAAGACGCCGACGTTGTCGTCGAGCCACAGGGTGAGGTCGGAGTGGAAGAAGTCGGTGTCGCCGCCGTGGGCGATGACGCGGTGGCCGTTGATGTTCTGCTGGTAGAAGCCGAGCAGGTTGCCGTTCAGGTCCGGGAAGGCCTTGGTGACGCTGGTGTGCATCATCTGAGCCGTCTCGGGCTTCAGGATCTGGGTGTCGCCGTATTTGCCGTTCTGCAAGTGGGCGATCATGAAGTGGGCCATGTCGTCCCCGGTCGCCGAGAGCGAGCCGGCCGGCGGCATGGAAATGATCTCAAAGCCGGGGCCGGGCTTGTCCCAGGTCGAATAGCCCTTGGCCATGTCAGGGGCGAGGGAGGCCGGCAGCGGCTGGTCGAAGGTGGCGTGCTGCATGTTCAGCGGTGCGAAGATGTGGTGCTGGATGTAGGAATTGAATTCCTCGCCGGAGACGCGCTGGACGATGTAGCCGGCGACAGAGGCGCCGTAGTTGGAATAGCCCGGGCCGCCATCGGGCAGGAAGATGCGCGGCGGGACATAGCGCTTCAGCACCGAATCCAGCGGCGGCGCGGCCTTGCCGTAGGTCAGCAGGTCGCGGGCGGTTTCTGAGAAGCCGCCGCGGTGGGTCATCAGGTTCCGCATGGTGACGGGCTGGCCCTTGTAGGCCGGGATGTGGAAGTCGAGGTAGGTATTGACGTCGGCGTCCAGGTTGATCTTGCCCAGTTCGACCTGCTGCATCACCGCGGTCCAGGTGAAGAGCTTGGAGACGGAGCCAGGGCGGAACAGGGTGGTCTTGGCGTCGACCGGCTTGCCAGCCTTGTAGTCGGCGTAGCCATAGCCCTTCTCGAACAGCACCTGGCCGTCCTTGACCACCACGACGACGGCGCCGGGGGTCTCGGACAGGCTGAGGCCGGACGGCATCAACCCGTCGAGCCAAGCCTCGATGTCAGGCGCGGTCAGCGGGTGGGTCGGCGTCGGGATCGGCGGCGCCGCCGGGGCCGACTGCACCACAGGCGCCGGGGACAGGGGTCCGGCAAGCGTTGGCGTGCTCACCGCCAGGGCGGTGAGCAGGGCGCAGCCGATCCGCGCCGCCTGGTTCAATGTGGCCTTGATCGTCATGGCTCTTGTCTCCGCAGGTCGGCGTTTCGGCGTGTTGGAACAGCTCATTAGGCGCAGGATCAGTATTTGGCCGACAGCGACAAGCCGATGGTCCGCGGCCGCTCGACCCCGGCCATGACGGCGCCGTTGGGCGTCGCTCCGAAGCCAGTCAGGGACAGGATGCCCCGGGCGTCGTTGAGGTTCTTGCCGTAGAGTTCGACCCGGTAGTTCTTCCAGTCAACGCCGAGATGCAGGTCGAGGGAGACGTAGCTGGGCAGCGGGACCTGGCCGATGTTCGGATCGAAGTCGGCCTTGCGGTCGCCGACGTAGCGCAGGCTGCCGCCGATGAAGCCGTGGGCGTCATTCATGATCGCGCGGGTGTAGTCGGCGTTCAGCGCCCAGGTCCATTTCGCCGAATAGGGCAGGGGATCACCCTTGACGCCGCCGAGCAGGACCCCGGTGTCGGACTCCAGTGTCGCGTCGGTATAGGCGGCGTTGGCCGACAGGTTCAGACCGCGAAGCGGCGCATAGGAGATCGTGCCCTCCACGCCATCGCTCTTGGCCTTGCCGCCGTTGACGTTGACGCCAAAGTTGGCGACGTCGGCCAGCAGCTGGATCCGCGACCAGTCGATGTAGAAGACCGACGCATCGACGGAAACCGTCTTGTCCAGCAGGTCGGCCTTCACGCCGGCCTGGTAGTCGATCAGGCTGTCGGACTGGAATGAGCGCGGCACGGTGTTCGGCGCGCCGGGCGACAGGACGTTCGGGCCGCCCGGGCGATAGCCCTTGGAGACGCGGGCGTAGACGGTGACATCGTCATTGATCTTGTACTTGGGCGCCACCGCGAAGGTGAAGACGCCTTCCGACGACGAACCAGGCTCGTTGAACGCGGGCCCGACCAGAAGGCCGGAGGTCACCTGTCCCGCCGACTGCCGGTTCTCGCTGTAGCGGCCGCCGACGCTCAGGTCGAACCGGTCGGTGAAGTGGTAGTCGAGGTTTCCGAACACGGCGTATTCCGAATAGACGGAATCGAGCGTGACGAATTCCAGGCCGTCCACCGCGAACTGCGGCGGATGAGCCGGGTCCACCTCGCCCAGGTCCTGGTTCAGCTCATTGCGCTCACGGGTAAAGAAGCCGCCGACCAGCCATTCCAGTTGCTGCGGCTTGGAGGTGAGGCGAACCTCCTGGGTGAACTTCTGCTGTTCCAGTTCCTGCTCGATGCCGGCGGGAATGCCAAACAGAGCCGTCGCGTCTTCGTCGGTGCTCTGGTGCAGGGTGCCATAGCTGGTCGATGACAGCAGGTCGGCGAAGCCGAAATCGTAGTCGGCCGTGGCGTTGTAGACCCGGTAGGCGATGTCGTTCGGCTGGGCGAAGGTGCGGCTCTGGGTCAGCTGGCCGTAGAGCGGCTGCAGGGTGGCGGGGTTCAGGTCTTCGACCGAGTCGCCATTGCTGTTGATGTTCTGGGCCGCGGCGGTCAGCCGGATGGTGAGCTTCTCGGTCGGGTGCAGATAGACGCCGATGCGGCCGCCATCGAACCTGGTGTCGTTGATGTTCTTGGCGCCGCGCAGAGGATCGTCGATGTAGCCGGCCTCATCGGTATAAAAGCCGCTGGCGCGAACAGCGATCTTGTCGCTGATCGGCAGATTGACCATCGCCTTGACCGAGCCGCCGTCGCCGCCGTGGTCGGTGTTCTCTCCGTCCACTTCGACCTTGGCGGCGAAGTGGTTCGGGTCAGGGGCGTTGGTGATGAATTTTAGCACGCCGCCGAGGCTGCTCGCGCCGTAGAGCGTCCCTTGAGGACCGCGCAGGACCTCGACCCGGTTGATGTCGAAGGTGTCGAGGTCGGGCGCCAGCACCCCGCCGTTGGCCAGGCCCGTCGCCGATCCGTAGGGCGTCTCATCGACATAGGTCGCGACCGTCGCGCTGACGCCGCCGGTGTTGACGCCATCCAGCACCAGCCGGCTTTGACCTGGCTGCGCGGAGACCAGGTTGAAGCCCGGCACGAGGGTTACATAGTCCTCGAAATGGACCGCCTGTTGAAGAGAGAGGGCGTTTCCGGAAATGGAGGTCACCGCTTGGGCGACGTCCTTGAGCTTCTCGGCCCGCTTGTTGGCCGTGACCACCACGTCGCCAACGGTCGTGCCGGCCTGGGCCGGAGCCGTCTGGGCGAAGGCCAGACTCGGAATGGGCGCGAGGCCCGCCAAAAACAGCGAACCCATCAGGGCGGTGCGGAGTGTGCTGGCCATGGTTTCCCCCTCATTGATCGGGCGGCCAAACGCCCGATGAAAGGGATGTTATATATGTTTCGTTAATTCGACAAGATGGTAGATTTATATCATCAAATCGAGCGAGCCGAGCCGGCGGCGTTGCCGACGACGGGGGCGGGGACTAGGAAGGGGCGATGCTCAGAATCGAGACGACGATCAAGGAAGACTGGAACAGCTACACGCCGTCCGAGCAGAAGCTCGCCACCTTCTTCCTCAATCATCTGAACGAGCTTCCGTTCGAAACCGCGGCCTCCATCGGCAAGCGGGTCGAGGTCAGCCCGATGACCGTCGGGCGCTATATCAAGAAGCTTGGCTACGCCGACCTGCGCGGCATCAAGGACGAACTGCGCGCCACCTCGCTCGGCGAGCCGGCGCCGGCCAGCGCCGACTCCCACGTCGCCTTCGCCCAATCCTCCCTGCGGGCCAAGATCAAGGGCCTGGAGGCGGTGCACAAGCTGCCCGACTCTTCGGAGTGGCCGCGGATCGTCTCCCTGTTGGCGTCTTCCAAGCGGGTGCATGTGGCCAGCTTCCAGCTGGGACGGTTCATGGGCCTGGGCTTCACCAACTTCCTGCAGACCCTAAGGCCGGGCGTCTACTTCTCGGACGGCTCCGACGGCTCCTACGCCGACGTGCTGCTGGAACCCGACCCGGACGCCTGCCTGGTGCTGATCGACTTCCGCCGCTACTCGCGCCACTTCCGCATCCTGGCCGAGGAGGCGGCGGCGCGCGGCCTGCCCATGATCATCCTGACCGACGTCTACTGCCACTGGGCGCGGACGCTGACCGACAATGTGCTGATGATCGAGACCGACTTCGGCATCCGCAGCCTGTCGATGGCCCAACTGCTGTTCGAGCTGCTGCTCGCCGACGTGGCCACCAAGCTGAAGGACACCGAACCGCGCTCGGCGACGGTGTTCGACCTGCGGCAGAAGTTCGTGGGGTTTGTGGGGTCGGACGAGGGGAAGCGGAAGCCTAAGGGGTAGGCGAAATTCGGTGACAGTGCACTTAATTGGCTTCCCGAATACGCGTGAACTGCACAGTCGGCGCAGAGCCAATTAAGTGCACTGTCACCGAATTTCCACCGGCGCCAGCAGCCCCGCATCGACGCCAAACCCAACCAAGTCCGTTGGAACGTCTTCACCCAAGGCCAGCGCAGCCGCCAACTTCGCCATGGCCGGCGAGGTCTGGATGCCGTAGCCGCCTTGGCCGGCGAGCCAGAACAGGCCTTCGATGGCGGGATCGTAGCCCACCACCGGCAGGCCATCGGGGCCGAAGGTGCGCAGGCCGGCCCAGGCGTGGTTCACGCGGCGGACGGGCAGGTCGGCGGCCTGTTGCACCCGGTCCACTGCAATAGCCACGTCCATCTCGTCCGGCGCGGCGTCGCAGGGCGCCGAGGGCGTCGCGTCGGCGGGGGAGAGCAGCAGCTTGCCGGCGTCGGGCTTGAAGTAGAAGCCTTCGTCCGCGTCGATCACGGCGGGCCAAGCGGCGATGTCGAGGCCGGCCGGCGGATCGACCAGCAGGGCGGTTCGTCTGAGCGGCGTCAGGCCCATGGGCGCCGCGCCCATGGAGACCGCGACCTGATCGGCCCAGGCGCCGGCCGCATCGATCACCACCCGCGCCCGGACGCGTTCGCCGTCCACCATCGCCGACCAGCCGGCGACACCGTCGAGATCGACACGCTCGAACGCTTGTTCCGGCACGCCGGTGGCGATGCGCGCGCCGCGCGCGCGGGCCTGGCGCAGGAAGCCCTGGTGGACGGCGTGGACGTCCAGGTCCATGGCGTCGGTTTCCAGATAGCCGCCGGTGATCGCGCCCCGCCGCAGGATCGGGACGAGGGCCAGGCAATCCTCGATGCCGAGGAAACGTCCGGGCTGACCGGCAAACTCATCGGCCAGCGCGGTGGCTCCCTCGGGCCGCTCGGCGCCGGCCAGGTGCAGCACGCCTCGGGGTTTAAGCAGGCCGGCGTCCGCGAATCCTTCCGGCGGGTGTTCGAGGAAGGCGCGGCTGGCGCGGGTCAGGCCCTGGATCTGCGGCGGACCGTAGGTCTCGATGAACAGCGCCGCCGAGCGCCCGGTCGAATGATAGGCGAGGGCCGGCTCGCGTTCGATCAGGATGACACGGGCGCGGCCGGCGAGTTCGGCCGCCACCGAGACACCGGCGATGCCGCCGCCAATGATCAGGAAATCGTAGTCGCTCATCCAGGCTGTCTTCACCACGGCTGTGGCCGCGACTTAGACACGACGTGCCGCCAAGTCCACCCGGAGCGCGGAAGACGGTCAGGAGGCGGGAGGTTTGGTCGTCTGAGCCGGAGCGAGCGGTGACCCGGCCGTCGCTCCCTGAGGCGTTTGCGCCTTAGGGAGCGCTGGCGGGGGTGGCTACGCTGTCGCAGGCGGCGGGGGCGCGACCGGCGGCGGCCCGGGCGGGGTCTTCTTGGCCGGCGGCTGCGCCGGGAGGTCCCAGGCGTAGGGGTCCTTCAACTGGTCCGTGACGACGTCGCGATAGGTGAGGCCCTTTAGCAGAACGTCCACCTCGCTGGCGGTCTCAAGATAGCGGGCGACAGCGTTGGGGGCGTATTTTCGGGCGTCGGCTATGTTGGTGACGACGTTGACGCCGGCGCCGGGCGGCGGGGTTCCGACGGGTTTGCCGTTCGAGTCCACATCGACCCCGCTCGCCGCGGCGACCCTGAGGGTGTCGGCCCGCGTCCTGAGTTCGGTGATAAGGCTGTCGATATCGGAGACGGTCGCCGGCATGGCCAGCCGCCCGCCGACGAAGACGACCTGGGACAGGCCCATGATCTGCAGCATGGTCTGGGGAACGGTGAAGGTGTCGAGGCTGGTGAAGCCCGAATAGACCATCGCCACGGCGACGATGAAGCTGAAGGCGAAGGCCTGCAGCTTGTAGAGGTCGAGGTGGCCATTGGTGGAGAGCAGATCGCGCCATTGCGGATCGCCGGTGCCCGGATCGTCCACCGTCAGCACATGATGGCTCACCAGCCACGACCAGTTGTCGAGGCTGAACCGATCTTTCTGCGCCGTCGCCAACTGATTGCCGACCGCGCCTAAGGCTGGAATGCCCAGCAGATAGACGATCGAACTGGACAGGTCGCTGAGGGTGCCGGTGCGCACCACCGAGAAGGTCACGCCATAACCGACCAGCATCAGGAAGGTGAGCATCTGAAGCTGCGACAGGCAGGCGCGATTGAAGATGTCCGCGCTCAGCACGACAGGGTCGAAATAGCGGAACCAGCTTATTTGGGCGCCTCGGTGGCTCACCCTGACGTTCCGCTGCCCGTGCGCCGCCGAGAACCTGTTCTTGAGCGTGGTGACGCGGCGGCTGCTGGGCCGGTCCGTAAGCGCTTTCAAGAGGCAGGCGAAAAGGTAGATGAGGATCATCACGCCGGCGGCGATGATCCCCGCGGCCAGCTTGTTGCTGACGATTATGGGTGTGACGGCATAGCCGACAGCCACATCCCTGGAGCCGCTGGCGGCCAACTGCCGGTCGCAGGCGACGACATAGAGGCTCCGTTGGTGGTGCGGCGGCCAAGCGGTCTTGTTCCAGGCGTCCTCGCTCGGGATGGTGACCTTGATATCGTAGAGGTTTCGGTTGTCGGCCGCGAAACCTTTGGCGAAGTCCGGGACAGGCGCCGGCGGGTTGGCGACCGTCAGCACATTAAGCTCGGGGGCCTTATCCGTGGTCAAGGATTTGAGCACCGACAGGAGCGAGCCGCCGGTCTGAGAGGTTTCGCCAGCCTTGACCGGGGGCGCCAGAAACACCCTGAATTCGAGGTGATTGACGGTCTGGCCGGCCGGCTGGACGTAGATGAACTCGCCGGTTGCGTTGGCCGGCAGCACATTCGCCGCCGGTATGAGCGCGCCCCTCAATGCGCCGGCCGGTGCGTCCTTCAGACCCTCCAACCTGTCCTGCGAGCAGGCCAATTGCGAGGGTGGCGGCGGTGGAGGCGGCGTGGTGGTTTGCGCCTTCGCCGGCGCTGTTGGCGGAGCGGCCATTACCGTCCCGGCGGCGACCAGGGCCGCGAGCAGCACCGCTGCCGGGCCCAGATGATCGGCAAGGCGGGGGATGCTCATCGGATGATGCTCCAGGCCAGGGCCGCATGGCTGAATTTCGAATAGCCGATCTCGGGCGCCAGGCTGTCGGTGTGCATCCGCACGGGCTGGTTGGTGACCTCGTCGGCGATCCACCAGCTTCCGAAGGCGGTGATGTAGTCCACGTCGCCCTGGTCCAGGGCGTCGAGGTGGATGTCGTTGGCCAGGTAGTCGAACTGTTCGGCCGTCCAGGTCCCCGGCGGGACCCACTTGGTGTTGGCGGCGTCGCGCACGGGGCTGATCATCGGACTCATCCGGACGATGCGACTGTCGGGTGTAACGGCCGCGCCCGCCGGCCGCGCGGGCACGCCGTTGCGCCCGCCGGTCATGGCGTGCGCAAGGAAGGTGGCGATATCTGGCGGGTCGTCCAGGATGCTGGTCGCCAGCTTTTCGATGTCGATCGGAAAGCCCTGGGGGCTGGTCGGCTCCTGCAGTGGCGACTGCGGCTGCTGGGTCGGCGGGCCGGGCAGTCGCCGTGTGCCCGTGCCGAGGCTCAGCACCCGGATATCGGCGGGCGCAATGTCCAAGGTCAGCGCCTCCGCCACCCCCGCCAGGACCGGATTGTTGCAGCCGGAGATCGCTCCGTCCCAGTAGCGGGAGCCGGTGAAGGCCGCTGGCTGGTCAAAATAGTTGACCGGCGGCGTGCTGGAGGCGTGGACTGCCTGGGCGAGGGTGACGGTGCTGGCGGCGCCAACGCCCCAACCGAGCGCTGTCGGCGCGGAGCGGAAGAAGGCGGCGACATTGCGATCGAAGTCGAAGGCGGTGACGAGCAGGTGGACATCGGCCGCGGAGCCCTGGCTCTTGACCCCGCTGATGGCCTGGCTCAGCGCCTGTCCGCCGGCGTTGGGCAGGATGGCCGCCAGGGCAGGGAGCTTGGCCGTGGTGCTGTACTTGGGTCCGAAGTTGATCAGGTTGCTGATGAGGCCCCAGATCTGTGTCGTGGGCTGAAAGATCGACCGACGATCGGCTTCGACGTTGAATTTGTCGAAGATCGCCGACAGGGAGAGGTTCTCGACCAGGGCGCCGAGGACGATGGCCCCACCGGAGTTGGCGACCGCCAGGTCGAAATCGCCCAGCACCTGATGGCCCGTCGTGGCCGGGGTATAGAGCTGCATCAGGGCCTGGACCTGGATCGCCGCCCAGGTTCCGCCGCCGTCAAGCGAGAGGATTCTGTACGTCACGCGCCGCCCCCGTGCGGTAGGAATTGCAACTGGTACAGGAATACTAAGCGAATGCAATGCGCTCGACGAGCGAGGCGCGCCTTGCGCTGTCAAGGCCGCGGGCGGTAGGGCTTCAGGTCATGAACGCACGCAACAAGACCCTGATCGTGGCCGGGGCCACCGGCTATGGCGTCTGGCCGGCCAATACGCTGGAGGGCGCGCGGGCCTGTCTCGACGCGCCTGTCGATGGGATCGAGATCGACGTCCTGCTCACCGCCGACGGCCATGTGGTGGCCCATCACGACTATTGGCTGGCCAAGGACGAGACCCGGCTGGATGGCGAATGGCTGGCGGAGCGGGGACCGGCGCTGAAGACCCTGACCCTGGCCGAGCTGCGCCGCTACGACATCGGCCGCTCCAGGCCGGGTTCGGACGAGGATGCGCGGCATCCGGACCGGACCCATTTCGATGGCGCGCGCGTGCCCACCCTGGTCGAGCTTCTGGAGACCCTGAAGGCGGCGAGCGGTCCGCGGCGACTGATCTATATCGAGATCAAGACCGACCCGCAGGATCCGCGCGCCGCGCCCGATCCCGTGGCCATCACGACGGCGGTGATGGATGCGGTGGAGGCGGCGGGCTATGGCGCCCACACCAAGATCATCGCGTTCGACTGGCAGGTGTTGCGTTTCGTGAAGGACCGCGACCCAGCGATGGCCACAGCCCACCTGACCATCCCGGCTCAGCTTGCGAGCGGGATCAAGTTCCTGCCCGACGGCAGCTCGCCCTGGGCGGACGGCGCCGATGCGCGCGACCATGGCGGCTCGGAACTGGCGGCGATCAAGGCGCACGGCGGCATGGAATGGTCGCCCTACTACACCGACGTCAGGCCGGATCGTGTCGCCGAAGCGGCGGCGCTGGGCCTGAAGGTCGGGCCCTGGGGGCTGTCGAAGGCCAAGCACATCGACCTGATGTTTGAGCTTGGCGTCTTCAGCGCGACCGTGTCGGGTCCCGATTGGGGAGCGGCGGTTAAACCCTCAAGCGATACCCTGTCTTGAAGATCCACCACACCACCCCGAGGCAACCGACCATGAAGACCAGGGTCATGGCCAGGCTGACGCCCACGCCGACGTCGGAGACGCCGTAGAAGCTCCAGCGGAAGCCGCTGACCAGATAGACCACGGGGTTGAACAGGGTCACCTTCTGCCAGAGCGGCGGCAGCATGGAGATGGAATAGAAGCTGCCCCCCAGGAAGGTCAGCGGGGTGATGATCAGCGTCGGGATGATCTGCAGCTTCTGGAAGTCGTCGGCCCAGACCCCGATGATGAAGCCGAACAGGCTGAAGGTCAGGGCCGTCAGCACCAGGAAGGCCATCATCACGACGGGGTGAACGATCTGGAACGGCACGAACAGCCGCGCCGTGACCAGGATCAGCAGGCCCAGCAGCACCGACTTGGTCGCCGCCGCGCCGACATAGCCGAGCAAGGCCTCGATCCAGGAGACCGGGGCGGACAGGAGCTCGTAGATGGTGCCGGCCCACTTGGGCATATAGATGCCGAAGGAGGCATTGGAGAGGCTCTCGGTCAGCACCGCCATCATCATCAGGCCGGGCACGATGAAGGCCGCGTAGGAGACTCCGCCCACCGCGTGCATGCGCGAGCCGATGGCCGAGCCGAACACCACGAAATAGAGCGAGGTGGAGATCACCGGCGCGAGAATGCTCTGGGTCAGGGTCCTGAACCAGCGCGACAGCTCGAACATGTAGATGGCGCGGATCGCGTGAATGTTCATTGCGGCGCCCTCACCAGGCTGACGAAGATGTCTTCCAGCGAACTTTGCCTGGTTTGCAGATCCTTGAAGTCCACGCCTGCGCCGGCCAGCTGGCGCATCAAGGCGGCGATGCCGGTGCCTTCATGCTGGGCGTCGAAGGAATAGATCAGCTCGGTCCCACCTTCGGCCAGTTCGAGCTGGTAGTCGGCGAGGGCATCGGGGATGGCGGCCAGGGGCGATTGCAGCTGGATGCTCAATTGCCGCTTGCCCAGCTTTTCCATCAGCACGGCCTTGTCTTCGACCAGGATGATCTCGCCGTTGTTGATCACCCCGATCCGGTCGGCCATCTCCTCGGCTTCTTCGATGTAGTGGGTGGTCAGGATGATGGTCACGCCGCTCTCGCGCAGCTTGCGCACCATCTCCCACATGTCCCGGCGCAGCTCGACGTCGACGCCGGCGGTGGGCTCGTCCAGGAACAGGATGCGGGGCTCGTGGCTGAGCGCCTTGGCGATCATCACCCGCCGCTTCATGCCGCCGGACAGGTCCTTGATCTTGGTCTTCTGCTTGTCCCACAGGGACAGGTCGCGGAGCACCTGCTCGACATAGGCCTTGTCGGGCGCCTTGCCGAACAGGCCGCGGCTGAAGTTGACCGTGGCCCACACCGTCTCGAAGGCGTCGGTGTTCAGCTCCTGCGGCACCAGGCCGATCTTTGAGCGGGCGGCGCGATAATCGACGGCGATGTCGTGACCGTCGGCGATCACCTGGCCGGAGGTGGCCTTGGCGATGCCGCAGATGATGCTGATCAGGGTGGTCTTGCCCGCCCCGTTGGGGCCGAGCAGGGCGAAGATTTCACCGGGCTGGATCGCCAGGTCGATGCCCTTGAGGGCGTGAAAGCCGGACGCATAGGTCTTGGTCAGACCGGTGACGGAAATGATGGGCGGCACGCGAGGTCCTGACAAATAGGATGGTGGCGACCGTCCCCCGAACGGCCAAGCCTATATCTAGGGGCGCGAGGGCGTCTGCGCCATCGGGCGGCGAAAGATGATTGGGGGAGGGTGAAACAAATAGAGAACAACTTCGCCAGAATGTCAAGCTTTTTTTGCGGACGAGGGCGAGTAGGAAGCGCTAAGGTTGAGCCATGAGCAGGTTTGTTGGACTTGTGGCGATGCTCGCCATGTCGGGCGTTCTGATGCTGACGCCCACGGCGTTTGCCGCCGAGCGGCCGGGCTTTGACGCGGCGCAGGCGAGACAGTTCACCCTGGCCTGCAAGTCCGCCTCCCACGACGCTTCGTCGCCCGCGTTTTACCTGGACGTGAATCTGGACACTCGCTCCTATTACGGCGAGGTTGGCGGCCTGGACGAGGTGGGAGATGTGGACGGGCGCCGGATTTTGCTTCGGCGTCATTTCCTGTTCGAGGGCGTGGTCGGGTACCGGGAGGAGGAATACTCCCGAGACCACGGATATCTCTATTGGAACAAGGGTAATCACTCGACGCCCGGCGCGATCTGCAAAGTCGAGCCGCCTCGGGAGGGGTTCGGGGCCACGGCCGTATATCGGCCGCCGGCGTCCGAATAGGCTGGTCGGTTTGAATGCGACTGAGGGGCGGTTTCATGCCAAGCCACACCTGCCCGCAAACCGCATGATGGAATGATATTTCGAGGATCAGGACTTGCTCAAGGACGGCCCAAGGGCCGCCGCGACGCGGCGCGCTGCGCGCGTCCTTGACCAAGCCCTGACCTCGAAAACAGGCTCGGCATGCGGATTTAAGGGGGATCAGCGGCCGCGAGCGTGAAACGCGCCAGTGCCATTGTCCGGTGTGGCGCCTCGAAAACGGCTCGACCAATAAACCTCCGAGGCTAAACTGTGCCTTTGTTGCGGCGGTAAGAACGATGGCGGAGCCGTACATCGAGTACTCAACGGTTCGCGTGATCAAGCCGATCACCGATTGCTCCCCGGGCGCCACCGCCGGGACGATAGTCGATGCTGTCCCGCTTGGGGCCGATGGCACAATTGTCGAGATTAACAATATGTCCAATCTTCCGCTGAGTTACTGGGTCGAGTTCTCCGAACCCGTGGACGAAGAGCATTGGCTACTGACCATATTGCACGACGAGCTTGAGGTGACTTGGTCGCCTGGTCCGGCCCCAACGGGCGGTTCATTCCGACTGACCGATTGGTTGTTGGGCGCGGTAAGGCGAAAAAGATGACGCCTGGCGCGCCCGATAAGCTCTTCCTGACCGGGTGCGTGACCGCGATCCGAATAGAGCGCAATTTAGAGGACCGATCGCTCGGCACGGTGGTCGAACTCGACTACCTGCCGCCGCCAGACAAGCCACAAGTGAAGCAGACACTGAGCTTTGAGGGCGTAATTAATGTTCGAATAGGCGACCTGGGTGCTCTCAGCTTCAGCGTTCTTGCGTTTACGCCGATACGCGACTGGGGCTGGGACCGCATTAGTTATGCAGTCGAAGATCTTGAGGAAGGTGTCATCTCATTAAGGTGCGAAAGATGGCGCCGCATAGGAGAGACCGAAGTCGCTGATCCCAGCGCCTGACTGTCGGGGTAGGCGGGCGTTCGCCAACCCCTACCCCCTCAACGCCGCCGAAATCGCCTTCAGCCCGCCTTCCAGTTGGTCCCCCGTCGGCCAGCCGTAGCCTAGCCGGAAATGGCGGTCGGACATCTCGAACCAGTGGCCGGGGCCGACGTAGGCGCCGTGGTGTTTGAGCAGGCGTTCGTAGAAGGCCGCCAGGCCTCCGGGCGGGTCTGATTTCAGGCGGGGGAAGCAGACCACGCCGCCAGCGGGTGGCGTCCATTCCAGCAGCGGCTCGGCGGCGATCCAGTCGCTGACCAGGGCCAGGCGGCGGCGCATCTCGGGCAGGGTCTGGGCCAGCATCTCGGCCTTGCGGCGCATGACCTGCAGGGCCACCCATTCGTCGATGGCGCTGCCGCAGATGCTGATCTGTTCCTTGGCGGCCAGGAACAGCTCCTGCAGCGCCGGGTCCCTGGTGATCAGCCAGCCCATCCGGATGCCGGGCACGCCATAGGGCTTGGACAGGGACGAGACGCTGATCGCCGCCGGGCTGAGCGAGGCGGCCACCGGCAGCGGCGGGGCGTAGGCGAGGTCGCGGTAGGTCTCGTCCACCAGCAGGCGGCAGCCGTGCCGTTCGGCCAGGGCGATCAGGGCTTGCAGCGTTTCGAGGCCAAAGACGACGCCGGTGGGGTTGTGGGGGCAGGTGACGCTGATCAGCTTGGTGCGCGGGGTGATGGCCTGGGCCAGCCGGTCGAGGTCGAGGGCGAAGCCGTCTTCCAGGGTCAGGTCATGGAAGCCGATGTCGCAGCCGATGGCGCGCGGGGTCTCGATATTGGTGGCGTAGTTGGGCCGCACAACCAGCAGGTGGTCGCCCTTGTCCAGCAGGGCGGTGGAGATGATGAACAGGGCCCCGGCCGCGCCCGCGGTGATCAGGATATCGTCGGGTTGGAGGTTCTTACTTTCCGCCGCGATCAGCTCGCGCATCTCGCGAGATCCGCGGTGCTCGCCGTAGAGCAGGGTGATGTCTGGCAGGGTGAGACCCAGGCTGGCGAAGCTGCGGTCGGAGACGGAGCTTTCCGACAGGTTGAAGCGGATCAGGTCGTAGCCGTACTCCTCCGGCGACTCCTGCTCGATCGGCATGCGGACGTAACGCAGGGGGTGGCTCCTTGGGTGAGGGCGAAGGCCTAATAATTCCTCCTCCGATGGAGGAGGGGGACCGCGAAGCGGTGGAGGAGGCCTAGCCGCTACGCCGGCGTAGCGGAATAGGCCCCCTCAGTCAGCTTCGCTGACAGCTCCCCCAACGGGGGAGCAATTTGTGTCCGCACTCCGCTCAGTACTTGAACGTGCCCGCCAGACCCACGGTCAGCGGGCGGAAGGTGGTGGCTTCGTAGAGCAGGGTGAACTGGTCCTGGTGGTTCAGGTCCAGCTGCGGGTGGGCGTTGAGCAGATTTTCGGCGAAGAGGGCGACATCCCATTTGCCCAGGTTCACGCCGGCGCGGGCCGAGACCTGGTTGGTGGCGGGGTCGGGCCGCAGGCCTGGGTCGTAGAAGTTCACGTCGATATTGGGATCCTCGGCCGGGATCGGCTTGGTCCGCTTGCTGTTGAACTCATAGTCGGCGCGGACGAAGGCGTCGTGGTCCAGCAGGGTGAAGTTGTACTGGGCGCCCAGGGTGGCGGTCCAGGGCACGACGTCGAGGGAGTCGCCCTTCTTGGCCAGAACAAGCGGGCCGCCGTTGAGCTGTTGGATCGCGTCGGTGCTGTATTCGGCGTCGGTGTAGCCGACCGTGGCCTCCAGCTGGAAGTCGTGGGTGATCTGCCACTGGCCCTGCAGGTCGAAGCCCTTGGAGACCGCATTGCCCAGGTTGGCGGTGTACTGGATGCCGCAGGTGGGGACGTAGACCGCCTGCTGGATGTTCTTCCACTGGATGTAGTAGGCGCTGGCCGAGACCGACAGGGTGCGGTCGAGGAAGCGGTCCTTCGACCCGACTTCGTAATTGGTCAGGGTGTCGGAGTTGTAGGAGGTGGGGAAGACGCCGCCGCAGGCCGCCGCCGGCAGGGGCGGGGTCGCGCCGCCGATCCGGTAGCCCTGGGAGTAGGTGGCATAGACCATGTCGTCGGAGGTGATCTGGTAGGTCAGGTTCACCTTGGGCGTGAAGGGGGTCTCGTCCTTGCTGCCGGAGACCGTGGCGGGCACGCCGCCGTCGTCGAGCAGGTCCTGCGCCCCGTCGTTCAGGTTGTTGTAGTCGAAGTGGGTCCAGGCGTAGCGGAGGCCGATGTTCAGCTTAAGCTGGCTGGTCAGGTTGTAGGCGCCGTCCAGGAAGAGCGCGATCTGGCGGTCGTGCGAGCGGGTGTCGTTGATGTAGTCGTCGCCGTTGGGCAGCAGGTTCTCGCCCCAGGCGGTCAGCATGTCCTCGCCCCACAGATATTGGGTGAGGGCGGGCAGCTGCGGGTCGCGGATTTCCTCGATGCTGCGCTGGGTGTTGTAGGAGAAGAAGATTCCGCCGGTCCAGTTGAGGGGACCCATGGTCGATTGCAGCCGCACCTCTTGGGTGAAGTTCTGCTGGCTGTTTGTGATCAGGTTAGACGCTACATAGTTGCCGAAGCCGGGCAAGTTCGGGCCGGTGGGATTGAGCAGCGGCGACGGGTCGGTGGCGCACTGGGCGCAGGGGTTGCCCTGCGGGTCCGTGCCGCCGCTGGTGAGCTGCTGGAAGTAGGACAGGTCGTACAGGGTGCCGCTGTAGCCGTTCACATGCTCCAGCCGGTCGTAATAGGAGGTGTTGGAGATCAGCTTGATGCCGCCGGCGTCGTATTCGATCTTCAGGGACGGCAGATAGAACCGGTCTCGGTCCGCCATCTGGTCCGGCGTTCCGCTGAGGAACTTGCCGGAGCCCGGATTGGAGATGGACACCCAGTACTGGTCGTAATTGTTCTGGTCGCGGTCCTGGATATAGATGGCCGGGGTGATCAGCAGGTTGCTGGTGGGCTTGATGGCCAGGGCCGCGCGGATGACCCCGGTATCGACGTGGTTGGCGTCTTTCTGGGTCGTGTCCAGGGTGTTGAAATCGACCCGGTTGATCCAGCCGCCGTCCTCGCGGCCCCAGGCGCTGATGCGGAAGCCCAGCTTGTCCTCGATGATCGGCCCGCCGGCCGCGACACCCAGTTCGTAGCTCGGCGCGCCCTTTTCGGTGAAGGAGGCTTCGGTGTGGGCGGTGGCGCTGAAGGTGGTCAGGCTGGGCTGCGGCGTGATGTAGCGCACCGTGCCGCCCTCCGAGCCGGCGCCGAACAGGGTGCCTTGCGGCCCGCGCAGCACCTCGACCCGGTCCAGGTCGAACACGGCCGGCAGGGTGTTGTTGGCGTTCAGGCCAAGGGCGCGGACCTGGATCGGGGTGTCGTCGATATAGATGCCGGTGGTGCCGGAGCCGGCCTTGGACTCGATACCGCGAATGGCGACGTCGTGGCGCTCTTCGTCGAAGGTGACGCCCGGGGTGAACTTGGCCAGGTCGGCCATCGACTTGACGTCGAGGATCTCCATCTTCTTGTTGGTGAAGGCGCTGACGCTTTCCGGCACCTTGCTCAGGTTCTGGTTCTGGCGGGTCGCGGTGACCACCACCTCCTGCACCTCGGTCGCCTTAGGGCCGGCGGAATCCGCAGCCAGGGCGTGTTGCCCATACAGCAGCGGAACCAGGGCCGCCGACGCGAGCAGCGGCTTGCGCCAGCCCAAAGCTTTAATGGCCAGAGCCTTAGCGGCCAGAGCTTTCGCCATGTGTTAGTCCCCCAACCATTGGATGAGCGACGTTCCTATCCCGCCCGACATCCGTCAAGCGTCTGTGATCACATCACGGGGCGCTGTGGCTTTGGGGCGACTGGCGCCGAGCGGCTGATCAGCCTATGGTCAAGTTGCTCGCAGGCTGAACAGGAACCGCACGGCAGGCCGAATTGGCCGCCGGATTATGTGCATCACCGCACCCTTCCCAGGCATACGGCGCATCCTGCGCGGGATGGGCAAACCTGCTCGACTCTCCGAATTCTGTAGCCCGCATCTGCGCGGTGAGCGCCGCCGTCGGCGTCCCCGCGCCCAGATCATTCCGGACGATTAGCGGGATCGAACACCAAGCCGCCGGCCGCGCGACAGGGCGTGGCGTGTTCATCCTCCTTCCGAAATCCGAAAGCCGTCATGTCCAAGAAAAAGGCCGCCCGCTCGAGCGAGCGCCAACCCGTCACAAACCTGGCCGAGGCGAAGGCCTGGGCCGCCCAGCGCGACATCACCGAGATCGAATGCCTGGTGCCCGACCTGGCCGGGGTCGCGCGCGGCAAGATCATGCCCGCCTCGAAGTTCTTCGAGGACACCGGCATGGCCCTGCCGTCCTCGATCTTCATGCAGACCATTTCCGGCGAGTATCCTGAGGAGGGCGGCGACTTCCGCTACGACCCCTCCGACGGCGACATCGAGCTGCGGCCAGACTTCACCACCCTCTGCCTGGTGCCCTGGGCGCCCGATCCGACCGCCCAGGTGATCCACGACGCCTTCTATCGCGACGGCCGCCCGATGGAGATCGCCCCGCGCCAGGTGCTCAAGCGGGTGATCGACCTCTATCACAAGCGCGGCTGGAAGCCGGTGGTGGCGCCGGAGATCGAATTCTATCTGGTCAAGCGCAACATCGATCCGGACTATCCGCTAGAGCCGCCGATCGGCCGCTCGGGCCGGGCCGAGGCCGGGCGCCGGTCCTATTCCATCTCGGCGGTCAACGAGTTCGACGCCGTGTTCGAGGACATCTACGCCTTTGCCGAAGCCCAGGCGCTGGAGGTCGATACCCTGATCCACGAGGAGGGGGCCGCGCAGATGGAGATCAATCTGCGCCACGGCGATCCGCTGATCCTGGCCGACCAGGTCTTCCTGCTCAAGCGCACCATCCGCGAGGCGGCGCTGGCGCATGACATCTATGCCACCTTCATGGCCAAGCCGATCGCCAATGAGCCTGGCTCGGCGATGCATGTGCACCAGTCGATCCTGAACACCGAGACCGGCCGCAACCTGTTCACTGACGCGGACGGCAAGCCGACCCCGGAATTCTTCCAGTTCATCAGCGGCCAGCAACGCTACCTGCCGGCGGTGACCTGCATGCTGGCGCCTTACGTGAATTCCTACCGGCGGCTGGTGAAGGGCGGCTCTGCGCCGGTGAACGTGGCCTGGGGCTATGACAACCGCACCACGGGGCTGCGCATCCCGCCCTCGTCATCGGCCAACCGGCGGGTGGAGAACCGGGTGCCGTCCTCGGACGCCAACCCCTACCTGGCGCTCGCGGCCTCCCTGGCCGCCGGCTATTTCGGCCTGAGCGAGGGCGCCGCGCCAAGCGAGCCGGTGACCGGTTCGGCGAGGTCCGACGAGTTCGATCTGCCGGTGGGGCTGCTCGAGGCGGTGGGCCTGTTCGAGGAGACCGAGGAGCTGGCGGAGGCTTTCGGCCGCGGCTTCGTGACGACGTTCGCGGCGGTGAAGCGGGCCGAGTTCGCGACGTTTATGCGGGTGATCAGCCCCTGGGAGCGGGAGTTTTTGCTGCTGAATGTTTGAGGGCGATTTCCTCCTTCAGGAGGCGGCCGGTACGACCTTCTGAGGGTCCGAAATCCTCTTATGCTTCGACAAGCTCAGCATGAGGATTTCTAATGCGGTCTTAGTAGGCCTCATCCTGAGCTTGTCGAAGGAGAGGCCGCACCCAGAACGTTAGATCGCCAGCAACTCTCCCACCGCCCGGTGCGCCTGGTTGATCGCTGAGTCCGTATAGGCCGCCCGGCCGCTATCTGAGTTGGCGATGGTGATGCGGCCGAAGCGGGCGCGGCCGATGACGTTGGGCTGCTGATCCTCCGGCAGGTCCGGCTCCCACAGCGGGTTGTATTCCGGCGCATAGCCGTGCGGCCAGCGGTTGACGGTTATGCCGGTGATGTCGCGGGCAGGATCGAAGCCGCCGCCGGCCAGGGTGCTGGCCAGCTGCTGGCGGATGTTGCGCTCGAAGGTCTCGAACGGGGTGGCCAGCAGCTCGTATCGGCCGGCCTTGTTCTGCTCGTGCTCGGGCAGGCCGGGCTTGCAGGGGGTGCGAACCATGTGGACCAGGATCGGTTTGTCCGGGGAACGCTCAGCGGTGACGCCGCCGATGTCCACCGCCGGATTGAGCACGAAATAGGTGTGATAGCCGCCGGGCGCCCGCACGCCCGATATCCCCAGCTTCTGGAAGGCGGTCCAGTTGCGCAGGGCCACGCTGGTATAGACCAGCGGCGTCTTGACCAGGTCGTGCAACGCCGCCTTCTGCGGCTCGGGCAGCTCGGGGCAAAGGTAGGGGATCATCATATTGTAGGAGGCCAGGACGCAGTCCTTGGCCTGCACGGCGTAGACCTTGTCGCCCCGCACATAGGCGACATCGACGCCCTTCGAAGCCGCCGGGTCGCCCTGGTTGCGGGCGCGGACGACGATGCTGGAGAGGCGGATCCGCACTGGATTGCCGGGCCGGTCGAGTTGGCTGTAGTCGGCCTTGGCGGTGACGATGTCCTGCGCCGTCGAGCCGGGGATGGCGGCCGGGATCAGGTTGCGCACCAGGAGCCGGGCGATGGAGGCGTTGCCGTCCGGAAAATGGAAGGTGTAGGAGCCGCCGTCGGCATAGCCGGCGGGGGTGTAGCCCATGCGCGGGGCATGGCCGGGGTCGAGCTTCAGTCCCTGGAAGCCGGCCATGCCGAAGCCCCAGCAGTCCAGGGCCGAGACCGCGTCGATGCCCACGCCCCACTCGCCCTGGGTGGCGCTCTGGTAGAGGGCGACGGCGGCGGGATCGACCTTGAGGATGTCGGTCAGATAGGCGCGGTAGCTGATCCGCGAGAGCTTGTCCTTTTTCTCCGCCGAGGTCAGGCCGGGCATGTCGTCGTTCATGCCGGTGTTGATGCGCACGACGTCCTCGCGGGCCTTGGGCGGCAGCGGGGTGCGGGCGACAAACTCGCGCCAGGCCTGCTCAGTCCCGTCGCGGCGCGAAGGGGCGCCGTTGACCAGCCGGTCCTCGCCGAAGGTCTCCTTGTCGAAGAAGATCGCGCCCGAGAGGCCGAGCGAGGGATAGAGATCGTCCTTGTCGCAGGCCTCGCTGAGGGCGACCGGATCGACGCCGAGGGTTTTGAGCAGGCCATCCGCGACGGCGCTGTAGGGGCGGGGGCTGTCGATCTCCAGCGTGCCGCCGTTGAGCAGGTGCAGCTTGCCGTCCAGATGGAACTCGTTGCGCTTGGCGTGGCCGCCGAAGTCGTCATGGTTGTCCAGGATCAGGATCCGCGCCTCCGGCTTTGCGGCGCGGTAGAAGTGGGCCGCTGAGAGGCCGCTGATGCCGCCGCCGACGATGACCAGGTCGTAGCGCTCACCGGTGTCTTCGATGGCGCCGTGGCTGGACCAGAAGTCGCCGTCACGGACCTTGTGGGCGTTCTCGAACGAGCCGGGGTGGCTGCCGCGCATTCCGGTCAGGAGGGGCGGATCGTAGCCGGGCTGGTCCTGCGGCCAGCCCACCGGCGACTCCGCATGGGCCGCGCCGGCCAGGCCGGTTCCGAGCGCGCCGACGGCCACAGCGACGCCGTTCAGGAAGTCGCGGCGGTCGATCTTGCGGTCCATGCCGAGGGCGCGATCGCTCCAACCTGACTTGCGGCTCATTTCGGACCTCAATCTGCTATCTCAGATTCCGCATGGCGCCATTTGCCGGCGCGGCGGTCAAGGCCGGATAGGCGGCGCCTCAACCGATCCGGTCGCGAAGCGCGTACCAGAGCATGCCGAGCACATAGAGCGGGCCGCGCAGGGCCGCGCCGCCGGGGAAGGCGGCGGGCTGGAGGGCGGCGAACTGGTCGAACCGGCCGCCCTGGCCGATGATCTCTTCCACCAGGAGCTTGCCGGCGAGGGTCGAAAGGATGACGCCCTGGCCGGAGTAGCCGTGGGCGTAGAGCACCTCGCCGTCGCGGCCGATGTGGGGCAGGCGGCTGGTGGTGACCGAGACCAGCCCGCCCCAGGCGTAGTCGATCCGCCGGCCCTTCACCTGCGGGAACACCGCCTCCATGTGCGGACGGACGAAGGCGGCCATGTCCGCCGGCGGGTCGGGGGTGTAGCGCTCGCCGCCGCCGAACAGCAGGCGGCCGTCGGCGGTGCGGCGATAATAGTTGACCACGAAGCGGGTGTCGGAGATCGCCAGGTCGCCCGGGATCAGTTCGGCCGCGTCGTCCAGCGGCTCGGTGACGGCGATGTAGCCGCCCACCGGCATGATGCGGTTGTTGACCCGCGTCGAGAGTCCGTGGAGCAGGGCGTCGCCGGCCAGCACCGCATGTCTCGCCCGAACCGCGCCGGCCTTGGTTCGAACGACGGCTCGTCCGCCCGCCCGTTCGAGGGCCATGGCCTCGGAACCTTCGTGGATGATCACCCCCGCCGCCTCTGCCGCGCGGGCCAAACCCAGAGTGTATTTCAGCGGATGCATGTGGCCGCCCCGCCGGTCGAGCAGGCCGCCGTGGTAGGGTGTATCGACCTGGACGCGGGCTTGATCGGCGGTCAGGAAGGCCGCGTGCGGATAGGCCATGACGTCGGCCAGACAGCGAGCCTCGGCTTCCAGATGCTTCAGGTCCGACGCCTTCACCGCGCCGAGCAGATGGCCGTTGAGCTTGAGGTCGCAGTCGATCCCGAGCTCGTCGATCAGGCCGACCACGAGGCTGCGGGCCCCCAGCGCCAGGTCGAACAGCGCCCTGGCCCGCTCTCGGCCCAGCATGGCGACCAGCTCCGGCGCGCTCTTGCGTAGGCCCGGGATGATCTGCCCGCCGTTGCGTCCCGAGGCGCCCCAGCCGATCCGGCCGCCTTCAAGCAGCACCACCGACAGGCCCTGGCGCGCGGCGTGGAGGGCTGCGGACAGGCCGGTGCAGCCGCCGCCGACGACCACCAGATCGGCCTCGACCTCGCTGGCCAGCGCCCGGCTCGGCTCGCGCGGGGCGGTGGTGGCGACATAGTAGGAGCGGGCCATCTGAAGCCCGTCGTTGAAGCCCGGGCCGGCCATGGTCAGACCTTGAGCAGCAGGTGGTCGCGCTCCCAGGAGCTGATTACGCCCTGGAAGGCCTGCAGCTCCGCCGTCTTGATGGTGATGAAGGCGCGGAAGAAGGAATCGCCGAGTAGCTTGTGTACGGGATCGCAAGCCTCCAGCCGCTCCAACGCCTCTTCCAGCGTGCGGGGCAGGGTGCGGGCGTGGTTGTAGGCGTTGCCGGTCACCTGGGCTGACGGTTCGATCTGCTCCTCCACCCCGAGGTAGCCGCAGACCAAGGCCGCGGCCATGGCCAGATAGGGGCTGGCGTCGGCGCCCGGCAGGCGGTTCTCGATCCGCCGGTTCTCGCGGTCCGAGATCGGCACCCGCAGGCCGCAGGAACGATTGTCATAGCCCCACTGCACGTTGATCGGGGCCGAGTGGCTGGGCCGCATGCGGCGGAAGGAATTGACGTTCGGCGCGAACAGCGGCGAGACCTCCGGCAGGTATTTCTGCAGGCCCCCGACGAAGTGGCGGAACATGGTGCTGTCGGCGCCCGAGGGGTCGGCGAACAGGTTGTCGCCGCTGGCCGCGTCGAGCATCGAGATGTGCAGGTGCATGGCGCTGCCGGGCTGGTGCTCCATCGGCTTGGCCATGAAGGTGGCGTAGACGCCGTGCTGAAGCGCGACCTGGCGGACGATGCGCTTGAACACCAGCACCTGGTCTGCCAACCCGACCGGATCGCCGTGCAGGAAGTTGATCTCCAACTGAGCGGTGCCGGACTCGTGGATCATGGTGTCCACGGCCAGGCCGGCGGTTTCGGAATATTCGTAGATGGCGTCGATCAGGTCCTCGAACTCGGTGATGGCTTCCAGGCCGTAGGGCTGGGGCGAGGTCTCCGCGCGGCCGGAGCGGCCGGCGGGCGGCGTCAGCGGCAGGTCCGGGTCCGGGTTCAGGGCGGTCAGGTAGAATTCCAGCTCCGGCGCCACCACCGGCCGCCACCCGCGCGCGGCATAGAGGTCCATCACCGCCTTCAGCACCTGGCGCGGCGACGAGGCCCAGGGCGTGCCGTCGGTGTGGTTGGCGTCGGCGAAGACATAGGCCGTGGGGGTCTTGAAGCCCGGCGCGATGCGCAGGGTGGCCGGATCGGGGCGCAGCACCATGTCCGGATCGGAATAGGCTTCGTCGTCGTTCAGCGCGTCGGCGTACTCGCCGGTGACGGTGACCGCGAACACGCTGGAGGGCAGGCGCAGGGAGCCTTCCAGCGCCGACTGCACCAGCTTGGTGGCCGGCAGCACCTTGCCGCGCAGCACGCCGTTCATGTCCGGGATCAGGCACTCGACCTCGCCGATGCCATGCTTTTCGATCCAGCTTTTCAGGTCGGACATGCGGCCCCGGTTGTCCCTGCCGGGACGCTTGTTGTGATCTCACGAAGATCGCGCCTGCGGCGTCGGAACGTCAAGCGATGGTGGCTATTTGAGATCACAGTTTTCAGGAAGCGGCGCGACAGTGCGTCCGTCGCACGGGCGGCTGGAATGTGCGATAGCGGTTCGGCGCGCCGCCTCGCGTTCATGGAGCAGGCCTGGATGTCCATCGCCGCCGCAGCCGAGACTGACGCCGAGCCCACGGCCGAGCCGCTACTGCACGCCAGCATCTATGAAGAGCTCCGCCGGCGGATGATCACCGGCAAGATCATGCCGGGCGTGGGCCTGTCGACCCGTGGCCTCGCACTGGAGATGGGCGTCAGCCAGATGCCGGTGCGCGACGCCCTGAGCCGGCTGGCGGCGGAAGGCGCGGTGGAAATCCGCTCCAAGCGCAAGATCGAAGTGCCGGCCATGACCGCCGAACGGTTCACCGACCTGTTGGAATGTCGGCTGATGCTGGAGCCGGAAGCGGCGGTGCTGGCCCTGGGGCAGATCACCCCGGCGCGGCTGAAACAGCTGCGCGAGATCGACGCCGCCCTGGACCAGGCGATGGAGAACGGCGACGTCATCGCCTACATGGAATGCAATTTCGCCTTCCACTTCGGCCTCTACAGCGCCAATGGCCGCCCCACCCTGAACCGGCTGATCGAGGCGCTATGGCTGCAGTTCGGGCCCTTCATGCGCGTGGTCTACGGCCGCTTCGGCACCGCCAACCTGGTGGATCAGCATCGGATTGCGTTGGACGCGATCGAGGCGAAGGATGCGGGCGCGCTGCGCGACGCGATTGCGTCGGACATCGCCGACGGGATGGGACTGATCGGCCGGGCGAACTGGGCGGTGCGGTAAATCAAATCCGCTCATCCCGGCGAATGCCGGGACCCAGATCGTATGGCGCGAAGCTATGTGATTGAGAAACAAGTATTTAGTCCAGATCGGACGGAACGGAGCCATATGATCTGGGTCCCGGCATTCGCCGGGACGAGCGGTCATAAAGCGCTAGATCTCACGCCGCCTTCACTTCCCGCAGCCTCGGCCCAGCCTCATCCAGCGCGGCGCCGATCGTGTCCACGATGCGGTCGATCTCGGCGTGGGTGATGATCAGGGGCGGGCTCATGACGATGGTGTCGCGGACGGCGCGGACCATCAGGCCGTTCTTGATGCAGAGGTCGCGCACCATCGGGCCGGCGGTTCCTTCCTTGCCGCCGAAGCGGGCGCGGGTGGCCTTGTCGGCCACGATCTCCACCGCGCCGATCAGGCCCAGCGAGCGGGCCTCGCCCACCAGCGGGTGATCGGCCAGCCGCGCCAGGGCGGCGGCCAGATAGGGTCCGGAATCGCGGGCGGTGCGGCCGACCAGGTCTTCCCGCTCCATGATCTCGATGTTCTTGAGGGCTACGGCGGCGGCGGTCGGGTGGCCGGAGTAGGTGTAGCCGTGGACGAAGTCCTCGCCTGCCGCGCGGATGGTCTCGACGATATGGTCGGCCACGCCCACCGCCGAGATCGGCAGGTAGCCGGACGACAGGCCCTTGGCCATGGAGACGATGTCCGGCTTGATGCCGAAATGCTGGTGGCCGAACCAGCGGCCCAGCCGGCCGAAGCCGCAGATCACCTCGTCGCAGATCAGCAGGATGCCGTACTTGCGGCAGATGGCCTCGACCCGGGGCCAGTAGCCGTCCGGGGGAATGATCACTCCGCCGGCGCCCTGGACCGGCTCGCCGATGAAGCCGGCGACATTCTCCGGGCCGACCTCCAGGATCTTGGCTTCCAGCGCATCGGCGCAGGCCTCGCCGAACGCGGCCGGGTCTTCGCCGGCGCCCTCGCCGTACGGGTAGGGCTGGCGGATGTGCTCGATGCCCGGCACCCACGGCCCGCCCTGGGCGTGCATGGCCTTCATCCCGCCAAGGCTGGCGCCGGCAATGGTCGAGCCGTGATAGCCGTTCACCCGGCTGATGATGACGCCGCGGTTCGGCTCGCCCTTGGCCTGCCAGTAGTAGCGGGCCAGGCGCAGCACCGTGTCCACGGCTTCCGAGCCCGAGCTGTTGAAGAAGATGTGCTGCAGATTGCCGCCCAGCAGCTCGGCCACCTTGGTGGCCAGCATGATGGTGGTCGGCGCGGCGGTCTTGAAGAAGGTGTTGTAGTAGGCCAGCTCGACCATCTGGTCGTAGGCGGCCTTGGCCAGCTCCTCGCGGCCATAGCCGACCTGCACGCACCAGAGGCCGGCCATGGCGTCGAGCAGCGCATTGCCGTCGCCGTCGTGGATGATGCAGCCGTCGGCGCGGGTGATGATCCGGCTGCCGCCCAGCTCCTGCTGCAGCTTGTAGTCGGACTGGGCTGGAAGGTGGTGGGCCACGTCCAGGCGGCGCAGTTCGGCGATGTCGTAGTTGCGAAGGGTCAAGCTGGGGTCCTCAAGTCGGAAACAATAGCTTCGCCGCGCAGGGCTCGGCCGAGCAGGCGGAAGAAGGCCTGCGAATCTGGGTTGGCGTCGGTGCGCCATTCGGGGTGCCACTGCACCGCCAGCACCGGCGCGCCGTTGACAATGGTGGAGATGGCCTCGACCACGCCGTCGGGCGCCCGCGCCTCGACCACAAGGTCGGGACCGAGCTCGCCGATGCCCTGGAAGTGCACCGAGTTGACGGTCAGGGCTTCGCGGCCCAGGCCGCGATTGAGAAGGCCGCCGGGGGCGAGGGCGACCTCGTGTTCATGCGTGAACATGGCGTCGAAAGCCGCGTCGTCGGGGGCGTGGTGGTGCAGCAGGTCGGGGTTCTTGCTGGTGTCGCGGCGCAGGGTCCCGCCGAAGGCGACGTTCAGCTCCTGCAGGCCCCGGCAGATGCCGAACACCGGCTTGCCCAGCTCTAGCATAGCGTCGATCAGGGCCGCCGTCATGGCGTCGCGGCCAAGGTCGAACGGGCCTTCAGCATCCTCGGCGTCGCTCTGGCCATAGCGGTCCGGGGCGATGTTGGAGGGACTGCCGGTCAGCATCAGCCCGTCCAGGCGCGGCGCCACTTCGCGTGCGGCCATCAGCTCCGGCATGGCGGGGATCAGCAGGGCGGCGGCGTCGGCGTGCTTCAAGGCGCCGATCAGGTAGCGGTTCATCACCGCCTGGGCCGGCTCGGTCCCGACGGTGCGGGTGCAGCAACTGACGCCGAGGACGGGGCGGGCCGTGTGGATCGACGTGGTCATGACAGCAGCACCGCCGGCGAGCAGGCGTGCCAGGCCAGCCAGACCGGCTCGTCCCAGGTGAAGTCCTCCTGGTCGCGGCGGGTCAGGTTGGTGCGCAGGGCGCGGACCTTGCGGCCGCCTTCCAGTTCCACCTCGTAGACGGACTCGCTGCCCAGGTAGGAGATGTGGCGGATGACGCCGGCGGCGGCATTGTGGCCGGCGGGCGTGTCCTCCAGCACTGGCGCGGCCTGGCCGTCGGCGCGCTTGTGCAGCTCGATCTTCTCTGGCCGCAAGGCGACCCAGAGGTCGGTCCCGTGGGCGCCGGTGACCCCGTGGTCGAGATAGATGGGCATGGGCAGATCCGGCGTCTGGATGATGGCGTGGTCCGGCTCGTCCACGGTCAGCTTCCCGTCGAACAGGTTCACCTGGCCGATGAAGTCGGCGACGAAACGGCTGTTGGGATATTCGTAAAGGTCGCTGGGCGTCGCCACCTGTTGCAAGAGGCCCCGGTTCATCACCGCGCAGCGGCAGGCCATGGCCAGGGCCTCGTCCTGATCGTGGGTGACGATCAGGAAGGTGATGCCGACCTTTTCCTGCAACTGGGTCAGCTCCGAGCGCATGGCCTCGCGCAGCTTGGCGTCCAGGGCCGACAGGGGCTCGTCCAGCAGCAGCACGCGGGGGCGTTTGATCAGGGCTCGGGCCAGGGCGACGCGCTGGCGCTGGCCGCCGGACATCTGGTCGGGCTTGCGGCCGCCGAAGCCTTCCAGCTTGACCAGGCTAAGGGCCTCTTCCACCCGCCGGTCCCGCTCGGCCTTGCCGACGCCGTCCACCAGCAGGCCATAGGCGACATTGTCGGCCACGCTCATGTGCGGGAAGACGGCGTAGGACTGGAACACCATGTTCACCGGCCGCCGGTTGGGCGGGATCTTGCTGATGTCCTCGCCGTCGATGAGGATCCGGCCCTCGGTGGGGGTCTCGAAGCCGGCCAGCATGCGCAGCAATGTGGTCTTGCCGCAGCCGGACGGGCCCAGCAGGGCGAAGAACTCACCCTCCTCGATGGACAGGCTGACGTCGTCCACCGCCACCACCTTGCCGAAGCGTTTGGTGATGTTCTCGAACCGGATGATGGTTTTGGGTTCTGTCATGAGGTTGGTTGCCAGATCAGGCGCCGCCGGCCGCGTCGCGGGCGACGTCGGTTCCCTGCAGGCGAAGGGCGAGGAAGGTCAGGGCCACGGTGATGACGATGAGGATGGTCGAGGCGGCGTTGACCTCGGGCGTCACCGAAAACCGCACCATGGAATAGACCTTGACGGGGAAGGTGGTGGTGTCGGGCCCGGACGTGAAGAAGGTGATGACGAAGTCGTCCAGGCTCAACGTGAAGGCCAAGAGGCCGCCGGCGACCAGGCCGGGCGCCATGTGCGGGACCAATATGTCCTTGAAGATGCGCCACTCACCGGCGCCCAGGTCCTTGGCCGCCTCCTCCAGCTCGCGGTTGAACGAGGCCAGCCGGGCGCGGATGACGATGGCCACGAAGCTGAACGAGAAGGAGATGTGGGAGATGATGATGGCCCCCAGGTTCAGCGGCCAGGGCAGGGATGTGGGCCAGGGCATGATCTGGGTGAAGAAGACCAGCATGGCGACGCCCATGCAGATTTCCGGCACCACGATGGGCAGCGACAGGGCGCCCTCGAAGGCCGTCTTGAGCGGAAAGCGGAACCGCCACAGCAGCACGGCGGTCAGAGCGCCCAGGATCACGCTGGCCAGGGTGGAGATGGCGGCGATGGTCAGGGAGTTGCCGAAGGCGACCAGCAGGTCTGTGTCCTGAAACACCTTCACATAGTAGTCGAAGGTGAAGCCGCGCCAGACGATGTTGCGCTTGGAGTTGTTGAAGCTGAACACCATCAGGGTGAGCAGCGGCGCATAGAGATAGACCGTCACCAGGATCAGCCAGGTGCGGATCGGCCAGTGGCGCAGATACTCCAGCGGCCCCGGCGGCGTGCGGTCTCTTTGCGGGTTGTTGCTCATTCGGCGCCCGTCTTGCGATTGCGGGCGACGATGGCCTGCACGGCGATGGCCAGGAAGGTCATGTACATCAAGAGGAAGGACAGGGCCGAGCCGAACGGCCAGTTGTCGGCGGTCTTGAATTGCCGCTCGATGATGTTGGCGATCATCATGCTCTGCGGCCCGCCGAGCAAGTCCGGGGTCAGGTAGGCGCCGATGGAGGGGATCAGGGTCACGACGACGCCCGACACGATCCCCGGCATGGCCAGCGGCGTGACGACCCGGGCGAAGGTGGTCAGGTGGCCGGCGCCCAGGTCCAGGCTCGCCTCCAGCAGCGAGCGGTCCAGCCGGTCCAGCGCCGCATAGAGGGGCAGGACCATGAAAGGCAGCTGGACATAGACCAGGCCGAACACCACGGCGAAGTTGTTGTGCAGCAGCGGCAGGGGCTGGAACTCACCGAGCGGATGGCCGGCCAGGGCGGTGAGGTGGCTGACCCCGTGCCAGACGAAGGAGAGCCCCTGGTTGATGAAGCCCTCGCTCCTGAGCACGGCCATCAGGGCGTAGGTGCGGATCAAGAGGTTGGTCCAGAAGGGCAGCATGATCAGCAAGAGCAGCCAGACCTTCAGCTTCTCCGAGGCGAAGGTGATGGCCACGGCGACCGGAAAGCCGATCACCAGGCAGAAGAAGGTCGTCAGCGCGGCGAACCAGAAGGACTTCAGGATGATGCCGACATAGAGCGGCTTCAGCGCGTGGGCGTAGTTGGAGAAGGTGCCGTTGATGCTGATTTCGATGAGGTTCTTGTTCTCGCCGAAGCTGTAGGCCCAGATGATGCCGAGTGGGATCAGGAAGAAGACCACCAGCCAGAACACCGGCGGAATAGCGATGGCGGCGAACACGCCCTTTGCCTTTTTCCAGGTCTCATCCATGGCGGAGCTCCCGCGATGAGAAACTGCGGCTCGGCCGGTGCGACGTCCTCTCCTTCGACAGGCTCAGGATGAGGACGACTTCAGCGCCGGCGTTAAAATAGCCATCCTCACCCTGAGCTTGTCGAAGGGCGAAGCGCGAAGCGTGAGGATTGCGGTCCCGCTGTAGATGACGCCAGGTCCCGGTCATGCGGCGAAGATCCGGGTCAGGGTTTCGTCATAGAGCTGCGCCCGCGCCAGGCCTTCGAAGTCGCCGTATTCGCAGCGGGCCATGATGTCGGCCGGCGGGAAGATCACCTTGTTGTCGCGGTACTCGGGCGGCATCAGCGCCAGCGCCGCGGCGTTGGGGGTGGGGTAGAGGATGGTGTTGGAAATCTCCGCCCCGTTCTTCGCATCCAGCACGAAGTTGATGAACCTGTGGGCGTTGTCCGGCCTGGGCGCGCCCTTTGGGATGCAGAGGCAGTCGGAGTTCAGCAGCGTGCCTTCCCTGGGCACCACGAAGTCCAGATCGGGGTCCTCGGCCATCACCTGAGCGATGTCGCCGTTGTACTCCATGACGATGTCGATATCGCCGGACAGCAGCAGGTCCTGGCCTTCGTCGTTGTGGAAGATTTTGATGTTCGGCTTCTGCCGGATGTACATCTCGGCGATGCGGTCGATCATCGGATAGGGAACGTCACGGACCGAGTGGCCCATGTATTTGGCGCCCAGCTCGATCAGGTCGTCGGCTTCCGAGAACAGGCCGATGCGGCCCTTATAGCGGTCGGAATCCATCACCCATTTCCAGCTGTCCGGCACGCCATCGACCTTGGACTTGCGGTAGCCGATCCCCAGGCAGAGCCAGGTGTAGGGCATGGAGTAATGCCGGCCGGGATCGAAGGCCGGGTTCTGGAACTGTGGCAGCAGGTTTGCCCGGTTGGGAATCTTGTCCAGGTCCAGGGGCGTCAGCATGTCGGAGATGCGCATGCGGGTGACGTATTCGTTGGACGGGACGATCACATCGAAGCCGGGGTTGCCGGCCTTGAGCTTGGAGAAGAGCTCGTCGTTGGTGGCGAACAGGCTCATCTTTACCGCGACGCCGGTCTGCGCCTTGAAGTCAGCCAGGGTGGTTTTGCCGGTGTAGGTGTCCCAGTTGTAGAGGTTGAGCTTGGCCTCCTCGCCGTTGGACCCGATCGCGGCCTTAGGGGAGCAGCCTTCCAGACCGGAGAAGCTGAGGCCAGCCGCCGCCGCGCCCAGACCGGCCAGCAGGGAGCGGCGCGATGTGCGGCGGCGGGTCATGGGCGGGACCCGTCAGGCATTCTTCAGATACCAGTCGTAGTCGGCGGTGGTGACCACCTCGAAGAAGCGGTCCTGCTCGGTGCGTTTGACGATCGAGAACATCTTCACGAACCGCTCGCCGAGATAGTCGCGCATCACGGGCGAGGCCTCGAAGGCGGCGACGGCGGCGAACCAGTTGGCCGGCAGGCGCAGGTCGCTCTTGGCCGCCGCGGCATAGCCGTCGCCAACCACCGGCGGGCCGGGATCGATCTTGTTGGTCAGGCCGTGGTGTACGCCGGCCAGCATGGCGGCGAGGGCCAGATAAGGATTGGAATCGGCGCCGGCGACCCGGTGCTCGATGTGGCGGCCGCCCGCCGGTCCCGCCGGAACGCGCAGGGAGACGGTGCGGTTGTTGACGCCCCAGGTCGGGGCGACCGGGGCGTAGGAGTTGGCGCGGAAGCGGCGGTAGGAGTTGGCGTTAGGCGCGAAGATGGCCATGCCGTCGGCCAGGGTCGCCTTCATGCCGCCCACGGCGTGGCGCAGGGCCGGCGTGCCCGCCGGGTCCTCGCTGGCGAAGATGTTGTTCCCGGCCGCGTCATTGACGCTGACGTGCAGGTGCAGGCCGCTGCCGGCGCGGTCGGCGAAGGGCTTGGCCATGAAGGTGGCCTCGCAGCCGAACTCGACAGCCACGCCCTTGGCGATGCGCTTGTACATGGTCGCTTCGTCGGCGGCGCGCAGGGCGTCCGGCCCGTGCTTCAGGGTCAGCTCGAGCTGTCCGGGCGCGTATTCGGAGATCGCGCCTTCCAGCGGCACGCCTTGAGCATCCGCGGCGGCCCAGAGGGCGCGCAGGAAGCCGGCGGAATCCTCGATCTCACGCAGGCCATAGACGCCGTGCTGGCTGGGCCGCTCGCCGGTGGTCTCCGACGCCGCCAGCTCGATGCCGCCCGAGGCGGTGCGCTGGCCATCGACCAGATAATATTCCAGCTCGCAGGCCACCACGGGGGTCAGGCCGTCGGCGGCGAAGCGGTCCAGCACGGCGCGCAGGACGTGGCGCGGGTCCAGGTCGTTGGGCCGGCCGTCCAGCTCGTACATGGAGGTCAGCACCTGGGCCACGTCGTCGCCGAGCCAGGGGGCGGGAACCAGCGTGCCGGGCGCGGGCTTGGCCAGTCGGTCGGCGTCGCCGTCTTCCCAGACCAGGCCGGTGTCTTCGCAGTCCTGGCCGGTGACATCACAGACCAGCACCGAGCCGGGCAGGAAGCGGCCGTATTCGAACACGGCCATCAGTTCATGCCGCCGCAGCCGCTTGCCGCGCGGCACGCCGGACATGGCGGTGAAGATCACCTCGAAGAAGGCGATGTCCGGGTGGGCGTCCAGGAAGCGGCGGGCTTCTTCCGGGCTGGCGATGGCGCCGCCAATGAGAAGGGCTGGGTCGGACAAGTGGGCTCCAATCACGGCCGCACCCCCTGCGGCCTGGCCCGGGGCGAAGAAATCCAGCCCAGGGTCTGTGATCACTTTCTGGCGCAATGGAAGGGGGTGTCAAGCCGGCGAGGGCCACGTTGGCGCAAGAGCCGCCGCGCCGCCTGTAAATTGTTTCACATGGACGACGCTTTGGGCGAAGGCTCTCCGGCGTCGCGCGTGCAGTCCGTCGCATTCTGTGATCGCAGAATGGTGACCAAGGCTCCCCTCGTGACAAGAGGGATCGAGATAGGGTCTAGATGCGCGGCGCCCGCCGCCATGGAGCCGAGTAGATGACCACGTTGAAGGTGAGGGCTGGTCCGTTCGATTTTCTGGCGCGGTTGGAAACGGCCTTGGCGCCGCGGACCTGCGCCTACGTCGAGACCCTGCTGCCCTACACCGCCCAACTGGTGCATGTGCGATGGAGCGGCGAGGGTTGCTGGGTTCCCCTCGGCGATCAGGCCCTGGACCTGCCGGCCGAAAACGCGACCAGCTATCCCGCCATCGGCCAGGCGCTCTTCTATCCCGGCGGCTTCAGCGAGACGGAAATCCTCATCGCCTATGGGCCGGTCCGGTTCGCCAGCAAGCTTGGCCAACTGGCCGGCAATCACTTCCTGACGATCACGGAGGGCCTGGATCAACTGCCGGCGCTTGGGCGTCTGACCCTGTGGGAAGGCGCGCAGTCGCTGAGCCTTGCTCGCGCCTAGGCTTTCACCGGTGGTGAGCGATCACCATCCACAGCCCCGCCCAGACAGCCGTATTTGCGATCAGCGCGCCCATCAGGCGCCAGTTGAGCCGCTGCTCCACGCGCGGGCGCACCTGGCCTTGGCCGTGGGCGCCGTGAAACGCATCATGGGAAAGCGATACCATCGACGCCATCCTCCTGGCTCGTAAACGGCGCCAGACCCAGGCTTGTTCCGACAAGGCCCCATGCCGCTGAATTGTCGCCGCGCGCGGAACCGGCTCGCGGGGTTTCTGTTAGGCGAGGATGGCCCAGGTCGCGTTCGCATGGTCGGATCCTTCGCCCGAATTGGAGGCGGCGAACGATCTCGTTCACGTCAGCCCCGACGATGTCGGCTTCACCCGCCGGCCGTCCGGTCGCGGTTTCCGCTATTTCGACTGGGACGGCCGGCCAGTCACTGATCCGGCCCTGGTCGGGCGGCTGAAGGCCCTGGTCATCCCGCCGGCTTGGCGCAAGGTCTGGATCTGCCCCACCCCGAACGGCCACCTGCAGGCCATGGGCTATGACGAGAAGGGGCGGCGGCAATACATCTACCACCCGCGCTTTCGCGCCCTGCGCGCCGCCGCCAAGTACAACCACCTGATCACCTTCGGCGAAGCCCTGCCGGCGCTGCGGGAGCGGATCGCCGCCGACATGCGCCGGCCGGCCCGAAGCCGCTGCGCGGTGCTGGCCGCCGTGGTCCATCTGCTCGAGACCACCATGATCCGCGTCGGCGGCGCCGAATACGCCCGGCGCAACGGCAGCTTCGGCCTGACCACCCTGCGGCGCCGTCATGTGAAGGTTGAGGGGACCGAACTGCGCTTCCAGTTCAAGGGCAAGAGCGGCAAGCAGTGGCGGCTCAGCATCCGCAATCGCCGGGTCGCCAACATCCTGAAGGCGCTTCAGGACCTGCCCGGCCAGCATCTGTTCCAGTATCTGGACGAGGCGGGCGAACGACAGACGGTGGCCTCCACTGACGTCAACGCCTATCTGAAGGCGGCCAGCGGCGAGAACATCACCGCCAAGGATTTCCGCACCTGGAACGGCACCGTGCTGGCGGTGAGCGCCCTGATGGCGGAAGAGGCCTGCGATACCGCCGCCGCGCGCAAGCGGGCGCTGAACCGGGCCATCGCCCAAGTCGCTAGCCGGCTCGGCAATACGGTGTCGGTTTGCCGGGAATGCTACATCCATCCGGCGATCGGCGAAGCCTGGCTGGGCGAGGGCCTGGTGCTTGACGTCGATGCCGCCCTGCCGGGGCTGGAGCCGGAGGAGGCGGCGGTGCTGGCCTTCCTGCGCGGCCGCGTGGCCGGCGCCACCGCCTCGGCCTGACGAGGCTCGCCCATGGCCCGCCGCAGCCTCGCCACCTATCAGGCCAAGCGTGATTTCCACGTCACCGCCGAACCGTCGGGCGATGTCGAGGTCGCCGCCGCTCAACGCGCCCGCTTCGTGATTCAGAAACATGCCGCCAGCCGGCTGCACTATGACCTTCGGCTGGAGCATCAGGGCGTCTTCCTGTCCTGGGCGGTGACGCGGGGTCCGTCGCTCGATCCGCACGACCGCCGTCTGGCGGTGCAGGTGGAGGACCACCCCATCGCCTATGGCGATTTCGAGGGAACCATCCCCAAGGGCCAGTACGGCGGCGGCACGGTGATGCTGTGGGACCGCGGCTGGTGGGCGCCGGAACCAGGCTTCGACATCGACAGGGGTCTGAAGCGGGGCGAACTGAAGATCGTCTTCGACGGCGAGCGGATGAAGGGCGGCTGGGTTCTGGTGCGGCTCAAGCCCGACAGCGACCGGGACAAGCATGCGAACTGGCTGCTGATCAAACACCGTGACGAGTACGCCAAGGAAGGCGACAAAGACTTCCTGGAGGAGACTGCATCCTCCGTCGCCTCGGGCCGCGCCATGGACGACATCGCCGCCGGAAAGGGCAGGGCGCCGAAACCCTTCATCACCGCCAAGACGCGTAAGGCCGATGCGGTGTGGAACAGCAAGACAGCTGACGGCGAAGCGTCGGCGAAAGCCGCGCCCAAGCAAAAGGCGGCCCCGCGAAAGGCGCCTAAACCCTCGGGCCCGATGCCCGACTTCATCCCGCCGCAGCTGGCCAAGCGCGTCGATCGCCCGCCCGGCGGCGAGGGCTGGGCGCATGAGATCAAGTTCGATGGCTACCGGATGCAGATGCGCATCGAAGGCGGCAAAGTGCGCTTGCGCACCCGTGCCGGCCTCGATTGGACCGACCGGTTCGCCGCCATCGCCAAGGCCGGCGCGGGCCTGCCAGACGCGATCATCGATGGCGAGATCGTCGCCCTGGACGCCCACGGCTCCCCCGACTTCGCCGGCCTGCAGGCCGCTCTGTCGGAAGAGCAGACCGACGACCTGATCTTCTTCGTCTTCGACCTGCTGTTTGACGGCGGCGAGGATCTGCGCAAGGCGCCGCTCCATGAGCGCAAACATCGGCTGAAGGCCTTGCTGGGCGATGACGACCAGCGCCTGCGCTATGTCGAGCACTTCACCAACGGCGGCGACGCGGTGCTGAGCTCCGCCTGCCGGATGTCGCTGGAAGGCATCGTCTCCAAGGACCTCGACGCGCCCTATCGCTCCGGCCGAAGCGAGACCTGGCTCAAGTCCAAGTGCCGGGCGGGGCATGAGGTGGTGCTGGGCGGCTGGACCACCACCGGCTCGGCCTTCCGCTCCCTGATCGCCGGCGTCTGGCGCGATGGCCACCTGGTCCATGTCGGCCGGATCGGCACAGGCTACGGCCGCGAGACGGTCAAACGGCTGCTGCCGAAGCTGCAGGCCCTGGAGGCGGACAGGTCGCCGTTCACCGGTCCCGGCGCGCCGCGCGACGCCGCCAACATCCATTGGCTCAAGCCGGAGCTGGTGGCCGAGATCGAATACGCCGGCTTCACCGGCGACGGCGCGATCCGTCAGGCCTCGTTCAAGGGCCTGCGCGAGGACAAGCCTGCCGCCGAGGTCGAGGCCGAGACGCCGGAGCCGGTGGAGACGGCCGAGCTGGCCAAGCCGCGGCCATCGACGGTCAAGCCGGCCCAGGGCGGCCCGTCCGTGGTGCTGGGGGTAACCTTGTCGAAGCCGGACAAGGTGCTGTGGCCGGCCGATGGCGACGAGCCGCCGGCGACCAAGCTCGACCTGGTCCGCTATTACGAGGCGGTGGGCGAATGGATGATGCCCCACATCGCCGGGCGGCCCTGCTCCATCGTCCGCACGCCTGATGGCATCGACGGCGAGCGCTTCTTCCAGCGCCACGCCATGAAGGGCCAATCCAATCTGATCGAGCAGGTGACGGTACGCGGCGATCGCCAGCCCTATCTGCAGATCGATCGCATCGAAGGCCTGATCGCCGCCGCCCAGGTCGCGGCGACGGAGCTGCATCCGTGGAACTGCCTGCCCGGCGAACCGGAAATCCCCGGCCGGCTGGTGTTCGACCTCGACCCCGCGCCGGACGTGGCATTCGAGGCGGTGATCGACGGCGCCAAGGAGGTTCGCGAGCGGCTGCAGGCTCTGGGGTTGATCGCCTTCTGCAAGACCACCGGCGGCAAGGGGCTGCACGTGGTCACACCGCTGAAGGCCGGCAGGACCAAACTCGATTGGCCCGCCGCCAAAGCTTTCGCCCGCGACGTCTGCCAGCGCATGGCCGCAGACAGTCCCGACCGCTACCTGATCAGCATGGCCAAGGCCCAGCGCGGCGGGAAGATTTTCCTCGACTACCTGCGCAACGACCGCACCAGCACGGCCGTGGCCCCGCTATCGACGCGGGCGCGGTCGGGCGCGACGGTGTCGATGCCGCTGGCCTGGAGCCAGGTGAGGAAGGGGCTGGATCCGAAGCGATACACGATCCGCACGGTTCCGGCCTTGCTGCCCAAGGTGGACGGCTGGGATGGGTATGACGACGGCGCGCGGGATTTGGGCGCGGCGATCAGGAAATTGGGGAAGAAGGTTTAGAACCGGCGGCCTTGCTTAATTGCTCCCCCGCTGGGGGAGCCCGTCGGCGAAGCCGACTGAGGGGGCGAGTCGTCGGCATGGCCTCAGGCGCGGCGAGGCCCCCTCCACCGCTTCGCGGTCCCCTCGGCGTGTACGCCTCGACCCCCAACGGGGGAGGAATTGGAGTCTCGCGGATCAATCGCGATTTATCCCCCCAGTCGCCAAACCAGCGCAATCAACGGCGCGCCCACAAAGATCACCAGCGCCGACAACGGCAATCCCAGCCGCCAATAGTCGCCGAACCGGTAGCCTCCAGGCCCCATGACCAGGGTGTTGCACTGGTGGCCGACCGGAGTGAGGAAATCGCAGCCGGCGCCCGTGGCCACCGCCATCAGGAAGGGGTCGGGGTTCAGGTGCAGCTTGTGCGCCAGGGCCACGCCGATGGGCGCCAGCACCAGGACGGTGGGCGCATTGTGCAGGAAGGGCGAGCAGGCCATCGCCGTCACCATCAGGGCGCCGAGGGCCACCAGCGGTGGAACCGCGTGCAACACGCCGGCCAGGCCGCCGGCGATCAGGTCCGCGCCGCCGGTCTGGCGCACCGCCTCGCTGAGCGGGGTCAGGGCGCCGATCAGCACCAGCACCTGGGCGTCCAGCGAGTCATAGGCCTCTCGCATCGAAATCGCGCCCACCGCCACGATGGCCACGGCGGCGGCGAAGAAGGCGATGGCGACCGGGACGACATTGACCGCCACCAGCACCATGGCGATGGCCAGGATGATCACCGGGCTGTAGCGATGCCTGACGCCCCCCAGGCGCTGGCTGCGTTCGGCCAGCGGCAGCACGCCCAGGGTCTTCATGGCGTCCGGCAGCGCCCGTTCACCGGCCTGCAGCACCAGCACGTCGCCGGCCTTCAGGGTCACATCGCGCAGCCGCTTGACGATGCGCTCGCCAGCGCGTCCGACCGCCAGGATGTTGACCCCGAACCGCTGTTGCATCCGCAGGCGCTGCGCCGAGGCGCCGACCAGGACCGAGCGGGACTGCACCACGGCCTCGACCGACCGCATTTCCTCCCTGGCCTCGGACTTATCGACCTCCTTGCCGTGGCGGGCCGCAACCAGGGGCGTGCGGGCCAGGATGCGGTCCAGGCCTTCCTGATCGCCTTCCAGCACCAATGTGTCGCCGGGTCTCAAGCGCGCGCCCGGGCGGGGCTGGCGGGCGCGGGACTTGTAGACCAGGGCGGTCGCGGTGACGCCGTCGGCCTTCAGGTTCAGGTCGCCCAGGGTGGCGAAGCTCGCCGGCCAGTCCTCCGGCACGGTGACCTCGGTGGAGTAGGGCGCGTTGGCGACGACCTCGCCCAGGTCCGCGCGGCCTTGCCGGTTGGTGGGCAACAGCCGCCAGCCGAAGCTGACGAAGACCAGCCCCAGCGCGGTCAGCACCAGGCCCACCGGCGCAAAGTCGAACATGCCGAAGGGCTTGCCCAGACTGTCCTGGCGCACCTGGCTGACGATGATGTTGGTGGACGTGCCGACCAGGGTCACCAGCCCGCCGAGCAGGGACATGAAGGACATCGGCATCAGCAGGGACGAGGGCGAGGTCTTGGTCTTGCGCGCCACCTGGAGGGCGATCGGTATCAGGATGGCCAGGGCGCCGACGTTCTTGGTGGGCATGGACAGCAGGGCCGTGGCGCCGGCGAGGACGGGAACCTGGGTTTGCGGCGTCTTCAGCCGTGAGAGCAGCGGCTGCATGACGCGTTCGATCAGGCCCGACTGGGCGACGGCGGCGCTGATCACCAGGGCCGAGGCGATGATCACCACCACATCGCTGGTGAAGCCAGAGAAGGCGGCCTTGGCGGGCACGACCCCGGTCAGGACACCGATCACGAGGGCGCAGATCGCCACCAGATCATAACGGAACCGCCCCCAGGCAAAGAGAACGACGGCCCCGCCGATGATCGCGAAGGCGAGCGCTTGATGCGGGGTCATGACGATCTCCGGTGGCCATCACGGCAACGCTTGAGACGGTGGATGGGCTGCATCGATCGCGCTGGCCCGCGAGCGAAGCGAAGACAGGGGGAGGTGGCAAAGGCCGAAGCGCAGCGAAGGGTTTTGACGGTGGGGGCCACCGACCGTGCAGCCCGCTCCTGCGTTCGCGAATCAGCTCGCCTTGCGCGGCGCCTGCTTCGCGCGAGCAGCCGGCTTGGCCTTCCCGGCCTTCCCGCCCAGGCTTTGCCTCAGCGCCGCCATCAGATCGACCACCTTGCCGTCATCCGGCGCCGGCGCCGTGACCTTGCGGCCCTTGCCGGCGCGTTTTTCATCGATCAGGTCCCGCAGGGCGTCTTCGTAGCGGTCGTTGAACTGGCTAGGGTCGAACCTGCCTTCCTGCTGTTCGATGATCTTCTCGGCGATTGCGATCATCTTCGGATCGGCCTTCCTGTCGGGGATGTCGTCGAAGAAGTCGGCCGGATCGCGCACCTCGTCGTGGGTGCGCAGGGACCAGGCGACCATGCCGGTATCGCGGGGCTCCATGGCCAGCATCCGCTCGCGCTGGTGCATCACCACCCGGCCCAGGGCGATGCGGTTGGTCCGCTCCATCGCCTCGCGGATCACGGTGAAGGCCTCGATGGCGAGCTTGCCGTCGGGCGCCAGGAAGTAGGGGTTGTCCCAGTAGAGCCGGTCGATGCTGCCCGCCTCGACGAAGCGTTCGATATCGATCGTCTTGGTGCTTTCCAGCCGCACGTCGTCGATCTCATCCGGAGTCAGGACGATGTATTCGCCCTTCTCGTACTCATAGCCCTTGACCAGGTCGGTCCGCTCGACCGGCCCCAGGTCCGGGTCGGTGGGGATCATGCGGATGCGGTTGTGGGTCTTCTTGTGCAGCATGTTGAAGTGCACTTCACCGCCAGGCTGGGTCGCGGTGTAGAGAGCGACCGGACAGGTCACCAGCGACAGGCGCAAATGCCCCTGCCAGGTCGGTCGAGCGGCCATGGGAGCCTCCGGGAAAGTGACGCCTTTCCGAGACTAACGCCGCGCGCGGCTTGGCCGTTGCGGCGCCCCGTCGCCATGTTAGAGCGAGCCATGCGCCAGACCACGACCATCTTCCGGCTTCAGACCAAGGGCAGGGGCTTGTCGGAGATTACCGACGCGGTGACTCACTGGTGTAACGAACAGGGGTTCGAGACCGGCCTGCTGACCCTGTTCTGCCGCCACACCTCGGCGTCGCTGCTGATCCAGGAGAATGCGGCGCGCGAAGTGCGGGCCGATCTGGAAGCCTTTTTCGACAAGATCGCGCCGGAAGACCCGAACGCCTACGCTCACGACGACGAAGGTCCCGACGATATGCCGGCTCATCTGCGCACGGCCCTGACCGGGGTGCAGCTGTCGATTCCGCTGATGCGGGGCCGGCTGGCTCTGGGGACTTGGCAGGGAATCTACCTGTTCGAACACCGCCGCCGTCCGCATCCGCGGGAGGTGGCGGCGCATCTGATCGGCGACTGAAGCGGAGTTTCGACCTCGCTCACCGCCGTCGCAATCATTGAGCCCGAGGGGACTCTAGTCCTTGAATGGATATTCCTTCGGGCCGATACAGCCGCCGCTGGATTGCAGGCAGATGATCGCGAGAACGTTACGCTCACCGTAAGTGGATTGGAGTTGCTTGTTGACGCAAGCAACAACCATTTCGGCCCACTGGTCCATGTAGGTTGATACCTTTGACTCCGCGATGCGCTGCGGGATTGTTTTGTTCTCCGCATCCATCTTGCTCACCGTTTCTAGGCAATCGGTGCGGATCGGATCAATTTCGCGCAGCCGCCCAGTCTCGATATGAAAGGGGTATGGCTTGTGGGTCTTGTGATCCCATTGCTCATAAACCCAAACATACCGGGTCTCGGATGCGAGAGGTTTGCCCTCGGCTCCATCATTAGTATTGTAGACTCGCAGTTGGCGATAAAACTCAGTCTTGCTCACTGTCGGTTCATCGGCGATCTCGGGCGCCAGAGGATGCGGCATGGATTGGGCCGCAGGCCCGATTGCTGCTGGAGTCTGCTGTGATTGAGCCGACGTGGCGGCGAGCGCAAGCCACCCAAGCAGCGACGTGGCGCATGCGATCGGAACGGCAGGCTGTCGAGCCAGCGCCGTAAAAATATTCGCCATCGGAGCGCCCCCCAACGGCGATAGTCGGCGACCTGCAAAGCGCATGCAACTGCAAAGCATGCGTCCGATCCATTCCATTCTGCCACGAACGGGGCCGGCTACCCCGCCACGATCAGGGCCAATGGGCCTTTGCAGGCAAACTCATGACGGCCGGGGCCGACCTGAAAGACGGTCTCGTGCGCCGCGCCGCCGATGCGCTGGCCCGCCGAGCGGATGATCTGGTCGGCGCTGCAGGCGACGCGCACCGTGGCTACGGCGCCCCCGGGAACTTCGACCGTCTGGACCACCCCGTCACCATTTCTGCGCCAGCTCGAGCCGACCTTGCCGCGAACGGTCTCGATCGTGGCGTCCACATGATCCAGGCCTCCCGGCATGACCGGCCGGATGTCGATCTCGCCATAACCTGGCGTCGCCGGGCGAATGCCGGCCAGGCCCTGGTAGAACCAGGCGCTGATAGAGCCGAAATAGTGGTGGTCCCAGGAGCGTGAGGCCAGGCTCCAGCCCTCGGGCATGGTCGAGAGGCCGTTCTTGATCCACCAGCCCCAGCTCGGCTCGCTGGTCTGGGTGGCGACCCGGTAGGCGACGTCCGCGTGGCCGTGATCGCTGAGCAGGCCGAGCAGGTATTTGGCGGCGTAGACGCCGACGCCGGGGTGGTAGCCGCGCGCCTTCAGGTCGTCGGCCAGATGGTCGGCGACGGCCTGTTCCTGTCCAGCCGGAACCATGCCGAAGGCCAGCGGTAAGACATTCTGACTTTCCGCATAGGCCTTGGACTGGCCGTCCGGAGCCAGGGTGCGGTAGAGGCCGCGGGCCGCGTCCCAGTATTTGCGATTGTAGGCATCTCGCACCTGGCTCGCGAGTGCATGGTACTTGGTGGCGTCTGCCGAGCGTCCGAGCACGTCGGCGTTCTTGGCCAGCCGGTCGATCATGTAGAAGAAGTAGGCCGAGGCGGTGGCGTCGATTCCGCCGTCGTAGGCCGGAGCGCCGTATTCGCCGAGGCCGCGATCGTAACGGAAGTCGGGGGCGGTGATGAAGGTTGCGGTGTAATTGACCAGCCGTTTCTGGGTCTCGAACATCCGCTCCAGGATGCGGACATCGCCATACTGTTCGTACATGGCCTGCGGCAGGACGAAGGTCGCCGCGTCCCAGGACGGGGTCGGTCCCCAGATCATCGCCCAGCCCGGGGTGTTCTCGTAGCCGTAGAGGGGTGTGGAGGGGACGATCTCCGGGATCTCGCCCTTGTCCGACTGGGCGTCGCGGAAGTCGGCCATCCACTTGGTCCAGACCCGCGCCACGTCAAAGTTGAGGATGGCCGCCTGGGCCGAGGCCTGGGCGTCGCCGGTCCAGCCGTTCTTCTCGTAAGTGGGCGTGTCGGTCTGATAGCCGTCCATATTGTTGAGCAGGGTGTCTCGCGCAGCGGCCTGGATGGCGTTCAGCAGCGGATTGGAGCTCTCGAAAGCGCCCGTGCTGGCGACGTTCGAGTGGATGCGTTCGCCGGTCAGCGCGGCCAGCGTCGGCGCGCCGGGAAAGCCCTCGACCTGAACATAGCGGAAGCCCTTGTAGCTGAAGCTGGGCGACCAGTGTTCCACGCCCTGGCCGGACAGGGTGTAGCGGTCGGTCTGCATCTGGCTGTCGATCAGGCGGTTGAAAGCCTCCACCGAACCGTCCGGCTTGAGCTTCTCGCCCTGGACCAGGCTGACGGTCTGGCCCGCCGGACCGGAGACCGTCAGGTTCAGCCGGCCGGCGAAGATGCGGCCGAAGTCGAATACATAGACCCCCGGCGCGATGGCCTTCACCGACTGGGGCTTCAGGGCGTCCAGCGGCGCGATGGGCTCCATGCTCGCGTCCACCAGGGCGCCGGCGGGGCCCGGTCGCACCGTGGCGCTGGCCCAGCCCGCGTCGTCGAAACCCGCGTCCTGCCAGCCCTTGATCTCGCGCCGGGCGTCGTAGCGTTCGCCGGCGTGGATGGAGTCGTGCAGGGTCGGTCCGTCCGTGGTCTTCCACGCACCATCGGTGGTGATGACCTGCCGGGTCCCGTCGCGATAGACGATCTCCAGTTGGGCCAGCAGCGCCGGCTCGGCATGCCAGGGCGCCTGGTGGAAATACCACTCGTTGGGCTCAGCGAGGCCATACCAGCCACGCCCCAGCTCCGCCGCCAGGGCGTTATGGCCAGGACGGACCAGGGCCGTGACGTCGTAGGCGCGGGTCAGGACACGCTTGCTGTAGTCGGTGAACCCACTGGCCAGGGCCGAGGCGCCCACCGGCGCGCCATTCAGGCTAAGCTTCGGCCAGCCCGCGCCGGCCACATAGAGCCTCGCCTGCGCGATGGGTCCGTGGTCGGCCACGAAGGCGCGCCGCAGCAAGGGGGCAGGGGCGCCGATGGGCAGGACGATGTCCTTGTTGAGCTCCAGCGATGCGACCGAAAGGCCGTCCGCCGTCACCCGCCCGCCGCTGAAGGGATTGTCGCCGCCGGCGAAGTCTGTGGCGAAGTCCCCCGCGCCAGACCCGCTTGCCGAGACGGCGTGAATGGTCGCCGCGCCCGGCTCGGAGGCCGAGAAGCCGATCGTGCCGGAGGCTTGTGATGCGTCCTGAAGGCTATCGACCTGTGCTCCATCGAGGGCGGTGGTGATGGCGCCGCCCTTGGCCGTGATCACCAGCCTGTGCCGGCGGCCGGCAAGGCCGTCGGGTAGGGGGATGCGCTTCAGAGTCGTGGTTGTGGTCGCCGAGTTGGTCCCGCCGGGATAGTGGCGCACCTGCTCGAGCAGGGCCGCGTGGCCATCGCCGGCCTCGATCCGCCAGACATAGGTCTCGCCGAAGGTCTTGCCGACCGGGCGGGCGCGGAACAGCACATCCAGCGCATGGCCGGTCAGGGTGAAGTCGGTGGTGAGCACCAGGTCCGACCAGTCGTGGTCCAGCTGGGTGCGTCCGCCGATCCACTGGCCGGTCCAGTCGCGGCGGTCCGTGAGGCCCATCTCCCACCACGACGCCGCGCTCCAGGCCGAGGGTCGGCCCGCTGCGTCCCAGGTGCGCACCCGCCACTGGTAGCGGTGACGGGAGGCGAGGGCGGGGCCGCTGTAGACGGCTTGCGGCGCCTCGTCGCCGGCGACCTTGCCGCTGTCCCAGACGAGAACAGGCCGATTTTGACCCCGCTCATCCCCGCGAAGGCGGGGGCCCAAGGGACTGTCACAGGCCGACCGCCCAGTCGCCTGGGTCCCCGCCTTCGCGGGGATGAGCGGCTTAAGATGCTGACTTGGTTTGCCGCCACTGCAGGCCAAGCCAATATCCGAGACACGCACCTCATAGGCGCCTTGCCGACTGGCGGGTAGCTTCCACATCAGGCGCGGTGCGACGACGTCCAGGCCGATGGGCTGGGTCGCGTATTCGACCCTGAGATCGAACGGCGCAGTGCGTGTCATCGCCGCCGCGCTTCCGCCGGCCAGCGCCGGGACACAGACGCCGAGTGTGAGGGCGAGGCTGGCGGCATGGCGGCGGGTGATCATGTTGGAAGCAGACACCGAAACGCGCCGCATCCCTATCCCGCTCAGCCGGCCGACCTGGCGAGCTTGCAGGAGAAGTTGGCCGCGTCGGTCGCTGCGCCCTTGCCGGAATACTGCGCCGTCTGGGGGTAGGGGCAGAGCGGCCGGCTCTTGATCGCCGGACCGGCGGGCAGGCCGACATAGGCCAGCAGATCGTTGCCGAACTTCTTGGCGACGATGCTCTGCGGCGCCGTCCCGTGTTCGGTCCAGCCCTCCAGCGACGCCAGGGTATCGAAGGTGTTGGGGCCGGGGCCGGTCAGGCAGTGGCCCATGCCGGGAACCATGAACAGCCGCACCATGCTTTGCGCTCTGGTCTCGCCCAGGCTGGCCCGCACCCGCCCGTAGTAGGCGATGGTGGCCTGGGCCGGGATCGCGGCGTCGGCCCAGCCATGGTACATGATCAGCCTGCCGCCGCGCTTGGCAAAGGCGCTCAGGTCCGGGTTGTCGGAGTCCAGCACGGCCGCAAGATCGCGGTGGGCGCGGGCGAAATCCTCATGCAGGTGGAAGTCGGCCAGGGTCCAGGTCGGGTCGCTAAAGACCATGTCCTTGTAGAAGGCGGTGGCGAAGCGGCCGTGCTGGCCCTTGGCGCCGGTGATCCAGACGTTCCAGGTGCCTGACTGGGCTTCGGAGCCGGGGGTGTAGCCGGGGAAGATGTGCGCGCCGGTCTTGGGATCGACTGGGCCGCTGTAGAGTTTGCGCGCCGCCGCGATCTCACCGTCGCTCAGGCATTTGGCGGTGTCGCCGCCGGACTTGCAGCGCAGGGCCTCTGGCTTGAAATGGCAGGCGCGAGGATCGTCAAAATAGCCGTCCTTCAGCGGGTCGAGCGACGCGCACTGCGACTGCGCCGCGGCCTGGATCAGGGCCAGCTTGGCTTCGGGAAGGCCATTGGCGGCCTGCCCGTCCCAGGCGAAGGCGGTCATCAGGTGGGTCCAGGCGTTGGCGGGGGCGCCGGCGATGATCCCGTCATAGTCGCCGGGGAACTTCTCGGCCTCCATCAGGGCCTCGCGGCCGCCGTCGGAGCAGCCCTGGAAATAGGCGTGGGTCGGCTTGGCCTGGTAGTAGGCCGAGATCAGCGCCTTGGCGGCGTCGGCGGTCAGGTGGTTGGCCCGCCAGCCGAAATCCTTGATCTTTTCCGGATGGCCCAGAGCCCAGCTGGCGTCGATGTCGCCCTGGCTGACGTGGCCCATGTCCGTCCCGGCGGCGGCATAGCCCTTGGCCAGGGCCGGCCGCATGGTCAGGAAGGGGCTGAGCAGGCCGCCGCCATAGCCGCCGTTGCCGGCGCCCAGCAGCTTGCCGTTCCAGCCCGCCTTGGCCGGCAGCCAGACCTCGATTTGGATATTGGAGTCTGGCGTCGGCGTCAGGGTGGCCTTCACCCGGCAAAAGGCCATCGGCGCCGGCAGGCCCGGCTGGCCCTTGGCTAGGGTGATGGGGCTGCCCGCCGGCGTGTCGCTGGCCTCATCGACATGGCCCCCCGGCAGGGTGGCGTGAACCAGATCCGCACACCCCGTCTCGGCCCTCGCGCGTCCACCGATGGCGATGGCGCCCAGGAAGGCGGTGGCGAGGGTCAAGGCGAGATGGCGACGGATCACGGCAATAGTCCTTCAGATCAACAATTTACGAGAAACGAGACGCCTAGAACTTCTTGTGCAGGCCCAGATTGACGAACCGGCCCAAGGTCGAGCCGTTGCCGATGCCGCCGCTGATATTCTCGAAGGCAGGGTTCTGGTCGAACACATTGTCGATGTTCAGGGTCAGCAAGGTATCGTGCAACAGGGCAGGCCCGCCGACGAAATTGTAGGCGAGGTAGAGGTTGACCGGATCGAAGGCGCCGACGTGGGTCTGATTGGCCACCCCCGCGACATTGAAGCCGGCGGTATAGTCGATCGACGCCCTCGCGGTGAACGGCCCGACCATCGCTCCGAGCGAGCCGGTGAGGCTGAGCCGGCTGACGCCTTGTGTCAGCTCGTTGAACAGCGCCGACTCCCCGGGCGCCTGATTGTTGCGGTCCAGCGTGTAGGTGCCGCTGAAGCCGGCCTGCAGTTGGCCGAACGAGGTGGGGTAGGCGTAGCTGGCGTTGAAATCGAGCCCGTCGAGGAACTCGTTGCCCAGGTTCTTCCGCCGCGCATCGATGATGATGTAGGGCGAAAGAGCCGGACCGGCGGCGTAGAGGGCGGCGATGCTCGGAGCGCCGTTGACGATCTTGTTGCCCACCAGGGCCTGGGCCTGCGCCTGCGTCGGGTTGACGATGTAGTACTGGGCATAGGCCGGCGTGGTGAACATCAGCGGGCTGGTGAAGGGCACAAGGCCGATCTCCTTGTAGACCGAGGCGTTCCAGTAGGTGACGCTGAGGTCCAGGCCGGGAACCTGGTCCGGACGCCAGTCGCCGCCGACCGAATAGGTATGGGCCGTCTGCGGCTTCAGGCCCGGCGTGCCCCCGGCCAGGACGATGGTCGGGCGGAAGAAGTTGAGGAAGGAATCCCCCGGCTTGATGAAGGGACTGATGCTGATCACCTCGGCGCGGGTGTCCACCGCGCCAGTGGAGTCGGCGAGGCTGGGGGCATTGAATGAGGTGCCGTAGTTGCCGCGAATGGTGAAGCCGTGGAACGGCTCATAGGTGAAGCCGACCTTCGGGTTCGTTGTACCGCCAAAGTCGCTGTACTGGTCGTGCCGCAGCGACAGATCGAGGCTCAGGGCCTGAACGCCGGTGAAGCTGTTGCCGGAGCCGACGATGGGGATCAGCAGTTCGCCGAATTCCGCCAGCACATTGCGTGAGGCGTTGGCCGTCGCCGCGCCGGTCAGGTCGCCGGGGGCGGCCGTGGCGAACAGGGCGTCGCTGCTCTGGTAGCTATACTGCATCCCAACGGCCAGCCGCAGCTCTCCGCCCGGCAGGCTCATCAGCGGCCCATCGACGATCACCCGCCCTTCGGCCAGTTGCTGGATGTTGCGGCCGTAGTCTTCGTAGTTGTGGATCGCGTTCAGGACCGCGGAATTGGTCTGGCCCAGGTCATAGGGGTCGAGCGCCGTGGCGGTGGTGGTCCCGGCCAGGGCGGCCGATTCCGCCACCGCGTTGATCTGCGGCTCATGCACCTGGGTGTCGCTGCGGCCGTAGTTGGCCAGGAACTTGGCTTCCCAGCCATTGCCGACTTCATAGGTCAGGGTGGGCGTGATGCCGAACTCATCCAGGTTGGTCGAGTTGGTCACCGTGTTTCCGTAGACGCTGGCGTAGCTATAGGAGGCGCTCTCGGCCAGCGCGCCGCCGATGGACTGGAAGTAGGGATTGAGGGCGGTGATGGTCGCGCCGGTGGTGGCGTCCTGCGGGCTGACCGAGCGGGTCAGGCGGTCGGTCCAATAGCCGGTGACCTCGAACTTCAGCCGGCTGCTCAGGTCCTGATTGCCCGAAATGAACAGGGTGTTCTGCTGCTCGGACGGCACGAGATCGTTGTACAGGTCCGTGTCGCACTGGTTGAGGGTGTTGGGCGCGAGACCCGGCAGGGCGTAGTTGACTCCGTTGGCGGTGATGTTGCCGGGGTTGCAGGCGTCGCCGCGGAAGTCCGAACCGCCTTTGGACGTCAGGTTCTGGCGGTAGTAGCTGCGATCCCCGCCGAGCAGGTCGGTGTTGGAGCGGTAGTCGTAGGACAGCATGAGCGAGCCGCCATCCCAGCGGTGGCCGCCGGTGACGTTGACCTCGTCCGCCTCATAGTTGTCGGCGAAGCCGACATGGGCGTCGGCCTCGACCCCTTCCATGTTCTTGCGGGTGATGAAGTTGATGATCCCGCCCAAGGCGTCGGCGCCGTAAAGGGACGAGCCGCCGTCCGGCATCACCTCGACCCGCTGAATGACGCCGGGCGGGATGATGCCCGCGTCGGGGGTGGTCTGCAGCACGCCGGCGCCGACCAGATTGTGGCCGTCCAGCAGCACCAATGTGGTGGTGCCCCCCGCCGCGCCGATGTTGCGGATGTTGGGGCGGATGGTGGAGATGCCGACGGTGGTGCCTACGGTCGGCACGGAGTTGAACTGGGTGGTGACAACCGGGATGGTGGACAGGATCTGATCGGTCGACATGGCGCCGGTGGAGACGATGTCGGTGTGGGTGACCGCGAGTACATTGGTGCCGACCGGGGCGACGCCGCGGATCAGGGTGCCGGTGACGATCACTTCGCCAACCTCGGTAGCGGACTTGGCGGCTTTCGCGGGCGGCGGCTGGGACGAGACATCCGTCCCGCCCGGAACCTGAGCCGCGGCGGTGGTGGCGGCAAGCGCGACGGCGGCGCCGCTCATCAGCAAGATTTTGAATTTCAACATGGATTTCCCCCAGTTCTGGTTAACCCGGACCTATTCAGTGTCCGGCGTAGTGAGTGGTGATGGCGTCCAGCGCCGGTGAGCCGGCCTTGGCCGCTTCGGCCTTGGCCTCGGGTGTGATGGCGAGCAGTTGGTCGCCCTCGTCCGAATAGGCGGGCCAGCGCGGCAGGCCGGGGCCGTTGGGATCGCCGGTCTTGGCGAAGTTGGTCCAATAGCCGCCCATCAGGTCGGCGGCGGCGCGGTCCTCGGGATCGGCCGTGGTGTTGCCGAACACAAAGGGCAGCTCGGACGCGTGCGGCGCCCCATGGCCATTGCGGCCGGCGTGGGCGACATAGCCGAACCGGTAGAGGTAGCTCGGCTGACCCGTACGCGCCGCGAAGCTGGCCAGGGCGCGGGCCGGTTCGGTGAAGTTGAGGTCGCTGGCGAAGTGGGCGTGGAAGGCGCCTGTGGAGCCATAGGCCGCGACCACGGCCGGCTTGTCGGCGCCCAGCACGGCGGCGGCTTTCTCGGTCATCGGGGTCAGCAAGATGCCCGGCACCACGCCCAGTTCGTCGCTGTTGGAGCCGACCAGATAGGGGACCTTGGCCAGGTGGCCGGCGGCGAAGCCTTGCGCCACCTCTTCGCGGACCAGGCGTCCGTCCAGGATCGGCCCAGAGTAGGTGTCGGCTTCGGGCGAGAACATGTTGATCCCGCCCAGCACCTTGGCGGCGGGAATTGTACGCAGGGCGGCGGGATCGTCGGCGGTCACCTGGGCCTTGGCGGCGAAGGCCTTGCCGATGGCCTCGGCCTCGCCGAGGGGCTTCCAAGGATTGCGGCCGCCGCCGGACTCGGCGATGGCCTTTGCAAACAGGCCGTCGGCCGCTGGCGACAGCATCAGCCGGTTGACCGACTCCCCGCCGGAGGATTCGCCGAAGATGGTGACGTTGCTCGCATCGCCGCCGAAGGCCGCGATATTGGCCTTCACCCACTTCAGCACCGCGATCTGGTCCATCAGGCCGTAGTCGCCGATCGGGCCGCCCGGGCTTTCCTTGGTGAGGGCCGGGTGGGCGAAGAAGCCGAAGCGGCCGAGCCGGTAGTCGAAGGTGACGATCACGACCCCGCGCCGCGCGAGGCTCTTGCCGTCGAACATCGCCGACGTGCCGGAGCCGCTGACCAGACCGCCGCCGTGGATCCAGACCATCACCGGCAAGGGCGCGGCCGGCTTCGTCGCCGGGGTCCAGACGTTCAGGGTCAGGCAATTTTCGCTGGCCGGTTGTGGCGAGGCGGAGGTGTCCCAACTCTGCTTGTTCTGCAGGCATTGGTCGCCATAGGCGCCTGCATCGCGCACGCCTGACCAACTGGCAGGCGCCTGCGGTGCGCGCCAGCGCAGGTCGCCCGTCGGCGGCGCGGCGTAGGGAATGGCTTTGTAGGCGGAGACGCCGCCGTCGATGAGGCCGACGAGGTCGCCGGATTGGACGTGGATAGTCGCGCTTGGCGGCAAGGCGAGTTTCGGAGGCTGATCGGCGCTCGCGTGGCAGGCCGCCATCGCCGCCGCGACCAGGGCGAGGGCCGCCAATGGCGCTGTCGCCGGCTTCGCGCTTCGACCTATGAACGCCTGTGATCGCATCGATCCCGCGCCTCCCCGCGCGGATAGGCGGTTTGGCCGCCGGTTCGAAATAATCGATTTTGATCACAAATAATCGATTTTAATCGTGCGTCCACAAAATAATCGATTTTCATGCGGAGTTGATTGTGGCAAGGCGCGCGGGTCAAATGCCGGATGCGTTTGAGACGGCTACCGGAGCGATAGCGGCAGGAATGGGCAGGGCAGGGCTTCGGGAAATTGGGGCGGCCGACATGGCCCAGGACGCGCCGTTCGACGACGATTCCTCCGCCTCACTGATCGCCAAGACCCAGGCAGCGATCCGCCGCGACATCATTCGCCACGTGCTGTCGCCCGGTAAGCGGCTGAAAATTCAGGACCTTACCGGACGCTATGGCGTCGGTCTCAGCCCCATCCGCGAGGCCCTGTCCCTGCTCGCCGGCGACGGCCTGGTCATCCGCGAGGATCGCCGCGGCTTTCGCGTCGCGCCGCTGACCCTGGCCGACTACCAGGACGCGCAGATGGTGTTCGGCCGGCTTTGGCCGTTCGCGCTGCGGCTTTCCCTGGCCCACGGCGATCACGCCTGGGAGCAGCGGCTGCTGCTGGCCCTGCACCGCACGCTCAAGTTCGACTGGGCCCGCGCCGAGCAGGAGCCGCGCCTGTACGACGACTGGGACCGGATGTTCCGCGATTTCGGCCATGAGCTGGTGGCCGGCAGCGGCTCGCCGACCCTGACCGGCCTGATCGACACCCTGGTGGACCGGATCGAGCGCTATCGCTGGCTGGTGCCGGAGGTGAAGGCCGACACGGCGCTGGACGACCGCAACCACCGCGCCATGGTCGACGCCATCATCGCCCGGGACGAAGGCCGACTGCGCCAGGCGATCCATGAATACGCCGCTGGCGGACGTGAGCAACGCGAGGCGATCGAGGCGAAACTGGGCGGCATGGCGCCAAGGGCGAGCGGGAAGGGAGCGACCGCATGACCGGGCTGAGCCATGCCGTCGGCGCGAGCAACCCGCCGCTGCTCGAGGTGACCATCGGCGAGGCCCTGGCCGATGCGGCGCGGGTGCGACCGAACGCGGAGGCGCTGGTCTCCGTGCACCAGGGGGTGCGGCTGAGCTGGGCCGAACTGTTCGAGCAGTCCAAGGCGCTCGCTGGCGGCCTGCTGGCGCTGGGCCTCGAGCCGGGCGACCGGGTCGGGGTCTGGGCGCCCAACTGCGCCGAATGGACCCTGGTCCAGTTCGCCACCGCCCTGGTCGGGCTGATCCAGGTCAACGTCAATCCGGCCTACCGGTTGAGCGAAGTTGAGTATGCCCTGAACAAGGCCGGCGTGCGCGCCCTGGTCTGCCCGGAGGCCTTCAAGACCAGCCTCTATGCCGAGATGATCGAGACCCTGGCGCCGGAGCTGGCCGCCAGCCGGCCGGGCGAGTTGCGCGCCGCCAAGCTGCCGGACCTGCGGGCGGCGATCCTGATCGGGGAGACCGCGCGGCCCGGATGGTTGGCTTTCGACGGGGTCGCTTCAACCAAAATCGACGAGGCCAGACTGGCCGGCATCGCCGCTGGCCTCAAGGCTGACGACGCCATCAACATCCAGTTCACCAGCGGCACCACTGGCTCGCCCAAGGGTGCGACCCTGTCGCACCGGAACATCCTCAACAACGGCTATTTCGTCGGCCTGGGCCAGGGGCTGACGGCCGGTGACCGGCTGTGCATCCCCGTGCCGCTCTACCACTGTTTCGGCATGGTGATGGGCAATCTGGCCTGCCTCGTTCACGGGGCGACCATGGTCTACCCGTCGGCGGGGTTCGAGCCGCTGGCGGTGTTGCGGGCGGTCCAGGCCGAACGGTGCACCTCGCTCTATGGCGTGCCGACCATGTTCATCGCCGAACTGGCCGAGCCGGACTTCGCCAGCTTCGACCTGTCCTCCCTGCGCACGGGGCTGATGGCCGGCTCGCCCTGTCCGGTGGAGGTGATGAAACAGGTGCGCGAGCGGATGAACATGCGTGACGTCGGCATCGCCTACGGCATGACCGAGACCAGCCCGGTCAGCATGCAGACCGGCTGCGACGATCCGGTCGAGCGGCGGGTCTCCACGGTCGGCCGCGTGCAGCCGCATGTGGAGGTGAAGATCGTCGATGCCGATGGCGCCACCGTCCCGCGCGGCGAGACCGGCGAACTCTGCACCCGCGGCTATTCGGTGATGCTGGGCTATTGGGAAGACGCGCAGCGCACCGCCGAGGCGATCGACGCGGACGGCTTCATGCACACCGGCGACCTGGCGACGATGGACGCGGACGGCTATGGCGCCATCGTCGGGCGGATCAAGGACATGGTCATCCGTGGCGGCGAGAACGTCTATCCGCGCGAGATCGAGGACTATCTCTACACCCATCCCAAGGTCGCTGACGTGCAGGTGGTGGGCCTGCCGGACCCCCGCTACGGCGAGGAGATCTGCGCCTGGATCCGCCTGAACGCGGGCGAGGTGATGAGCGCCGAGGATGTCACCGCCTACTGCCGTGGCCAGATCGCCCACTACAAGATCCCCCGCTATGTGCGGTTCGTGGACGAGTTTCCGCTGACGGTCACCGGCAAGGTGCAGAAGTACCTGATCCGCCAGGCGATGATCGAGGAGCTGGGGCTGGTGGAGGGGTAGGTTTGGCCCTCACTTTAACCCGCTCATCCCGGCGAATGCCGGGACCCAGATCGTAAAGCGTTACGCCATCAGGTGAGTCTTAAAGCTTTGCCGCGGGCTAATTTCCCGGACCGAGCCATATGATCTGGGTCCCGGCATTCGCCGGGATGAGCGGATATTTACTGGCCTCGAACGGTGAACCGATAGGTCCCAGATCCCACCTCCACCGCTGTCTCATCCCCCATCTGCGGCAGCACCCGCACATCCCCCCGCCCAACAATCCCGCGCCCGCCCTCGCGCACCGCGGACGCTGCTTTGGCCGGCAACCAGATCTCGGCTTCGGCGTTGGGCGGTACGGACAGGTCCAGGCTGAAGCCGCCCTTGGGCGTCGATCGCCAGCGGGTCGAGATGCGGCCGAGGATGGACTCGTAATCCGCCCCACCAGCCCGCACGCGCGGATCGAGCACCGGCTTGACCAGGATCTTCTTGAACCCAGGCTCCATGGGCGAAATCCCGGCCACCCGCCGGAACAGGAAGCCGCCCACGGCGCCGAAGGCGTAGTGGTTGAACGAGTTCATCGAGACGTCGCCGGTGTCCCCGTTCCAGCGCTCCCACATGGTGGTGGCGCCTTTGCGGATCATATAGCCCCAGGACGGATATTCGGTGCGCAGCAGCAGGCTGTAGGCCAGGTCGGCATGGCCGGTGTCAGCCAGCACGTCCAGGCTGAAGGGGGTGCCGAGGAAGCCGGTGGACAACAGGGTCCCGCGCCGGCGGATGTTGGCCGCCAGCCGCTCGCCCGCCGCCGCCCGGGCGCCTTGCGGCAACAGGTCGAACTTGAGCGCCAGGATGTAGCTGGTCTGGCTGTCATTGCCGACGGTCCCGTCAGGCTTGACGTAGGCGGCATTGAAGGCGGCCACGATGGCCGCGTGCATCGCCCGGTAGCGTTCGGCGTCGGCCACGCGCCCGCTGGCCTCCGCCATCCGAGTCATCAGCTGGCTGGTATAGGCCCAGAAGGCGGTGCCGATCAGGTCCTTGGGCGTCGTCGCGTCCCCCGGCTGCTTGCCGTCCAGCGACAGCCAGTCGCCGAAATCGATACCGCGCTTGTGGCTCCACAGATGGTCTGGGTTGGCGGCCAGGATCTGGGCCTCATAGCGGTCCATCGCCTTCCAGTTCTCGTCGATTACCGCCGTGTCGCCGTAGCGGGAATAGATGGTCCAGGGCAGGATCACGCCAGCGTCGGCCCAGCCGGGCGAGCCGGCCAGCAGGCCGACCGGCAGCGGGCTTACATCCGAGAAGGCGCCGTCGCTGCGCTGCGAGGCGCGAACCTCGCCCATGAACCGGCGGGTGAAGGCCTCCACGTCCATGTTGAAGCTGGCGGCGTCCCAGAAAACCTCCGCATCGCCCATCCAGCCCATCCGCTCGTCCCGCTGCGGACAGTCGGTGGGCACGCCCATGAAGTTGGAGCGCTGGCTCCAGACGGTGTTGCGCCAGATCTGCTCGATCAGCGGATTGTCGACAGCTAGCCGGCCGGTGAAGGGCAGGTCCGAGTGGATCACTACCCCTTCCAGCGTCGCCGGCGTGGCCGCGCCGGGCAGGCCGTGGACCTCCACATAGCGGAAGCCGTGATAGGTGAAGCGTGGGGTGAAGCTCTCGCCCTTGGGGTCGCCCTTCAGGATGTAGGTATCACTGGCCCGCGCCGAGCGGAGGTTGCTCTGGTCGATCTCGCCGGAGGGTTTCAGGATTTCGGCGAACCGCAACTCCACCGCCGTGCCGGCCTTGCCTTTGACCGTCAGGGTGCACCAGCCGGCGAAGTTCTGGCCGAAGTCGAACACATGCACGCCGGGGCGCGGCGAGGTGATGTGCTTGGCCGTCAGCGTCTGGCAGGCGCGGATCGGCGGGCAGACTTCCGCGTCCAGCCTCACCTGCGCGGGCGCGGCGACCGTCGGCTCCCAGGCTGAGGCGTCGAACCCGGGCTTGTCCCAGCCAGGCGTCTCGCGGCGGGCGTCGTAGACCTCGCCATTGTAGATTTCGCTGCTGCGGATCGGCGAGCTGGCGATCCGCCAGTCTTGGTCCGTTCCGATGGTCTCGCTGGAGCCATCCTCGTAGTCGATTTCCAGCTGCGCCAGCGCCCGGCGCGGGGCGGGGCCATAGCTGTAGCGGCCGACGAAGATCTGCGCGCTGGCGTACCAGCCGTCGCCGACCAGCAGGCCGAGCACATTGTCGCCCCTGGCCAGCATGCCGGTGACGTCATAGGCGCGGTAGAGGACGTGCTTGCGGTAGTCGGAGCTTTCCGGGGTCAGCAGGGCGTCGCCGACCTTCTCGCCGTTCAGCCGCGCCTCATAGGCGCCGAGGGCGGTGGCATAGAGGCGGGCCTGCCGCACCGGCTTGGCCAGGGCGAAGGGCCGGCGAAGCTGCATCGCCGGCTCGGCGGGCCAGGGGACGTGGCCGCTGCGAGCATCGACGATTTGGGCGGGCTTCCAGGACGCGTCGTCGAAGCTGACGTCATGCCAGCTGGGGCCGGCGTCCAGTGTCGTCTTCCAGTCCGGGCTCGTCGCCAGCCGCTTGATCGTCCCGTCAGCGAACCGGATCCGCACGACGGCCGCGAGGCGGCCGCGCGGGATGTTGAGCTTGGTCTTCTGCTTCACCGCGATGTCGAGGGCCAGGACGTTGTCGCCGGTCTTGAGCGGCAGGTCGATCGCCTGGATCGACTCCACATCGCTGCCCGGGTCGATCTCCAGCGGCGCGCCGTTGATCCACAGGCTCTTGAGCTCGGTCTGTGCGATCAGGGTCAGGCGGGCGTCCACGGGGGCCGACGGCAGGTCGAAGCGGAAGCGAAACTTGCGCGAGGCATCGACGGTGGTGTCGCCCCAGATCCAGGTCAGGCCGGCTTCCTGGTCGCCCTTGGTCGCTGCGTCGGTCACCGCCAGCCAAGCGCCGCGCCAGTCCTCGGGCTCCAGCAGGCCCATCTCCCACCAGCTCGCGCGGCTGGGCCGGGAAGCGGCGCCGTCCTGGTCCCAGATCTGCACCCGCCAGAAGACCCGGGTTCGGGAGGCGAGCGCGGGGCCTTCGTAACGAACCGCGAACGAGCGGTCGGAGGCGACCTTGCCCGAGTCCCACACATCCGCTTGACCGGCCTTCATGCGCTCGGCGGTGCTGGAGACGAGGATGCGGTAGGCGCTCTGGCGGACCCCGCGTCCGCTGCCTTCGAGGCGCCAGGACAGCAGCGGCTTGGGGTTCTGCAGGCCGAGGGGCTGGTCGACGCCGTCGGTCATCAGCCCGACGACCCGAACCACTTGGGTCTTGGCGAGAACGGCCGTGGGCACGGAGGCCGCGGCAGCCGCGCCGCCCGCACTCGCGGTCATGAAACCTCTGCGGCTCATCTTCGCGTCCATCTTCTTCCCCCCTGCCGATCTTAATCGTTCAGACGATGCCTGCCGCGGATCCCGCAGGCCTTCGCTCTTGCGCCTTGCGGGCGCGCCAGTCGAATTCGCGATAACAGCTCAGCACATCGATGGCGCCGCCGGCCTCCATCCGCGCCATGGCCACGATGGGCGCGACATCGACCGTGTAGGCCCGGCGCAGGGCCTGGAAGGCCATCATCACGTCGTTGGCTTCCTGCGCCGCGTGCAGCGCCTCGCGATCCACCAGCGCGGCCTTGGCATAGGCGCCGGCGATGGCTTCGGCGGAGGAGAGCATGCTCTCGATCGGGTCGGTGACATTGTGCGACTGGTCGATCATGTAGGCAGGCTCGAACCCGTCGCGCGGATTGAGCTCGGCCTCGACCAGTTCGTTGAACACCAGGAAGAGCTGGTGCGGATTGATCGATCCGGAATCCAGATCGTCGTCGCCGTACTTCGAGTCGTTGAAATGGAAGCCGCCCAGCTTTCCGAACCGGTGCAGGCGGGCGACGATCTGCTCGATGTTGACGTTGGGCGCGTGGTGGCCGAGGTCGACCAGGCATTTGGCCTTCGGCCCCAGCTCCTGCGCCGCCAGGATGGACGAGCCCCAGTCGGAGATCACCGTCGAATAGAAGGCCGGCTCGTACATCTTGTGCTCGAGCAGCATGCGCCAGTCGCCGGGCAGGGCGGCATAGACCTCCGCCGCCGCCGACAGATAGCGGTCCAGGGATTTGCCCAGGTCCTGCTGGCCGGGGAAGTTGGTGCCGTCCCCCACCCAGACCGTCAACGCCCGCGAGCCCAGCGCCTCGCCGGCTTCGATGCAGGCGATGTTGTGCGCCACAGCCTGGTCCCGCGCGCCGCTGTCGGTGCTGGCCAGGCTGCCGGTGCGATAGGAGTGGGCTTGGCCCGGCTGGTCCTGGAAGGTGTTGGAATTGACCGCGTCGAAGCCGAGGCCGAGCGAGGCGGCTTCTTCGCGCAGGCCCGCGAAATCATCCACCCAGTCCCAGGGAAAGTGCGGCGAGACCCGGGGCGTGGCGCGGCCGAGCTGCTGGACGATGGCGCAGTCTTCCAGCTTCTCATGGATATTGGTCGGCTCGCCGGGGATGGGGAATTTGGCGAACCGCGTGCCGCCGACGCCGGCGCCCCAGGTGGGCAGGGCCACCGAGAAGCGGGAGACGCGCGCCGTGATCTTGGCGATGTCGATGCCCTGCCGCGCGAGCTTGCGGCCCAGGCTGTCATAGTCGTCGATCAGGCCATCCACGCGTGCGGCGTTATGGGCGGCGATCCGGTCGTCCGGCAGCGGCGGCGCGTAGGCCATGTTCTCTCGTCCTCCCTGGACGTCTTGGTCGTCGTCTTATCGCGTGAAGGCCTGGGCGTTGCCCGCATCCACATTGATCACATTGCCGGTGGACTTGGACGAGGCTTCGGAGGCCAGGAAGTAGACCGCCTCGGCGATGTCGGCCGGCAGCACATTCTTCTTCAACATGGAGCGTTTGCGGTAGAATTCCTCCAGCTCGTCGCCGGCATCGACGCCATAGGCGCCGGCGCGGGCCTTGCGCCAGTCGCCGTCCCAGATGCGCGAGCCCTTGATCACCGCGTCGGGATTGACCGTATTGACCCGGATGCCGAACTCCGCCCCCTCCAGCGCCAGGCAGCGGGCCAGGTGCAGCGAGGCGGCCTTGGCCGAGGCATAGGCGGAGGCGCCCGGCGTCGCGGCCAGGGCGTTCTTCGAGCCGATGAAGACGATGGCCCCGCCGCCCTGTTTGCGCATCAGCGGGAAGGCGGAACGGGCGCTGAGGAAATAGCCCTCCGCCAGGACGTCGAAGTTCTGCCGCCACAGGGCGACGGTGGTGTCCTCGATGGAGGCGGAGGAGGCCAGGCCCGCGTTCGCGACCATTATGTCCAAGCCGCCGAACTCCCGCGCGCAGGCGTCGAAGGCGGCCTGGACCTGGTGCTCGTCGGTGACGTCGCAGACCGCGCTGCGCACCAGATCCTTGCCGACCCTGGCGGCGAGACCGGCATGGGCTTCGGCCAGATTGCCCTCGTCGCGGTCGAGCATCATGACGCAGCAGCCTTCCGCCGCCAGCCGCGCCGCCGTCGCCGCGCCGATGCCGCCGGCCGCGCCGGTGATCAGGGCGATCCGCCCCACCAGCGGCTTGGGCTTGGGCATGCGCCGCAGCTTGGCCTCTTCCAGCGCCCAGTATTCGATGTCGAAGGCTTCCTGTTCCGGCAGGCCGACGTAGCCGCCGATCACCTCGGCGCCGCGCATGACGTTGATGGCGTTGCCATAGAACTCGCCGGCCAGCCGGGCGGTGGTCTTGTCGCCGGCGAAGGTGATCCGGCCGATCCCGGGAACCAGCACCACCACCGGATTGGCGTCGCGCATTGGCGGGTCCGACGGACGGGCGCAACGCTGGTAGTAGGCGGCGTAGCCGTCGCGGTAGGCGACCAGGGCCTCGGCCAGATAGGCGTCGTCCTCCAGCCTGGCCGGATCGAGGGTGAGCGGCGCGATCTTGGTGCGCAGGAAGTGGTCGGGGCAGGAGGTGCCGATGGCGGCCAGGCGGGCGAAGTCGCGCGAGCCGGTGAACTCCAGCGCCTCGGCGTCGTCGGAGAAGTGGCCCAGCTTGCCGCGCTCGCCGGTCATCAGCCCGCGCAGGCGCGGCATCAGCCTGGAGGCCGTTACGGCACGGTCGGCGGGGACCAGCGGCGGCACGGCCTGGCCGCCGAACGCGGGCGCTCTGGCAAGGCGGGCGTTCAGATAGTCCGCCGCCTGGGCGATCAGGTGGATGGTGTTCTCGTAGCAGGCTTTCGACGTGTCGGCCCAGCAGATGACCCCATGGCCGGCCAGCATGACGCCGCGCAGGCCGGGGTTGGCGGCGGCGTAGTCGCGCAGTTGCAGGCCGAGCTCGAACCCGGGCCGCTTCCACGGCAGCCAGCCGATTTCGCCGTTCCAGATCTCCTTGGTGGCCGCCTCGCCGCCCTTGGCCGCGGCCAGGGCGATGATGGCGTCGGGATGGACATGGTCCACATGGGCGAAGGGCAGGTAGCCGTGCAGGGGGGTGTCGATCGAGGCCGCGCGCGGGTTCAGGTTGAAGGTGCAGTGGGGCAGGTAGCCCACCATCTCGTCCTCGAACGCGACGCCGCGATAGAGGCCTTCCAGCGCGCGCAGCTTGTCGAGGTAAAGGGTGGAGAAACCGTCCAGCGCCATCGAGCCGATGTCGCCGCCGGAGCCCTTGACCCAGAGCACGGTGGTCGCCTTGCCCGTGAGCGGATCGGCCTCCTCCAGCTTGGCCGAGGTGTTGCCGCCGCCGAAGTTGGTCACGGTCAGGTCCGAGCCCAGCAGGTTGGAGCGATAGAGCAGGAGTTCGGCCGGGCTCTTGTCGGCGGCGGCCTGGTCCGACCAGCGGCTGGACGGAACCGCGAAGGGCAGGGCGCCAGATTGGGGCGCGCTTGGGCGGGGCGGAACGAGGGTTGTGGCGTCGGTCATGGAAAACTCGGAAGCTGGGGTGGCGTGGCCCTTTGGGGAAACTAACAAGAGCCCTAGGCAGTCGCAATCATCTTCGATAACAATCGCTCAAAATGAAGCGGGAGGGTTCATTGCAGGCTGGGTTGGCGGTCGTGCTCGACGTCGGGAAGACCCTGACCAAGTTGAGCCTGTGGGACCGGTCCGGCCGCCTTGTGGAACGACGCACCCGCCCCAACGAACGGATCGACGCCGGCGACTACTCGGCTCTGGACGCCGAGGGCATCGAAGCCTGGCTGGCGCCGAACCTGCGCGACTTCGCCAGGATGGGCGAGATCGACGCCATCGTTCCCGTGGCCCACGGCGCGGCGGTCGCCGTGATCCGGGACGGGAGGCTGGCCTGTCCGCCGATGGACTACGAAGAGCCGCTGCCCGCCGCCGATCGCGCCCTCTATGACGCCGAGCGTGACAGCTTCGCCCTCACAGGCTCTCCCGCACTACCGGACGGCCTCAACATCGGCGCGCAGCTGCACCGGCTGGAGCGGCTCCGGCCCGGCCTGCTGGCTCCGGGCGCGACCATCCTGCCCTGGGCGCAATACTGGGCTTGGCGGCTGAGCGGCGTCGCCGCGAGCGAAGTCACCAGCCTGGGGTGCCATACCGACCTCTGGCGCCCCCTGGCGGCGAGCCCGTCGCGGCTGGCCGTCTCGCGCGGCTGGGCGGACCTGCTGGCGCCCGTGCGGCGGGCCGGCGATACCTTGGGTCCGCTGTCCAAGGAATGGGTCGAGGCGACAGGGCTACCGGAGACCACCCGCGTTCTCTGCGGCCTGCATGACTCCAACGCCGCCCTGCTGGCCGCGCGGGGCTTCGCCGAGATCGCCGGCCACGAGGCCACCGTCCTCTCCACAGGCACCTGGTTCATCGCCATGCGCACGGCGGGGCCAGAGCGGACGGTGGATTGGGGCAGGCTCGACGAGCACCGCGACTGCCTGATCAACGTAGACGCCCACGGCGCGCCCATCCCCTCGGCCCGGTTCATGGGCGGGCGGGAGATCGAGCTGCTGACGGGCTTGGACACGCGCCGCGTCGATATAGGCCCCGATCAACCGGCCCTGCTTGCTGCCGCCCCGGTGGGCGTGGCGTCGGGCGCCATGGTGCTGCCGACCCTGACGTCGGGCGTGGGGCCTTTTCCGCACGGACGAGGCCGCTGGATCGACGCGCCGACGGACCAGGCCGAGCGCCGGGCTCTGGTCTGCCTCTACGCCGCCCTGGTGGCCGACGCCGCCCTGGACCTGATCGGCGCCCGCGAGCGCATCCTGATCGAGGGTCGGTTCGCCGAGGCCCAGGTGCTGGTCCGCGCGCTGGCGTCCTTAAGGCCCGAGGCGGCCGTCTACGTCAGCAACGCCCACAACGACGTCTCCTATGGCGCGCTCAGGCTGCTCGATCCCACGCTCGCGCCGTCGTCGTCGCTGATCCGGATTGAGCCGCTGGACGTCGATCTCGCCGCCTACAAGGCCGCCTGGCGGCGCGAGGCCGAGCGGCGGGAAGCGGCGGCATGAAGGCGCTTGATCGGTTGAACCGAGCGGTCAGGCCGCCGCCACCACAACCCTGATCCCCGCCGCCTCCAGCATCCGTGCATCCCGGTCGCCGACGCCGTCATCGGTGACCACCACGTCTACTTCTTCCAGGCCGCAGACCACATTGCCGGAGGAGCCGCTGAACTTGGAGCTGTCGACCAGCAGGATCAGCTGCTCGGCCCGCTCGATCAGCCGGCGCTCGGCGGCGACCAGGATCACGTCGGCCTGCATCACGCCTTGAGCGCCGACGGCCGCGGCGCCCATGAACAGCTTGGGCGCATGGAAGCGCGGCATGCTGTCTTCGCCGGCGGCGGACAGGATGATGTTCTGTTCGCGAAACACCGTGCCGGCGGGCACCAGCACCCGCGTCGCGGCCTGGGGCAGCAGGGCGCTGACGATGTGCAGGGAATTGGTCAGCACCTGCAGGTTCAGCCCGGCCAGGTGTTCGCACATCTGCAGGGTGGTCGAGCCGCCGTCGATCATGACGCCTTCGCCGGGCTCGCACAGGGCCGCGGCGGCGCGGCCGATGGCCATCTTCTGGCGACGGTTGCGGCTGATGTTCTCATGAAACGGCGCGCCGAGCAGGCTTGGAGCGCTGGGCGTCTCGGCGGCCGCTAGCCTGGCGCCGCCCCGCACCCGCTCGATCAGCCCTTCGTCGGCCATGCGGCCGAGATCGCGGCGCAAGGTGGCTGGCGAGGCATCGACCTGTTTTTCCAGGTCGCGAAAGGAGATGAAGCCGCGCTGCCCGATCAGATCGATGATCGTCTTCTCGCGTTCAGCGGCGTGCATTCAGGACGGCCCCCTCGCCATAGGATGGTGAACAGCCGCCAGATATCTTCCGCGCCCGCGTCTATTTCAAGCAGATACGCTCAAATGCGATGACCAACCGGCGCAAGCGCTAGATCAGGCCGCGCTTCGCCCGCCGTCCCGTCGAAACATCGCTACCCGGTCGCGCCCGCTGAAGCAAATAAAATGATATAGTATAACGTCAATCCATTGCCGCTCTTACCGGTCGCGAGGGGCGGCGCCGGCGAGATTACGGGGCCATGGTCTCGGGGGCGTCAGGCCCGTGGAAGCAGCCTGGCGCCGGCGAAGCGCTCGATCTCGGTCCAGGCCCGCCGTGTCTCGGGGAAGAAGGGCATGACGGGATAGACGTGCATCAGGCCCTCCTCTTCGATGTACCTGACCTTGTCCGGCGCCGCAGCGGCCAGGCGGCGGGCGTCGGCGACCAGGATGTCGGCCGAGCCGGCGAACATCAGCGTGGGCGGCAGATTGGACAGGTCGCCGAACAGGGGGCTGACCAAGGGGTCGCTCAGGTCCCGCGAGCCGCCCCACCACTTGCCCCAAGTGCGCAGGGTGAGGCGGTTGAGCAGCCATTCGTGGCGTTCGATCTCCACCTGCGAAGGGTCTGAAACGCCGGCGTCCAGCCAGGGAGAGTTGAGGATGAGGCCGGCTGGCATGGTCTTGGCCTGCTGCAGCATCGCTACCGCCAGGCCGCCGCCGGCGGAGTCGCCCATGACCAGCAGGTGGTCGGGTCCGTGCTGGTCCAGAAGCTGGCGGTAGACGTCGCCGGCGAAGCCGATACCGGTCTCGCAGGTATGTTCCGGCGCCAGGGGATAGCGGGGGACGGTGCATTCGACGCCCAGGGTCCTTACCAGCTTGGCGATGAACCACCAGTGCAGGAAGGCCGGCGGGTTCACGTAGCCGCCGCCGTGCAGGTAGAGGATTTGTCCGCGTGGCGGGCCGGGTTTGCGCGAGCGCACGGTATAGATTCGCTGGCCGTCCTGCTCCGAGACCTCGACGGCGAACTGCCTGAACAGGCTTGCCGGGGGATCGCCGGCGCCGGGACGCCGGCCAGTCGCCAGGGCCTTCTTCAGGTCGTCTTCGTTGGCGCGGGCGAGCCGCCGGGCGAAGACGGCGGCCATGCCGGATTGGAACAGTCGGGCGATCAGGCTGGGCAAGGGGATGTCGGCTTTCAGGAGACGGTGGAGGGCTTGTTCGGCCCCGACAGCTGGGCCTCGAGTTCCGTGATCTTCGCCCGCACGCTCTGGGCTTCGGCCTCGAGGCGCGACAGCCGGCGGCTCAGATAGCCGATGGCCTTCAGGGTCTGGGCGTCGCCGTGGTCGGTGGGTTCGTACTGCTCCAGCAGATCGTGGATTTGCGCGATTGTCAGGCCCACCCGCCGGGCCTCGACGATGACGCGCACACGCTGGAACTCGCGGCGGCCGTAAATGCGGTAGGGCCCGTCACGCGCCGGCGCCAGCAGGCCCTTGGCCTCGTAGTAGCGCAGTGCTCGGCGCGACGTGTTGAACGTCTGGCTGAGCTGGCCGATTGAGTAGAGGTCGGGCGCCGAGGGCTGAATCTGCATGGGGTCCTCCGTACGACAATCGCCTCAGCGCACTTGCTGCCCGGCGACCTTAGCGGTTTGTCTCACGGCAGGAAGGCCGCCGCGGGCATCACGGGCTCGAATTCTGCCACGCCCCTGGTCAGCGAATAGACCTGTCGGGTCTCGGCGTCGAAGGTTGGCCAGGGCGCGGTTCCGTCGGTGGCGAAGCGGATCCACAGGGCGTGGATGGAATCGGCCAGCGCCTGCGGCGGGTCCTTGCCGAGGAAGCCGCGTTCGCCGCTGGCGCAGGCCAGGGTGTCGAACACGAAGGGCAGCTCCGCGGCGTGGGCCGCGCCCATCTCTCCGCCGAACGCGGTCGAGCGCCAGTCGAACTCGTAGACGTAGGCGCGGCCTTGATGCCACTCGGCATGCCGGCGCGACAGCCAGCGGAACATCAGGTCGCCGGCGGCTCTGCCGAGCACGTAGCCCGGCTTTGCGCCCTTCTCGTTCACGCCATAGGCGCGCAGCGCCGCCCCAGCCCGGGGAATGGCGCGGCTGAGGAAGAACCAGACGATCAGCCGGTTCATCTTGTCGCGCAGCCCGCCGGGCACGAGGAAGATATTGAACTCCTCGCTGTTGGCGCCGGTCATGAGGTCGATCTCCGCGCCCGCGCCCTTTCGCAGCGCCTCGAACCCCGGCTCGGGCAGGACGTCATCGCCATAGACCGGCAGGAAGTGAGTGATGCCGAAGCTGGGGTCGCGCCGATCCTTGCCGCGCATGTCGAGCAACAGGTTTGGCATCATGGCCTTGGTCTGGGCGTCCAGCAGTTGCTGCATAGAGCGAGACAGGAAGCCCTCGCGGGTCGGCGCGATGCGCAGGCGTTTGGCCAGGTTGCGCACGACCCGTTGCATGATCTCGGGGGGCCGAGCGACGTCCAGGTGTCCGCTCTGGCAGATGGCGCGGCGGATCAGGCCCTTGGTCAGGGGGGAGACCGTCAGCAGGGCCGTGCAGCAGGCCCCGCCGGATTCGCCGAACAGGGTGACGTTGCCGGGGTCGCCGCCGAAGGCCGCGATGTTGCGCCTCACCCATTGCAGGGCGGCGATCATGTCGCGCAGGCCGATATTGGTGGCTCCGCCCTCCACCGGCAGGAAGCCTTCGATGCCCATCCGATAGTTGATGGCGATGAGGATCACGCCGTCGCGGGCGAAAGCGCTGCCGTCATAGACCGCCGCGTCCTTGCTGCCGATGACGAAGCTGCCGCCGTGGATGAAGACCATGACCGGGCAGGCGCCGCCGCCCCCGTCAGCCTGTTTGTCGGGTGCAAAGACGTTCAGGGTCAGGCAGTCCGGCCCGTCGGCCGGCATCGAGCCGACCAGGGTGTCGAGGTCGATTTCGCCGGTGGTCATCGGCGGACTCTGCGGCGCGGACGGGCCTGGCTTGGTGGCGTCGCGGATGCCTTGCCAGGGCTCGACCGGCTGCGGCGCCAGGAACCGGCGCTCGTCGGTGATCGGCGCGGCGTAGGGCAGGCTGAAGAACTTTTTCACGCCGCCTTCGGTGTAACCCTCGGCGACGCCTTCCGGCAGGGTGACCTGGATCGTCGGCATGATGCTGTTCCCCCGCGCCTTGTAAGGATCAGATGCCGGTCAGGCCGCCGGAGCAGATCAGGGTCTGTCCGCTGACGTAATCGGATTCGGGAATGCAGAAGAGGTAGACCGCGCCCGCGGCCTCCTCGGGCGTGCCGCCGCGGCCGAGGGGGATGGTCTGCTCCATGGCGGCCATCAGGCCGGGGTTGACGCCGACCTTGATGTCGCGGCCGTCGATGTGGGCGGTGCTGTCGCCTTCGCCCGCGACCACGGTCAGCCGGGTCTTGATCAGGCCATAGGCGACGCAGTTCACCGCCACGCTCATCCGGCCCCACTCCTTGGCCAGGGTTTCGGTCATGCCGATGATGCCGGCCTTGGCGGTGGAATAGTTGGTCTGGCCGGTGTTGCCGAAGACGCCGGCCATAGAGGAGATGTTGACCACCTTGCGCACGATGCGGCGGCCCGCTTCCTGATCGGCCTTCGACAGCGCCCGGATCACCGGCTGGGCCGCGCGCAGGATGCGGAAGGGCGCCGTCAGGTGGCAGTCGATGATGGCGTACCACTGTTCGTCGGTCATCTTCTGGATGACATTGTCCCAGGTGTAGCCGGCGTTGTTCACGATGATGTCGAGGCCCTTGTAGGTCTCGACGGCGGCGCCCACGAACCGGTCGGCGAAGTCGGGCGCGGTGACGTTGCCGACACAGGCGATGGCCTCGCCGCCCAGGGCCTTGATCTCGGCGACGGTCTCCAGCGCCGGGGCTTCGTCCAGGTCATTGATCACCACCCGCGCGCCTTCGGAGGCGAGCTTGAGGGCGATGGACCGGCCGATGCCGCGACCGGATCCGGAGACGAGGGCGATCTTGCCGTCGAGTTTGGCGGACATGAGACTGTTCCTTGAGACTGAAGCTTAGGGCAGGGCGATCAGGGCGGAGCCCACGATCTTGGACTGGCCGAACTGGTTGGCGCTGGAGATTTCCACCCGCACGCACCGCTCGCCATTGTGGTCGAGCTTCTCCACCACCTTGCCGGTGCAGCGGATGGCGTTGCCCAGGTGGGTGATGCCGGCGAAGCGGACGTCGAACTTGCGAAGCTGGCTCTGCGGCGCCCAGTTGGTCAGCAGCCGGCCGAGCCAGGCCATGCCGAGCATGCCGTGGGCGAAGACGTCGGGCATACCGGAGGCGCGGGCCGCGTCGATGTCGATATGGGCCGGGTTGTGGTCGCCCGAGGCGCCGGCGAACAGGGCCAGGGTGGTGCGGCCCACCGGCGGTAGGGCCAGTTCGGGCAGGGCGTCGCCGACCTGGACGGTGTCAAAGGTAGGAGATGTCATGGCTGCCTCAGTTCCGCACGACGGTGACGTTGCGGATCTTCGCGACCGTGGCGCCGTGCTGGTTGGTGGCGATGGATTCGAGCTCGAGGAATTCCAGCGCGCCGCCGCGCTTGTCGTAGATGTCCTTCACCTTGGAGGAGACGGTGATCACATCGCCCGCCACGACGGGGGCCAGATATTCAAACCCCTCCTCGCCGTGCAGCACCTTGGCCAGGGGTACGTCCAGCAGGTCGAGCAGGGCGAACATGGCGCCGCTATCCAGCTCGGCGGCGAAGATGAAGGTCGGGGGCGCGGGCAGGTCGGCATAGCCAGCCGCTCTTGCCGCGTCCTCGTCGCTATAGACCGGGTCGGTCTCGCCGATCGCCTTGGCGAAGAACCTGAGGCGGCCCCGCTCGATGGTCAGGGTCGAGTTGGCGACCTCATGACCGATCCATTTCTTGTCGATCACGGTCAGGCCCGCTCATAGAGCGTCACGACGCAGGCGCCGCCGAGGCCGAGGTTGTGTTGCAGGGCCAGGTTCGCGCCCTCCACCTGCCGTGCGCCGGCGTTTCCGCGCAGCTGCTCGACCAGTTCGGTGCATTGGGCCAGGCCTGTGGCGCCCAGGGGATGGCCCTTGGACAGCAGGCCGCCGGACGGGTTGGTGACCACCGCCCCGCCATAGGTGTTGTCGCCATCGACCACGAACTTCTCGGCGCCGCCGCGTGGGCAGAAGCCGAGCGCCTCGTAGCTGATCAGCTCGTTCTGGGCGAAGCAGTCGTGTAGCTCGGCCACCTTGATGTCGCTTGGGCCGACGCCGGACGCTTCGTAGACTTGGTTGGCGGCGTTGCGGGCCATGCTGGCGCCGACCACTTCGCGCATGTCGCGGGCTTCGAACACGGCCGGCACGTCGGTGGTCATCGATTGGGCGCGGATGCGGACCGTCGCGTCCAGCCCATGCTTGCGGGCGAAGGCTTCGGAAACGATCACCGCCGCCGCGGCGCCGCAGGTGGGCGGGCAGGCCATCAGCCGGGTCATGACGCCCGGCCACATGACGGGCGAGGCCATGACTTCTTCTTCGGTCACCTCTGTGCGGAAGAGGGCCAGGGGATTGTTCACCGCATGGCGGCTGGCCTTCGCGCGGATCTTGGCGAAGGTCTCCATCTTGGTGCCGAATTCCTTCATGTGCGCCTCGCCGGCGCCGCCGAAGTAGCGCAGGGCCATGGGCAGTTCGATATCGACCAGCTCGCTGGTCAGCTCGCTGAACTTCTCGAACGGGTCGGGGCGATCTGTGAAGTTGGAGCCGAGGGCTCCGGGCCTCATCTGCTCGAACCCGAAGGCGAGGGCGCAATCCACCGCGCCGCTGGAGACGGCCTGGCGGGCCAGGAACAGGGCGCTGGAGCCGGTGGAGCAGTTGTTGTTGACGTTCACGACCGGGATGCCGGTCATGCCCACTTCGTACAGGCCGCGCTGTCCACAGGTGGAGTCGCCGTAGACATAGCCGGCGTAGGCCTGCTGCACCTTGTCATAGTCCAGGCCGGCGTTCGCCAGCGCCGCCCGGATCGCCTTGGAGGCCATCACATAATAGGGCTCGCTCGCCCCCGGCTTCGAGAACGGGACCATGCCGACCCCGGCCACCACAACACTGCTGGTCATGCGCTTCCTCCAGACGGACAATAGGCGCGCGCCGCCGACAAGCCCGGCTGCGGTCGCCTTGACACCCTTTGAACGAAGCCTAAAATTGACTAAACAGTAAGTCAATACGAGGAGCGCGATATGGCCTATTCTTCGCCCTGGATCGACGAGGAGCTGAGCATCCTGCAGGACCACGTGCAGCGCTTCCTGCAACGGGAACTCGCGCCCGACCGCGAGAAATGGGAGGAGCAGGGCTTCGTCGATCGCAGCGCCTGGCTCAAGGCCGGTGAGGCGGGCCTGCTATGCGCCAGCGTGCCGGAGCAGTACGGCGGCGGTGGAGGAAACCGCGGCCACGAGGCGGTGATCATCCAGGAAATGGGCCGCGCCGGCCTGGCCGGCGGCTTTGGCGCCGGGGCGGGCGTCAGCTCCTGCATCGTCGCGCACTATATACTGGGCTATGGCTCCGAGGCGCAGAAGCAGCGCTGGCTGCCTGCCATGGCCAGGGGCGAGATCGTCGGCGCCATCGCCATGTCCGAGCCCGGCGCCGGGTCGGACCTGCAGGGCGTATCGACTGTCGCGCGCAAGGTCGATGGCGGCTACCGGATCAACGGCAGCAAGACCTGGATCACCAACGGCCAGTGCGCGGACCTGATCATCACGGTCTGCAAGACCGATCCGGCCGCGGGCGCCAAGGGCATGTCGCTGATCGCCGTCGAGCCCAAGGTCGCCGAGGGCTTCAAGCGGGGCAAGCGGCTCAGCAAGCTGGGCATGCACGCCCAGGACACCTCCGAGCTGTTCTTCGACGACGTCTTCGTGCCCGACGGCAACCTGCTCGGCGGCGAGCCGGGCAGGGGCTTCGTCCAGCTCATGCAGCAGCTGGCCTGGGAGCGGCTGCAGATCGCGCTGACGGCGACCGTGGCCATGGAGAGCGCCGTCGCGCTGGCGGTCGATTATGTCAAACAGCGCAAGCTGTTCGGCAAACAGCTGCTCGATTTCCAGAACACCCAGTTCAAGCTCGCGGAATGCAAGACGGAGGCGGTGGTGGCGCGCCGGTTTGTCGATACCCTGATGATCGACCTCCTCGCTGGGACGCTGGAGCCTGAGACCGCGGCGATGGCCAAGCTGTGGAGCACCGAAACCCTGGGCAAGGTGGTGGATGAGTGCCTGCAGCTGTTCGGTGGCTATGGCTACGTCACCGAATACCCCATCGCCAGGCTCTACGCCGACGCGCGGGTCATGCGTATCTATGGCGGGACCAGCGAGGTCATGAAGCTGATCGTTTCCCGCACCCTCTAGCCCCGAATGCAGCGGCCTTTGCACGACTGCTTCTGCGTGGTGCGTCATTCGGCTATTGAGGGTGTGAAATGACTCAGATCGCGCCGGCGCCCAAACCGCAGACCTTCGCCCGAGGCAAACGCGGCAACTATGAGAACCGGCTCGACGAGGTGTTGCGAGCCGCCGCCCGGCTGTTCAGCGAGCAGGGCTTCCGCCAGGCGACCCTGGAGGATGTAGCGGCGGCCCTGAACGTCACGCGGCCGGCGCTCTATCACTATGCCCGGAGCAAGGATGAACTGGCGGGCAAGTGCCTCGAAATCGCGACCGCTGAGATCGAAGCGGCGATCGAAACCGCCCGCCAACAGGAGACTGGCCGAGAGCAGGTTGCGGTTTTTTTTCGCCGCTATACGGAAATCATCTGCGATGATTTCGGCCGCTGCTTCGTGCTAATCAATCGGCGCGAATACGACCCCGAGCTCCAGGAGACCGACCGCCGCTATCAGCGCCGTTACGACCGCGCTGTCCGCGAAATGGTCCAGGCTGGGGTGGACGATGGGTCACTTCGCGATGTCGATGCCGCCGATGTCAGCCGCGCGCTCTTTGGCGCCATCAACGGCGTGCCGCTCTGGTTCAAGCCGGGGGGCCGGCGCGCTCCCGGCCGTATCGCGGATGATTTTCTGCAGCTGCTGCTGACAGGACTGGCGCCCTAGCGCGTCATTCCCACAGCGCATGTGCCGCACTTGCCATGCCTTGCGGGCAAATATATGACTTACTCGAAAGTCAAATAATGGGAGGATCGAGCGCCATGACCATGGAGAAGCTCGGCTACGTCAGCGCCGCCCTCGCGGCGACCGCATCGCGTCTCGATCAGGCGGCGTCGTCCTTCGAGGGCCAGGCCGTGACCTGGCGCGAAATGCTCGATCGCGCCGCTCGCATCGCCGGTGGTTTGCGCGCTCTGGGGGTGGCGGACGGCGACCGTGTCGCCATCCTGTCGGCCAACTCCGATCTCTACATGGCGCTCTATCTCGCCGTGCCCTGGGCCGGCGGTGTGCTGACCCCGCTCAACGCCCGCTGGAGCGCGCTGGAGAACGCCTACGCCATCGAGGACAGCAGGCCCGCCGTCATCCTGGTCAGCCCCGGCTTCGTGGAGGCCATCGCGGGCATCGTCGCCGACCTCGAGCATGGTCCGAAGCTGGTCGCTCTGGATGATATCGAGCGCGAGGGCTGGCTGACCCTGCCGCAACTGATGTCCCACGAAACGGTCCCGGACGCCGGGCGTGGCGGCGACGATCTGCTGGCGATCTTCTACACCGGCGGCACCACTGGCCGGTCCAAGGGCGTCATGCTCAGCCACGCTGGGTTCACCGGCAACTGCCTGGCCATGCACGATCTCGGGATATGCCCGGACGGCGCCCGGATGCTGGTGGTCGCGCCCCTGTTCCATCTTGCAGCCGCCGCGGCGTTGACCATGACCATGCTGGCTGGAGGCACGGCGGTGATCGCCCCGGCCTTCGATCCCAATCGCACCCTCGACCTGATCGAGAGCGAAGGCGTCACCGACGCCCTCCTGGTGCCGACGATGATCCAGATGGTGCTGGACAGCCCGACCTTTGATCCGGCGAAGCTGGCGCGGCTGAACACCGTCCTCTATGGCGCTTCACCGATGCCGGAGGCGACCATTGACCGGATCATGGCCGCAGCGCCGCACCTCAACTTCTTCCAGGCCTATGGAATGACCGAGGTGTCCTGCACGGCCACCGTGCTTGGCCCTGAGTTCCACAAGGGCGAACATCGCGAGGCTGGACGCCACCGGGGCGCCGGGCGGCCGATCGCAACCGCCGAGATCATCATCGCCGACGAGGCTGGCGCCCCGCTGCCGGCGGGCCAGGTCGGCGAGATTCTGGTGCGCGGCAAGGGCGTGATGCTGGGCTATTGGAACCAGCCCGAGATGACCGCCGAAGCGCTGCGCGATGGCTGGATGCACACTGGCGACGGGGGCCGTTTCGACGATCACGGCGTGTTGTACGTGGTCGATCGTATCAAGGACATGATCGTCTCCGGCGGCGAGAACGTCTATTCGGCCGAGGTCGAGAGCGCGATCTCGCTGCACCCGGACGTGGTGCAATGCGCGGTGATCGGCGTCCCCGACGAGCGGTGGGGTGAACGGGTCCACGCGGTGATCGTCGCGAGGCCGGGCGGCGAGCTGACGGACCGTGCGCTGATCGACCACTGCCGGGCCCTGATCGCGGCCTACAAATGCCCCCGCAGCGTCGAGTTCAAACCGAGCCTGCCGCTCTCGGCCGCCGGCAAGATCCTGAAAGCCGAACTGCGCGAGCCCTACTGGAAGGGCAGGGGGCGAAACGTGGCTTGATTGAATCGGCCAGATCGGAGGTTTGGTACGACACCGCGCCATCCCCTTCGTCACCCCGGGCTTGACCCCGGGGCCGGAGGCTCCGCCGCTTTTCCGACGACGTACGAGGAGCCGGCCCGTCCAGCCCCGGGTCAAGAGCCCGGGGCGACGAGAGAGTACGGGCGAGACCAGTGGATCGGCGCGGATCAGCGCATCGACCGCGCTACTTCCCGCCCAGATGCTTGACCAGAAACCCGGTCATCCGCCGAAACGCGTCTTCGCTTTCCGGGCACAGGATGTAGGCCCAGAAGGCGTGGGGCAGGGCGTCATAGACCAGCAGTTCCGTGTGCACGCCGTCGTCGCCGAGCTTGCGGTTCAGGTTGACGGTGCCGCTGAGCAGGACGTCGCGCCCGCTCGACACGCACAGGGTCGGCGGGAAGAAGGACAGGTCGCCGTAGATCGGGGAGAGCAGCGGGTCGGTGGGATCGGCGGCGCCCACATAGGCCGTCTTGGCCTCGATGAGCGCCTGGCTTTCGAAGGTTTGCGCGAAGATATTCAGGGAATCGGCGACCCCCACGAGGTTCGGCTCGCCGGAGAAGACGCCCAGTACGCCCGGCAGGGGCAGGCCTTCCGCCTTCAGACGCATCATCAGCTGCGGCCCGATGACCGCGCCCGCCGAGGTGCCATAGACGCCGATGTTGGCCGGGCCATGGTCTGCCAGCAGCGCCTTGTAGACGGCCAGGGCGTCATCGACGGCGGCGGGATAGGGATGGTCGGGCGACAGCCGGTAGAGGACCGCAACGACCTCGATACCGCTCAGCCCCGCAATGGCTATGTTCTCGGTCAGCGAGCCGGCGTCGACCGCGAAGCCGCCGCCGTGCAGGTTCATGAGCACCTTGGCGCGGTCGGCCGCGCCGCCTTCCCGCACGATGCGCCGGACGGAGACGCCGGAGATTGTGTCCTCGGTGATGGTCACGGCGTGGGCCTTGCGCTGCTCGGCGCCGACCATCTGCTGGATCTGTTCGGTGAAGAACCGGATCTGCTCGATCTGCGACATGTCCATTTCCGGCACGGGCGTCGCCGCCGCCGTGGCCATGTAGGCGCGCGCCTCGGCGCTCAGGGTCTCCGGCGGGGGCGGCATGTGGGCGGCGGGTTCGTGCTGGGTCATGCGGTCCCTCGATCAATTCGGTTGCTCAGGCCCCGCTGCCAGCATCACGGCGCGGATACGCGGTCAAATTCATTGTACGACGATGTCATGCCTCGTAGGAATTGCTGATGCTGGACCCCAGGCTCAACCACCTCGTAGCGGTCGCGCGATGCGGCTCCTTTACCGCGGCCGCCCGGGCCATCGGCGTCACTCAGTCGGCGGTGACCAAGGGGGTGGCGGACCTGGAGCGCCAGCTCGGCTATTCGGTGTTCCATCGCACGGCGCGGGGCGCGCTGCTGACCGAGAAGGGCAGCGAGTTCGTCGAGCGCGCCACCAGGCTGCTGGACGACGCTCGCGATCTCCTGGATGGCTCGTCGGGAAGCACCGATCCCTATGCCGGGACGCTGCGGATCGGCGTCTGCCCCGCGTCGCTGGAATGGCGGCTGATCACGCCGCTGACCAACCTGCTCTCCCGTCACCCCAACATCCGGTTCGAAGTCATCGGCGCCAGCTTCGAGCGCATGGTGCAGTTGCTCCGCAACGGGGTGGTCGATGTGGCGATCGGGCTGGATGACGCCTTCAGCGACTGGCCGGACCTGCGCCGGGAGCCGGCGCCGGAGCTGGATACGACCCTGTTCGTCCGCCGGGGCCATCCCGCGCTCGGCTCGGTTCCGGCGACGCTCGACGAGATCGCCCAGTACGACTTCGTGTCTCCCTCCGACTCCCGTCCTTTCGGCGCGATCATCCGCAACCTCTATGAGAGCCGGGGCATCGAGTGGCGGACGCGGGTTCACGTCATCGACTACTTCCCGGTGGTGCGGCGCATCGTCGCCACCTCGAACGCGATTGGCGTCGTGGCATGGACCAGCGCCGCCTCCTCGTCCTTTCAGAGGAACTTCGAGGTGCTGGATCACACCATGCTGTTTGAGCCGTTCAAGATGTGCTGCGCGCTGCGCGCCCGGTGGGAAGTGAAGCCGGCGGTCCGGGCCTTCATCGGCGCGGTGCAGGCCGAAAGCCGTCGCACGACCTGAGCAGCGCGCACCGTCCGTCTGGCGTGAGAAGGCGGCCCTTGTGGATCGCTGTCCGCCCCCGCATCATTCCTGCGAGGAATGACGACGCTACGGAATGAATTATATCTGAATGCCCCCCACTGTTACCGTGCCGGGCGTCGCTGAAGCGGCGCCAAAAAAATCTTTGGGGGAAACCATGCTGCAAGTTCCATTTCGATGCGCGCCTATGGTCGGCCGACGCCGCGCCTGGCTGAACGCCGCGCTGCTGGTTTCCGTGTCCGCGAGCGTGCTGACCTGGGGCGGAGCCGCCCTGGCCGCGGATTCCACGCCGGACGCCAAATCGACTTCGGTCGGCGAGGTCGTGGTCACGGCAGAGCGCCGCACGGTCAATCTGCAGAAGGCCCCGGTGGCCGCCACGGTGCTGAGCGGCGCTGACCTGGTCAAGAAGGGCGTGGTCGGAGTCGATCAGCTGCAATTCGTTTCGCCCGACCTGACGGTGACCAACTTCGGTCAGGGCAACCTGTTCAACATCCGCGGCATTGGCCGGTCAAACGGCTCAAGCAACGTCCAATCGGGCGTGGTCACCTATCGCGACGGCGTCGCCACCTTCCCGGGCTATTTCCAGTCCGAGCCCTACTACGACATCGCCAACGTCGAGATTCTGCGTGGCCCGCAAGGCACCTTTGCCGGCCAGAACGCCACCGGTGGCGCCATCTTCATCACCGAGGCCAACCCCAGCCTGAGCGCGGGCTACCATGGCTATCTGCAGGGTCAGTACGGCAACTACAACGACGTCAACGTTCAGGGCGCGGTCAACATCCCGATCAGCGATACCCTGGCGCTGCGGGTGGCCGAGGACACCGAGTACCGCGACAGCTTCTATACCATTACGGGCGCTCACATCGGCACGCCGGGTAAGCTGGCCGAGAATAACGCTCGCGTCAGCCTGCTGTGGCAGCCCACCTCGCACTTCACGCTGACTCTGAAGGCCGACTCCGTCGATGTCAGCAACGGCGGCTATGCTGCCGATCCTGTCGGCTCGACAGAGAACCTCTTCCACATCGGGAACAACGCCTACAACGAAGCCCGCGATGTGTTCGGCCGCGTCGTGCTCACCATGAACTACACCTTCGACAACGGTTTAGTGCTGCGGTCCATCTCCGGCTACCAGAAGGGCACAACGACCGTCGCCCTCGACATCGACGGCACCAATACCGGCAGCATAACTGGCGCTGACCGCGGCGATGAGGACATCTATTCGCAAGAGGTCAACCTGCTCTCGCCGGACACCGGTCCCCTCAGCTGGATCGTCGGCGCCTACTATCAGTACGACCTGACCACCATCCCAGCCGGCACGTTTTATACGCTCGCTCCCATCGGAGGTGGTTTCGCTGAACGCATCAGGCTGAACGGCAACAACCCGGAGACCAACAAGGCCGTCTTCGGCCAAGTCAGCTACAAGATCACGCCGGCCCTCCAGCTTCAGGTCGGCGTGCGCTATACCCAGTTTACGCAGCAAAATGACATCGCTGCCGGGGTTTTCGAAGAGTCGTATCCGACGCCTCTACTCGTCATCCCCCTGCTGGTCGAAACGCAGCACCAAACCGAAGAAGACAGCAAGGTCACCGGCAAGATCGGCCTGAACTGGACGCTCGACCGGGACAACTTCCTGTTTGCGTTCGTGGCGACGGGCCATAAAGGCGGCGGCATCAACACGCCGAACATCGCTGGCTCGACGCCGACGATCTTCAGGCCGGAAGATGTCACCGACTATGAAGTGGGCTGGAAATCGACCCAGGCGGATGGCCATCTGCGCACCCAGCTGGACGGCTTCTACAGCGACTACACGAATTTCCAGGTCAACATTCAGAACCCAAGTTTTCCGCTGTTCTCGGAACTCTACAACGTCACCTCGCCCACCAAGCTGTACGGCGTGGAGGCGTCGGCCCAGGCCGTGTTCGGCGATCTGTCGTTCGACGCTGGCGCATCCTACCTGCATACGGAGCTCGGCTCATTCTACGCCATCAATCCGAGCACCATTCCGCCGACCCCGCCCAACCCACCTCAACCGCCCTGCTCCGCGAGCTCGGGTCCCGCGACCGCCAACTGTGTGAATCTTGGGGGCAGGTCCACCAGCTATGCGCCTGAGTTCACGGGCAATATCGGCGGCCAGTATGTCTTTCATCTGGCCAACGACACGACCCTGACACCGAGGTTGGACTACTCCCACACCGACGCGCAGTGGGGGACCTTGTTCGAGGACGCCGCGCTCGGCGATCGTCTGCAGGCGCGCAATCTCCTCAACGCTCAGGTCAACCTGGAGCATCACGGCTGGCTGCTGACCGCCTATTCCACCAACCTGACGAACTCGCAGTATGTCGCTGCGGTGAACGGCACCACGCCACCGCTGCGCTACGCCGGACCGCCGCGCCAGTACGGCATCCGTCTGCGGAAGTCGTTCTAGGCAGGCGGCTGGACGGATTCGCCCGCGCGCCTCCCGTGCCTGGGGCGGATCCGTCCCCGCCAGCCGTGCCAAGCTTGGCCAGGCTCCAAGCCCGGCCTAGACCTGTTGCCCGTCCGTCCTGGACGGGCGACCATGCGTCAATATCAATACATCCCACGTCGGATTTCGAAGGTAGATGACCAGCATGAACGTCGGTGGATTTGTCGCTCGCGGATATGAGGGCGTTCGGGACGCGTTTGCGTCGGCCCAGGCGGAAGACCCCGGCGGCGGTCAGCTCTGTGTCTATCGCCATGGCCAGAAGGTGGTCGATATCTGGGGCGGCCGGGACAAGGTCAATGACCGGCCCTACGACGAAGACACCCTCACCATCATCATGTCCTGCTCCAAGGGCGCGGTGGCGGCGATCGTTCATCAGCTCGCCGAACAGGGCCTGATCGACTACGAGGCCCGCGTCACCGACTACTGGCCAGAGTTCGCGGCCGGCGGCAAGCAGGACGCCCGCGTCTGGCACCTGATGAGCCATTCGGTGGGCCTGCCGGGCGTCGATCCGGCGACCGGCCTCACCGCCAACGACATGCTGGTGCTGGAGAAGCACCTGCCGGCGCTGGAGGCGATGGAGCCGGTGTGGACGCCGGGCGCCTCCTGCCACTACCACCCCATCACCTACGGCTCGCTGCTGGACGGCCTGGTCCGCAAAGTGACCGGTACGAGCGTGTCGCAGCGCCTGGCCTCCGAGTTCAGTGGGCCGCTCGGCCTGGACTTCTGGATCGGCCTGCCGATCGAGCAGGACAAGCGGGTCGCCCCGCATTTCTCGCTGGGAGAGCCCCTGAGCGTCGAGCAGATCACCTTCCTGCTCAACGGTCTCGGCATCGACATGAGCACCCGTCTGGCCAAGGTGTTCGTCGCCTCGATGCAGCAGACCGCCGAGCTGATCGAGAGCATGAACAACACCGCGGGACGGGCGATCCAACTGCCGGCCGGCAACGGCGTCACCAACGCGGCGTCGCTGGCGAAGATGTACGCGGCCATGATCGGCGAGGTCGATGGTGTCCGGCTGCTGAAGCCCGAGACGGTGGAAGCGGCGCGGACGCTGCGTACCGGTGCGATGAGCCCGGCCGGCGACCTGGGCAAGCTGGCGGCGCTCGGCCTGCCGGTTCAGTACGGCCTGGGCTATCAGCTCTCCAACGGCCCTGAGGACCGGATGGGCCTTGGCTCGTTCGGCCACGACGGGGCAGGGGGCCGGATCGCCTTCGCCCACCCGGAAAGCGGCGTGGCGGCGGCCTATGTGGCCAACACCATGTCCTCCGCCATGGGCGTTCCCGACCCCCGGTGGGGGTGGATCGCGGAACTGCGCAAGGCCGTGGCGGCCTAGGCGGACTCTGATCAGGAAAAGCCAGCGATGCCTTACGCCCAGAGTGGAACCGCCAGGATCTACTATGAGGTCATGGGCGACCCGGCGGCGCCGCCGATCCTGTTCGTCGGCGGCTTCTCCGCGCAGATCATCGGGTGGCAGGAGGATTTCTGCCGCCTGATCGTCGCCAAGGGCTTCCGGGCCATCCGCTTCGACAACCGCGACGTCGGCCTGTCGCAGATGTTCGACGGCACGGACGGCCACAGCCCCGGCTACACCCTCCACGACATGGCCGAGGACGGGTTCGCGATCCTCGACCACCTCGGTATCGACCGGGCCCACATCGTCGGCCAGTCCATGGGTGGCATGATCGCCCAGAGCATGGCCGGAAGCCGGCCAGAGCGAACCATCTCGCTGACCCTGGTCTTCACCGCTCCCTACATCAGCGTCGAATACCTGCCGCCGCTCGCGGAGGTTCCGAACATGACGTTCGATCGCGTCGATCGGGCGACCTTCATCGAGCGCATCGTCGAAGAGCAACGGCTCAACGCCACGGACATCTACCCGTTCGAGGAGGCCTGGGTGCGCGAGTTCGCCGAGATCAGCTACGACCGCGCCCATGCGCCCGAGGGCGTGGTGCGCCAGCTTGGCGCCATGCTCACTGACATCGGCCAGCCCTTCACCGACCACACCCGACTGACGATGCCCGTGGCGCTGATCCACGGCCGCGACGACGGCCGTGTCACCGCCGCCGGCTCGCTGGAGCTGGCCCGGCTGATCCCGCACGCGGAGCTGCACCTCTATCCGGGCATGGGCCATTTCGTGGTCCAGCCTCTGTGGGCCGAGTTCATCGACATCATCGCCCGCACCGCGCGGCGCGGAGAGAAGACGCCTTCCGCTTCCGGCAGAGCTGACGCTGGCCGCAAGCGAGACGCCGCCGACGCGCCGGTGTAGTAGGCGGCGGTCGTCCCGCGGCTTTTCGAGAACCATGACCCCCATCAAACTCCGCCGCGCGTCCCTCGAGAATTTGTCGGCCAAGGTGGAGGCGCCCGCCTACGATCCGGCCCGGGTTCGGCCGGCGATCGTGCACCTCGGGTTCGGCAATTTTCACCGCGCGCACATGGCGCGCTACACCCACGAACTGATGAAGCTCGACGCCGGCGCGCTCGACTGGGGCATTGTCGGCGCCGGCCTGATGGAGGGCGATCGGAAGGTCGTGGAGGCCTTGGCGCCGCAGGACTGGCTCTACACCCTGGTGGAGCGGGACGCGCGGGGCGAGACCGCGAAGGTCATCGGTTCGGTGGTCGAGGTCGTCCTGGCCGCCGGGGACCCGCAGCGGCTGCTGGCGGCGATCGCCCGCCCCGAGACTCGCATTGTCAGCCTGACGGTCACCGAACACGGCTACTGCCTGAACCGCGCCACCAAGCGGCTCGATCTGGACCATCCCGCGATCCGGGCGGATATCGCCGATCCCAGGCGGCCTCAAAGCGCGCTGGGCGTGATCGTTGAAGCCTATCGACGCCGCATAGCCAGTGGCGGCCGCGCCTTCACGGCGATGAGCTGCGACAACATCCAGCACAACGGCCATGTGCTTCGGTGCGCGGTGCTGGACCTGGCCGAGGCTCTCGATCCCGCGCTCGCCGCCTGGATCGCCGAGCATGGCCGCTTCCCGTCCACCATGGTGGACCGGATCACGCCGATGACCCGGGCCGAGGACGCCGCCGACCTGGCCCGCCGCCACGGCGTCGAGGACGCCTGGCCGGTTTTCTCCGAAACCTTCACTCAATGGGTGATCGAGGACAATTTCGCCGATGGTCGCCCGGACTGGGACCGGGTCGGCGCCCAGTTCGTCGATGACGTCGCGCCCTACGAGTTCATGAAGCTGCGCCTGCTCAACGCCAGCCACCTGGCCATCTCCGGGCCGGGCCGGCTGATGGGCTACACCTATATCGACGAGGCCATGCGCGACGCCGATGTGCGCGCCTACATGAGCCTGCTCATGGACCGCGAGACTGGCCCGACCCTGTTGCCGACTCCCGGCGTCGATATTCCCGCCTACAAGCGCCAGCTGATCGAGCGGTTCGCCAATCCCAACATCCACGACACGGTGGAGCGGGTGAATACCGACGCGGCGCTCAACTACCTGCTGGATCCGATCTGGGATCGGTTGGATCGGGGCCAGCCTATCGACCTGCTGGCCTTTGCGGTCGCGGCCTGGCTGCGGCGCATGCGTGGCGAGGACGAGCAGGGCGTGCTGATCGAGGTGCGCCACCCGCTGGCCGGTCTGCTGCGCGAGCGGGCGATGGAGGGCGGCGCCGATCCGGGTCCCATGCTGCGGATCAAGCCGCTGTTCGGCGACCTCGCGGACAACGCGGTCTTTTCAGGCGCGGTCGGGAAGTGGTTCGGGATGATGCATTCCGACGGTGTGCGGGCGAGCCTTCGGCGCGCCATCCGCGCTGAGCTCTGACTGGGCGAGCCGGCCCTCTCGAAGGCCGCGCAGACTGCTGCCGACAAAGAGGCGGCTCGCGCGATGCAGGTCGGCGACGGTCAGGTCTCTTTCGATCGCTGAGCCTTGCTCGATCAGGCTGGCGCGCAACACGCCATCCAGCGCCCCCGAGGCCAGGGTGGGCGTGACCAGGCGGCCGTCCAGCTCGGCGAAGAGGCTGGCTCGGCAACAGTCCGCGACGGTCCCGCCGCGATTGAGCAGGATCGCCTCGTCCAGCCCATCCGCCGCCGCCACCGCGAAGGCGCGCTCGTAAACCTCCCGCCGGGTGGTCTTGTGCCGCAGGAAGGGATCGCCAGCATCGAGGCGGGCGTCCGCAAGGCCGAGGCGCAGCAAGGACGGCGCGCTTGCGTCGAGCCGGCCGTGGGTCAGGGTCGTCTCCCCCGAGCGGGCCAACTCCAGGCGCACCCGCTTGGCGCCCTCCGTCGCTGACCAGGCCACGGCGGCCTCGGCGAGCCGGTCGCTCAATGCGCCTTGGTCGAACCGAAAATCCAGCGCCCGCGCCGAGGCCGCCAGCCGGGCCAGATGGCGACCCAGCCGGACGAAGCCCTGGTCGGGGAGCCAGGCGAAGGTCTCGATCAGGCCGAAGTCGGCCGCCAGATCGGTCAGGACGCGGCCCTTCAGCAGCGCCTCGTCATATTCCGCATCCGGATCGGAGTCGGCGACGATCCCTCCGCCCACGCCGTAACGCCCCTCGCCATCCGGTCCGATCCAGGCCGTCCGGATCGCCACGTTGAAGCGCATGTCGCCGTCCGGCGCGATGACGCCAAGGGCGCCGGTGTAGACGCCGCGCGGTTCCGGCTCCAGGTCTCGGATGACCTCCGCCGCGCGGATCTTCGGCGCCCCGACGATGGACCCGCAGGGAAAGAGGCTGGCCAGCCGCTCACGAACGCCGACCCCCGGCAGCAGTTTGGCGGTGATGGTCGAGGTGAGGGTGTGGAAGGTCGGATAGGTTTCGACGGTGAACAGGGCGGGGACGCGCACTGTCCTGGGCTGGCTGATGCGCGACAGATCGTTGCGCAGCAGATCGACGATCATCAGGTTTTCCGCCCGCTGCTTTTCATCGCGGGCCAGCGCCGTCCGAGCCGCCTTGTCGTCGGCCTCGTCGGCGAGCCGTGGGGTGGTGCCCTTCATCGGCCGAGCCGTGGCGACATCGCCGTCGATGCTGACAAAGAGTTCCGGCGATACCGACAGCACCGAACCCTCGGCGCCAGAGACCATGCCGCCAAAGGCGACCGGCTGGCGGGCGCGCAGGGCCGCATAGAGCGCCAACGGGTCGCCGTCGTAGCGGAAGTGGATCGGGAAGGTGAGATTGGCCTGGTAGAGGTCGCCGGCGCCGATTAGCTCAAGCACCCGCCCGACGAGATGGACGTGGTCCGCGCGGTCGCGGTCGAACACCAGGTCGCGAATGGCTGACGGCGCGGCTGCGGCCAGCATTTCGTCGAGATCTTTCGGCGCGATGGCCTGCGGCGGAGGAAAGAGGCCGAACCACAGGAGCGGCGCGCGGCGATCGTTCGGCAAGAGGCGCGCGAGTTTGGGCTCCAGCACATAGCCCAGTTCATAGGCGCAATAGCCGGCGGCATGGAGCCCGGACTTAAGGCCATCCTCGATGGCCTCGAAGGCGCTCGTCACCTCCTCCGGCCGCCAGCAGCAGACTGTGTGCGCCGGGTCCGTATAGAGCCGGGCGGCCGTCGTGGCGGTTCGGTCCTCCAGCAGTACGAAGGGTTTGGCGCTATCGGGTCTCGGCTGCATCCGCCGCCCTGTGTTGGTCATGCAAAGGCTTCGCCCCGTCCTCGGGCCTAAGGTGTCTTGGGGCGAGCCTATTACGTGATCACGGGCGATTTGCGTCCTAATTCCTGAGCGACGGGGCGATTTAGCCCGCGGATCACGCCGCCAGATGGTGGTCGAAGAAGCGCGCCAGGATCCGGTAGACTTGCTGCGACTCCGGCAGCTCCGGATAGACATGAAAGGCGTGCCAGAGACCGTCGAAGACAAAGAGGCGCGTCTCGACCCCCGCCTCGTCCAGTTTCAGATGCAGGTTGGTTGCGCTGCTGGCCGCGAAGTCCCGGCCGCCCGCGATCACCAGGGTCGGCGGGAAGCGGCTCAGGACCGCCGGATGGTCGCCGGGGAAGACGCAAGGGTCCTCCAGCGAAGCGCCCGCAAAGTAGTCGAGGCCGGCCAGGCGCGGAGGCTCCCCGGCAGGCTGTCCGTACCCCTCCAGGGCTGGTGTCAGGTGTGGAGCGTCGCCCCGCATGTCGCCGCCGCCGGCGCCCAGGATGGCTACGGCGCCGGGGCGCGGCAGTTTCGTCTTGGCGAACCAGGCCAGGGCCTGGGCGGTCAGGACACCGCCGGCGGAACAGCCGTAGATGCCGATCGCTTCAGGCGCATGGCGCCCGATCAGCTCGCGATAGACCGCCGCGACATCCTCCGAGGCGGCCGGAAACCTGTGCTCCGGAGCCAGGCGATAATCGACGGCGATCACCTCCATGCCCATGCGGTCGGCGATCGGGATGGCTTCGACCAGCGCGCCAGAATCGGCGCCCCAGGCGAAGGCGCCGCCGTGCAGGCAGACCAGCACGCGGCCGCTGTTTTCCGGCCAAACCTGGGCGGGGCTGACCCGATGCACGCGCACGCCGCCGATACGGTCCTCGCGGACGACGACATCGAACATCTCCAGCATGCGGTCGGCCAGGCGCTGGTTCTGCTTGGCGTAGTGGGCGCGCAGGGCAAGGACGTCGCCGCCAACCTCGGGCGGCGGCGGGTTGATCACCTTGATGAAGGCTTCGCGCGCGGCATCGCTGGCCAGGTCCGAGTAGGGCAGGGTGAACCGGCCGACCTCGACGCCTCCATCGGATCGAAGGCCCCCGCGCTGTCCGCTGGCGTCGGACATTGTCGGTGCGCTGGTCGCCTCGGTGGTCATGGGCTCTCTCTTGGTCCTGACGGCGGCGATCATGATATCGATGTCAATGGTGCTGGCAATAGGTTTGGCTGCAATGCTACTGTGGCGGGCCAGATCCGATCAGGGCTGGGATTCGGCATGAGGCGAGCGCGTAGATGGCGAAGGCGGGGCGGAGTGGATCGGGGCCGATGACGATGGAGGATCTGGCCGCCCTTGCGGGCGTGTCGAAGATCACCGTCTCCAGGGCGCTCCGGGACAGCCCGCTGGTTCGCGAAAGCGTCCGGGAGCGGATCAAGGAACTCAGCGTCGCCCACGGCTACCGGCTGAACGCCGCCGCGCGCAGCTTGCGGACGCGGCGGGCGAACAGCATCACCGTCGCCATCGAGATGGACGCCACAACGGACCGCCCCCTGTCCGAGCCTATCGTGCTGGTGGCCATCGGCGCCCTGTTGCAGGCGTTCGCGACGCGCGGCTATCGGCTGGTGCTGACGACGCGGTCGGAGGCGCTGTCCTCCAACGTGCTGGACGCGGAGGGTCTGATCCTGCTGGGTCTGGGGCCGAACGACGAAGCCATTCCGCAGATGCAGCGGTTCAACCTGCCGCTGGTGGTGTGGGGCTCGTCCCGCCCGGCGTCGGACAAGGTGGTGTTTCTGGGCAGCGACAATGTCGAGGGTGGAGCGCTGATCGGCGAGCACCTCAAGAGCCTCGGTCGCAAGCGAATCCTGTTCCTCGGCGACATCATCCACACTGAGGTCGCCGATCGGCTGGCCGGCCTGTCCGCCGCGGTCGCCGGCGACAACACGAGCATCAAACAGGTCGCCTGCGCTTTCAGCCGCGAGGCGGGCGCCGCGGCCTTGAAAGCCGAGCTTGCCGGCGGGGTGGACTTCGACGCCGTCGTCGGCAGCAGCGACACGATCGCTCTCGGCGCCATCGACCAGCTGCGCGAAGCGGGCCTGGATGTTCCCGGCGATGTCGTGGTGACGGGCTACGACGATGTCACCCGCGAGCCGCATCTGACCTCCGTCCGCCAGGACTTGGCCCAGGCCGGCGCGATGCTGGCCGAGCTGATGTTCGGGATGCTGGAGGGGCGGGCGATGCAGTCCCGCAAGCTCCCCGTCGAGCTCATCGTCCGCGGATCGACCCAAGGCTGACGAAGCACGGCGCGTCGAATTGTCCATTGACATCGATATCAATGACATCGATATCAGCGATCAAGCGGAGCGCTCGAGCAAGAGTCGCCGCCAATGTCGGGGAGGGAACCATGGCACTCAATCGTATCCTGCTGGGCGGCGTCGCGCTGGCGGCGATCGCTATTTCATCCAACGCTTCGGCCCAGACCGCGGGCGACCAGACTCGCGTGACCGCCAAGTCCACGGCGCTGGGCGAGGTGATCGTCACGGCGCGCCGGCGCGAGGAGAATTTGCAGAAGGTGCCCACCGCGGTGACGGCCTTCTCCGCGACCGCCATCGAGCAAAAGGGCATCGTCAACCAGTCCAGCCTGGCCGACTTCACCCCCTCGATGATGACCATCACCGGCGGCTATCCGCAGGAGTTCGCCTACTTCGCCCTGCGCGGGCAAGGCCCGGCGTTCGGCTCGGTGCCGGGGGTGGTGCCTTACTTCGCCGAGGTGGCCAATCCGATCGGCATCGATGGCCGTGTCGGGACCTACTACGACATGGCCAACGTACAGGTTTTGGCCGGCCCGCAAGGCACGCTGTTCGGCAAGAACGCCACCGGCGGCAACATCCTGTTCGACCCGGCCAAGCCCACCAACCGTTTCGAAGGCTACATCCGCGGCGAATATGGCAACTACAACGACCGCCGCATCGACGGCGCGATCAACCTGCCCATCGTCGATGACAAGGTTCTGCTGCGCATCGCCGGCGAATCCGACGCCCGCGACGGCTACACCAAGGATGTGGGCCCATTCTTTCCGGGCAAGCAGTACGACAACCTCAACAACAGCTCCGTCCGCGCCAGCCTGACCATCCGGCCGACCGACAAGATCGAGCTCTACACCGTCGCCCGCTACTATGTGTCGGACAACAACGGCCCCGGCACGGTGCTGGAGCAGCTGAACCCGGCCGCGGTCGCCGCCGATCTCGCGCCGCCGTTCGGCGCCTTCCTGCCCGGCTTGGCCAACGCCCTGACCACCCAGCAGTCGCTTGGCCCGAGGCGGGTCTCTTACGATCTGAACGAGTTCTCCAAGACCGAGTACTGGCAGGTCCTGAACCACGCCTCATTCAAGATCGCCGACAATCTGACGTTCGAGAACGTCATCAGCTACTCGCAATTCCGCGACCACTACGCCTACGACTACGACGCGACGCCCTATCCCCTGGGCGGTCAGTCGAGCAGCAGCATCCCGGTGCTGGCGCCGAACTATTTCACGGAAGAGGCGCGGCTGCAGGGGACCGCCTTTGGCGGCGCCGTGAACTATACGGCCGGCGTCTATCACGACGAGCAGACCTGGACCGGGCCGTCGGGGATCGAGAAAGACTACATCCTGCCGCTGGACCTCCTGGGCCTTCTTCCGGAAGGGCTGGCCGTTGAGACGAACACGAGTAATGCGGTGTTTGGCCAGGCGACCGTCAACGTCGGCGACCTGTTCAACCCGCTGCATGGTCTGAGCGTCACCGGCGGGCTGCGCTACACCAGCGAGCGGACGTTCGAGAGCATCCAGATCGTGGCTCCGGCGCCATTCGGCAGCCCGGCGACGGGCGGGGCGGCCAAGTCCCACTATCCAAGCTATACCTTGGACATCGACCAGAGCCTGTTCGGCGACGCGGCCCACGCCTACATCGCGATCCGCGACGCCTACAAGTCGGGTGGCGTGAACGGCGGCCTGCCGCCCAGTTCCGGCTTCGCGACCTTCGCGCCGGAACAGCTTCAGGACGTCGAGGTGGGCCTGAAGTCCGAGTTCCGGCTGGCCGATATGCCGGTCCGCCTGAACATGGACTACTACCACGGCGACTACAGCAACATTCAGCGCACCGTGCAGCAACTGGTGGGGGCGGTGTTCCTGAACGTCAACGAGAGCGCGGCCAAGGCGGTGATCCAGGGCTTCGAACTCAACGGCGTCATCTCGCCAGTGCGCGGCCTGACCCTGACCACGGCCTATTCCTACATCGACTCCGAATACACCAAGGTGGCGCCTGTCTCCGCCGCCATTCTGCAGGGCAGCGCCTTCCCCTATACGCCGCGCAACAAGGTGACCTTCGGGGTCAGCTATGACGCGCCCCTGGGCGAACGCCTGGGCACGCTGTCGCTGTCGGCCAACTACACCTACCAGAGCCAGTTTTCGACGGCGCAGAACAACCAGGCCGAGGTCAAATATCTGCCCGGCTATGACTACATCAACGCCGAGGCGGACCTGCGCAACATCGGCGGCAAGCCGGTGGATGTGGCCCTGTTCGTCGATAACCTGACCAACCGGACCTACGCGACGGGCCTTGCCGACTTCTACAACAGCGGTGTCGGCACAGTGAGCTACACCTTCGCCCCGCCGCGCATGTACGGCGTGCGTCTTCGCTACAAGTTCGGGGGTTGAAGCCCCGAGACTAAGGCTTGGGGGACGGGAATGCGCTGCTATCACGCATTCCCGCCTCCTCGCCGAATCGGTCAGTAGAGCAGGTGGGGATTTGCCTGGCTCAAATTTGCGCTCATCCCCGCGAAGGCGGGGACCCAGGGTCACTGGACTCGGTCTTGCAGCTGCGATCCTGGCGCAGCTGATCGAACGGCCTCGTCGGCTCCGGCGCTTCCGTGGCGTTCGGGTCTTTTACTGTTAAGCTTCCGAGGGGGAAGTCATCATGAGCCTGGCGCCGACGAAGCCGCCCAAACCCAAGCGGCTGTGGCTGCGCCGCGCGGGGCAGGTCGTGCTCGCTCTGGCGGTCGTGTTGCTGCTGGCCCTGGCGTGGGACCTGAGGGGACCGGGCGCGATCGCCATCAAGCCAGCCCAACCCCTGCCGGCCGGTTTCATCTGGGGCGTGTCCTCGTCAGCCTTCCAGAGCGAAGGCGGCGCGCTGGACAGCGAATGGAGCCGCCACAACGCCACGGACAAGACCCAGGATCGCTACGGCCCCGCCGTGGATTTCCGACACCGCTATAGGGAGGACGTGCAGCTCGCGCACGATCTGGGCGTCAACACCTATCGCATCGGCATCAACTGGGCGCGGGTCGAGCCTAGGCCGGGCCAGTACGATCAGGCCGAGCTGGCCTATTACGACGACCTGATCCTGGCGATCCGGCAGGCCGGCATCGCCCCGCTGATCACCCTGGACCACTTCGACATTCCCGGCTGGGTGGCCGACCAGGGCGGCTGGGCCAATCCGAATACCACCAAGGAATTCGTCGCCTACTCAGGGATGATCGCGAACCGCTACCACAAGGACGTCCACCTCTGGATCACCTTCAACGAAGCCTTCGCCGACATGAGCATCCAGGACTCGCTCTTTAAGCTCAAGGGCAAGGACGCCGATCGGGTGCGGGACAATATCGTGGCCGCGCACCGGCAGACCTACGATCTGATCCACCAGATCGAGCCGAACGCCATGGTGACGTCGAACATCGCCTGGCTGGGCGACCGCTTCGGCAGCGGGGTGCTGAACGGGATATCCGACCGCGCCTTCCTGGACCGCGTGGCCGACAAGGTCGATGTCATCGCCATCGACTATTATGGCGCGGACCTGATCAAGGGCCTCAAAGCCCTGTCCGCGCACGCCAACTGGGAGTGGCCGCCCGAGCCGGCCGGCCTCTACCGTGCGCTCAAGATCGTCCAGGCCAAGTATCCGAACAAACCCATCCTGATCGCCGAGACCGGCATGTCCACGCAGGATGGGCTGCCGCGCGCGGACGGGGTGACGCGTGAGGACACCTTGCGCGACAGCGTCTACTGGACCCAGCGCGCCCGCGCCGACGGGGTCAATGTGATCGGCTACATGGTCTGGTCGCTCACCGACAACTTCGAGTGGGGCAGCTATGCGCCGCGCTTCGGCCTCTACACGGTCAATGTGCTGAAGGACCCGGCCCTGAAGCGGATCCCCACCGCGGCGGTCCCGGCCTACAAGGACGTTATCCGCAACAACGGCGTGGGCCCGGGCTACCGTCCGGTACAGCCTCAGTGAAGCGAGGCCGCCGCGCCCCTTCGCCCGCGGAAAACTTTGGCGGTCTGTTCGAACGGGTCGCCCTGGCGGCGATCCACGCGGACGGCAAGGACTGGGCCGACCCGCACCCGCTGCACTCCCCCGAAGCGATCCTGCGCCGCTATGCCGAGGCCGCGCCGGAGACGGACGAGGCCTTGCGCGATTTCGTGGAAGCGCACTTCTCCAGCGACGACTGGAACCCGGACCTGACGCCGGTGGCGGGGCTCGATCTGCGCACGGCGATCGACACCCTCTGGCCGGCCCTGACCCGAACCTCGCCGACCGCGCGGCCCTATTCATCGATGCTGCCTTTGCCGCACCCGTACCTGGCGCCGGGCGGGCGGTTCACCGAGACCTACTATTGGGACTCCTATTTCGCCCTCTTAGGCACGAGCGAGCCCTGGCGGGCGCGGCAGACGGCGGACAACTTCGCCCACCTGATCCGCGACCACGGCCATGTGCCGAACGGCAACCGCACCTATTATCTCAGCCGCTCGCAGCCACCGTTCTTCTTCATGGTCGCCGGCCTGACCGAGCCTCAGGATCCGGCGGCGGCCTATGCCCACTATCTGCCGGAATTGATCGCCGAGCACCGCTTCTGGATGCGGGGGGCGGGCCAGGCCCGCGCTGGCTCGCCGGTTCACCGGGTGGTGCGCATGACCGGCGGCGGACTGCTCAACCGCTATTGGGACGCCAAGGACACGCCGCGCGACGAATCGTTCCGAACCGACGTGCTCCTGTCGCGCGGATCGCCTCAGCCCGAGCGCGAGCTGTGGCGAAACCTGCGGGCTGGCGCGGAAAGCGGCTGGGACTTCTCATCCCGCTGGCTGGCCGACCGGCACAGTCTCAACTTGATCCGCACCAGCGACATCGTGCCGATTGATCTCAACAGCATCCTGCATGGCCTGGAGTGCGCTATCGCAGACGGCCTCGGCCGCGCGGGCGACGCCGTGGGCGAGGCCCGCTATCACCGCAAGGCCGGCGCCCGCAAACGCGCCATCGTCCGCCATCTCTGGAACGAGGCGACCGGGGTGTTCGATGACTATGACTGGACCCGGCAGAGTCAGCGCGGCGCCATAACGGCCGCGACGGTCTACCCCTTGTTCTTCGAGCTGGCCGACGAGGTGCAGGCCGCCAGCATAGCCGGGGTCTGCCGGCGGGAGCTGCTGGCGCCGGGGGGCCTGCTGACCACCAACATCACGACAAGCCAGCAATGGGACGCGCCCAACGGCTGGGCGCCGCTGCAGTGGCTGGCCGTGCGCGGCTTCGAACTCTATGGCCACCAGGACCTGGCCCGCGAGATCGCCACCCGCTGGTCGGCCATGGTCGGTCAGGTGTTCGCCGAGACCGGGCGGTTCATGGAGAAGTACGACGTGGTGCATCTGGCCGGCGGCGGCGGCGGGGAGTATCCCATGCAGGACGGCTTCGGCTGGACCAACGGCGTTACGGCGCGGCTGGCGGACTACGCCTAGCCCACGACCCGGGTCAGATCGTCAGCAGAAACTCGGCGCCCGTTCCGGCGCGCTGGGGCGCCAGGGCCAGGTCGCCGCCGTGGCTCAGGGCGACTTGGCGGGCGAAGCTGAGGCCCACGCCGGTGCCCTGCGCCTTGGTGGTGAAGAAGGGGCGGAACACTCGCTCGCGATCGGCCGCCGCGACACCGGGTCCGCTGTCTTCGATGGTCAGTAAGGCGCCGTGGTCGCGCGCGCGGGCGGTCAGCTTCACCAGCCGCCTGTCGCCGGGCGCGGCCAGCGCCGCCTCCGCGCCGTTGGACAGCACGTTCATCAGCGCGTGGACCAGCAGGTCCATGTCCAGATCGATGTCGAAATCCAGCGCCGGTTCGTTGACCTCCAGCATCACGCCCTGCCGTTCCCATCGGCTTCGGAACACCCGCGCCACCTCGCTCAGCAGTGCGCCCAGGCGGGTGGGTTTCAGGCTTGGCGGCGGCAGGCGGGCGAGGGTGCGGTAGGCGTCGACAAATCGCGTCAGGCCCGCCGCGCGCCGGGCCAGGGTCTCGACCGCGTCGCGGGCCTGGCTGGTGGACGCCGGTGTTTCGTCGCCTAGCAGGTCCACCGCCGTGCCGGCCAGGGAGGCGATCGGCGTCAAGGCGTTCATGATCTCGTGGCTCAGCACCTGCAGCAGGTCGCGCAGGGCCGCGGCCTCGGCGGCGCGGATTTCCGGTTGGATGTCCAGCAGCACCGCCAGCCGCAGCGCCCCGTCCGGCCCCACCAGATCGCTCATGGAGACCGCGTAGGCGCGCGGGCCGCCATCGGTGTCCAGGGTGACGGTCAGCCGCTCGGTGGAGGATGGGCTGTTGAGCGCGGCGGCCAGGGTCTCGGACGGCTGGACCAGCCGGTCGTCGGTGCGGAACAGGATACGGGCGGCGCGGTTGCCGGTGCGGATGACGCCATCGGGATGCAGCACCAGCAGCGGGGCTGGGGTCTGGTCCAGCAGGCTGCCGAGCCAGCGCTGCTCAGCCTGCGACGGCGTCGGCGGATCCGCCGGCGCGCGGGTCGAGGGCGAGCCGATTTCATAGGTCGGCCAGACCGCCACCGAGCCCAGCCAGACGGCGAGCAGGACCAGCACCGCCGTGCAGGCGTAGAGGCCGAAGTGCAGAGCGATGACCACGCCGTTTCCGCAGGCGAACAGCAGCGCCTGGCCCAGGGCGCGAGCGGCCTGGCGCCTAGAGTCCATGCTTGGCCATTCGGCGATAGAGGGCTGCCCGGGTCAGGCCCAGCTCCTTGGCCGCGTGGCTGACATTGAAATTGTGCCGCTTGAGCGCGCGGCCGATCAGGGTGCGCTCTGATTCCACCAGGTTCAGGTCCGAGCGCGGGGGCGCGGCCGGGGTGTGCTGGGTCTCGGTCAGCGCCAGGTCGGCCAGCTGGTAGCTGTCCCCTTCCGCGAAAATCACGCAGCGCTCCATGGCCTGGCGCAGGGCCCGCACGTCCCCCGGCCAGGGGCTCTCGGCGATGGTCTCGACCACCTCCGGCGCCAGCGCCTTGACTGGGCGGTCATAGCGCTGGGCGTAGAGATGCAGGAAGTGGCGCGCCAGAATCAGGGCGTCGCCGCCTCGGTTGCGCAGGGGAGGGGCGAGGATCTCCACCGTGTTCAGCCGATAGAAGAGATCGTCCCGCAGGCCTTGCGATCCTGTCAGCGCCTCGCGCTGCCGCGTGGCGGCCAGCACCCGCACGTCCGGGGCCGGCAGTCTGGTGCGGCGGGCGTCCAGCAGGTCCAGCAGCCTGATCTGCAGCACCGGTGGCAGGCCGGCCACCTCCTCCAGCAACAGGGTCCCGCCGCGCGCCTGCTCGATCGCGCCGGGCTGGTGTTCGTCGCCGAACAGGGCGGCTTCTGCTTCGCCCACCGACAGGCCCGCCAGGTCCACCGGCACGAACGGACCGGAGGCTCTCGCGGACTGCAGATGCAGATTGCGGGCTATCAGGGTCTTGCCGGTTCCCGCCTCGCCGTGGATCAGCACCGAGGCGTCGGTGGGCGCGGCGCGGCGGATCAGGTCGCGCACCTGCTGGATCGCCCGGCTCTCGCCCAGCAGCGGCGCACTGCCCAGCCAGAGGTCCGGCGCCGAGGCGGCGGGCTCGGCGTTGGCCGCCTTCCGCCTGCGCCGACGGGCTTCCAGCGCGGTGTTGATGGTGGCGATCAGCCGGTCGTTGCTCCAGGGCTTCATGACGAAGTCGCTGGCGCCGGCGCGCATGGCGGCGACGGCGATGTTGATGCCGCTATGGCCGGTGACTACTACCACCGCCGCGTCCGGGTCGCGCGCCAGGATGTCATCCAGGCATTGGAAGCCTTCGTCCCCCGAGGTGGCGCCCCGCGCGAAGTTCAGGTCCAGCAGGATGGCGTCCACCGGTTCGGCCGCCAGCACGCTCCAGGCCTCGGCCGGACTGCGCGCTTCGGTCATCCGCAAACCGTGCCGGCCGAGCAGCAGAGCCGCCGCCTTCAGGACGTCCGGATCGTCGTCCACGAACAGGACGTGGTCTTTTGGGGTTGACGGGGAGTCGAGCATGTTCGGAATCGGACACTTCGCGTTTGGCCGGACACATGCAAGGCCAACGGGGCGAAAATGTCAATAAACCCAACCTGTTAGTTTTAGTGGCGATCACGCTAGACTGAAGGTTGGGAGAGCAGCTCTTGACCGAACCGAACACTTCCGGACCGTCCCCGGACCCCGCCCCGTTCGCGCCTGGCGCCGGCATGGACCGCCGCATCGACAAGCCGCGCGCGCGCATCACCCGGCCGATGAAGATCGCCGCCGGCGTGGTCGGGGCGCTCATTGTGGTCGTCTTGGTGATCCGGATGCTGCCGCCGCCTAACAGCCTGTCGGTGAAGGCTGGCGCGCTGGAGATCGGCGTGGTGCAGAACACCGCCTTCCAGGACTACCTGCCCGTCCGCGCGGAGATCGCCCCGCTCAGTACGGTGTTCGTCACCGCCGTCTCGGGCGGCCAGGTGGACAAGGTGATTGTCCTGGACGGCTCGGAGGTCGCCGCCGGCGCGTCGCTCGCCAGCCTGAGCAATCCGCAGCTGAAGCTGGACGTGACCTCCAAGGAGGCCGAGATCGCCGGCCGCCTCGGCGACACCAGCGCCCAGCAACTGGCCCTGGAGCGCAACCGGCTCGACCGGGAGAAGGAGATTTCCGAGACCAGCTACAGCCTGCTCAAGGCCCAGCACGACCTCGACACGCGCCAGCGCCTGCATGACCTGGGCTTCGTCTCAGACGCCGAGGTCAAGAGCTTCGGCGACGAGGCCAACTACTATCGCGACCGGCTCAAGGCCCTGAAGGCCGGCGAGCATGAGGAAAACGCCATCTCCGCGGCCCAGGCCTCGCAGATCCGCCAGACCGGCTCCAGCCTGAACAGCAATCTGGCGGTGGTGAAGTCCAGCCTCGACGCCCTGGTGGTCCGCGCGCCGGTGGCCGGCCGCCTGACCGACTTCACCCTCCAGCCTGGCCAGTCGCTGAAGGCCGGCGACCAGGTCGGCCAGATCGATTCCGAGGGCGCCTACAAGCTCACCGCCGACGTCGATGAATACTACCTCGGCCGGGTCACGGCGGGCCAGCCGGCCACGGCGGACTTGGACGGCGCGGCGGTCACCCTGACCGTCTCACGGGTTCTGCCACAGGTGACCAACGGCCGCTTCCGCGTCGAGCTGACCTTCAACAAGCCGCCGAAGGTCGGCCTGCATCGGGGCGAAAGCACCGACGTGCGGATCACCCTTGGCGATACGCAACAGGCCCTGGTCGCACCCAACGGCGCCTGGCTGGAGGAGGGCGGCGGCGGCTCCGCCTTCGTCCTCGACGGCGGCGGTCATCGCGCCGACCGGCGCCCCATCACCGTAGGCCGCCGTAATCCGCAGCAGGTGGAGATCACCTCCGGCCTGCATCCCGGCGATCGCGTGGTGATCTCCAGCTACGACGGCTACGCCAAGTCCACCCACCTCATCCTGCACTGACCCCGGTTCGAGAAGGCTCACCCATGATTGTCCTGGCCGATGTCCATCGCCTCTATCGCTCCGACGAAGTGGAGACCACGGCGCTGAAGTCGATCGAACTGCAGATCGAAGAGGGCGAGTTCGTCGCCATCATGGGTCCGTCCGGCTGCGGCAAGTCCACGCTGCTGAACATCCTGGGCACCATCGATCGGCCCACCAGCGGCAAGTACATGTTCCGCGACCTGGAGGTCACCGACATGCCCGAGGCGGAGCTGGCCAGGTTGCGCCGCGACAACCTCGGCTTCGTATTCCAGAGCTTCAACCTGATCGATGAGCTGACCGTCGCCGAGAACGTCGAGTTGGGCATCGTCTACCGCAAATGGGCCGGCAAGGACCGGCGCGCCCGGGTGCTGGCGGCGATGGACCGGGTCGGCATCGCCCACCGGGCGCGCCATTATCCGCACCAGCTCTCCGGCGGTCAGCAGCAGCGCGCCGCCATCGCCCGCGCCATCGTCGGCCAGCCCAGCCTGATCCTGGCGGACGAACCCACCGGCAACCTCGACACCGAGAACGGCGCCCAGGTGATGGGTATCCTGCAAAGCCTGAACGAAGACGGCGCGACGGTGGTGATGGTCACCCACTCGCCCAGCCACGCCGACATGGCCAAGCGCCGCATCGACATGCTCGACGGCCGCATCGTCGTCTCCGCCCGCCGCGAAATCTGAGGCCTGGCGGATGTTCCGGCATTACCTGCTTACCCTCTATCGGGCGCTGACCAAGCACCATCTCTACGCCGCCCTGAACATATTGGGCCTGGCGGTGGGGATCGCGGTGTTCCTGGTGCTGGCGCTCTATGTGCGTTTCGAGACCAGCTACGAGCGCTGGATACCCGGGGCGCCGTCGATCTATGTGGTGCGTTCGTTCTGGAACCTGGCCGGCGAAGTCATCCCGCCCGACAGCGACACCATGGGCGGGCTGTTGGACCAGTTGCATGGCGACTACCCGCAGCTGGCCGGCACGCGGCTGTGGGATAACAGGGTCACGGTCCGACAGGGATCGCAGGTGACCTCCGAGCAGGTCGAGCTGGTCGATCCGAGCTTCTTCAAGGTGTTCGACCTGCCGATGGCGGCGGGCGACAAGGCCAGCCTGCTTCATCGCCCCGATGATCTGCTGGTGAGCCAGACCCTGGCCAGGAAATATTTCGGCTCGGCCAATCCGATCGGCCAGCGCCTGACGATCCAGGATCAGGGCGTCCTCTACGACTACCGCGTCACCGGCGTCATGAAGGATGCGCCGAAGAACACGGACCTGAAGTTCGATCTGGTGGCCCCGATCACCCCGCAGATGGTGGCGAGGCAGACACGCTGGACCCACTGGGGCAGCCAGCAGGTGATGACCTTCCTGCGTTTCGATACGCCGGACGCCGCCGCGGCGATGAACAACGATTTCGACCGCTTCACCGACCGGCACGGCAAGGGCGACCTGGACGACCCGCCTCACAAGACCTTGGGCCTGCGCGCCGCGCCGCTCACGGCGCTGCATCTGATCGACCCCAAGGACGCGGTCGTGGTGGCGACCATCGGCGCGGTCGGCCTGCTGACCTTGCTGCTGGCGGGGGGGAACTATGTGAACCTGGCGACGGCCCGGGCGGGCTTGAGGGCGCGCGAGGTGGCGCTGCGCAAGGTGATGGGCGCCACCGGCCTGTCGCTGGTCGGCCAGTTCATGGCCGAGTCGCTGGTCACCGCGACCGTGGCGGCGCTGATCGGCCTGGCGCTCTGCGAACTGACCCTGCCGCTGATCAACACCGCCGGCGGCCTGGCGTTGAAAATCGACTATCTGGGCGCCGATGGCGTCCTGCCGATGCTGATCGCCGTGACGGCCATCGTCGGCCTGGGCGCGGGCGCCTATCCGGCCCTGGTGTTGTCGCGGTTCCGGCCGGCCGCCGTACTGGCTTCGGCCCGCACGCCCGGCGGCGGCCGCAGCGGCGCCCGGGTGCGCGAGGGGCTGGTGATCTTCCAGTTCGCCATCGCCATCGCCTTCACCATCGCCACCGGCGTAATCGTCAGCCAGAGCCGTTATCTGAAGCACGCCGACCTGGGCTTCGCGCGCAATGGCCTGATCGTCGTCACCAATTTCGACGACGACGGCCTCACCGCGGCCCAGCGCTCGTCCATCCTGACGGTCTGGCGCGCCTTGCCCGGCGTCACGGGTGCAACGGTCTCGATCAGCACGCCCGGTACGACCCACACCACCAACGGCAGCAACTTCACCCTGCCGGGGGACAAGGGCCATGGCCTTTCCCTGAACTGGGAGGTGGTCGGCCCCGACTTCCTGCAGACCTACGGCGCGCGCATGGCGGCCGGACGACCACTGGGAGCGGCCTACGGTCTGGACGAGTACAAGACCAAGGATACGTCCGCCCCGACCGACGCCGCCGCCGCCGTGCCGCCCGCCAATCCGCCGCCGGTTCCCGCCTCCGACGCGACGCGCAACATCATGCTCAACGTCAACGCCGTGAAGGTTCTGGGTTTCGCCAGTCCGGCCGCCGCTGTCGGGAAGATCGTCCGCGAGGGAGGCGGATCGGGCGCCAAGCCGTTCCGGGTCGTCGGCGTGGTCGAGAACATCCGCTTCCGTTCGCCGCGCGAGGCGCTGGAGCCCACGGTCTATTTTTATACCGCCCAGGACATCAATTCGGGCCTCGCCGCCGTGCGCTATGGCCAGACCAACCCCAAGCGGCTGCTGGACAGCATGCGCGGCGCTTGGCGGCAGGTGTCGCCGACGGTTCCGTTCGAGGCCAAGACGGTCGAGGATAATCTGGAGCCCTACTACAAGGGCAATGACGAACGCGGCCGTCTGTTCACCATTGGGGCAGCTCTGGCGGTCGGGATCGGCTGCCTCGGCCTCTATGGCCTGGCCTCCTTCAACACCGCCCGGCGCGTGAAGGAGATCGGCATCCGCAAGACCTTGGGCGCCTCGACCGGCGACATCATGCGGCTGCTGATCGGCCAGTTCCTGCGGCCGGTGCTGATCGCCAACCTGATCGCCTGGCCGCTGGCCTGGGTCGCCATGCAGAACTGGCTCAGCGGCTTCGACCAGCGGATTGGCCTGAACCCGATCTACTTCATCGGCGCCACGGCGCTGACGCTGCTGATCGCGGTGGGCACCGTCGCGGGCCAGGCCTATGCGGTCGCCCGCTCCGAGCCGGCCAAGGCGCTGCGCGATGAATAGGCGCGTGTCATCCCCTCAAGGCGCGGCCCCTCAAGGCGCGGCCTAGGAGCGACGGCATGTGGACCCACGCCCTCGTCACCTTCTACCGCTCGATGACCCGCCATCGGCTCTACTCGGCGCTGAACGTGCTTGGGCTGGCCGTGGGCGTCGCCGTCTTCCTGGTGCTGTGGCTGGACGTGAGGTTCGAGACCAGCTTCGAGACCTGGATCCCTCACGCCGAGTCGATCTATGTGGTCCGCACCGTCTGGCAGGGACCCTACGCCTCGTCGGGGGTCAACAGCGCCTCGATGGGTGCGACCCTGGATGAGTTGCGCGAGGACTATCCGCAACTGGTCGGGACCCGCATCTGGGGCCAGAGCGGCGCCATACGCCAGGGCGCGCAGGTCACCTCGGAGCTGGTCGATGTGGTCGATCCGACCTTCTTCCAGACCTTCGACCTGCCCCTCGTCGCCGGCGACAAGGCAAGCCTGCTCAGCGCGCCCGACGATCTGGTTCTGACCGAGACCAAGGCCAAGCGCTACTTCGGCGCCGGCAACCCCATCGGCCAGCGGCTGGACATCGCCTTCCTGGGTCAGGTGCACAGCTATCGCGTCACCGGGGTGCTGAAGGACCCGCCCGCGAACACCAACCAGCAGTTCGACTTTCTGGTCCCGCTGACGCAGCAGATGCCGGCTGGCCAGCCCTTCTGGCGCAGTTGGGGCGAGGAGGAGCTGACCACCTATCTGCGCATCGACAACCCCCGAGCGGCGGCGGCCCTGAACGCCGGCTTCGATGCGCTCGTCGATCGTCGCGGCGCGCACGACCTGACGCCGCCGCCTGCGCATAAGCAGATGACCCTGCGGGTCGCTCCGCTGATCTCTCTGCATCTGATCGATCCGAAGTATGCGGCCGTCGTGGCCGCGATCGGCGCGGTCGGGCTGCTCACCCTGCTGCTGGCGGGGGTGAACTACATCAACCTCGCCACCGCGCGGGCGGTGTTGCGCGCGCGGGAAGTGGCGCTGCGCAAGGTGATGGGGGCCACCTCGCCAGCGCTGATCGGCCAGTTCATGGGCGAGGCGTTCGCCACCGCCTTTCTCGCCGCCTTGATCGGCCTGGCCCTGTGCGAACTGGCGCTGCCGCTGGTCAACAGCGCCGGCGGCCTGACGCTCAAGATCAACTACCTTGAGTCCGACAGCATCCTGGTCCCGGTGATGGTCGCCACCGTCCTCATCGCCTTGGGCGCGGGGATCTATCCGGCCTTGGTGCTGTCCAGGTTCCAGCCCGCGGCCGTCCTCGCCTCGGCGCGGACCCCGGGCGGCGGCCGTAGCGGCGGGCGGGTGCGCGAGGCCCTGGTCCTGGTCCAGTTCGCCATCGCCATCGCCTTCACCATCGCCACGGCTGTGATCGTCAACCAGACCAACTACCTGCGCTATGCGGACCTGGGCTTCAAACGGGACGGGCTGGTGGTGGTCGGCTCGTTCAGCGATCCGGCCGTCACCGGTGCGCAGCGCGCCAGCCTGCTGGACGCCTGGCGCAACCTGCCGGGGGTCGTAAGCGCGACGGCGGCGGACATGGCGCCTGGCATGACCAACAGCGTCGTCACCGAACTCACCAAACGCCCTGGCGTCCAGACCAATGGCGCCAACCTCACCTACGTCACCATCCAGTCCGACTTCTTCCGCACCTATGGCGCGAGGCTGGTTACGGGGCGCTTTCTCGACCTGGCGCACGGCGGCGACAACGCGCCGGGTCCGGTCTGGCCGTCGCCGCCGTCAGGCGGCCATCCGGTGTCGCGGAACGTGGTGGCCGATCTGACGGCGCTGCCGCTCCTGGGGTTTAAAGGGCCGGCGGATGCGCTCGGCAAGGCCATCCTGATCGCCGACAACCACGGAGGCTTCACGCCGGCCGTCATCGTCGGGGTCATCGACAACATCAGCTTTCAGCCGCCGCACCGGCCAGCGTCGCCGACGATCTACGATTTCACCACCAGCGACTTCACCAGCCAGGTCGCCGGCCTCCGCTATCAGGACATTCCGCCGGACCTGCTCATGAAGCGTATGGAGGTCCAGTGGCGTCACGTTGCGCCCAGCGTGCCATTCCGCGCCATAACGGCCGAGTTCAGTCTCCAGCGCTACTATCGGGCCGACGACCAGCATGGCCGTCTGTTCGTCATCGGCGCCGTCCTGGCGGTGCTGATCGGCTGCGTCGGCCTTTATGGGCTGGCGTCGTTCAACACCGCCCGCCGCGTACGCGAGATCGGCATCCGCAAGACCCTGGGCGCCTCGACGCGGGACATCCTGCAACTGCTCATCACCCAGTTTCTGCGGCCGGTGCTGCTCGCCAACCTGATCGCCTGGCCGCTGGCTTGGTTCGCTATGCGGGGCTGGCTATCGACCTTCGACCACAGGATCGACCTGGGCCTGGGCTACTTCATCGGCGCGACGGCGCTGACCCTGTTGATCGCCGTCGGCACGGTGGCGGGACAGGCCCTGGCCGTCGCCCGCTCCGAGCCGGCCAGGGCGCTGCGCCATGAGTAGGTCCCGAGCCTTGAACAGAACCGTCCGTGTCTCCCCGCCCGCCCTGGCGATCGTGGCCGCCCTGGCCATCGCCGCGACAGCCGCGCCCTGCCTAGCCGAGACCCTACCGGACGCCCTGGCGCTGGCCTATCAGAGCAATCCGGTCCTCAAGGGACAGCGCTACCAGCAACAGGCGCTGGACGAGACCTATGTCCAGGCCAAGGCGGGCCTGGCGCCCACCGCCAGCCTGACCGCCCAGGGCCAGTTCGCGCGGGGACCCAATTCGCTCAGCTTCAACCAGGGCTTCAGCAACAGCAATTTCGGCGAGCCCGCGCTCAACATCACCCAGCCCGTCTATACCGGGGGCCGCGCCACCTGGGCCCTGCGGGCAGCCGAGGCTTCGGTGGCCGCCGGCCGCGAGGACCTGCGTTCGGTGGAGGCGCAGGTGCTGCTCTCGGCGATCCAGGGCTATATCGACGTGCTGCGCGACCAGCAGATTCTGCAGGTTCGCCAGGCTGACATGACCACCCTGGAGCATCAGGTGGCGGAGTCCTCGGCCAAGTACGACCTTGGCCAGGTCACCAAGACCGACGTCGCCCAGGCCAAGGCCCAGCTGGAGTCAGCTCGCGCGTCCCTCGCCGCCGCCCAGGCGCAACTGCAGATCAGCCGCGCCGAGTACCAGGCCGCGATCGGCCAGCCGCCCGGCGCCCTGGCCGATCCCTCCGATCTGCCCGGCCTGCCCAAGTCGGTGGACGAGGCCTTCGACCTGGCCGAGACCGCCAACCCGATGCTGCTGCAAAGTCAGCTGAAGGAGAAGGCCTCCCACGACCAGATCGCCGTCGCCAGGTCCGCCTATCATCCGACCGTCGCGCTGCAGGGGTCGGTCGGCTACATCGGCCCGATCTCGCCCCTGGACACGCGCGCCTACGGCCCCAACGAGACCGCCACCGTCAACTTCACCCTGCCGCTGCTGACCGGCGGTCTGGCCGGCTCGCAAGTCCGCCAGGCGATGGCGCAAAACAGCAGCGATGTGGAGGCCATCGAGGCCGCTCGCCGCCAGGTGGTCCAGGGCGTCTCCCAGGCCTGGAGCCAGCTGCTCGCAGGCCAGATCGGCGTCACGGCGGGGCAGGCCCAGGTCCAGGCCGCCGAAACCGCGCTCAAGGGCGCACAGGCCGAATACGGCTATGGCTTGCGCACGACGCTGGACGTGCTGATCGCCGACGAGAACCTTCGCTCGGCCCAGCTCTCGCTAGCCCAAAGCCGCCACGACGCCTTCCTGGCCGCCGCCGCGGTGCTGCTGGTCTGCGGCCGGCTGGAAATCCACAGCCTGATCCCTTCCGAGCCCACCTACGATCCCAAGCGGAACTTCAATCGGGTCGATCGGCTATCGCGTTCGCCGGCTGAGGGTGTGGCGCGGGTCATCGACGCATTGGGTGCGGCGCCGTAGGCGCTGGCGCAAGCAACGGAGCCCAGATGGCCGTTCGCGGCTCGGCCCAGCCAACTCGCCGATTTCCGTGGAATCGCCGTTAGCCGAGCCGGCCTGACGCCGATCGTCTGACCATCAGGCGTGACCATGGATGGACCGCGGATCGCCCGGCCGCATTTCGCTGGCGTCGGGGGCTTTCAACTCAATCGGGAAATATCGACGGCCATTGTTCAAGGCTTGAGTAAATTTCAAAATAGGTTTTACGATGTTGTATTATTTAGACTAATCTGAAGACTGTGGGTCTGCCTTGCGGACGATGCCTGGTGTCGGTTAGCTTCTAGAACAATCAAGGCGGGAAACATGACCACATCGCAGCAGATCGATGGACCGTCTGCCAGGCTTGCGCGATTGCTGGGCTATCTGGAGTCGGACCCCGCCAACCTGTCCCTGACGGCGGAAGCCGCGGAGGCGGCCTTTGCCGCGGGCGCATTGGCGCAGACTCACGAGATGCTGGATCGATATGCTTGCGCCGCGACCTTGCCGGATCCCCTCATAAATCTCGCCGGACTGCTCGCATTGGCCGAACAGAGGTTCGCCGACGCCGCGACGATTTTCGACCGGTTGCGGGAGTCGCACGGCGACGACCCGGGCATTGTGTTCAACCTGGCGTGGGCAAGGGCGATGTCCGGTGAACATGAGACAGCGCTTTCGCTCATCGACGATCAGGTCTTGGCGGCCACGCCCGCCGCCGCCAGTCTGAAGATACAGATGATGCACTATCTGGGGAATCTGGATGAGGCCCTGGAGGAAGGCAGGTCGCTGTCGAGCCGGTTCCCGGCCAATACCGCATTGATGGGCGCGCTCGCGACGGTGGCCATGGATGCCGAGGATCTAGATCTGGCGCGGCGGTATGCGCTCCTCGCCGGCCCCGCCCCCGATGGACTGGCGACGCTGGGCGCTTTGGCGTTGCACGCGAACCAAGCCGGCGAGGCGGCGGTTTATTTCGACCAGGCGCTGAAGGTCGCTCCCAACAATGCTCGCGCCTTGCTCGGAAAAGGGCTGGTGCTGATGCTGTCAAATCAGGCTCCGGCGGCCGTCGGATTCATTGATCGCGCGGCGGTGTTGTTCGACCGCCATCTTGGGTCCTGGGTTGCGTCAGGGTGGGCCCGGTTCATCGCCGGGGACAGTTCGGGAGCCCGCGCCAGTTTTGAGCGCGCGCTTGCCCTGGACGAAAGTTTCGCGGAAGCACAGGGCGCGATCGCGGTGGTCGATATCGTTGAAGGGCGTCTGGCGGAAGGCCGGCGGCGCGCGGATGTCGCCCTGAGGCTGGATAGAAACTGCCTTGCCGCAACCCTAGCCAAGGTCCTGATTCTGAGCGGAGAGGGTAAGACGGAGACGGCGGAGCGAATTCGCACCCTCGCTTTGAACCGTCCCCTCGATGACAGCGGACGCACGATCGCCAGCGCGATGGTGGCCTTCGGCTTCGGGGCTGCACCCGGCCAATCGAACGGGCGGAAGAGTCAGTGAACGGCCGCGGCTCGCAAGTCCTTGAGCACCCGCGACAGCAATAGCGCCGCGCTCGGTTCCTGTTCCAGGGTCTCGGTGACACGGGTGACCACCGCCTGAAACTTCGGTTCATTGATGGCTTGGGCGCCGAACTGCTCAGCCAGAACTCTCTGAATAAGCGCTCGCCCCAATTGGTGGTCGGAGATGCCGGCTACCGCGGCGAGCGCATGAACACCGTCCATCTGAGCCTGCGGCTGATCGCCCACAGAGCGGTCGGCCGGCTTGCCCGAGGCTGTGGATCGCGCCCGCTCCGCCAGCCTCTTCCTGAGCAGCAGCACGAGCGCATCGACGTTGGAAATCGGGTCCATTATCCGGCGTCCGGGCTTGAGGCGGGATTTCGTATGCGATCCATCAGTGTTTCGTGCGGCCGCTGTATTGCTGTAGCAGCAAGTGGGTCGCCGATACATCGTCGGACCCGGCGGGCTTCTCCGCGAGAAGTTCTTCGACGCGCCTGATGATTAAGGCCATGTCCGCGTTGAGCGGCGCAATTTCGGTATTCAGTTCGATGCCTTCGCGCAACATGGACAAGGCGGTGGGAAACTCATCCCTGATCAGATGCTCAAGCCCACCCGCGAACCGCCGGAGCGGGTCATCCGGCCGAAGCGATCGGAGCGGCGCCCATGTGAGCACAGCCGCCGCCGCCTCTCCGGAGGTGAGTTCGAGAAATCCGAGTTGGAAGCGCGCCAGGGCGTAGTCTGGAGCAAGCTCGACCGCCGCCTCCATGGCTTGCCGCGCCTCCGCGTAGCGCGTCAGTCCGGCGAGTAGTGAGCCGCGTAAGAAGTGCAGCCGCGCATCCCGCGGATAGTCGTCAATCAGTTCCTCGACCTTCTCAATGTCCTTTTTGCCGTCATGACCAAGAGTGGCGACGGTCGCGGACAACATATCGGACGGACATGCCTTATCTGCGATGCTCATGAGAATGCAGGTCCTTATCGTTTGAGCCAAAAATTCATGTTCGTCGCCATCCGCTTATGCAAGCGGCCGATGGCGGCCTTGTGAAGCTGTGAAACCCTGGCCCTGCCCACGCCCAGAATTGCGCCGATCTGGCTGAAGTCCAGGTCGTTGAAATAGTGGCAGCGGATCACGGTCTGCTCCCGATCGGGCAGGCTCGAGAGCGCACCGGTAAGTTGCTTGACGGTGTCTCTGAAGGCCAAGCTGTCATAGGCGTCGATTTGTCTGTCAGGCGCATCATCCGGTGTGTAGAGGCCGGCATCCTCAAGGATGAACCCAAGAGCAAGACCGATCGCCAGGTCCGCCAGGGCGTCCAGCGCATCGCCGCTGGATTTTGATAAGTCTTGGCTAGCGGCCAGCGATCGCGCTCGTTCGTAGCGTGCTCGGTTGCGAAAAGAGGCCTGCTCCCTCAGTTCGCTCATCTTCGACAAGCCGTCGAGGATGCTCCCTGAGATTCTCCGGGCCGCGTAACCCTTGAAGGGCACGCCTTGATCCGGATCGAAGCGGTCGATGGCTTCTAAAAGGCCGGTGTAGGCGAGTTGGCAGAGGTCCGGAAATTCGATGTCGCCGCCTCGGCGGTCCTTGAAGTGTCGGGCGGCGACTGTTCGTGCGTACGGCGCGTACAACGCAAAGAGTTCATCGCGCGCCGTGCGCGTCTTTTCGGACCGGAATCGGCTCCAGAGTTCAACGTCGGCATTTGAAGTCGGCGCCCGTTCCTCGGGTTGGCGAACCTCGTCCGAGCTCATTTCAAGCTGCCGACCACGCCAAGCAGAACAAGGCTCCAGCCGTCTATGAGGACAAACATCAAAACCTTGATCGGTAGCGAAATGGTGGCCGGCGGAACCATCAGCATGCCAAGCGATAGGAGTATGCTCGCCACAACCAGATCGATCAGCAGGAACGGCAGGAAGATCACAAAGCCGATCTTGAAGGATACGCGAAGCTCGTTGAGCATGAACGCTGGCGTAAGATAGACCAAACTCACATCGGACGCCCGGTCGGGCAGGGGCTGCCTCGCCATGTCGTAGACCGTCTTGATGTCCTGATCTCGCACTTGGCGCAGCATGAAGGCGCGGAGCGGATCGGAACCGCGATCGAGCGCCTGCGGAATGGTGATGTCCCCGTGCATAAAAGGTTGCAACGCCTGAGCGTTGACGGCGCGAAGCGTCGGAGCCATGGCAAATGCGGTCAGGAAAATGGCCAGGCTGATCAGCACCTGGTTGGGTGGGGTTTCCGGCATTCCGAACGCGTGCCTGATCATCGAAAGGACGACGGCGATCCTGATGAAGGGTGTCATGCAGATCGCCAGGGCGGGAATCAGCGCCAGCAGCGTCAACACCAGCGTCGTGCGGACGATCTCAGAGGTCTGATTGGGCCCCGATTCAGCCTGGATCGCCTTCTGGAGCGCCATCGAGACTGTGCTGGGCGGTGCATGGGCCGCGGCCGCGGGCGGCTTCGCCTGCGCCAAGCCTGGATTGGCCACCGCCATCAGGGCGAACAGTCCAAGCACAAGTGTGAGCAGCAGCCTCACGCTGCCCTGGCCCCCGGCCAGCCCTGGGGCTGCGCAACAACCGTCGCGCCGTTGGCGCCCGCCGCAATGATGAATTCGACATCGTCGCAACTTACGAGGCAGATATCTACCTGATGGCTGAGGCGAACGGTCTCGATCACCTTCAAGCGGCGCGGCGCGGGCGCCATAAGCTTTACGGCATCGAAAAAACTCGACGGCCATGCCGCGGTGCCGGCGTTACGGAACAATCGAAAACGGGCGGCGTAGATCGCGGCGCCAGCCATCAGCACACAGAGAACCAATACCGCGGCTACGCGCCACCAGGGAACGTCCACGTCCGCGCCGCCGCCCAGGTGTTGTGCTAGCGCGGGGGAAGCCTGCGCCGCGGCGGCGATGGCCAAGACGACCGAGTGGCGGCTCGGGCGGGGCCTATGGGCACGGGGGATCATGTGCCCTGAGCGATCTCGACGATACGCACGCCGAAATTGTCATCTACCGCGACGATCTCTCCACGCGCGACCAGTGCGTCATTCAGCCTGAGCTCGATCAGATCTGTCATTTTGAGATCAAGCTCCAGAATTGAGCCAGATTTCAGTGCAAGCAGTTCCTGCATCGTCAGCGACACTTGTCCGAGCCGCGCTTTCAATACCACGCGCACGTCATTGAAAATGGCCGAGTCGATGGAAAGAAGAGGTGCTCCTCGCGAGCTGCTCTTTTCACTCAAACGCTTCCCCTTTTGAACCTGATTCACTGCACTGTTGGGCTTTATGACGTCGCGCTACAGGACGAACGTTAGTCTCCCATCGCTCTCGACCATGCGAGCTGAAGCAAACGATGCATCACATTTCGCAAGATGGAGAGCGGCGGGATCGACCAATGCCTTGTCCAGGATCAGCGTATCTCCCGGCGCCAGGCCGCGAAGCTCATCAAGGCCGACCTCCACTGCGCCGAGAATAATTTCGACCTGCAGTTCGGTGGGACCGGCGGCGTTGCTGATCTTCTCCAGCTTGGCGGTGGTCCGCCGCCGCGCCGGCTCAGGCTTGCATAGGGGCAACAACGCTTCGAACGGTATGGCGATCAGGCCGATGGGACCACCACCTTGATCGGAAATACCCAGTATGGCGCCGCCCGCGCCGAGGAAGGGATCGGTGTGCTGCGCCGCCGTCATCGGCGCGGTCAGGCCGATGAGTGTTTCGAGGCTATCGGCCAGGTCGTCGATCAGCTTTTGTTCGAATAGGGCGAGAAGCGTTCGGTCCGGATCGCTCAGAGTCATATCAGTCATGTGCACATCGAGCGCGAGGTCTAGCAGGCGGCTTCGCGCCCGCTTCGACAGGCTGACGAACACGGAGCCACGGCTCGCCCGCCATTCGGCGTCCGCATCGACCTTGGGGGCGGACCCTGAAACCGCCTTGATGCCGCCCGCGACAAATGCGGCGTTAGAGAACCAACGCTTCGACCACAGCTCGAGCGCGTCGTTCGCCGCAACGCGGACGCTCTCGCGTTCCAATACGCCAACTGGCAGCCAATCACGGACCCGCTGGGTCAACCCGCTTGCCCCCGGATTCCGAACAGCTGCTGAATCATGTCGTTGGAAACGCTGACAACTTCGGAGGAAGCCTGATAGCCCCGCTGAATCAGGATGAGGTCGCCGAATTCCTGCGTCAGATTGACATTTGAGGTCTCGAGTTGGCCCGAGACGATAGAGCCGGCATTGTTCGATCCGCTGGGCAAGAGCTGCCCCTGGACGCCATTCGGGTTGGTGTAGAGACCGCCGCCAATATTTGACAACAGTTGAGGGTTCTCGAAGTTGGCTACGGCCACGGCGCCGAGATTCTTGGTCTGACTGTTCGAATAGGTCAGGATCAAGTCTCCGCTGGAGTTCACCGTGACGCTGCTCAGCGATCCGACGCCATTGCCATTGACCGCGGTGGTTTGAAGCGTGGACGTCGCTCCGGCGTCGAATGAGGTCACGCTCGAAAAGTCCAACACGACGGCCAATGGGCTGGCCCCGTTGCTCAGAGTGTCATTGATCGTGAGCTTGGCGGTCGCCGGATCGACGGTGCTGCCGTTGAAGCCCACAGTGCCTGTGCCGACGGTCGCCCCCGTCTCGTCAGTGACCGCCACGTTCCAGTCGGTCTCTCCGGTCGTCGAGCTCGTGGTCGTAGAGGGCGTGACGGTTATTGTCCAAGTGTGTGCGTCGCCCTCTGAATCGAAGACCGTGATGTTCGAGACCGTGGCTGTCGTCGCCGTCGATGAAAGGTTGTCGCCGAGGGTGACGGTGGTCGTGGCCACTGGCGTACTGGTGCTGTCCGCGTTGACGTTGACGATGGTCGGCTGGTTGGCCGAGTTGAGGACGGCGAGGTTGTAAGACGTGCCGGTTGGCGTGCCCTGCAGTGTGATGTCGCCGCTTTGACCCACGCTGAATGACCCGGTCCGCACATAGTAGGTCTTGCCGCCCGACTGGAGCACCATGAAGCCATTTCCTTGAATGGCGAGATCGAGGGCGTTTCCGGTCTGCTCAAGAGTCCCTTGCGAAAAGTCCGTCAGCGGCGCGTTCGCTCGCACGCCTTCGCCGGTGGAACCATTGTTCGCACCGAGCAGATCTGACCCGCTTCCCGAAGATGTGTCGTAGATATCGTTAAAGCTGACGGTCTCCGCCTTATATCCAATAGTGTCCAGGTTCGAGACGTTGTTGCTAATGATCTGCAGTCCATCGGAGTAGGCGTCCATACCGCTAAGGCCGATGAAGATCGCTCCAGAAAGAGACATGGCGGCTCCTATTGCACGCTGGTGATGCTCGACATCGCGATGTTCGCGATGACTTGGCCAGAAGAGGTGGTGATCGTCAGGGATGGGCCGTTGCTGGAGAAGTTGACGGCGGTTACCGATCCGGAGGTCGATGTCGCCGAGTTCGAGCCCGAGGTGAGCGTAACGGTGTGGGTCAGCAAGCCCACCGCCTGGGTGTCGGTCTGAGCGGTCAACAGGTTGGTGACCGTGGTGTTCAGCGTTTCCGACTCTTCCAGTTGCGAAAACTGGGCGAGCTGGGACACGAATTGGAAATTATCCATCGGCTTGAGCGGATCTTGGTAGGTGAGCTGCGTAAGAATGATCTGAAGCAGCGACTGAAAGCTCAGCCCAAACGTGTTTGCAGCCGCGTCGGAGGAGGCGGCAGAGCCGCCAGCAGAACTAACCGCGGATACGCTCATTTATCGGCTCCGTTTCTTGCGCTGGCTCGCCGTGCCAGAAGTTGGCCGTTGTGTTGCACCTCGGTAAGGGTCACGCCGAGTTCGCTACCCGCCTCAAGCGCGAGTGACTGGAACCTCGCGCGGGCTTCCGCCGTCAAGTCTTGAGAAGCCGATACAACTGCCAATCCCCCCGGTGTTTTCACCAGGATCACACTAAGCGGCGCGGTTGAATTTGCAACGTCCCGAAGGGGTGCGGGGGCCTTGATTTGGTTGGTTGAATAGCTTTCCATCGACGACGATACCGTTGGCGCCTCCGGGTCTTCGGATAGCGCTGGCGCAGGGGCGTTCCTGAACATCGATACAACGGTTGGTTGGCCGTCATGAGAGCCGACGGCCTCGGACGATCCATTGACAAACTCGTCGTTGCCAACGCCATCGGCGAGCGCGCCAACCAGGGTGGTGGTCATGCCGGGCGGAAGCGCCGATGCATCGGCCAGGAGCGCCAGAAGCGTCGGCGCGCCGCCGCTTTCGCCAGCCTCGACCTGACCTAATTGGTTCAGATGATCAGGCGGACTTTGTGTTGGGGCGCCCTCGCCATGTCCGCCGAAGACTCCTAGCGCCGAGAAGGCAAAGGCGTGATCATCCGAGACGCCTCCGGCGCCAGCGCCGATATCGGGCTTGGAGGTCTCGCGGCGAGCCTGCCTTGCGACGCTTTGCATTGCGGATGGGGCTAGAAGTTCCTTGAAGGCAATCACGGAGTCGGGCGCGGACTTTGATGTCCCGATGGCCAAAGGGACCGCTGGATTGACGGAGGGAAGTATCTTCATAGGCTTGAGCCGCGGTAGGCGAACTGGTCGGCGATGTCATTCAGCGCGGCTTCAGCCCGCTCTTTCTCTCGCTTTCGGACAGCGCCGAGATGCGCTTTGACGGCGACGTGCGCTTGGGCGCGAGCGACCTGCAGTCGCCTGTTTGCGGCTTCGCTCTGGCGACGGGCTTCATTCAGGCGTTCGTTAGCGGCGGCGAGATGATCGGCCCCACTGAGGACTGCCACTGACCATGCGCTCGCCAGGGGGAGGTTCATCGGCGGCGATTCCAGAACAGTCGACCATCCGCGCCGTGTCGCCGACAGGTCCTCGTCAAGCTGCTCGCAAAACCTGGCTCGTTCGTGTTGCTTTGCCGTCGCCTCCAGCGAACGCATTTCCGCGGAGAGCTCCAGCGCGTTGCGCAGATCGACGACACGACCGAGAGCGGAAATCTGATCCCTGCGACGCATGTCAACCACCCTCGGCTAGTATGGCGCCGAGCGCCCTGCAGGTTTCTTGAATTGGAACCCGCTCGCCTGGTTTCTGCTTCATAAAACCCGCCAGCGCCGGTCGAAGCTCGATCGCTCGATCGATCTCGGCGCTGGCGCCCGGTGAATACATGCCGGTTTCGATCAATGTGCGGGATGCGTCATAGGTGCTCAGCAGACCGACAGCGCGTTCGACCTCTCCACGGCGCTCGTCAGAGTGCAGATCGAACGCAAGACGGCTTACGCTGCGCGGTACGTCGATCGCCGGAAAATGCCCTTGCTCGGCTAGCGCCCGTGACAGGACGATATGGCCGTCCAGCAGTGATTTCATGAGTTCCGAGATCGGATCGTCGATTTCGTCGGTCTCGGAAAGCACCGTCATGAAGGCGGTAATGGATCCTCCCGTCTTGAGAGCTCCGCACCGTTCCACCAGGCGCGGGATGGCGGCGAACACGCTGGGCGTATAGGCGCGCATGGTTGGCGGCTCGCCCGCCGCCAGGCCGATCTGGCGCATGGCCATGGCCAGGCGGGTGACAGAATCCAGCATCAGCAGCACCTGCTCGCCTTGCGAACGCCAGTAGTCGGCAAGGCAGAGTGCGAATTCGGCCGCCCGAACCCGCATGGCGGCAGACTCGTCGGAGGTGGCCGAAATCAAGGTCATCTTCCGTTTGGCGAACCGCGAAACACCTCGCGACCAGAAGGACTCGACCTCGCGGCCGCGTTCCCCGACCAGGCAGACGATGCAGCGATCCGCCTGCACCTGGGTGGCCAGTTGAGTCATCAGCGTGGTCTTCCCGACCCCGCTCGCCGCGAATATTCCCACACGTTGACCCACGCCGATGGTCAGCAACCCGTCGATCGTCTTCAATCCGGTTTCGAGCGCCGCGGACGAGGTCGCGCGGCTTAGCGGTGAGGTCGGGATCGGGCTCAGGGAAACCCATCGCTCGGCCTCAACCGGTGGGCCGCCATCGATAGGCCGACCGAGTGCATCTATCGCCCGCCCGGAAAAGGCGTCCCCGACGGGCGCGCGGCCGACTCGGGCGGTCGCCATCACGCGGGCGCCCGAATAGGTCGCCGGCCCATCCTCGAAGGGCGCGAGGATTACGGAGTTGGGCAGCACGCTCACCACCTCCGCGAGCGCCACCGAACTTCGGCCCAAGGTGGGCCGGGTCTCAATTTCGCAAATGGCCCCCACGGGAACGTTCGGGCCGTCCGCCTCAACGAAGGTCGGAAGGATTCTGACAATCCGCCCCGTACGGGAAGCGAGGTCGAGGTCCCGGATCGCCTCAATGAAACGATGGCTGGTCATGAGGCTTGCGCGGCCTCGGTCAAGCGGCTCAAGGCTTCGTTCAAGCGGCGTCGTTGCTGAGGCAGGCCGATGTCCAGTTCGCCAAGCGCCAGCTTGATCCTGCATTCGCCAGATCGAAGCTTGTCGGATATCTGGATCTCGACGCCCGCTCGGCCGATCCCGGCCGCCAGTGCGTTGGCGTCGGCCATGTCGGCGAAATCGTCGGGCGAAACGTCGATCCTGATAATCGTATTCGTCTCGATTTCACCGAGATGGTGGACGACAGTCTCGCGAAGAAATTCGGCGTGACGGCTGGCATCCCCCAGCAATCGCTCCAGGCCCTCGATGGCTAGGGTTGGGGCGAGGAATTCAAGGGCCGCGACTTCCAATCGAAACAGTTCGACGGCTTCGGATACGCCTTGGCTAAGCGCGGCCAATCGCTCGGTCTCGTGGCGATGAGCCTGCGCCAGGCCTGCTTCGCGCCCCCTGGCTTCGGCCTCAAGGGCGGTCTGGACAATTTCGGATTGGAGTCGTTCGATCTGGCTTTCCCGAGCCACGCACTGCGCCAGTGTCCGCTTCAACTGCTCGCGTAGCGCTGCTAATTCAGGGTCTACGACGGGCTGGGGCAGGGGCCGTGCTTCGGCTGATAGCGCGCCGATTCTCCGGACGCTTCCGGCGTCCTGTCCGTTGCTGGATTTGATCACGGCGGTCATTCAAAGAAACGCCCGAAAGAGGCGCCGCGCAGCCGGTCAAGCAGCGAAAGTGACACTGGAGCCATCTCTCGAGGGGCGGGCCTGGCCTCGCCAGATTTCAGCATCGCGGTCGCCGCTTCCCGCAGTGTCGTCAACGTTTTGAGAGTCATTCCGCTTGCGCCGGCCGAAGCCGCCGGACCGCCCAACCGAGCCGCTAGCCAGGGGGACAGATCGTCGATTTCGATACCGGCCGCCACGGTGGCCGTCGTATCGGGCCGGGTGGGCGGTGTCTGATAGTCCGCGAGCAGGCGCTCGACTGTTCGCCGCTGATCGGACTCCAATTCAGCCAAGATCGCGTCGGCGTCTTCGGCTTGAAGCTCAGCGAGCTTGGCGACCAGTCTGCGAAGTGTGCGCTCAGAACCGGGAACTGGCACCGCCGCCCTCCTTGGCCAAGGCGGCGCGAAACTGGTCGGCGAACTCAAGCCGCTCTTCGTCGGTCAGAGGCCGCTCACGGCGGCTACGCCCGCGCGCCAACAACCCGGCGAGGAAGATGAGCGGAAGCAGTACGACCGCAAATAGGCCGAACCAGAATGTCGAAGCTGAGCCGATCGTTGACGCCTTTGCCGCGGGTGCAGCTGGCGGCGGGTCGAACTGGCCCCCTTGCGTCAGGGCGGTGGCCGCCTCCGATTGGCTCGCGTTGGCCTCGATGGCGGCCGGGGCGCCGTCCGGCGAGACGATCACCTCGTCCGCATTGCCTGGGCCGCGTCCAAGCGCGCCCTGTGCGAGTTGGCGCACGCTCTCCTGCTCGGCAGGGGTCAGTGATTTGCCGGTCCCAATGGCGACCGAAAGGCGAAACCGCCTGGCGCCCGGGCTCCATTCGCTGAGAACAGCCCTGTCGCTTTCGGTGGCTGGATTAGCGGTGATGAAGGCGGGAATCGAGATCGCTACGTTAGGATTTGGATAGGTTGGCTGCAGAGCCTCGCGCACCCGAGCGGTATAGTACTCCTCGATGGCATGTTCCTGTTGCATATCCGGTGAGGTCGCCGCCACGTCGTCGCCGACCTCGTCGCCGCCGAGCAGATTTCCGGCTTGATCCAGGATCACCACATTTCCCGTCGCCAGGTCCGGCACGGCCGCCGCGATCAGGCGGCGAATGCCGGCGACGGTGCTCGCCGATATCTGCTTGCCTGGGCGTGCGATGATCGTGGCCGAGGCCTTGGGGGTTCGCTTATCGTCCCGGAAGATTGTCGGATCCGGCAAGGAGAGGTGGACCCGCGCGCTATCGACCGAATCCAGCGTCATGATGGTGCGGGCGAGTTCACCCTGAAGCGCGCGTTGATAGTTGATTTTCTGGGCGAACTCGGTGAGCCCCATGTCGGATTTGTTGAACAGCTCGAATCCGATCGCCCCTTTGATCGGCAGATCCTCGCTCATCACGTTCAGGCGGGTGCTATCGACGATGTTGGCTGGAACCAGGATCGTGGATCCGCCGTCCTTAAGGCGATAGGGCACCTTTTTCTTGTCGAGCTCAGCAACGATCGTGGCGGCGTCCGATGTGCGCATGTTGGCGAACAGAGGCGCGTACGGAACCCGCAGAAACGTGAAGTAGATCGCCAGTCCCAAGGCCACGACGACAACGAAGAACCCGGCCGCCAGAATGGCCTGCCGACTACGCGGAGCGGAGGTGAAATACTCAACGTAGGACATGGAGCGTCCTTGCATCGAGCGGCTGTGGTCGTCGTGAGGCGCGGATGCTCATGGATGACCTACAACTGCATCCGCATGAGTTCCTGATAAGCTTCGACGAGGCGCGCACGCACCTGCATCAGCATCTCAAGGGAGTGGTGCGCCTGGCCCATTGCGAACAGAACCCGGTACGGCGGCACTGAATCATCGAGCGCGAACTGGGTTACCAGGGCGTCCGCCGCCTTCGATTTCTGATCGACCCGATCGATTCCATCGAGCAGCATGTTCGCGAAGGACTGGGTTTGCGGCGCGCCGCGCGCACCGATCGCGTCCGATAGTTCCTCAACGCCGGTTCCTCGATGGATTGGGGCGACTGGGAGCGTGCTCATGTTCAGCGTCCCAGTTCGAGGGCTTTGGCGTACATCTGCCGCCCTATGTTCAACGCCACCAGATTCGACTCGTAGGCCCTCGAAGTCTTGACCATCAACGTCATTTCCGCGGCCATATCGATGCCGGGATAGGTGACGTAACCCTTTGCATCCGCTTGCGGATTCCCCGGCTCGAACACCCGGCGAGGCGGAGCATCGACCGGCTCTTCCCCGTAAGCCATCACGCCGGCCAGAGTGGCCTTCGAGGCGCCGCCATTCAGCAGCGTCTGGAAGCTTGTCCGAGGCCCTGACAGCAGGCGCATGGCCCGAAAGGTTTCCCCCTTTGCGGTCCTCGCGGTGTTGGCGTTGGCGATGTTGTCGGCGATGACTTCCAGCCGGCGCCATTCGACGTCCATGCCGGACAGGCTGATTTCCGTGGCTTGCATGATCAGGCGTTCCCCGAAACCGGCAGATCGTCCCGCTGCATCTTGCGGCTGAGGATTTCGATCAGCGCGGCATAACGCATCGCGGTGGTCGAAGCGGTGGCAAGCTCCAGGTCGAGACGCAGGCCCGGCGCGGAACCACTACCTGACGCTCGCTCAATCTTGGGTTCGAGCGCTTCGACGGCCTCCTTGCCGTGGGCGGCCGCGGTGGCCAGAGCGTTCTCGAAGGTGACGCGCAAAGGCCGATAGCCGGGCGTGCTGGCGTTCGCGATATTCTCCGCCGACACGTTGGCGCGCTCCGAAAGGCAATCCAGCGCCTTCAGAATGATGGTCGATGAAAGATTTGGCACCGGTCCCCCTATTGAACGATGATGTCTGCGTGCAGGGCGCCCGCCGCCTTGATCGCCTGCAGCACGGCGATCATGCCTCTGGTGTCGATGTGAACTCGCGCGAGGCCGGTCACGAGATCGGCGACCGTGGTGTTCGGAAAGCGGACCACCGCGTCGTCCTTCGGTTCCGAAACCTCCAACTTGGTGTTCGTGACCACCAGGCTGTGACGCCCGCCGCCAAATCCGAGTGGGGTGTCGTCCGCCTGATTGTCGAGGCTGACCGAGACGCGGATATCGCCTTGAGAGACCACAACACTTGAGATCTGCACCGAGCCTCCGGATACAACCGTGCCGGTTCGTTCGTTGATGACGACCAGCGCCGGGGCGTCTGGATTGACGACGATGGCCTCGATCCTGGCGACCATGCGGTACACGTCGGCGCCCCGACCGGCCGTGTTGATGCGGATGGAGCTGGCCCCAAGCACCGTGGCGCCGCCCCCCATGGTCGCATTGATGCCGTCCTGGATGCGCTCGGCGGTGGTGAAATCGGGCACATTGAGGATGAAGGTCAGTTCGTTCTGGGGCCCGAGCAGATTGGAATTCACGGGCCGTTCGACGGTAGCCCCGCCGGGCAACACGCCTGCGGTCGGATAATTCTTCTGCTCACGATTGTAGTTGCTGTCGAAACGATAGCCGCCGACCACCAGCGGACCCTGCGCCAGCGCATAGGCGTTTTGGTCTGGACCCAGCAGCGGCGTCATCAACAAGGTGCCTCCGACAAGGCTTCGCGCGTCGCCGATCGACGATACTTGAACGTCGATCCGGTCGCCGATGTTGGCCGAAGGCGGCAAGGTCGCGGTTATGAGCACTGCCGCGACGTTGCGGCTCTGCATCTCGTCCGGTGGCACGTTCGCGCCCAGTCGGCTGAGGACGTTGGCCAGGGCATGTTGGGTGACAACACTTCGCGGGGAGTCCCCGGATCCGGCCAAGCCCGTCACAAGGCCGTAGCCCACCAATGCGTTGTCGCGCCAGCCAAGGAAACGCCCGAGGTCCTTGACCCGCACTTCCTCGGCCGAGGCGGCGTGAGCCGCGAACACAAGCAGAGCGATCAAGAGGCTGCGGACCGCCACCATCAGATCAGCCCAAGCCAGTTGAAAATCCGTGTGACGATGCCGGGTTTGGCGCTGTTGGCCACAAACCCTTTGCCGTCGTAGTCGATAACGGCGTCAGCGAGACTTGAGGACAGCACGGAGTTGGTGCTGGATATGTCAGCCGCGCGAACCCTTCCGGTCAGCTTTATGTGGGTCCGTTCGCCGTTGAGGTTGAGCGACTGATCGCCCGCGACGCGGAGGTCGCCGTTGGGCAACACCTCCTGAACAACCACGCTCAGCTGGGCGATCATCTTGCCCGCATGGCTGGTCTGGCCTGATCCGTCAAAGCTGCTGGCGCCGCCTACCTGGAGCGACTGAGCCGTGGACGATCCCAAGCCGAGGTGGCCGGCGAAGCTGTTGGATTTCGCGGTGCTCGCCTTATTGCTGTTGGTCGCCGTAGAGGTCTGGTTGATGACGATGGTGAGGCTATCGCCGACGCGCTCGGCCCGACGATCGGAGACCATCGCCGAGAAGTTGCTCGGCGAGTAAAGGTCCGCCCCAACAGCCTGCGACGCCGCGCCGCCGATGGCCAACAAAGCCACCCCGATACCCATGCCAAACCGGACCGACGACGATTTCATCGCGGCTGGTCAGGGGCTGGAGCGGGAAAGATGGCTCCGTCGGTTGACCGGACAAACAGTCCATGTCCGGCCGCCGCCGCTTGAACGGCTTCGACGCGCCGTTCGACGATCACCGGCCCGACGTGCGAGGCGACGTACAGCGCCTGACCGGGCCTGATGGCGGCCAGCATCGAAAGCGGCGCCGCCGCCAAGATCTCGCCGGCATGCAGATCTCGAAGCGTCCGCACGGCGCCGGCATTGGGCTCGTAGCGGAACGGCTGGTCGCCCGCCATATTTGCGCAATCCGACGCGGTGAAGTCGGCACGGCTGGGGATCTGGCCCGCCAGCGTATCGTGAGTCACCTTCAGGCACCGTTCGGGCGCGGTGGGCTGATGCAAACTTGTTGGAGCCTCGCGTAGCTCCACATCGATCGTCGTCTCGCGTTGGCTTGGCGACCAGCCGCTTAGCGCCGGCATCATCGCCCGAGCGCGCTCAAGCACGCGCATCGACGAAAGCGCGATCCTTCGCCTGGTCTTGGGTATGGCCGCGATCGTCAACGTCGCCGCATCCGCACGTGTCGATCGAGGCAGGCTGGACAGGTCGATCAATTGCCCGAGGCGGACGTCGCGCTGATCGACAACCACGGTGCGAACCGTCGGCGCCGACGCGGCGAGCGCGGTCGTTGACAGTCCGATCGCTAACCCCAACGCCCCCACCACCCCGGTTTACCGTCTCAGACTATTGGCGATCGCCATTAGCTGATCACCCGCCTGGACCACCTGAGCGTTGGCCGAATAGGCGCGCTGCATCAGCAGCATAGTGATCATCTCATTGGAAAGATTGACATTCGACGATTCCAGCGAGCCCTGGACAAGCACGCCGGCGCCGGTCTCGCCCGGCGCGCTGGAGGTCAGATCATTGAGGTTGGCGGGCTGATAATAGCCGCCGGTCTGCGTGGTCAGCGTCGAAAGATCCTTGTCCTGGACTAGATCGATCTGGCCGATATTGCGGCCGGCCGTGGAGCCATTGACCTGTGCGACGACCGAGCCGTCGCCGTTGATCGTCAGGCTCGTCACACCTTCGGGGACAGTGATCATCGCCTTCAACGGTGTTCCGTCCGCAGCGGCGAGGTATCCGTCGTCGTTCACCTCAAGCGAGCCGCCGCGCCAGAGCAGGGTCTGGCCGCCGGGACCCATCATCTCGATAAAGCCGGCGCCGCTGATGGCTACATCCATCGCGTGGCCGGTCTGCGTCAGGGGGCCCTCGCTGAAATCCAACGCCGAAGCATCGACGCTGACGCCAAGGAGAGGAGTGGGCGCCGCATCGGCATTACCTGGGTCGAGCTTGTCGGCCGACGCGCCGATCAGCTCCGAGAACCTGGCCTGGGATCGTTTGAAGCCGTTGGTATTGATGTTGGCGATGTTGTTGGCGACCACGTCGAGCGCGCGCTGCTCGGCATCCAGCCCTGTCGCGCCGATGTAAAACGCACCGTTCATTACGATTGCCCGAATGTGGAAAGGACGCGGCCCATGAGGTCGTCGTAGACGCCGATCAGGCGCTGGCCGGTCTCGGCGCGACGCAGGGCGGCCATAATGCCGACCATTTCCTGACCGTTCGAGGTATTCGAGGATTCAAGCATCCCTTGATGGACTGACGGTTTGCTGATCACCGACACAGCATTCTCTGGCGCGCTGTAAACGCCGCCGTCCAATGCCTGAGCGCTTTGCGGCGCGATATCCACGATCGCCAGCTTGCCCACGGGCGCGCCGCCTTCGAGCACCGTTCCGTCCTGAAGGACCTTCACATCACCGTTCTTCAAGATCAGGTCGCCGCCGCCATCGAGCTGCAGCGCCTGCCCCTGGGAGTTGACTAGCCTTCCGTCAGCGTCTCGCTCAAATTGCCCCGATCGCGTGTAGAGAAGATTTTCTGAGGCGCCGACAACAAAAAAGCCGCTTCCGCCAATAGACAGGTCGTATGGGCGGCCAGTATCGACGAGTTTCCCGGGTGAAAAATCAATGACATCTTTGCTTAAGTATTTACCGGCTCCGGAGTAGGAGTTGGATTCCAGTATTCTCTCAAAGCTAAGATGTCTCTTGTAACCCGGCGTCGTCGCGTTCGAAATATTTTGGGAATATACCTCAACCTGTCGCTCGGACCGCGTCATTATCGCTGTCGCTGTGTCGATCAGGCTCCCCATGACGAAGATGCTAGCGAGCATCCGCAGGGCAGGCAAGAGCCATCTTTACAATCGGGCAGAGTGAGGCTCCTATCAACGCTGGGTGCGGGCGGCTTGAGTAACCGGGGCTTGAATCACTCAGCTGAAGATGAGGGCGTGCTCGGTTGAGCGGGTTCAGGCGGCCCGCGATTCAGCGGGTCAAGTCAAGACGGGCGTGGGGATTGTAGTGGGGGCCGATCAGGCGCTGGAGTTGATGCGTAGCCTCCTTTGGCATGCGGTGCTGATATCGGCGCCGGTGCTGGTGGCCGCGCTTGCCGTCGGTCTTTTGATCAGCGTCATGCAGGTCGCGACGCAGCTGCAGGAAATGACGCTCAGCTACATTCCCAAGCTGCTCGTAACCGCGCTGGTGCTCGCCGCGCTTGGGCCTTGGATGATCCATCAGGTCACCGAGTTCGCGCGCTATGCCATCGACCTCATCCCGTCGCTGAGCTGACCATGGCGCAGGACGGGCTTTTTCTGAACTGGGCGTTTCCAAGTCTTCTGCTGAGCCTGCGTGTGGCGCCCGCCTTCGCCTTCGCGCCGCCCTTCACCCTGGTTCCCGCGCCGGCGGCCTTCAGGATGCTGTTTGGCGTCGGCGTGGCCGCGCTCGTCGCTGGGGCCAACCCGGCCGCCACAACCATTGGCGCTATTGATCTTCAACGGATCGTCGAGATCGGCCTGCACGAACTGCTGCTCGGTTCTATCGTCGTTCTGGCGCTGCAGCTCGCCTTTGCCGCGCTCTACATGGCCGGGCGGACGATCGACATACAGGCCGGCTTTGGGTTGGCGTTGCTGATCGACCCCGCGAGCCAGGGTCAAACCCCGCTTATTGGCACACTGTTCGTCTATTCGGCTGGCGCGGTGTTTTTTGGAATGAACGGCCACGCTGAACTGCTTCGCATCTTCGCCGCTTCCGTCACCGCGATCCCGTTGGGCGACGGGCGTTTACCGCAGTCTCTAGGCCCGCTGACCGAGTTCATGTCGGCGGTGTTTCTGATGGCGTTCGGCGTTGTCGGGGGCGTGATCCTCTGTCTCTTCCTCGCGGATCTGGCCATCGCCCTCCTGTCCCGCACCGTGCCTCAGATGAACGTGTTGATTCTCGGCTTCCAGGCGAAGACCTTGATCACGCTGACCACCTTGCCGATCGTGCTGGGGGCGTCCGGCGCGCTATTGGCTCGCATGATGCGGCTCACCCTCGAGACCATCCCGAGGCTGCTCTAGGTCATGCCCGATCAGGAGCAAAACAAGTCCGAGCAGGCCACGCCATTCAAGCTGGCCAAGGCGCGCGAAAAGGGGACCGTCGCCCGCGGCATGGACCTCGGTTTTCTGACCAGCCTCGCGGCGATGGGCGGGTTCATGTGGTTTTGGGGACCGGCCTGGCGATCTCAACTGCAACAGGCCGCGGTCAATGCCTTGGTTGCCGCGCCGCATCTCCAGGCAGGCCCCAATGAGATTCTCGCCGCGACCGGTTCCGTCCTGATGTTCGGTGCGAGGCTGCTTGTGGGGCTGGCGGCAACCATATTCGTCACCGTCTTTACCTTCGAACTGATCCAGACCGGTCCGGTGCTGTCGGCGACGCCGTTGAAACCGGACTTCTCGCGGCTCAACCCGACGAACGGCTTCAAACGGGTCTTCTCGCTGCGGCTTCTGATCGAAACGGGCAAGAACATCCTCAAGATGATCGTCTACGGCGGCGTGGCCTTCCTGATAATCCGCTACGCCCAATCGAGCCTCATTCCGGCCGTGACCGACGCAAACAGTCTGGTCAGCGCCATGGCGGGGGCGGGCGGGCGACTTGTTGGCTGCTTCATCGTCGCGGCGGTCGCCTTCGCCATATTGGACCAGATCATTGCGCGGCGCGACTTTCAGCGTCGCATGCGGATGAGCCGCCGCGATATTCGCCGCGAAGTTCGGGATCGTGAAGGCGACGCCCAGATGAAGCAGCGGCGGAAGCAATTGCATCGCCAATACGTCAAGCTCAACAAGAGCCTGCGCAACATCAAGGGCGCCGACGTTCTGATCGTCAACCCGACCCACTACGCGGTCGCGCTCCGGTACGACCCGCGCACGATGACGGCGCCTATGATCGTCTCCCAGGCCGCCAACCAATATGCTCTGCGCTTGAAGCGCCTGGCCTTCATATATGGCGTGGTGACGATCCAGAACGAGACGCTGGCGCGAGCTCTCTACCAGCGCGGTGAATTGGAAAAACAGATTCCGGAAGCATTCTTCCGGCCTATCGCCGAAATCTACATCTCAATCCGCGATAACGCAGTCCGTCGGCGAGAGGCTGCTTGATGTTCAAGGGTATTCTGAAAAAAAATCAGGATCTATTTTTGGTCATCTGGGTCATTTCGATCCTCTTAATCCTGTTTTCTACCGTCCCGCCGTTCCTCATCGATCTTCTGATCATTGTGAATTTCGCATTCGCTTTGACGGTTTTGCTCTTGACCTTCTACGTTGAGAAACCCGTCGCGTTTTCCACCTTTCCCTCGCTGCTGTTGGTGGCCACCCTCTATCGGCTGGCGCTCAACGTCGCGGCGACCCGCCTGATTCTCAGCCAAGGGCAGGCCGGCGACGTGATCGGATCGATCGGCGCCTTCGCAGTGCGCGGCAGCTTTGTGATTGGCCTCGTCGTCTTCTTTATTCTTGTTGTCGTTCAATATGTTGTTGTCACTTCGGGCGCTCAAAGGGTGTCCGAAGTCGCTGCTCGGTTCGTGCTCGACTCCGTGCCTGGTCAGCAGATGAGCATCGACGCCGATCTCAACATGGGCCTGATCGACCAGAACGAGGCCAAGCGACGGCGCAAAGAGCTGGAAAAGGAGGCGTCCTTTTACGGGGCCATGGACGGCGCCAGTAAGTTCGTCAAAGGCGATGCCGTCGCCGGCATTATCATCCTGCTGATCAATATCTTCGCCGGCTGGATCATCGGCATCGTCCAGATGGGCATGGACTGGCTGACAGCGCTGCAAACCTTCACCCTCCTGACCATCGGTGACGGTATTGTCAGCCAGGTGCCCGCGCTGATCATCTCCATCGCCACCGGCATCATTGTCACGCGGTCGTCGGCGGATCGCCAACTAAGCACCGAGGTGCTGAGTCAGCTCTCTTCGGTGCCAAAGATTCCTCTGATCGTAATCGCCGCACTGCTGGTGCTTTTGGCCCTGCCGGGCATGCCGAAATGGCCAATTGCAATCCTGATCGCCCTGTCCGCCGCCCTGTGGTTTTCGTCGCGCCGCAAGCCTGAACAGGAGCTGGTGGGGGCCCTGCTGGATGAACCAGCCGCAGACTCCGCCGCGGAGGCGCGAACCGCGGCGCCGATCGAGGTGCTGCTGGGGGCGGATCTCAGTCAGCACTGGCAATCGCAAAAGCCAGTACTCAGCGAGCGGATCACCGCCTTGCGCACCCAAAACGAGCGCTCCTCGGGCTTTTCGTTCCCGGCGGTGGTTTTTCAGGATGGCCACCAGCTGCAGCCGAACGAGTATGAAATCGCCTTGCATGGGCACCGGCACGCGCGCGGCTTGCTCTATCCCGAGCGGACGCTGGCGATCCGGACCGCGACCGCCAACGCGGCCATTGCGGGGATCGATACCAAGGACCCCGCGTTCGGCCTGCCTGCCGTGTGGATCGAGCCGGAGAGCGATGGGGTGGCCAGGGACGCCGGCTATACCCTCGTCGATCCTATCACGGTGCTGATCACCCATCTCGGCGAAGTGGTTCGCACCGAGGCGCCGTTGCTTCTGTCCCGGGCCGATGTCGTATCGATGCTCGAAGGCGTGCGCACGCGGCAGCCGGGTCTGGTGGAAGAGCTGATCCCCTCGATCATGGCGGTCTCCGATGTCCAGCGGGTGCTGCAGAACCTGCTCTCCGAAGACGTATCGATCCGCAATGTCGATCTGATCGCCGAAGCCTTGGTGGACTGCGGCCGCAATACCAAGGACGCCGCTGAACTCACCGAGCTTGTGCGCCAACGACTCAGCCATGGCATTTGCAACCGCCTGCGTGTCGGACGGGACCAGCTGTCGGTTCTGAGCCTCAACCCAAGTGTCGAGGCCCAGATCGCTGACAACGTCCGGCGTGGCGAGGGGAAGGGCGCTTTCGTCATTGAGCCGCGATTGGCCGAGCAGCTCATGCGAAAACTGATCCCGATGGCCGAGCAGATGATGCAGCAGAGTCTCTCACCCGTGCTGCTCTGCGGTCCGGAAATCAGGCCGCACGTCAAAACCTTTACCCGCCGCAGCATCCCGCGTCTGGCCGTCGTGTCTGTGAACGAAGTCCCGCCCAGCGTCGATCTGGCGTCGTTCGCGATCGTCAACATTGACTGAACAGGAAGGCGAATAGGGTGGCTTACAGCGGCAAACATCCGGCCCAACTCGCCGATGAATTCGATCACGTCCTGGCGGGGATCACCCGGCGCTTCTCTGTCGCCTCGGTAACGGCCGCCTTCAGCGTCGATGGTTTCACAAGATCGCTCGACTACATCGCGGGCGAAAAGGTCAGCGGCGCGGCCAGGCCGATGTTTTCTATCGGGTGCGCTTCCGACATGATCCTCGCGATCATCTGCATCGAGCTGCACTATCGCGGCCTCGTTCCGCTCGACGCCCCGCTCGCCCGGCTTTTGCCCGAGTTGGCGCCGGCCGGCGCGGATGAGGCGATCACGGTGCGGCATCTGATTACGCGCACAAGCGGAATCCAGGATCCCCGCACGATCGATGAGATGAATGAGTTCATTGCCTGGGATGATTTCTCCCGCCGCGTTCGGGAAGCGCCGCGCCTGTTTTCGCCGGGCGCTTCGTTCAACTACGGCGGCATAGACAGGGTTTTGATCGGGGCGCTGATCGACCGGTTTGGTGGCAAGTCGATCGCCGGTCTTGGAGAGGAGATAATCACGCTCCCTTGCGGAATACAGCATCGCCCGGAGCAGTTGGGGCCGATGTCGGAGGATGGCTACGTCCAGGTTGAACGCTTTGATGCGGCCCACCTGGCCGTGATCGCCGCCGCTTTGGCGGCGGATCCCACGAACGGCCAGGATATGCCTTTCCGTTCCGCGGCGCGACATGCGCTTGCCGGCGAACGATATTCTCTCAGCCGCTCCGTCAAGTCGCCGCCATGGCCGCATGCGCCGGTCGGCTTCACGCTGGGGTTCTTCCGCTATTCCGATGGGCTGATTGGTTTCAATGGCTGGGATCGGGGCGAAGCCTGTTCGGTCAGATACGATCCGGTGTCCCAGGTCGCCTTCGCGATCGCGCTGGAGGGAACGCCGGGGGTGCGCGATCTGATCGTCGCCGAGCTCGCGAGCAGGCTCGGCTACCGAAGTATCCAATCCCGAGCGAAACCCTGCACGGTAGGGGCCTTGAACGGCCTCAGTCCGGGAGAGGTGACCGGGCAATATCTTGGCTGGGCCGACGGATACGTCGGCGCCGTCGCCATCGATGGCGACATCCTGGCCTGCGATCTCAGCTACCGGGGGCACAGCTTCCAACAGACAAGGGTCAAGATCGAAGATCGCGAATGGTTGGTCGCCGAGTCGGTCGAGCACATCGGCGCGCTGGAATTTTATCGCGATCCGCTCTCGGGCCGGGTCTGCATGGCCAATGGCTATGCGCCCTACGCCAAATCGGCCGAGTTCATGGCGGGAAAAGCGCCTGGGGCCCCGCGCCAGGAGGGCGCCGCACAGTCCAACGTGCTGCCCTAGAGCTGGTCGGGGATCGAGATAACGTGCCGCTCATCGTGCATTATGAAAGATAACGACGAGTGGTAGAGTTCGCGGATCGCCACGCTGCGCGGTGCGCCGAGGTTCAGGGGGGCGGTGATGGGTAAGCGCGACGTTGCGATTGTTGGCATGTCCGGGAGGTTCCCGAACGGCGAGACGGCGCCCCAATTCTGGCAGTCCCTGGTGGAGGGCTACGACGGGCTGGAGCAGCTTGTTACCGTCGAGGATTACGATCCGGCCAATGACTCGAGCCATTGGGTGGAACTTACCCGCCCTGACGATCATGACGAGTTTTTCGACGCCAGCTTCTTCGGCTTGAGCCCTAAGGAGGCGGACAGTGTCGAGCCGCAGCAGCGCCTCTTTCTTGAGGTGGCGTGGGAGGCGCTGGAAGATGGCGGCTACGCGCCCTCGATCTCCGGGGCGCGGGTAGGCGTCTTCGCCGGCGCCGGATTCACCTCCTATTATGGGCTCCAGCAAGACTCGACCATGCCGGTCGCCCTGGTCGGCATGATCGGGGCCGACAAGGACTACCTGGCGACCCGTGTCGCCCATCACCTCGAGCTCCAAGGGCCGGCGTTCACCGTCCAGTCTGCCTGCTCGACATCGCTCGTCGCCATTCACCTGGCCGCCCAGGCCCTGCTGGCCGGCGAGTGCGACGCCGCGCTTGCGGGCGGGGTCAATCTCACCATGCCGCGCATGTCCCGCTACTACTATCTTCCTGGCGGGATGCTGTCGCCAGACGGGCGTTGCCGAACGTTCGACGCCAACGCGGGCGGCACGGTGTTCACCGAAGGGGTGGGGGTTGTGCTGCTGATGCGGCTTGAGGACGCGCTTGCGGGCCGCCATCCGATCTACGCCGTCATAAAGGGATCGGCGGTCAACAACGATGGCGGCGCCAAGGCCAGCTACATGGCGCCTTCCGTCGATGGCCAGGAGCGCGTCATTCGTCAGGCCATGGACCGCGCGGGGGTCAGCCCCGCCGATATCGGCTATGTCGAGGCTCACGGCACCGCGACGATCGTCGGTGACGCCATCGAACTGGCGTCGCTGACCCGGGTGTTTCGTGCAGCCACCAGCGCGGTCGGTTTCTGCCAGATCGGCTCTGTGAAGCCCAATATCGGCCACACCGCCTGCGCGGCGGGGGTAGCCGGACTGATGAAGGCCGCCCTGGCCCTGCATCACGATCTGGTGCCTCCGAATATCAGCTATGAAACGCCGAACCCGGACCTGCGATTGGACACCAGTCCATTCTACGTCGGGACGGCGCCTCGGCCCTGGCCGCGCGGCGCCAAGCCCAGGCTGGCCGCTGTGAACTCGTTCGGCGTCGGCGGCACAAACGCCCACGCGGTGCTACAGGAGGCGCCGGTTGTGCGCACGTCCATGGCGCGGCGGTCGAACTATATACTTACCCTGTCGGCCAGGACCGACACCGCGCTTGCAACCTCCGCAACCCGGCTTCGGGAGAGGCTCAAGGGCATGTCGCGCCGGACGTTCGCGGACATCGCCTATACCCTGAACCTGGGTCGTTCGCCGCTGGATCAACGCGCCGCCTTGGTCTGCAAGGACGCCGCTGAAGCGCGGCGGTTGCTGCGCAGCCACGAACGGTTCAATGCGCCGGTCGCGTCTCCGCGCGCGGGCGAGCGGACCATCGGCTTCCTCTTTCCGGGGCAGGGCGCACAGTTCGTCGGCATGGGCGCGCAGCTTTACGTCCAGGAGCCGGCCTATCGCGCTCAGATCGACCAGTGTTTGAACATCCTGAAGCGCGATCTCGGCCTGGACCTGGGCGGCGTGCTTCGTCCAGCGGCGGACAAGGCGCCTGTCACTGAAGAGTTTGTCGCGCAGACCAGCATCGCCCAACCAGCCCTGTTCGCGATCGAATACGCGCTCGGCCGGCTTCTCATGTCCTGGGGGCTGAGACCCAGTTACGCCATGGGCCACAGCATTGGCGAATACGCCGCCGCTTGCCTCGCCGAAGTGATGTCGCTGCCCGACGCCCTCAAGCTGGTGACCCGTCGCGGCGCACTGATGCAGGCGATGGAGCCGGGCGCCATGCTGTCCGTCGGCGCGGCGCCTGAGGAGGTTCGCAAGCTGCTCGGCGAGGGCTTGACCCTCGCCGCGATCAACGGCCCACGTCAGTGCGTCGTGAGCGGCGAAGGCCAGCTTATCGACGCCCTGGCCGAGCAGCTGAAGGAGCGCGGTCTGCAGACCGTCCGGCTGCGCACCTCTCATGCATTCCATTCGCCGATGATGGAGCCCATGCTGGCCGAGTTCAGGCGGACCGTCGATCAGGTCTCCATCCGTCCTCCGGCGTTCCCGTTCGTGTCCAACGCCACCGGAGAGGTCGTGCTGTGGGAGCAACTGAGCAATCCGGACTATTGGGTCGATCACATTCGGCGCCCGGTGCAGTTCGCCGAAGGCCTGCAGACCCTACAGAGGCGCGGCGTCGATATCCTGATCGAGGTCGGCCCTGGGCGCCAACTGACGGCGCTGGCGAACGCGGCGGGCGTTCAGCGCCAGGGCGTGCGGGTTCTGGGCGCGATGCCAGGCGAACGCGGCCGCGGCGACGAACACCTGGCCTTGCTGAAGACCCTGTCGCACGCCTGGATGGAGGGCGCGCCGGTCGATTGGCTCGCCTTCTACGGTGCTGAACGCCGGCGCAAGGTCGCGCTCCCGACCTACCCGTTCGAGCGCGAGCGGTTCCGCACGGCGCCGAACCTTTCCTTCGTCACCTCACCCAAGGACGGCAAGGCGCCGCTGGATGCGTGGCTCTACGAACCAGGCTGGCGGCGCGTGAACCTGGACGGCGCCGCGGCATCGGAGGAGCCAGTGGGACCCACGATCGTTTTTGCCGATGACGATGATTTTGGCGCCGGCCTTGCCGCCGAACTGCGGGCGACGGGCTGCAGGGTCGTCACGGTTGCGCGGTCGGCCGCCTTCAGCCAGCGCCGGAAGGACAGGTTCGATGTGGACCCGGCAAACCTCGAGCATTTCGTCGCCCTGTTCGAAAAACTGAAATCGCTGGGCCTGACGCCCAGGCGGGTCGTCCACGCCTGGTCACTGGCGCACGGTCTCGCGGGCTCGGCGGAGGCGGCCTATGATGAGGCGCAGGTCCGGGGCGTCTTCAGCCTGACGCGTATCCTGCATGGGTTCCATGCGGCCTTCGGCCGGCAGCCGCTCGCCTTCGACCTGATTACCGAAGGCGTCCAAGATGTCACCGGCCAGGAGACCTTGCGCCCCGAGTACGGTTCAATGATCGCCTTCATGAAGGTTGCGCCCCAGGAGCAGCCGAATGTGACCTGCCGTCTGCTCGATGTTGAGCCGCCGCCGGTGGCCGGATCGGACGACCGGGCCAGGCGGCTGGCGGACGCGCTGGCTCAGCCGACCGATCGAGTTGTCGCCCTGCGGCGGCGGTATTGGTGGACTCAGACGTTCGAGCGCGTGCCGGGCGACCGCCAAACCGGTCCCTGCCTGTTGAGGCGTGGCGGCGTCTATCTGATCACGGGCGGTCTGGGTCAGATCGGCATGGTCTTCGCCAGACGGCTGGTGCGCGACTGGGACGCCAAACTGGTGCTGGTCGGCAGATCCACGCTCCCCGACCGCACGGTCTGGTCCGACCAGCTCGCCGACCCTGACGGCTCGCCGGACCTCAAATCCCGGATCGGCGCGATCCAAGAGCTCGAATCGCTGGGCGGCGAGGTCGCCTACGTCTCCGCCGACGTCTCGGACCTGGGCAGTCTCAAGGCCGCGCGGCAGGCGGCCTACGATCGCTTCGGGGCCCTCAACGGCGTCATTTTCGGCGCCGGCCGGATCGACAGTGGCTGCGGGGTGGACGAGGTTCACGACTTCACCAGCTACGACGACAACGCCGCCGGCAAGGTGCATGGCCTGCGCAACGCCCTTGACGCCTTTGGCGCCGATCCGCTCGATTTCGGCCTGGTGCTGTCCTCGATATCCACGGTGCTCGGCGGCTTGATGCTGTGCCCCTATTCGTCGGCGAACCAGATCGCCGACCTGATGGTCCTCGAGCACAATCGCGGCGACGGCCCCCGCTGGCTGACCACCAATTGGGACCTCTGGGCCGGCGGCCGTTTCAGCGACGATGAGCGGCGCCAACTCAGCCATCTGCTCGCGCTCGCGATCAAGCCGGAGGAGGGCGCCGACACCCTTGAAGCGATCCTGCGCGTTCGCAATGCCTCCCAGCTGGTGGTGTCGACCCACGATCTGGACGCCAGATTGGATATGTGGGTCGCGGGGCTGCCGAAAGCCGGCGGCGGCAAGGACGCTGGGCCCCGTGAAAAACACCGCCGACCGCACCTGGCCAGCACCTATGCCGAGCCGCAAGGCGAGTGGGAGCCGCGGCTGGCGGAGATTTTTGGCGAAATGCTCGGGATCGACAAGATCGGGCGGGACGACGATTTCTTCGAGATGGGCGGCCACTCGCTGCTGGCCGTTCAGACCGCGTCGGCGATCCACAGGATCCTGCCCCCGGGCATGGCTGCGCCGAACCTCTATGACGCGCCGACGATCCGCGCGGTCGGGGCGCTGTTGGAGCCGGTCGTGGCTGATCCGGCGGACGATCCTGCTGTCAGATCGCGTGAATCGTAACCCCGGCGAAAATCCGCCCGCCCGCGACGCGCCAGCGCCCGGCCGACCTCGCGGCGACGCCAGGCGCGCCGTCGATGCGCGCGTCCGCGGCGAGGGTGAAGGCGCCGCGGCGCCGCTCGTGATCATTCGCAAAGCGGATCGAAACGGAGTCGAATCCGACCCGCCGCCCAGTGAGCGGAAAGCAGGCCTTGAGGAAGGCTTCCTTGGCGCAAAAGGCGATCTTCCCCCAGTTCGTCGCCGCCGCCGTCAAGGCCATGAAGGCCTCCAGCTCTTCATCGCCACAAACCTGCCGGACGAGATGAGGAGCGAGGGGCGTGGCGTCTTCGGCGTCCAGGCCGATCGCGAAACCGTCGCGAGCAATGGCGGCCACGGCGGCGCAGAACCCCTCGCAATGGGTGATGCTGCCGGTGAAGCCAGGCGGCCAGGCCGGCGCGCCGTGCTGGCCTCGGCCAATCGGACAGGGCCCTCGCCCCAGCTGGAGCAGCGCCTCGCGGGCGCAGGCGCGGCCCGCCGCGAACTCACGCCGCCGGGCCGGCGGCTGGTTGACGATGGCGTCGGCCTCGCCCGCGAATACTTCGGCGTCGTACATGTCCGGAGTCGCGATGCTGACCGAAACCGGCGATGCAAAAAGACCTTCGATGTCTCGCGGCTGCATCGGATCTCCTCAGCGCGCCTCCTGTCCCGGCGCGAGGCTTGGCGCGTCAGGCCGGGCCTGCACCAAGCCGGCCATAGCTAGCACCATGACAGCAATGTCGATCAGCGACGACAAGTGGATCATCACACCCGACCCGAGACCGGACGCGCGGCTTCGGCTGTTGTGCTTTCACCATGCCGGCGGCGGCGCCTTTGGCTTCAGGTCCTGGACCAGGCTGCTGCATCCGGATGTGGAGCTGATGGCGGTTCAACTGCCGGGGCGGGAGAACCGTCATGCCGAAGCGCCCATCAGCGAGGCCGCGACCATCCTGGACGCCCTCGTCCAGGCTCTTCGCACACGCCAGGACAAGCCGTTGGCCCTGTTCGGCCATAGCCTGGGCGCGGTCCTGGCCTACCTTCTCGCGCGCCGCATCCAGAACGATGGTGAGTTTGGCCCGCCCATACACCTGTTCGTCTCCGCCTCGGCGGCGCCGCGGTTCGAGAGCGACGACGACGCCTATGAGCTCGATCGGCTTCCGGCGCTGAGCGACAAGGCGGTGATCAAACAGATCGAGCGCCTCGGTGGCACTCCGCCCGAAGCGTTAGGCGACGGCAGGCTGATGCAGGCGCTTGTCCCCACCCTGCGCGCCGATATGGAGCTGATAAGGCGGGTCAGGATCCCCCCGGGAGACCTGCTCCAGACCGCCCTTACCATCCTGGGCGGACGCGATGACCGGCTTGCCCCGCGCCGTGACCTGGAGACCTGGCGCGAACTGACCACCCACCACGCCCAGCTCCGGCTACTGCCCGGCGGGCATTTCTACAGCCAGACCGCCCTGCCGGCGCTGGTGGCGATCATCAATGCGGAGCTGGCGCAAGGCCGTGAGCGATCGGACTGAGAGCTGCTGTCCGCATCATCACCTGTCCGGTGGAGGTTGTTGCGTAGGTGATGGTGCGGGGGGCGCCGTCGGCGATGTAGACGCCCAAGAGGTGGCCGTTGGAGTCGTAGTCGAAGGTGGAGTGGTAGACGGTGCCTGGGCTGGCGGTGTTGGGGGTGTAGGCGATGGCGGTCTCGTAGCTGGTGGTGCCCCAGCCATAGGTGTTGACCGTATCGGTGGTCGGCGGAGCCGTGCCGCTGGTGATGGAGGAGGTGGAGTGGGTGTGAACCACCTGGCCGCCCATGTAGGCGCCGGTGTAGGTCGAGCCCGAGAGCAGGTCGTAGTCGTAGGTGGTGGTGGTGGTGACGGTGGCGCCGGTGGAGATGACCGTGTGGTCGGTCTCGGAGGTCTCCAGATTGTCGTTGTTGAAGCTGGTGGTCGAGGAGAAGGCGGTGACCCCGGCAGAGG